>Ga0307426_1001451_pt1 | contig 15627 bp, 13 predicted proteins | sample SalMarWE160340MG_FD_202165 | JGI IMG/M metagenome (GOLD analysis project Ga0307426, IMG submission 202165) | Salt marsh sediment microbial communities from the Plum Island Ecosystem LTER, Massachusetts, United States - WE1603-40 | ecosystem: Environmental > Aquatic > Marine > Intertidal zone >... | reverse complement strand
CTGGCGATGGGCTGCGATGAAGGGATTCTCGTAAGCGATCCGGCATTTGCAGGCGCGGATTCGCTCGTGGTTTCGAAGATCATCGCTGCGGCCATTCAGAAGATCGAAGATGTCGACATGGTATGTTTCGGCCGGGCTTCCGTCGACAGCGATACCGGCATGACGGGATCGCAGGTCGGCCGCCGCCTGGGATGGCCGGCGCTCAATCTGGTCGCCGAGATTACGGCCCTGGATCTGCAGGGGAAAAGCATATCCGTCGAGCGCATGCTGGAAGAGGGCCGGCAGCAGGTGCGCGCTTCCCTGCCGGCCGTCGTGAGCGTCGTCAAGGAAATCAACGAGCCGCGTTATCCGTCTTTCATGGGAATCCGCAAGGCATCGAAAGCGGAGATCCCCATCTGGTCGAAAGACGACATCGGGCTGGGCGAGGTGCCACCTTCTGCCGTCGAATGGCCGCAGGTATTTGCGCCTCCCAAAGTCGAAACGGTGGTCGAAATGATCGAGGGCGATACGCCTGAGCAGAAAGCGGTCAAACTGGCAGATCGTTTGCTCGAGGAGAAGGTGATCTAATGACGAACAAGGTATTTGTCTACATCGATCACTTCGAAAATCATGTGGCTCCGGCTTCGTTCGAAGCGCTGGGCGTCGCGCGCCAGATGGCCGAGACGCTCGGCGGCGGTGTGTCGGCCGTGGTGCTCGGTCAGGACGTGGATGACGTCGTCAAACAGGCAGCAGCGTACGGCGCGGATGTGGTCATTAAAGGGGATGATCCGGCGCTGAAGGACTTCCGCGGCGAGGCTTACGCCAACGTGCTTTCCCCGATCGTCGCCGATGCAGAAGTGCTGCTCTTTCCGACCTCGGGACGCACGCGGGAGTTGGCCGGCCTGGTGGCCGTCGATCTGGAGACCGGAGTCATCCCAGACGTGATCGACTACGAATTCGATGGCGCCAGTGTACTCGCCACGCGGCCGATCTACGCCGGGAAGCTGTTGACCAAGGTGGTTTGCCGAGAGCGACGACCGCAAATCCTGACCCTGCGGAGCCGTGCCTTTCCCGGGCCGGAAGCCGATTCGGGCCGCAGCGCTGAGATCGTCGAAGCCGAAGTCGACGCGGGCGATGTGGCGACCGAGGTGATTGGATATCGTGAATCGCAGAGCGGGGTCAGCTTGACCGACGCGGCGATCATCGTTTCAGGCGGCAGGGGTGTTTCCAACCGGCCTTCGCTCGTGCCCCCGGCAGAAATCAGCGATGAAGCCGAGCAGGAAATCTGGCGCGCGCAGCAGGGTTTCAAACTTGTCCGCGACCTGGCGGAAGTGCTCGGGGCGGCGGTCGGCGCAAGCCGGGCTGCTGTAGATGCGAAATACGTTCCGTACGACCGTCAGGTAGGCCAGACGGGCAAGGTCGTTTCCCCGGATTTGTACATCGCCGCGGGCATTTCCGGAGCAATCCAACATCTCGCCGGCATGCGTACGTCGAAAACGATCGTCGCGATCAACAAGGACGCCGACGCGCCGATCTTCAAATTGTCCCGTTTTGGCGTCGTCGGTGATTTGTTCGACGTATTGCCGCCCCTGACGCAGGCTTTGAAGGAACGCCTGGGCAAGTAAGCTTCGGGTCTCGTGCGACGGCGCAGGACGCAAGAAATACGGATAGGTCATGTGTGATCTCATGGCGCGTCTATGAGTTTTATTCTCCCGGGTTCGATTCCAAACGATGGAGGATTGCAGCAATGACAGAATCCGCATCCGAGGCTTTGAGCATCTTACGTGATGGGAATTTATTTCAATGGTATGTCATTCCGTTGTTTGCCCTCGTCGTCTATGTTTACGCCGTCGAGGTGGAAAAACGCAATTGGCGCCTGATTTTTGCAGGATTGGCGTTCTGGGGTATGGATTGGTTCAACGAAATCTGGAACGGATTGGTGTTTCATTTCACCCAAAAAGCCCCGGTATGGGGCGCGCCCGGTCAAACGGCCTATTTGATCTTGATCGGCTTGAACATCGAAATCTGCTTCATGTTCGCCATCGCCGGTATCACCTTTTCGAAATTGCTTCCTCTCGACAAGCGCATGAAGGTCCTGGGGATCCCCAATCGGATTGCGGCGGCGATCATCGGATCGGCGTTTTGTGTCTTCGTCGAGTTACTGCTGCACCGCACCGGAGCGCTTGCCTGGGATTACTCCTGGTGGAACGCGGGTGCGCCGTGGTTGATCTTCCTGATCGGATATCTCCCTTTCTTCTTGGTGTCCTTCTGGGTGTTCGACATGGAGCGACTTCGCAAGCAGGCGGTCACGGTAGGGACGATCTTCGCAGTGGACGTTGCGGGATTGATCCTTTTCATGGGTATCTTGAATTGGATCTGACCGAGCGGAACGGCAAGGTGTTGCACTTTTAATGTTGACGCGTCTTGGCAGCATCTCGATATTTCACGTCACCCTCGCAGGGATCGGCTGCGGTTTTTCGATCCTGGCTGTTTTCGTAGTCACATTCTTGCTTTTCGTCTCCCCCTTTGGTCCATCCGAAAGCGGAGAAGTGACCATCCAGGTCGAGCCTTATCTCACGGAACTGGCGGGGGATACGCCCACATCCTTCCCGACCGAAAGCGCCACGGTTTCGGCCACCGAAACCCGCTGGATGTCGCCGCCCACGGGAAAAATCGTCTACACCTGCTTCCTGGAAGGATATGACGACATCTGCATCATGGATGCGGACGGCGGCAACCAGCGACGTTTGACGAGCGTGGAGGCCACGGATTTCTACGCCTCGCTTACGCCGGATGGCTCGTCCATTCTGTTCTCCTCCAGACGCATCGAGGGGTTCCAGATTTACCGCATGGATCTCGAAGGTGAGAATCTCGAGCGCCTCACGGAGGGGCTTGGAAGCCTGTATGCGCCTTCGATGTCGCCGGATGGAACCACGATCGTTTTCGTCAGCGAAAGAGAGGGGAGCCAGAGCATCTGGGTGATGGACAGGGACGGCAGCAATCCTCGAGTCGTCACGGAAAGCGACTGGGACGACATCGATCCGGAGTGGTCGCCGGACGGGACGATGATTTCGTTCGCTTCCAATCGATCGGGATCGCGCCAGCTCTACGTCATGAACGCGGACGGCACCGATATCCGCAAAGTCACGCCGGATCTGCCGGACATGGGCGGGCGGAACGATTGGTCACTCGACGGAAAAATGCTGACGTTCTATGCCGGCCCTCGCCCGGATCGGGACATTTATTTGATCGATGTCGATGGAGGAAATTTACGCCAGCTTACGGACGGCGGAGATAATCTGGGACCTTCCTTCTCCCCCGACGGGAATTGGATCACCTTCACCTCGTATCGAGACGGCAACAACGAAATTTACATTATGAACATCTATGGTGATCAGGTGACCCGACTTACGGAAAACGCGTGGCCGGAATGGCAGCCTCGCTGGGGGCCATGAAGCACTGGTCGGGTCTTTAACGACTGCATCTGTTCTGCTAGAATCAGATGAGCTTCATCGAGCGGAGGAGTGCATGATGAAAACGGGTGCGTTCACTTTCGTCCTACATTCGCATATTCCATACACCCGCCAGGCAGGCCGCTGGCCGCATGGGGAGGAATGGATCCACGAGGCGACTGCGGAAACCTATATTCCGCTGCTCGATGCGCTCAACGATCTGCATTCGAAAGGCATTCCCGCCCGTCTGACGCTGACGCTCACGCCGGTCTTGCTCGAACAACTGGCCGATGAAGACGTACGGGCGAACTTCGTCAACTACCTGGACGAGAAGATCGGGGCGGCTTCTCAAGATGTTGAACGCTTTGAGGCGGCGAACAACGACGACATGCGTGCGCTGGCGAAGATGTATCGGGACCTGTACGCGGGTATCCGCGACCGCTTCCTGCACAAGTACGGACGGGATTTGATTCAAGCCTTTCGCCACCTGCAAAACCAGCGGCTGATCGAGATCGCCACCTGTGCTGCGACCCACGGCTATCTGCCGCTGCTCGAGCGTGACGAATCGATCAATTTGCAGCTCCGCACGGCCGTCGAAAGCTACAAGCGGCATTTCGGCCGGGCGCCTCGGACGATTTGGCTGCCCGAGTGCGCCTACCGTCCTGGCTACATCACGCCGGACGGCCGGATGCGTCCTGGGATCGAAGACTTTCTTGAACGCCACGACCTGCGCCTCTTTTTCGCCGAGACGCACATGATCGAAGGCGGGCGACCGGTCGGCGTCGCTGCCGGAGATGCCATCGGGCCCTATCAGTCCGTGACGCGCCGCTATCTCGTACCGGCGACCGAATTCGAGGCCGCGGAAGCGGCGACGACGTTCCTGCCTTATCTCGTGGGGCGTTCCAACGTAGCGGTGCTGGGGCGCAACAATCAAACGGGTTTGCAGGTGTGGAGCGGGGAGTGGGGATACCCCGGCGATTACGACTATCGAGAGTTTCACAAGAAAGACGGCACATCCGGGATGCAGTACTGGCGCATCACGGGCGCGAATGCCGATCTGGCCGACAAGGAAATTTATCAACCCGAGGCGGCGTCGGGTAAAGTGACGCAGCACGCCGAACATTTCACCCATCTGGTGGAGCAGATCCTCGGCGAATTCAACCGCGACAGCGGTCGGTATGGGATCGTGTGCTCGAATTACGATACGGAGCTGTTCGGGCATTGGTGGTTCGAAGGCGTGGAATGGCTGCGCCAGGTCTTGCATCACCTGGCGGAATCCGAAAGTGTTGAATTGACGACCGCCTCGTCCTACCTCAATGCGCATCCCCCACAGACGTCTCTCGAGTTGATGGAGGGTTCCTGGGGAGCCGGCGGGACGCATTTTGTCTGGGACAATGCGGACACGGCTTGGATGTGGCCGATCATTCACGAGTCGGAAGACCGCATGCTGGCCGCCGTCGAGACTCATCCAAAGGCGCGCGGCGTGAAGCGAAAGATCCTCGATCAGGCGGCGCGCGAATTGCTGCTGCTGCAGTCTTCCGATTGGCCCTTTCTCGTCACGACCGGACAGGCGAACGAATATGCCATCCAACGCTTTCAGGAGCACGTCGAGCGCTTCAATTTGCTTCTCGATTCCCTGGAACGCGAGAATCCGGATGGGGAAACGGCTGAAAGACTGTGGGAGCGAGATAAGATATTCCCGGAAATCGACTACCGCTGGTTTCAACCATGAAGGTTCTCTTCCTCGCTGCGGAGGCGACTCCCTTCGTTAAGGTCGGGGGCCTGGCGGACGTCGCCGGTGAATTGCCGCGTGCACTGACTGCGCTCGGTGTAGACGTCCGCCTGTGCTTGCCCTTCTATCCTTCGATTCGTAAAGCGGGATTCGAGACTCGTCCCATCCTCGATTTGAGCGTTCGGCGACGGGATGGGGAAATCCCCGCCTCCGTCCATCAACTTGAACGGCAGGGACTGTGCGTCGATTTCATCGACTCTGAACCAGTCCGGAGCGACACTTCCATTTATGGAAACACGCGCCAGGAAGGGAAGAAATTCACGCTCACTTCGTTGGCGGCCTTGCAGACCTGCCGGGCATTGGATTGGAAACCCGATATCGTTCATGCGAATGACTGGCATACAGCGGCAGCGATCGTCTGGTTGACTCGAAATCGTGAAAGCGACTTCTTCTGGCAGGACGCGATCGGCCTTTTCAGCATTCACAACCTGGCTTACATGGGAGCCGGAACGGAGAACGTACTCACGGATTTTGGCTTACCTCCCGTTAAAGATTCCCGCCTTCCGGATTGGTCGCGCCATAGGCCGCTGGCGATGGCGCTGTCACAAGCGGATTGGCTGTCGACGGTGAGCCCGAGCTACGCAGGCGAGATTCAAACCGCCGAATTTGGCTACGGATTGGAAACCCTTCTGCGTGCGCGAAGGAAACGATTGGTAGGGATCGTGAACGGCATCGATACCCAGGTTTGGAATCCCGCGCTCGACGAGGCACTGCCGGTTAATTATTCGGCCGATGACCTCGCCCCACGACGTGAGGTGAAGCGAGCCCTCCAGGAGCAGCTCGGTCTTGCGGCAGACGAAGCCGTTCCCTTGCTCGGCATGGTGACGCGTCTGGATCAGCAGAAGGGGGTCGATCTGGCGCTGGAAGCGCTCGAGCTGCTCGGAGAAGAATCCTGGCAGTTCGTTTTACTCGGCACGGGAGCGGAGGCGTACGAACGTCAGGCGCAGGATTTTGGAGAGGCTTTTCCTGAGCGGGTGCGTGTGGTTCTGCGCTTCGATGCGCCGCTGGCGCGCAGGATCTACGCCGGGAGTGACGCACTGCTCGTTCCTTCCCGTTATGAACCATGCGGATTGACGCAGTTGATTGCCATGCGCTACGGCTGCGTTCCCGTAGTGCGCGAGACCGGAGGGCTGAAAGACACCGTCACACCCTACGGCCGTGATCGGGGCACGGGCTTTCTCTTCAAGTCTGCCGATGCGCAGTCCCTGGCAGCAGTCGTTCGAGAGGCGCTCGGGGTCTACCGGGATTCAACCAAATGGAAGCGCCTGCAGTTACGCTGTATGGCGCAGGATCACTCCTGGCAAATCACAGCCAGACAGTATCTCCAGCTTTATGAGCGAGCTGCGGCGGACAGATCCCATGCGTGATGAAAACCCGCAAAAATCGGAACGCGCGAGCGGCGTCCTGCTCCATCCGATTTCACTGCCCTCCACTCACGGGATCGGCGATTTGGGACCGGCTGCCCGGCGCTGGATTGAATGGTTGGGCGAATCCGGTTGTGCTTTGTGGCAGATGCTGCCTCTGGGTCCGCCAGGCTACAGCGAATCGCCCTATCAGAGCTACTCGTCCTTCGCCGGGAATCCACTGCTCATCAGCCTGGATATCCTGGTCGATGATGGTTTGCTGACGCAGCAAGATTTAAGTCCTCGACCCGATTTTCCGCCCGGGCGGATCGTCTACAACGACGTGACGGCGTTCAAGTACGCTGTACTCGATCTCGCGGCTGAACGGTTTTTCGGCGGTGCGAACGAAACTTTGATGCAGGTCTTCGAAGCCTACGAAGATGAAAATCGGGATTGGTTGGACGACTTCGCGCTCTTCATGGCGCTCAAGGAGGCACACGGCGGGTCGCCCTGGACGTCCTGGGAAACAGAATTGCGCGCCCGCCAGCCCGATGCGATTGCACGCGCGGCGCGAGAGATGGCATCCGTCGTAAACAAGTACCGTTTTCACCAATTCGTCTTTTCCCGGCAGTGGCAGTCCATTCGCCAGCGAGCACGGGCCATAGGCGTGAAATTGATTGGCGATCTGCCCATCTACGTGGCCCACGACAGCGTGGATACCTGGGTGCATCCGGAGTTGTTTCAACTGGATGCGCACGGCATGCCGACCTACGTCGCCGGTGTGCCTCCGGATTACTTCTCTCCCACCGGCCAACGCTGGGGGAACCCGCTTTACCGCTGGGAGCAGATGCAGGCGAATGACTTCCACTGGTGGGTTCGCCGCTTTCAGTCCGTGCTTCGCTGGGTGGATCTGGTCCGCTTCGATCATTTCCTGGGTCTCAACCGCTACTGGCAGATTCCGGCGGTCAACTCGACGGCGGAGCAAGGAGATTGGCGGCCTGCGCCGGGAGCGGAATTGTTGACCACGCTGCGGGATGAGTTGGGTAGTTTGCCGATCATCGTGGAAGATCTGGGCTTCGTCACCCCGGAGGTGGAAGCACTGCGCGACCGCTTCGGCTTGCCGGGCATGAAGATCTTGCAGTTTGCCTTCGACGGCGATTCCGAAAATCCTTTCCTGCCCAATCACTATCCGTCGAACTGTGTGGCCTACACGGGCACCCACGACAATGATACTGCACGCGGTTGGTACGAAAATGCGCCGGAACCAATCCGCGATCGTGTTCGGCGTTATACTGGGAGTGACGGAACGCACGTAGCCTGGGACATGATTCGCACCCTGTGGGACTCCAAAGCCGATCGTACGTTGGCGCCGATGCAGGACGTACTGGAGTTGGGCAACGAGGCGCGCATGAACCTTCCGGGAACGAGTTCCGGAAATTGGTGCTGGCGCATGCGGGAGAGCCAGTTGACCCAGCAGCTCGCCGAAAAGATGCGTGGATTGAATGAAGCAACGGACCGTTTGAGGTAATGAGAGCTGTTTGGTAAAGGCGCCCACATATTTTCCAATACGCCGCACCAAGTCCAGATTATTTCTACGGCCTCGAATCTTGGGAATGGAGAGAAACGATATGATTATCGGCGTTTTGAGTGACAGTCACGATAATATCTGGAAACTCGATCAGGCGCTGCCGCACTTACGGCAAGCGGACGTCGTACTCCATTGCGGTGATTTATGTGCGCCCTTCATGGTCACCCGTTTGGGACATGGGCTGCCCCAGGTGCCCGTTCACATCGTCTGGGGGAACAACGACGGTGATACGTATCTCATCGCGCAGAAAGCGAGTGCCTTCCCGGCGATCACCCTGCACGGGGTGCTGGCGGAAGTCGAATTGGATGGGTTGGTCGTGGCCGTGAACCATTACCCGGAGATTGCTCGCGGCCTGGCGTTATCGGCGGCTTACGATATCGTTTGCTACGGGCATGATCACACCGCAAACGAGGAAATGCTCGGCGATTGCGTGCTGCTCAATCCTGGTGAGCTGATGGGCATGAACGGCCGCAGTTCGATCGCACTCGTTGATTCCGAGTCGAGAAAAGTGCGTTTCGTCGATCTGTAAAACCTATCGACCGTACGGCAAGAATCACGATCTGACTTCTAATTCGAAAGGCACTCCATCTGGCGGATATTTACGATTCGCGGCGTCATTTCGAGCTGGTTCGATCGCTCGAACCTTTTCATCGATCCAGCGACGATTTGCATCGCACGATTTGCGGTAGATCGATTTTATCGGCAGGACGATGGACGTGGCGTGCTGTCTCTCGGAGGAGTAGAAGTATCGTTCGCCAATTCCCAAAATCCGCAAGATTCGGGTGGAATAGCGCAGATGTTTCTTGTATGCTGTAGTCATGAATGAGTGGATCGTAAAACAATCGGATCACTACAGACTCGTTGAGCATGCGATCGAGTATCTGGAACGCAATTTTCGAGGTCAACCCAGCCTGGATGAGATCGCGGCAAGCGTGAACTTGAGCAAGTTCCATTTTCAGCGCTTGTTCAAGCGCTGGGCGGGCGTGACGCCGAATCAGTTCTTGCGCTATCTCACGGTCGAATATGCCAAAGGCCGCTTGCGCGAATCACAAAGCGTCTTCGATGCGGCCCAGGATGCGGGTCTCTCCGGTGCGAGCCGCTTGCACGACCTTTTCGTCACTTTCGAAGCCATGACCCCGGGAGCGTACAAGCAGTTGGGGAAGGGCCTGGATATCTCTTTCGCTTTCCTTCCCACACCTTTTGGTGAATGCTTGCTGGCAGCGACGGAACGGGGGATTTGCGCACTGCAGTTTCCGACCCATGAAGACCGCGAAGCGAGTCTCCTGGAACTGATGCGCGAGTGGCCGCAGGCTGAGTTCATCGAGGACCGGCGCGGGTTGGTGCCCGTCGTCCAAAGAATCTTCGCACCACTGAGCGTGGATAACCCCAGGAAATTTCATCTTCTGCTCAAAGGGACCAACTTCCAGATCCACGTCTGGCGGGCGCTGCTGGCGATTCCGAGTGGCGCGATGGTGACTTATCAAGACGTGGCGGCTTACATATCCAACCCCTCTGCCACACGAGCGGTGGGGAATGCGGTCGCTCACAATCCGATCAGCTACATCATTCCCTGCCATCGCGTCATACGCAAGGTCGGTAAAATCCACAATTACCGCTGGGGCGCGGCGCGCAAGAAGGCCATGCTGGGATGGGAAGCGAGCCGGCTGGAAAGTGCAGTGGTTCGAGCGTAGCTTGATATCACAGGTCCTTTACCCCATCACGACTTCGACGCGGTTCTCCTCCGCCAACTGATCCGCCGGAAGCAGATTGTCTTCCAATGCGGAACCATTGAGTGTCATCGACTTGATCCCTCGGCAGACGCTGTCCGGATTCTTGACTTCGATATCGACCGTCTTGCCGCGGAAGCGGCGGGTCGCTTTGAATCCGTCCCAAGTCCTGGGAATACAGGGATCGATACGCAATCCGTCGGCTTCCGGCCGAATGCCCAGTATGTACTGCGTCATGCTGTAGTAGAACCAGGCCGCTGCGCCCGTGAGCCAGGACGTGCGGGTGTTGCCCGCCCGGGGCGAGAACACGGAGTACGTAGTCTGCGCCTGCACGTAGGGCTCGCTTTGGCGGATTTCCACCCGTTCGTTGTAACTCGCCGGCATGCACGCTCGCAAGTACTCGTAGGCGCGGTCCCCGTTCCCCAGCATGCACTCCGCCATGATGCCCCAACCCTGCGTGTGGTGGAAGATGCCGGCATTTTCCTTGATGCCCGGGTTGAAGACGATGGCGCGCATGACGTCGATGGAGGTGTGGATAAACGGCGGCGCGCAGAGCATGAGGCCGTGCGGTGTGGCCAGGAGTTCCTTTACCGATTGCATGCAGCGAGAGGCTTGTTCCGGCGTGGCGGCGTCGCTGATGACGGACCAAACCTGTGTGTTGAAGTAGATCTGGCCTTCCTCGAACTCGTGGGTACCGTACACCTTGCCTCGATCGTCGATGGCCCAGATGAACCAATCGCCGTCCCAGGCACTGGCTTGAATCTTGCCATCCAATGTGTCGCGTTGGGCGAGCGCCCATTCACTTTCGTCTTGTTTGCCTAGTCTCTCGGCGATCCCGGCGTAGATCGTCAAACCCAGACGCACCTGAAAGGCGACGAAGAGACTCTCGCCTTGATATCCCAGGTGCAGACAGTCGTTCCAATCCGCCGCCAATCCGCAGGGAAGCCCGTTCCTGCCGGTGCGTTCCAGGTTGAATTCCAGGGCGCGGCGCAGGTGGCCGAACACCGTTGCTTCTCCCCGGTCGGCGTAGGGCAGCACCTTATCGTAAAAAGCGACGTCGCCGGTTTCGGCAACGTACGCCGGGACGGCATTGAAGAACCACAGGCAATCGTCCGAGCGGAATTCCTCACTGGGCGGTGTCTGCTCCTGGCCGGGACGATGCTCGAAAGGTTTGATCAACGGCATGGCGCCGCCGTTCGATACTTGCCCCGTAAGCATTAATTCCAATCGCTCCCGGGCTTCTTCCGGGATGGCGGCGGTCACGCCGAGGATGTCCTGAACGGAATCTCGGAAACCCAGCCCGTCCCGCTCGCCGTTGTAGACCAGGCTGGCGGCGCGCGACCAGGTAAACGTGATCAGGCAGTTATACAAACCCCAGACATTGACCGAGTGATTCAGGTCCTCATCCGGCGTATCCACTTCCAGTGACCCTAGCTTCGAGTGCCAACTGCGCTTCAATCGCTGCAGTTCTTCTTCGGCGCGTTCGAGCGAGCCGAACTCCGCGAGCGCCCGTTTGCCGAAGGATTCCGCATCCCCGATGCCAAGCATGACGAGCAGCTCCTGGCTTTCCCCAGGCGCGAGGCTCAAATTCGTTTGCAGGCTTCCGCAGGCGTTGTCGCCGTAAGCGTCGCTGTTGCTGCACTTGCCCTCTTCGACGACGATCGGGTTGTGGTAGGCGCGATAGGGGCCGAGAAACGCCTCTCGACTGGTATCGTAGCCTTCGAGCGGCGCGCCGATGAGGGTCATCCAGGTCAGGGTGGAGTAGCCGTCCTCAAGACTGAGTTCTTCGTTGGCGGGAAGATTGTCGTGAATGGAGATTCGCAGCATGCCGTTCTCATGTTCACCGCGCACGATGAAGAGGGAGTACTGCAGGTTGACGCGGTCCTGCCACGTGATCCACTGGTTGGTAAACTCGCAAAACGAGAAAACCGAGAGTTCCCGCGGTCGATCGCTCTCGTTGGTCGCCTTCAACCGCCAGTACTCGAAGGTTTGCCCCAATGGGACGAAGTACGTCGTCTTGGTGGCGATCCCGTCGTACGTCGCTTCGATCGTGGTATACGCCGTTCCATGGCGGCAGATCGTTTCATATCGATCCAGGGGTTTCCCCACCGGCTGCCAGGACGCCGACCAGTAATCTCCGCTGTCCCGATCGCGCAGATAGAAATAACGGCCCGGCTGATCCATCGGGACGCTGTTGAAACGCAGGCGCAAGAAGCGTCCGCGCGCGCCGGAGCGGAAGAAGCCATATCCGCCGGCGTTGTTGGTGATGATCGCCCCATACTCGGTCGAGCCCAGATAATTACTCCAGGACTGCGGGGTGTCGGGACGGGTGATGACGTATTCCTTGGCCTTGTCGTCAAAGTAGCCGTATTGCATTGAGCACTCCTTCTGGGGTGAAAATTATTAGCTGCGGCCGTTCACAGTTCGTTGGCGAGCTTTTCCAGCATTCCCAGACCCAACTCTTCCGCATTGTACGCGGTCCGGAGGGCGTCGATCGCTCGACTGCGGCGCGCATCGTCCTCGAGGTGCATCGCCTGTTCTTGCTCGCCAACCCCCAAAAATGGGAAAAGGTTCGCCACGAGGCGAAGCATTTTTGCAACAATAACGTAATGGCCGATCGCAGCTTCAATCGTGTCTGTATGGCGTACATCCAGCTTCGATTCGGCCTGCAGCAGGAAGGCGGGCGCGTTTTGCCTGCACTCCGACCAGACGGCGGCGTTGTAAGCAGCACCACCATTACCTCGTTTTTCTTCCAAACTGGCGATCCAGAGCTCGTATCCATCCAGTCCCGTGGCGTAGCCGGGATACGTCCATTTTTCTGAATGCCTGGCGTGGTCGAGTGCGAAACTCAGTGCTTCGCAAATGGCGACCTTCGGATCGGGCGCTTCAGCCGGTTCGATTATCGAGACTTCCAGCCAGCCGATTCCGGTATCGGCGAGTTTATCCCACGGCAGCGGCCCACAACCGTCATCGCAAAGCGGGCCGTTGAAGTAGTAGCCGATTTCATCGTGCCCATGGATCACGTAATATTCGGGGACTTTGAGTTCCCAACCATAGCAGGGTTTGCCCTGATCGATGGCTTTACGGACTTCCCGCCAGGCCGCTTCCCGTTTCCCGGCGAAGTCCGGCTGGGATTTATGGGCGCTGACCTGGCGGATCTCACAGCCGGCGTTCTGGCAGAGTTGAGTCATCCGCTCGGTCTTCCAGGCTGTCGGTCCGCTGGGGCAGAGTCCCTCGTGAATGTTGATTACGAAGGCATGGCCGGATATGCCGAACAGCCAGGCGTCGGAGACCGGCACGCCCAGATAATCGAGGCAACCCTGCAGGCAGCTGAGCTGCGAGACCCATTTCGGTTTCCAGCGCAATCCATCCAGTATTTTCATGAATCGTAGATTTCCGGTTTCTTCAACGCGAGTGGTCGAACGGTTTTCTGGGGATCGAGATTTCAATCATTCTCCAATAGTTCGATGACTGCGCTGAAATGCGCTTGCCCGTCCAGGTACGCGTAACGACCACCTTCGAATTCGCCGCGCTGCACGAGAGCCATCTCATGACCGTCGATGCTTGTCAGAAGCTCATCGATGTCATCGACCTCGAAAGCGATGTGATGCAGGCTTGGGCCGTGGTCGTCGAGTTGGTCCTTCCAGGTGCTCTTTCCCTCGAGGGGTTCGATCAATTCCAACATGATGGAACCGATGTGGAAGAAGGTTAATTTGGCGCGTGCCGTCGATGGTTCTCCTTTATATTCAGTTCGCGCCACTTCTGCTGGAGCGGTTATGATGATCTCAGGCTTCGCTACGCCGAGGGCGCCGGCCCACGCCAGCGCCGCTTTTTCGATGTCGTCGACCACTAGTCCGATTTGGGTTATCGGCTTGTCCTTTAGCAACGCCTCGTTCATCTCACCTCCAAGCCTGTGTGATTTCCACACCTGCGTAATGGGTTCAAACGACCCGCTATTTCCATTCGAACCCTACCGCGTTGAGGAAGGCGCGCGCCAGGACCATGTGCCCGACCAAATTGATATGGATGTGGTCCTCGGCCAATGACTTGGCAGCGCGGATTCTCATCACTCGGTCGAACTCAGCCTGGGTATCGACCAGGATCACTTTTTGCTCTGTGGCAATCTCGCGCACCGCATCACTATACTGGTCCATCATGGCCCGCATGCGATCGGCGTGATCGGCATGAATGTAATAGGGTGTCATCAACACCAAGCCCTGAAGGGAAGGTTTCGTCGTACTCACCAATTCTTTCAGTTGGGTCGTATATTCCTCGAGGGAAACGTGCGTTTCACCTCCGGATAGGAAGTCGATCGAACGCCAGACGTCATTGATTCCAATCAAGATCGAAAGCCATTCCGGATACCAGGTGAGGACGTCACGTTCCCAGCGGGCGGCGAGATCGGCCACCGTATCGTTGGCTTCACCCACGTTGACGATGTTCAGTCGTTCCGTCGGATCGCTGGCAGTGATAATGGCATCGACCAGACTGACGTAGCCGTTTCCGAGTGCCTCTGGCGAGTCTTCGACCGCTGGATGGGCACGACCGCAGTCGGTGATCGAATCCCCGATGAATACCAGGCGACTACCAGGGGGAATGTTCATGATGGCTAACCTCCTTAAATGCCGATAATGGGTTTCTACTCGAAGCTGTACTTCAAGCCGACTTCGGCGCGAATGGCGTCCATCAACTCCATATTGGCCAGTGTATCTGCGTGCGTCATGCCGGGACTCTCGAGCAGCCCGGCGCGAATGCAGCGCATTGTTTCCTCGATCTCATATTCGAATCCTGTAGCTCGAAACGACTCGTGTATGGTATCTCGTTGGTCTCCCTGGATCAGCGTAGCTTCAGTGGCGCACCAGAAGTTGGGATGGATGCGGATACGTCCCTCGGTTCCGTAAATCACAAAATCGTTGACGCCGTCCACGAGAAAGCTGCAGGTGAACTGTGAGATTCGTTCGTCAGAATAGACCATCGTAGCTGCGGTCAGCGCATCGACGTTGGTTTCGCTGAGGATACTGCGGGCGCTGAACGATTGTGGATTGCCGCCGAACACCCATTGCGAGACCGCGATGTTGTATACGCCGATGTCCAGTAACGCACCGCCTGCCAATTCGTGATTCCAGGTGCGGTGTTTGGGATCGTCCGGTGCACGAAAGCAGAAATTGGAATCAAGCAGCTTCAATTCACCGATCTGATTCTCATCCAACCAACGCCGTACTTGGTTGTAGATTGGAAGGTAGCGTGTCCACAGCGCTTCCATGAGGAACACACCGCGGGATTGCGCAGTATCGAGGAGCTGCTTTGCATCACGGGCATTGACCGTCAGCGGTTTTTCGCAAAGCACGGGCTTGCCGGCTTCCAAGCACAGCATGGTTTGATCGTGGTGAAATGGGTGCGGGGTGGCGATGTAGATGCCATCTACGTCGTCGTCCTCGACCAGGGCTTCGTAGGACGCATAGCTTTTCGGCGCTCCGTATTCCTGTGCGAATTCTGCGGCGCGGCCTGAACTACGGCTGGCTACGGCAAAGAGTTGTCCGCCGTCAATTACGTCCAAAGCTTTGGCGAAAGTGTGCGCGATTTTTCCCGGTCCAATCACGCCCCAACGAAATATTGATGTGGACATTGGCCCTCCCATGTCTCTCTATTCTACTTTCATCAAACGAATTCGCAAGAAAATCGGCAAGTCCTGCAGGGTCGTCTTTTCAATGGATGCGTTTTCGGCGAAGCTCGATCGCCTGGCAAT
>Ga0307426_1001450_pt1 | contig 15631 bp, 13 predicted proteins | sample SalMarWE160340MG_FD_202165 | JGI IMG/M metagenome (GOLD analysis project Ga0307426, IMG submission 202165) | Salt marsh sediment microbial communities from the Plum Island Ecosystem LTER, Massachusetts, United States - WE1603-40 | ecosystem: Environmental > Aquatic > Marine > Intertidal zone >... | reverse complement strand
TCAACATTCGTGGCAGAAATCAGGCGGGTCCAGGTTCCCTTTTTTACACAGGATGACTTACCAAGAAATGTATGACTTTCCCCACTAGGCGGGTCAACATTGTTGCATTCATGATTCTATGGATGCGGTCCACCAACGAGGACGTTGTAGAATGGCCTCGTTGTGTGGGAGAATTTAATTTTTCAAGGCGCTATACCCTTTCTTTTCTTCCCAAGACCCGGAACGAGAAAGGAATCGAGTCGGAGTTAACATAAGGTAGATATTGCTGGATCTAGCTTAGCCATCAGGAGGAAGACCCAATGGAAGAAATCGTTCTCGACCTGCCGTCCATGTATGCGGATCACCACGTGCTTGTGGTGAGGAACGCATTGGACGGAATCAAAGGCATCGAAGAAATCTATGCAAGTTCGGCATGGAGACAGCTTCTCGTGACCTTCGATCCAAAGGTTATCGATCCTTCGAAGATCGAAGAGACGCTGGAAGGGGCAGGATATCCGGTCGGTGAAGCGAAGGCAACAGCGATTGTGACCGCCAATGACATCAAGCGAGACCCACATTGGGAAAGCCTCGGATCTCGCAACACCAAAACGAACTTTGCGGACCTCAAGATGTCGGGCGAATTTCGTCGGTATTAACCCAGGAGGATGACAACGATGGCAAGGAAAATGAGATCTCCAGAGGAAGCGAGTCAAGATCAAGCCACGATAGGTATGCTCGAGTTTGCCCAAGAACATGAATATGAGACTTCCTTCTTTCGCGCGGATTCAATGGCCCCCTGTCCCATCGGCAGCGACGGTATGTGCTGCAAGGTTTGTGGAATGGGACCCTGCCGCTTGGTAAAAGACGGCCAGACCGGGGTTTGCGGTGCGACCATCGAGACGGTAGGCGCCCGCAATTTTGCCCGCATGGTTGCGGCAGGAGCCGCCTCGCACTCCGACCACGGACGCGATCTGGCCTACACGCTTCTGGCGGCGGCAGAAGGCCACGCCCCGGACTACAAGGTTCGTGATCCGGCGAAATTGGCGGAAATGGCTGACTACCTCGGCGTAGAGGTGAAGGGCAAATCCATAGAAGACCTCGCCCAAGAAGTTGCTTTGAAAGCACTGGAAGAATTCGGTAAACCCCGCGGCGAGATCACTTACATCAAACGCGCACCAGAGAAGAGACAACAAATCTGGCACAATCTGGGCATCACGCCCCGCAACGTCGATCGTGAAATCGTCGAGATCATGCACCGCACGCACGTGGGCAACGATCAGGACGCGGAACACATTCTCGACCAGGCCATGCGCACCGCGCTGGGCGACGGATGGGGCGGATCGATGCTCGCCACCGATCTTTCCGACGTGCTCTTCGGCACGCCAGGCCCCGTCATTTCCGAGGCGAATCTGGGCATCCTGAAACAGGACGAAGTCAACATCATCATTCACGGTCACGAACCCACGCTATCCGAGATGATCGTCGCCGCCGCACAAGACCCTGAATTGATCGAGTACGCAAAAAGCAAGGGCGCCAAGGGCATCACCCTGGGCGGCATCTGCTGCACGGCGAACGAGACGCTGATGCGCCAGGGCGTACCCCTGGCAGGGAATTTCCTCCAACAGGAATTGGCCATCCTGACGGGAGCCGTCGAAGCCATGGTGGTGGACATCCAATGCATCATGCAGGGAGTGGTAAAGCTCGCTGATAAATTCCACACCGAAGTGATCACCACGTCACCCAAGGCAAAAATCACCGGCGCCACCCACATGGAATTCGATGAACTGCGTGCCATGGAGATCGCCAAGGACATCGTGCGAACCGCCTGCGATCGCTTCCCCGAACGCGGCGAAATGAGGATCCCCGATGAACGCACGCCGCTCATCCCCGGTTTTTCGCACGAATACATAAATTATGCCCTGGGTGGGGTCTACCGCGGTTCCCTCCGGCCGCTCAATGACGCCATTGCGGCTGGACGTATCCGCGGCGTCGTCGCCAATATCGGCTGCAACAACGCGCGTGTCTGCCACGACAAGCTGCACCGAGAGGTCGTCACCGAGTTCATTAAAAACGACGTGCTCGTGGTCGAAACCGGATGCGGCGCGATCGCCAGCGCCAAGCAAGGCTACATGACTCCGGAGGCGGCACTCGAGTATGCCGGTCCGGGTCTGCGTGAAGTATGTGAAGCCGTGGGAATCCCTCCCGTGCTGCACATGGGTTCGTGCGTGGATAACTCGCGTATTTTGACCGTGCTGGCCCAAATGGCCACAGAAGGCGGCTTAGGGGAAGATATCAGCGACATCCCCGCCGTGGGATTGGCACCGGAATGGATGAGCGAGAAAGCCATTTCTATCGCCACCTACTGCGTCGCATCCGGCGCCTATGTCATCATGGGCCACTCCAGTCCCGTTTCGGGCATCGAAGAAGTCACGCGCCTGATCAGCGACGGTTGGGAAGAAAAAGTTGGCGGCAGACTGGAATTCTGCAACGACAGCGAGGAAATCGTCCGTCGAAGTCTGGCGCACATTGACAAAAAGCGCGCCGACCTCGGGCTGCACGAATACGACCCAAGCAAATGGGGTCAGAGCGGCGATTGGAGAATCGACGAACTTGTGGAATTGCCTTTGCCCGAACGTATTAATGCCGTGTACGGTAATCAGGCGAAGTAGAGAGGGAAAAGATCATGTCACGTTACATTGCAACTCGCGCTATTCGAGGCGCCAACGCCATCGTAGCGGAGGCAGAAAAGGCACTGACGAAGGCCATTGAGGAAAAGGGGCGCGATGCGCCTGTCGCCTTCCCCAATACGGCGTATTATCTGCCCGTTATTCTGGGAATGCTCGGGCACGAGGTCAGTACGTTGGGGGACATGGAACTTGCCCTGGAGCACGCAAAAAATCTGCTCCACCCGATACCCGATGAAAAGCTTTGGACGCCGTATCTCGGCGAGACGTTGGACTCCGGTATGGCCACGTTGCTTGCCGAAGAGATCATTGAGGGTATCCGCTTCGTTCATGGAGAGGAACCTCAGCCCTATCCCGGACTCACGTTGGCCGGATCGACGTCCTTCACGAGCCCAGACGCTGGAGACAACGGTTCCGGGCCCAACGGAAACGGACATCTCAACGGACCGATCGACGATATCCAACTGCGCTCCTGGGGTATCCAATTGGTGGACGGGCGCATGCCCGGCTTCGCAGCCATCGCTGGCGCGGCGCACTCCAACGCAGCCGCCGTCGCCATCGTTCGCGAACTCCAGAAGAGAAACATTCTCACCTTTCTCGTAGGCAACGTCAACGGACGTTCGATCATCGACCAACTGGTGGAAGAAAATGTGGAGATGGGATACGACACGTATATCGTTCCCTTCAGCCGCGACACCATCGGGGCGATCTACCCGCTGGGTTTCGCCACTCGATCCGCGCTCACTTTCGGGGGCATGAAAGGCGGCCAGTGGCGCGACATCCTGCTGTACAACAAGTTCCGCGTTTTCGCCTTCGTGCTGGCCTTGGGCGAGGTCGACGATCTTAAATATGCCACCGCCGCCGGGGCGATCTCCTACGGATTTCCCGTCATCGCCGATACAGTGATTCCCGAGATTCTGCCCACCGGGGTCACGCGCTACGAACACGTCATCTCGATGCCGTGGAACGAGATCGAAGGCGACAACGAGGAAGAGAAAGCCGCCAAACTGGTCCAAAAGGCCATCGAGGTGCGCGGCGTCAAGGTCAAGATCAGTGAAGTGCCGGTGCCAGTCGCTTACGGGTCGGCCTTCGAGGGCGAGGTCGTACGCAAGGCGGACATGCGCGTCGAATTCGGCGGCAAACGCAGCCGGGCCTTCGAGTACCTCTTCATGGAGGACATGGACGAAGTCGATGACGGCAAGATCGAAGTCATCGGAGACGGTTTCGAAAAGCTGGAAGACCAGGGCAGCATAGATTTGGGCATTCTGGTGAAAGTCGCCGGGCGCAAGATGGAAAAAGATTTCGAGCCGGTGCTCGAACGCCAGATCCACTACTTCATCAACGGCGGGTCCGGCATCCAGCACATCGGCCAGCGCGACATCGCCTGGATCCGCATCAGCAAGACGGCCGCCGAAAAAGGCTTCAATCTGAAACACTTCGGCGACATCCTGCACGCCCGCTACCACGATGATTTCGGATCGATCGTCGACAAGGTCGAAGTCACCATCATCACCGAACCCGAACTGCACGCCGAATGGCTGGAAAAAGCGCGCGCAGCCTACGACGAGCGCAACTTGCGCATCGGCGCAATGGTCGACGAGAGTGTGGACACCTTCTATTCCTGCACCCTGTGCCAATCCTTCGCGCCGGATCACGTTTGCATCGTCAGCCCCGAACGCCTCGGTTTGTGCGGCGCCTACAACTGGCTGGACTGCAAAGCTTCGTACCAGATCAATCCCACGGGTCCGAACCAGCCGATTGATAAAGGCGAACAGCTCGACGCCGTCAAGGGCTATTACACGGGCATCAACGAATACGCCGTCAAAGCCTCCCACGGAAGCGTCAGCGAAGTCTCGATGTATTCCATCATGGAAAATCCGATGACGGCATGCGGCTGTTTCGAGTGCATCGCCATGTTGATCCCCGAAGCCAACGGCATCATGATCGTCAGCCGCGAGGACACCAGCATGACGCCGGCCGGCATGACCTTCTCGACTCTGGCCGGTGTGGCCGGCGGCGGACTGCAAACCCCGGGCGTGATGGGCCACGGGAAATTCTACATCACCAGCCCCAAGTTCATCTCCGCCGACGGTGGTTTCAAGCGCGTGGTTTGGATGTCCTCCGTTCTGAAGAAGCAGATGGCGGAAGAACTCACCCAGGTGGCCGAGCGAGAGGGCGATTCCGATCTAATCGAAAAAATCGCCGACGAAACCATTTGCACCGACGTGGAAGGATTGCTCGAATACCTTCAAGAGAAAGGACATCCAGCGCTCGAGATGGAGTCAATGATCTAAAACCGGGAAAGCAAGTCCAGGGGTCGGGTTTCGGAATGAGGCTGTCTCGAAACAGACGGCATTCGAAGCATCGATCCCCGGTCCCTTTCCTGTCAATCCCGTAGGAGGACGAAATCCCAATGACCGTTGAAATCCCGAAAGAAAAGTACACCAGTAGTGTACGCCTGGTAACCATCGGCGCTACGGCCGATGATGGCGGAACACGCACAAAAACCTTGACCATCGGGGGCGAGACCTGCATGCCTTTCTTGCTCCACGAAGGGGAGACCCCCAATCGCCCGGCCCTCGCCCTGGAAATCCGCGACCGCAGACCCGAAGATTGGTCCGAGTTACTGATCGAAACCTGGGGAGAGGTGATCGGCGATCCGGTCGCATGGGCCAAGGCGGCCGAAGAAGCCGGCGCCGACTTGATCTATCTCAAGCTCAGCACGACGACTCCCGACGGCGAGCCCAACACGCCGGAAAACGTCAAAAAGGTCGTACGCCAGGTTCTGGAAGCCAGCGGGCTTCCCCTGGCCGTGATCGGCCCGGGCCAAGCCGACCTGGACAACGAATTGATCGTTGCCGTCGCCGAAGAAGGCAAAGGCGAACGCCTGCTGCTGGGTCTCTGCGAGGAGAATAACTACCGCACCATCGTCGCCGCCGCCCTGGCGCACGATCACCTGGTGCAATCCAAAACCCCTATGGACGTCAATCTCTCCAAGCAGCTGATCATCTTGATTCACGACATGGGCATGCCGCTCGAACGCATCGTCATGGATCCGACCACCGGGGCATTGGGATACGGAATCGAATACGGCTACTCCGTCATGGAACGTCTGCGCCTGGCCGCGCTGCAGGGCGATACGATGACCCAACAACCGATGATCGTCACGCCGGGCGAGGAAACCTGGAAGGTGAAGGAATCCAAAGTCGGCGAGGACGTTCCGGATACATGGGGAGACTGGAAGCAACGTGCGCTTGATTGGGAAGCCATTACCGCCACGACAATTATTCACTCCGGAGCAGATCTGATCGTGTTGCGTCATCCCGAAACGCTGAAACGCGTGCGCAACCTGATCGATGATCTGATCCAACCCCAGACGGCTTAACGAGCGCGGAGGAAGAAGATGGCCTTAACCGGACTAGAGATTTACAAATTGCTACCACAGACCAACTGCAAGGAGTGTGGTTTCCCCACCTGCCTGGCCTTCGCCATGAAATTGGCCGCCAAGCAGGCTACGTTGGACGACTGCCCTTACGTGAGCGACGAGGCCAAAGCCAAACTCGAAGCGGCTTCCTCGCCGCCCATTCGCCTGGTCGAACTCAAGAACGAAGAAGGTGAAGTGAAGGTCGGGAACGAGACGGTCCTCTTCCGGCACGAGAAGACTTTCTTCAACAAATGCGGTCTCTTTCTGAGATTGAAAGACGACGTGGACGCCGGGACACTGAAAGAAAAAGCCGGCGAGGCAAGCGCCTTCCACGTGGATTATGTGGGCATCGACCTTTACCTGGACGGCTTCGCCGTCGAAGCCTCTTCGGGCGATCCCGCAACCTTCGCGTCTGCCGTGAAAGCCGTCAACGAAGCCAGCAAGAAGCCGTTGATCTTGATCGCCAATTCGGCGGATTTGGCCAAGGCAGGCCTGGAAGCCGCAGAAGGAGCGCGTCCACTGCTGTACGCCGCCGACGCAGACAATTGGGAAGCAATGGCCGAAGTCGCGAAGGAGAAAGACGTTCCCCTGGCCGTACGTGCCGAGACGCTCGACGGCTTGGCCGACCTGACGCAGAAACTCAAGGATGCCGGTGTCGAGGACGTGGTGTTGGACCCGATTCTCGGTGGATATCACGATTCGCTGAACAAACTCACCGCCATCCGTCGATTGGCGCTGAAAAAGACTTTCCGCCCCCTGGGGTATCCGATCATCAGCTTCCCGGGGACCGCACCGGACGCCGACGAAACCCTGCTCGCCGCCGAACAGATTGCCAAATACGGCGGACTGATCGTGCTCGACACGTTCAACCCTGCCAGCCTGTATGCCTTGCTGGTGTTGCGCCAGAACATCTACACCGACCCACAGAAACCAATCCAGGTTCAGCCCGGTTTGTACGAGATCAACGAACCGAAACCGGACGCACCGCTCATGGTGACCACCAATTTCTCGATCACCTACTTCTCGGTTGCCAACGAGGTGGAAGGTGCTGGGAAACCCGGATGGTTGTTGGTTGCCGATTCGGAAGGCATGAGCGTACTCACAGCCTGGGCGGCCGGTAAATTCGATGCGGAACGCATCGCCAAGGACATCAAGGCGTTCAACGTCGCCGATAAAGTCACACACCACAAGCTGATCATTCCCGGCCATGTCGCCGCGATCTCGGGCGAGTTGGAAGAAGAACTGCCGGGCTGGAAAATTCTGGTCGGCCCTCGCGAGGCAGTCGACATCAAGGGCTTCCTCGACAGCGTGTGGCCTAATTGAGCCTATACCGACCGGATCGATCCAAAGCCGCATGGGATATAATCGACATGCGTAGCAGGTTACGATCAGTGAAAGCATCAAGGAATGTCCATATCGAGACGTTGCGCGCAACGTCTCGATACGTATTAACGAGGTAGAAAGCGACATGGCGACCCACAAAATACACTTCTTACCCGCCGGTCAAAGCGTTGATGTTCCCACGGGAGCTCTGATCACCGACGCCGTGCAGGAAGCCCAGTTGGAAATCCAGCAGCCTTGCGGCGGGCAGGGACGCTGCGGCCGCTGCGCCGTCATCGTCGAGGGCGAAGGAGCCCGAAGGCGTTCGACGATCCGTATTTCGGCGGAGGACATCGCCGCCGGATATGCGCTCGCCTGCCAGACGATCATCGAGGGCGACCTCACGGTCACGATCCCGGAACAGGAAAAGATCGAGCGCCGTCTGGTGACCGACAAAACCGCGCGCAAGGTCGAGCTGCCTTTCGCATACGATCCCGCCGTTCACCAAACCGTACGCGCCTTTCAACTCGAGCTGTCCCCTCCCTCGATCAACGACAATCTGGATGACCTCAGCCGTTTGCGCAAAACACTCCGGCAGCTCGGGGTCGAGCATCTGCGCACCCCGGTATCCGTCCTGCGGCGCATGGGTGAGACGCTTCGAAAAACATCCTGGTCGCCGTGGGTCGTCCTGGCATTCGATGCGCCAGACAGCGACTCGGCGGAATTGATCGATATTCAAGCCGACCCGATCCACCTCTATGGATTGGCGCTCGACATCGGCACGACGACCGTAACGGCCTTTCTCGTCGACCTGACCAGCGGCGAAGTCAAGAACCAGGCCTCCGAATACAACGGCCAGATCGCCCGCGGGGAGGACGTGATCTCGCGCATCGTTTTTGCCTCCAAGGGGGACGGCCTGCAAAAGCTCTACGACCTGGTGCGCGAGACCATCGACACTTTACTCGATCGATTGCAAAAACGCACCGGCGTTTCTCCGCAGCAAATCTACAAGGTCAGCGTGGCGGGAAACACCACGATGATGCACCTCTTCCTGGGCATACCGCCGGAAAGCATTCGGCTCACGCCCTACGTTCCAGCCGCCAACCAACCTTCCACCTTCCGCGCTCATGAATTGGATCTGAACCTCTACCCTCTGGCCCAGGTGGACTGCCTGCCCGCCGTCGCTTCCTACGTCGGCGCTGACATCACCGCCGGCGTACTGGCCAGCAAGCTGTCCGACGCGCCAGACCTGACCCTGTTCATCGATGTGGGTACGAACGGGGAGACCGTCCTGGGGACGAACGAATGGATGGTCACCTGCGCCTGCTCGGCCGGCCCCGCATTCGAAGGCGCCGGCGTCATCGACGGCATGCGCGCCACGCTGGGCGCCATCGAAGAGGTGTGGGTGAACACCAACACCTACGAACCCACCATTCGCGTCATCGGCAGCAAGAAACCGGTCGGCATCTGCGGTTCCGGTTTGATCTCGCTCCTGGCGGAGCTTTTCGTCACCGGCGTCGTGGACCGGGCAGGAAATTTCAAACTTGAACTCGACACCCCGCGTGTACGCCAGGGCCAATACGGTCCGGAATACGTCGTCGTCTGGGGTAAAGAAACCGGGCACGGCCGAGACATCGCCCTGAACAAAGTGGATGTCGATAATCTGATGCGCGCCAAAGCGGCCATTTACGCCGGGTTCAGCGTCCTGGCCGACAGCGTCGGCGTCGAGCTGGAGGACGTGCAGCAGATGCTGGTGGGCGGCGCATTCGGCAAATACATCAACGTCGAGAACGCCATCAAGATCGGTCTGCTGCCCGATCTCCCCTGGGACAGGTTCAATTTCCTGGGAAACACCTCCGTTCTCGGCAGCTACATGGCGCTCTTGTCCTATGACGCACGCCAACAAATTCGCGCCATCGCCGAGAAGATGACCTACGTCGAACTCTCGGCGGACAACACGTTTTACGACGCCTTCACCGCTGCGCTCTTTCTGCCCCACACCGAAATCAACCGCTTTCCGAGCGTGGCTGAAATCTGGGAGCGCTACAGCACGAAAAAAGGAACGCCTGGAGATTGAACCGAAGTAGAATCGGAGTATGGTAAACGTTCGTTGAGGATAGTGAGAACTGCTTGAGGTGGTAGAAATGACGAAAACCATTGCACTCGCCGGTAAAGGCGGGACGGGAAAAACGACGCTCGCAGCGCTGCTCATTCACACGTTGAGCCAGCGGGTGCGCGGCGCGCTTCTGGCGATCGACGCCGATCCAGCCACGAATTTACACATGGCCCTCGGTGTCCCCGAACCGGATACGGTCGGAGAAATCCGCGAGACGATGAGTGAAACGGCGCAAGCCGGGCAGCTTGGGGTATCGATCAGCCGCCACGAATATCTCAACCGTGAAGTGCGCATGGCGATCGAAGAGGGAGAGCGGGTCGATTTGCTCGCCATGGGCCGGCCGGAAGGCCAGGGCTGCTACTGCGCCGTCAACCACTTGCTGCGTCAGATCGTGGATGATATCGGCCGCACGTACGAGACGATCGTCATCGACAACGAAGCCGGAATGGAACACATCAGCAGGCGCACGACGCGCGACGTCGATCTCCTGCTGCTCGTCACGGACCCCACCTTGCGCGGCGTGCGTACGGCGGGTGAGATGGCCAGATTGGCGGAAACGCTCGAAGTGAACGTCAAGCGTACAGAATTGATCGTCAATCGCGTGAAAGGCGACATGCCGCAGCCGCTGCAGGATGCCATCGAAGGATTGAATCTGGAAATTGCGGCGATCATCCCGGCCGACGAGAACATCAACCGCCTCGACGCATTGGGAATGCCTCTAATCCAACTCAACGGAAATTCACCCGCAGCCGAAGCGGTAAACCAATTAGCCGACCGAATCTTGAACGAAGGCTAGACCAGCAGGAAACCATCATACTTACGATAGGAGAAGATCCATGTACAAAATCGGAGAGAACATCCATATCGTCTCACCGAAGGTGAAGGAGGCGCTAAAGGATCGCGATGGAGGATTCTTCGTCGATCTCGCCCGCCGGCAGAAAAAAGCCGGCGCCGACGTTATCGACCTGAACGTCGGACCGCGTAAAAAAGACGGACCGGAAGTGGTCGATTGGTTGGTGGACTGCATGCAGGAAGCCGTTCCCGGAATGACGCTGAGCTTCGACACGACCAACCTGGCAGCCATCGAGACCGGGCTCAAACGAGTGGGGTCGAACGCCATGATCAATTCCACGTCGGCCGAAGTCGAGCGTTTGACGAACGTGCCTCCGTTGGCGGCAAAGTACGATGCAAAACTGATCGCCCTTTGCATGGAGAAGAGCGGCATCCCCGTCAGCGCAGACGAGCGCGTCGGTATCGCCATGGAAAAGCTCATTCCGCGCGCCCAGGAATTGGGCATACCGATGGAGAATCTCTACATCGATCCCCTGATCCTCACTGTCTCCGGATGCCAGGAGTACGTTCCCGAATCCATCGAAACCATCCGCATGCTGAAGATGGTCATGGACCCACCCCCGATGACGACGGTGGGACTTTCCAACGTTTCGAACTCCGTGCCCAACGAAATGCGCCCGCTCATCGATCGCGTTTTCGTGATCATGCTCTTGGCCGTGGGATGCGATTCGGCGATCCTCAATCCACTCGACAAGGAGTTGATGGAGACCATTCACGCCGTAGAAACACGCGACGACAGCACGCCGGTCAAAGCCTTGAACCTGAAGATTTTCGACGCCGTCGCTGCCATGGAGGAACCGACGCAGGACCTGGTGGACATGTCGGATCCGAAGCAAGTCGAAATCTGGAAGACCGTGCAGATCCTGCTCAACAAGGTGATCTACGCAGACTCATACTTACGCCTGTAACCCCGAGAGAGCCGTCTTGGGTGAAATGGGATAACTCCGCAAGATGGGTCGTCTGTGATCCGAAAGTAACCATTCAAGACCCAGCCTTCATCGTTCGCGAACAAGGAGGGTATTCGTATGGCTAAGGAGTCACCGCATCTCAACATCGAGGAATTGCTGGCGAAGGCAGAAAAACCTTCCGCAGACGCGATGCGCCTCCATCCTTTCTACCAGGGCAAGGTCGAAGTCGCGCTGAAAGCGCGCGTCCGCGATTTCAACGACTTCGCCATCTGGTACACGCCCGGAGTGGCAGCCCCCTGCAAGGCGATCGAAGATAATCCCGATCTCGTATACGAATATACCCATAAATGGAACTCGGTCGCCATCGTTTCCGACGGCACCCGCGTCCTGGGATTGGGCGACATCGGGCCCAAAGCCGGTCTGCCGGTCATGGAAGGCAAAGCGCTGCTCTACAAGTATCTGGGCGGTGTGGACGCATGGCCGATCATGCTCGATACAAAAGACCCGAACAAGATCATCGAAACGGTGCTGCTCCTGCAGCCCGGATTCGGCGGAGTCAATCTGGAGGACATCTCCCAGCCGAAATGTTTTCGCATCCTCGACACCCTGCGTGCCCGCGCAGAGATTCCCGTTTGGCACGACGATCAACAAGGTACGGCAACCGTCACTTTGGCAGCTTTGATGAACGCATTGAAAATCGTCGGCAAGAAACTCGACGAAGTCCAAATCACTTTCATCGGGACGGGTGCTTCGAACGTCGCCTGCGCGCGGCTAATTTTCGCTTCGGGCGCCACGCCTGCACTCTGCCGCATGGTCGACAGCAAAGGCATCTTGCACAAAGACCGCAAGGATTTGGAGATGCGCAAAGCAGAATACGTCGATAAATGGAAATTCTGCAAGATCACCAATGAGGAAGGCCGCACGGGGGATACCGCCGCGGCCATGAAAGGTGCGGACGTCGTCATCGCCCTCTCGAAACCCGGGCCGGGAACCATCCTGCCCGAATGGGTATCCGGCATGGCCAAGGATGCGATCATCTTTGCATGCGCCAATCCCGTTCCCGAAATTTGGCCCTGGGAAGCACAGGAAGCCGGCGCCGCCGTGATCGCCACTGGCCGCTCTGATTTTCCCAATCAGGTCAACAATTCGCTCGGCTTTCCGGGGATTTTTCGCGGTACGCTCGATGTGCGCGCCAAAACCATTACGGACTCGATGTGCTTGGCTGCAGCCGAAGCGCTGGCATCGATGGCGGAGGAAAAAGGATTGAGTCCGGAGTATATTTTGCCTAATATGGATGAATGGGAAGTCTTTCCGAGAGAAGCTGCTGCCGTGGCGACGAAAGCCGTCGAAGAGGGAATCGCCCAGAAACCTTTGACGTACGAAGAGGAACACGAAAAAGCCGAAAAGATCATCCGCCGCTCGAGAGAACTGACGGCATGCATGATGGCCGAAGGCTTTATTCCCATGGCAAACGGGGAGGAGTAAGAGACAATGTATGACTTAATCATCCTGGGTGGAGGCCCTGCCGGCCTTACGGCGACCATATATGCGCTGCGCAAACGTCTGAACGTGCTTCTCATCACCCGCGATCTGGGGGGCAAGACCAACTATCGTCTCCAGCTTCCCTTCGTCAATAAATACCTCGTCATCTCCGGAGAGGAGATCGTCAACCGCTTCATGAACGAGATCAATTACCTGGAATTCGCCCGGGTTTTCGACAAGGCGGAGAAAATCAAGAAAATCGATCGAGGTTATGAAGTTGCGACCCGCGAGGGGAAAATATTCCAAACGAAGACGTTGATCGTCGCTACGGGCGCACTCGGCAGACTGCTCGACGTGCCCGGCGAGAAAGAATACATGATGCGCGGCCTGTGCTACAGCGCAGTATCCTACGCACCGCTGTTCATCGACCGGAAAGCCGTAGTGATCGGCGACACACTGTTGGCGCTGAGATCGACAGCCGAGTTGGCTCGCATCGCCAACACGGTGAGCCTCGTCGCGCCTTCCCACGGCGACCTGGAATCGCAGCTGGGACGCAAGGTGCTGACTGCCCCGAACGTTGAAGTATACGAGGGCTTCAGGGTCACGGCCGTGAAAGGGGACGACTACGCACGCCGGATCACGATTCGCAAGGATAAAGAAGAACTCGAACTAGAAGCGGATGCGTTCTTCGTGGAACTCGAGCTGGTACCCCAATCGCAGATCGTCGAGGACATGGTAGAACTGGACGAATTAGACCGAATCAAAATCGACGGTGCCAACAAGACCTCCGCCGAGGGCATATTTGCCGCCGGGGACGTGACGAACTTGATTGCCGAACAAGTCTTAATTGCCGTCGGCGAAGGTGCGAAGGCCGCTCTTTCCGCTTACGAGTACATTTTACAGTTGCCCGACGATTGAATACCAAATTCCGATCGACAAGTTGAAGAGGCCAACACTGCTCGATTGCTGCTTATGCTCAAGGTTCCGTCGACGTGGTGGATGTTTCCGTTGTCTGGGACTCGCTTGGGTTCTTGGCGGGTTTTACCGGCACGATGAAGCGCACCGGTCCGTATTGAATGCTGATGTGATTCAATATCGAATACATGAAGAGTCCCATACCGAGTAATTCAAGCCCCTCTTCCAGGACTACATACGCCTGATAAGCGAAATTCCCAACGCCGTGCAATGCATCCTGCCGCCCACCAAGATACTCGAATCCAGCGACACCGGTAAGATAAACCAGACCTGAGACAATGAAAAGCATTCTCGTTTCACGAGGCAGGCGCAGGACAAATCGCAAGTAAAAAACGCCAACCAGGAGAACCAGTATTCCGTACGGGATCAGCCACACCATGTCGTAGAGTCCCTGGGGATTAACTACACCGCGCAGCGGTCCGCCCAACTTCTCGTGAATGCGGACCGTCTCATCGATCGCCATGTACATGAAGATGACGGCGAGGACGATCCAGTACAGAAAATCCGAGGAGCGATTTCGTTTAACGATATATGCGACGACGAACAACAAAAGACTGCAAATCCCCAATCCGGCCGAAGAGACAAAAGTGGGAATGCTGTCCTCGCGATTGAGATCGAAGAAATAAAAACCGAACGTCCTGCCGTAGAAATGATCGCTGATGCGACCGCCGATGTGGCCAATGACCATGATCAGAGCAACAGATAGAAATACCATCGCGATGCGTTTCGGCTTCAACGTAATATCCATCAATCCCAATCCCTTCCACGTTCCCTTGGATACGAACGCATTCCACACATTGTCTCTATAAAAATACAATCTCAAAACGTCACAAGATTAAGCCTGTATTGTTCTTTGAGTCAAGGATCAGTTTGATTTCAAATGAAATCTATTTGGATTCTATCGTATGAGGGAATCGATTGTTCAATGCCCGCACCAAATCGGTACTTATGGAACACATCAGTCCATGACGCCGCGTTTCTCAATATAATTTTTGAATGCATTTTTCGTTTCCGGACCGGCGAGTAAGTCGGCTACGATCTCGAGTTCGAGATTCTGACTTTCGCGCAAGGTCAGATCGTCGCCGGCGTGGACGATTCGTTTGGACAGCTCCAGCGCCTTTGCAGGCGATTCGAGCAGGCGCTTCGCCATATCATCGACCGCTCGATCGAGTTCATCTGGCGCTGCAACCTGGTGGATCAGGCCGTACTGCCGCGCCTTTTCGGCGCCGAAACGCCCGCCGAAATACAATATTTCCTTTGCTGCGGGCATGCCAACCACGCGCGTGATGCGCCGGGTGCCCCACAAAAAGGGAAGCCCCAATTTGATCTCCGGCAGGCTGAAGACCGTACGTTTGCTGGCGATGCGGAAATCGCAGCACAGCGCCAGAAGCAGCCCACCCCCGATGCAAAATCCATGCAGCCTGGCGATCGTCGGTTTTCCCAGCAGTTCAAAGTCATCCAGACACCGCTGCAAGCCGGCCAGGAAGCGGCGGTTTTCATCCGAAGGCAAATCCATTCTCTCCGCAAGCATCTGGATATCAACGCCGGTGGAGAAGTGGCGTCCTTCACCTCGCAGGATGACCACGCGTACGGCGTCATCGTTACGGATGCGTGTACTGACCTTTTGCAATTCGATCATCGTTTCAGCATTCAGGGTGTTCTGCTGATCGGCGCGCCGGAGGCTCAGGGTGAGAATGCGATCCTCGATACGTACGTCCCAATTTCGATATTCCATCTGTGTCCTCTTTCTCAATGCAAATCGATTCGCAGCAAATCGAAGATTCTCCGACGGCGTGATAACATCGTCGAGCGGGTCTCGGTCGATATATTGTACAATACGAAAAGATTCCACCGGACTGTGAGGCAGATGCGGAAACATATCTTCGCTGCC
>Ga0307426_1001449_pt1 | contig 15631 bp, 15 predicted proteins | sample SalMarWE160340MG_FD_202165 | JGI IMG/M metagenome (GOLD analysis project Ga0307426, IMG submission 202165) | Salt marsh sediment microbial communities from the Plum Island Ecosystem LTER, Massachusetts, United States - WE1603-40 | ecosystem: Environmental > Aquatic > Marine > Intertidal zone >... | reverse complement strand
TATAAGTCTCCTGTTGAAATGAAATCTCGCATTCGACTGGCAGTTTGGCAGGAACCAATTCCAGTATTTCACACCTGACATATATATCAACTAAAAAATAATTGAACGTAACCAATAGGTTGAAATTTTGATTAACCGCAGCGATAAACATCAGGCAAGCATTTCTTTTCACGAAATTCATCCAATCTTGACTTATGTCAAGGTGCTGCTTTTTGGTAGTGCTATTAATTACCGCTATCCTGACAAAAACTAAGAGCCCGATTTAAATTATTCAATTTTTCATACAATACACAGCGCCATAATTAATTCTGCATTCGTCTTTTTATGATTGATTTTTAAACTACCGTATAGGGTTCAATAGGCAAAACGCTGTGAATGTATGCACAATGATTGATGTCTTTATGTATAACTTAATTCCCAGTTTTCAAAACGAATTCTGGAAGAAAAAAATGGAGGTTAAATATGTCCCTTAAAACTCTCAAGTGGGCGGCTATTCTTTGTTTCGTAGTCGCTATGGCAATTCTGCTGGGTGGCGGCGTTTACATGAAAAAGGACCTGCCGCCTTATCCGGGAAAAGTGGTTGGTTCCGAGGGCAAAGTTCTTTTCCAGAAATCGGATATCCTTGCCGGGCAAGACGTTTATCAACGCTACGGTCTGATGGATCAAGGTGCCGTCTGGGGCCATGGTTCCCAACGCGGACCGGAATTTTCGGCCACCAGCTTGCACCTCATGGCGGAGGCGATCGGTGATTATCTCGCGCAGAAAGATTACGGCAAACGATATGCAGACCTGGATGAGCTTCAAAAGGGCATCATCGACGTCAAAATTAAGCACGAAACCAAAACCAACCGTTACGACGCAGACAAAGACACGCTGACGTTGACCGCCCCCCAGGTCCAAGGTCTGGAGAGGGTCAAACAGTACTGGGAAAAAATCTTTAAAGAAGGCGAGCAGCGCTATGGTTTTCTGCCCGACACCATTGCCGATGAGGCGCAGCGGCTGCAAATTTCACGATTTTTCTTCTGGTCCGCCTGGGTGGCTTCGACCCTGCGTCCGGGAACCGATTACTCCTACACCAACAACTGGCCTCCGGACAGAAGGGTGGGCAATATCGCCAGCACGGAAACCTACTTTTATTCGATTGCCGGTATTGTGGCGCTGCTTGTGGTCCTGGGCTTGTTTGTCTTCTGGATCCATCGCTATGGTTTGTGGTACGGCGCACCCAAAGGTGTGGCCCTGTCCGAAAAGCTGATCGATATGCCCCTGACTCCCAGCCAGTTTAAAGCCGCCAAATTTTTTGTGGTGGTGATTTTGCTGTTCCTGTTGCAGACGAGCTTCGGGGGGTTGCTGGCCCATTACACAATTCATCCGGGCAGCTTCTTCCTTCCCTTTGTGGCCAAATTCATTTCCTACAATTGGGCCAAGACCTGGCATTTGCAGTTGATGGTATTCTGGATCGCGACCACCTGGCTGGCCTCGGCCATCTACCTGGCGCCCATCATCGGCGGCAAAGAACCGGCCAAGCAGGGTCTTCTAGTCCAACTCCTTTTTGTCGCCGTTTTAATCGTCGCCCTGGGAAGCCTTGCCGGCGAAGTTCTGGGTATCAAGGGACTGCTGGGAAACTTGTGGTTCTGGTTCGGCCATCAGGGTTGGGAATTTCTTGAGTTGGGCCGCATATGGCAGATCCTGCTGTTCGTCGGCCTGATTTTCTGGCTTTTGGTGGTATATCGGGCCGTCGGCAATCATCTCAGTCGCCACAAGGACGAATTCAGCGCCCTGATCTGGTTTTACGTGTTCAGCGCCGTGCTGGTGGTGGCCTTTTACGGCTTCGGGCTGTTTTACGGCAGGGGCTCGCACCTCACCATGGCGGACTATTGGCGCTGGTTTGTGGTCCACCTCTGGGTGGAAAGCATCTTCGAGTTCTTCGGTATTGCAGTCATCGCCTTGCTGCTGGTAGCAATGGGACTGGCTACGGCTCAAGCTGCCTTGCGGGTGGCCTACTACACCGCGGCCATCACATTTATCAGCGGCATCGTTGGAACCGCCCATCACTATTACTGGTACGGCGGTGCTGCATTCTGGGTTGGATGGGGGGCCATCTTCTCCTCCATGGAACCCGTCCCGCTGTTGACCCTGGTGGTTCGCGGGTTGATGGAATACCGGGATATCCGCAAACAGGGACAGGCGTTCAGCTACAAATGGCCCATGTATTTTCTGGTGGCCGCATCGTTCTGGAACTTTCTGGGTGCCGGCATCTTCGGCTTCGTGATCAATCTTCCCATTGTTAATTTCTATGAGCACGGGACCTACCTGACCATGCACCACGGCCACACGGCCATGTTCGGGACCTACGGCATGCTTTCCATCGCGCTGCTGCTGTTCTCCTGGCGCGGTCTGGTCGACAAGGCCTACTGGAAGGATGGCATCCTGAAACTGTCCTTCTGGGGGCTCAACGGCGGCCTGTTTCTGATGGCTTTTGTCACCCTGCTGCCGGTCGGTGCCTTTCAGGCCTGGACCTCTTTTAAACACGGTCTGTGGGTGGCAAGAAGCGCGGATTTTTTCGAGAAAGGTGCCGTCGTCTTTCTCGGAACCTTCCGCGCCCTGCCCGACACCATCATCATCGTGTTAGGGGTCCTGCCGCTGGCCTACTTCCTGCTTACGACTTATCCACACCTGAAAGCAACGGAAATCAAGGATGGTGAGTCTGTGTGGGAAAGGCTGGGAATTGAACTATAAATAAATGAAAGGCCTGCTTCCTGAAGAAGCGGGCCTTTCATTTATGATTTTTTGCTTTTCGACGCTTCTCATTTTTATAAAAAAGCCCGAATTTTTGAGATCGGGCTTTTTCATTTCTATAAAGGCTGAAATTCTCAATTAAAATTAGATTTTATTCGTTGATGGTTGAGAAATGGTATCAGAATGGCTACTTTCTAAGCATATAAAATGGAGGCTTTATTATGAAAATAATTGCCAAATCGTCAAAGACCGTTATCGATCCGGTCTGCGGCATGCAGGTTGATCCATGCGCTACGGATCTGGTTGCTGAATATAATGACAGAACGTTCTACTTTTGCGCGCAGGGATGCCGTCAGGCATTCGAGAGTGATCCCGCTAAATATTTTGCCCAAACATCCAAGAAAAAAAAAGGATGGTGGGGCAGATATCTGGACAGACTGAACAAATCAACCGACGGCAAGGCCATGAAGTGTCACTAGGGGGGAAATAGAAATTTGGTAGATAAAAAATTGTCCGCAAGGTGATAAAGGTCATATCCCCTCTCGATGCGGCGCAAGGAAAAGATCCATTACAGAACGCAATTGGGTCCTGGGGAATTTGAAAACCGTCATTTCAAACATCGCTGATATTGACGTATCGGAATTATCGGACTATGCTTGTCATTAAATTTAATCGCTTGAACTCCATACGGATTGTATATCCAGACAAAGCGTTCTCCCATGTGATTATTGCAGTGAATATTTAAATGATTGCTTGGGGAGACGTTATCGCAATTTATCATTAAGCTGTGGATGGATTATGGATGAATTTTGGGACTGGTGGCAGCATTTGCCGCAACATATTAGCCCCGTAATTTTTCAAATCGGCTCCTTCAAGCTCCAGTATTACGGCCTGATGTATATTGTAGCCTTTGCCATCACGTATTTCCTGGTGCTCCATCGTGTCAAGCATGAAGACCGGTTTGAAATGACTACCGATCAGGTTAAGGACGCGATCACATACTTGATCATCGGGCTGATCATCGGCGCCCGTCTGGGTTACGTGCTTTTTTACAATTTTTCCTATTACCTCGAACATCCGCTTGAAATCATTTTGCCCTTTTCATTCTCAAATGGATTCACCTTTACCGGCATTTCCGGCATGTCGTATCACGGCGGGCTGATCGGCGGAACCCTGGCCGGCTGGCTCTACGTTCGCAAAGCAAAATTGGACTGGTGGAGCGGGGTGGATTTATTTGCTCCGGTGGTCCCGCTGGGATACACCTTTGGACGGTTGGGTAATTTTATCAACGGGGAGTTATACGGCCGGGTGACGACATCCTCCATCGGCATGTATTTTCCGCTGGACCCCACCAAAGAATTACGGCACCCTTCACAACTGTACGAAGCATTTTTTGAAGGTATTTTTTTATTCGCGGTTTTGTGGCGCATACGCAAGCTCAAAACACCCAAAGGCGCCATGCTGGCATTTTATCTGATCGGTTACGGCACGATACGGTTCTGCATCGAATACTTCCGTCAACCCGATGCCCAACTCGGGTTCGTCTTTCTCTCCTTTTCCATGGGACAAATCCTCTGCGCGCTGATGGTCGCCGCCGGGATCGGTGTGTATGTTTATCTGTGGCGGCAGGAAAATGCATAGGTGTCTTACAATTGATAATTGGATATGAACTATTACCTGAATTTTGCACGTATTCTTGCCAGCAATGCAAAAGTGAGTATATCTGTTAGTTCTCCGAAGTGAAGTTTGCTGGAAAAAATTCAGGTATTAGATTAGGACGGCTATCAAGGAAACAACAACTTAAACGCGATGGCAACCAATATCAGGCCCCCAATTGTCTCCATCCGCTTGGCAAATCGTTGCGACAACCGGTTGCCGATTTTCATGGCAAGCCAGGTCATGGCGGCGGCCGTAATGCCGATCAGCACGGCCACCATAAATAAGTTCTGATTTAAAACTCCCAGGCTGAAACCGACTCCCAGGGCATCGATGCTGGTAGCCACCGACAGCATCACCAGGCTGAAACCTCTGGTGGGATCGGCACACTCGGTTTCTTCTTCAGGGGGCATGAAGCCTTCACGCACCATCCGGCCGCCGATAAACATCAGCAGGCCGAACGCGATCCAGGGGCCCCAGGTTTTCGCCCAGACCAGAATATGGTGGCCCGCCAGCCAGCCGATCAGCGGCATCATGAACTGAAAAAGACCGAAATGAAAAGACAACCGAAAAATTTGTCTTGGCGCACAAAACCGGCATCCAACCCCCAGACCCACTGCAAACGCATCACAGCCAAGGGCCACGGCAATTAAAACTATTTCATAAATGTTGATATTCAACTGATATTTTCCGGTTCTTCCATTCCAAGATCGATCATCCGGGCCGGAAGCTCGGGTTTGCGGGAAAGGGTCCGTTTGCGGAAGGGAGAGAAGAGTAAATTGAATATGTCGTAGGCCTTCATGTAGCGGCCGAAGGTGCGCACCAGTTTATAAGTTTGAAGGGGACGCCCGAAAATTCGGCGTGCAAAAAGCAAAGCATAGCCCTTCATTCGCGTCTTATTGATTACCTCACCCGGCAGGATGGTGGGGTCGATGTCCGAGCACTTGAACCACTTGTGCCAGTCGCGCTCATCGTCGATGATCCCGCGTTCGATATATTCCTGCCACAGGGGGGTGCCCCGGTAAACGCACATGCGATTGAAGCCAAAGGTATCCAGTTTCAACCGGGCGGCAAAACGAAAAGTTTCCATGATATCTTCAACTGTTTCACCGGGCGCGCCCACCAGGAAAAAGCCATGGGCTCTCTCAATCCCATGTCGCTTGGCTTCGTTAACCGCATATTCGATTTGCTCCAGGGTTTGGTTTTTATTGAGCCGGTCGAGAACCTTTTGTGTTCCGGCTTCGATGCCATAGGCTAAAAAGGTGCAGTTGGCCTTGCTCATAATCGGCAGCTGGTCAACGGCAACCGAATCCACCCGTCCCTCGCAGCCCCAGCGAAACTCGAGCCCGCGTTCGATAATGCCGTTGCAGATATCCGTGATGCGCCTGCGTTTGAGCAGAAAATGGTCATCGGTGAGATAGATCGAGCGGTAACCGGCATCGTTGAGCTGCTGCATTTCTCCCAGAACATGCTGCGCCGAGCGATGGCGCCATTTGCCCTTGGAAAGCGAAGGAATATCGCAGTATATACAGCCGTAAGGACAGCCCCGCGATGTCTGCATAGTGCAAAATTTGTCGAGGGAAAGCACCGCAGGGACATCCAGGGGCAGAGATTCAATATAATCGATTGGCAGACTGTCCCGGTCCGGGTAGGGAAACAGATCAAGCTCCCGGATCAGGGGGCGCGGTTCATTGCGAATGACTTCGTCTCCATTGCGCCAGACCAGGCCGGCCACTGCGCCGGGATCATCGAGATGGTCCAGGTAATCCGGCAAAAGTTCCTCCCCTTCGCCTACTCCCACACAATCCGCCTGGGGACAGTCTTTTAAGATAAAGTCTGCATTCATGGAGGCGAAAACGCCTCCCAGGATGATCGGCGTATGCGGCGCGGCTTGTTTGAGTCGTGCGGCCAAAATTTTGGTTGACGGGTAGGTCGTGGTAGAAAGAAATGAGAGCGCAATGACATCCGGCTGTTCTTCTTTGACGGCCGCAGCAATGTGCTCCGCTTGCATCTGCGGGTGACAGGTGTCGAACATCCTTACCCGGTGACCGTGCTGACGAACAACCGGGGCAAGGGTTTGGATGCCGAGAGGCGGAAACGCCATCACTTTTACCCGTTTGTCGTCAGGCCTTGAACCGCCTAACGCCTGAGGAAGCATTTGGTAGTAGTCTTCGTCTCTAACATATACCAGGAAAATATTCATAAAGAGGTCCTTATTTTGATCCGCCCAAAAAGAAGCACCGGGGAGGTCGATCACCAAACAATCCCCGGATTTCATGGTGAAAAATTTAATCTAAACAGTTTCCATTTTTAACCTGATCAATTTCACAGGCGGTGCCGCATTGACTTAACTCATGCTGCCGTTCCCACTGGATGGTGCTGTGCCCAATACCGAACCGAGCATGCAGTTCTTTATCAACATTTTCAAGCAGCAGATCGTCGTTTGCGGAATCCGGTTTCACGAGATGAACGGTTAAAGCAGTTTCGGTGGTGCTCATGGCCCAGATGTGCAGATCGTGAACTTCGGTAACTCCTGGCAGACCGGACAAATATGCCTTGACAGCTTCCGGATCAATGCCTGCCGGCACAGCGTCTAACACCAGGTTAAACGAGTCGCGCAGCAGCCCCCAGGTGCCGATCACAATGATCACCGTAATCAGAAGGCTGACCACCGGATCAATCCAAAACCAACCGGTGGCTATAATGACCACGCCGGCCACGACAACACCTGCCGAGATCCCTGCATCTGCTGCCATGTGAAGAAAAGCGCCCCGAATATTCAGATCGCTTTTGCGGCCGGATAAAAATAAAAGCGCAGTGGCCGTGTTTATAACCACCCCGACTGCCGCCACAACGATGATCGTTTTGCCCGCCACCGGAGAGGTATGGTTAACGCGCCGAATCGCTTCCCAGGCAATACCGCCCATAGTCACCAGGAGAATAATGGCGTTCATAAGCGCTGCCAGAATCGAAGACTTACGCCAGCCATAGGTGAAGCGCTCGGTTGGTTTGCGCTGTACGAGATAATTGCCTGCCCATGCCAGCAGCAATCCGAGGACATCGCTCAGATTATGGCCGGCATCCGCCAGCAATGCCAGGGAACCGACCAGAATACCAAAAGTTGCTTCGACGGTAATATAGCCTAAATTAAGAGCTACCCCAAATGCGAATGTTTTATTGTAATCAGCCGGGCCGTGATTATGATCGTGTGCCATAAAGTTCACCTTCTCGGCTCATTACCTATCGTTATCTGCCCAAAATATCAAGAGCCATAGCTCAAAGCGAAGCGGCGGTATTTTCTATTAAATAATTTCGCATCATCCCCATATCTTCATGCTCCAGGTTGTGGCAGTGATAGAGGAAAAGGCCCGGATAATCACCAAATCGCACCAGCAGACGAATGCGCTCACCGGGCATCAGCAGCACGGTGTCTTTCCAGCCTTCATCGACATAGCCTTCATGCCTGACACCCTGCCGTTCCAGAATCTGAAACTGCATATCGTGCAGGTGGATGGGGTGGGGCATGTTCATCATGCCCATCATGCCCATGCCGCCGCCTTCATTGATGAAATCCCAGACTTCAAGGCTGTTCATTTGTACTTTTTCATCGTCGGCCACTGCTTCCATTTGGAACGTTCGGCCGTTGATGGTCCAGACCATGCGGCGCGGGACAAGATAAAATGTTTTCGGATTTTCCGGATTTACGGCCTCTGCGATCCTGTAACGGTCGATGTCGGCAAGCCGTTGCGGTAGGCTGAGATTTTCTTTCTCAAAGCGGTTTACCCTCACCCTGAGCACCGGAAACCCGGCGCCGTTGGGCAGGGCTGCTGCAGCGCCCATCATGCCGCCCATCATGCCGCCGCCCATTCTTCCGCCGGCCATCGCGCCGGCATCAAAGGGCAGGCTCACAAGCGCGGTTTCCGAGCCGACCGGATATCTGCTGAAGTCGACCCACAGCTCCAGCCGCTCTGCCGGACCCAGCATCACATAGCGTCGCTGAACCGGTTTTTCCAGCAAACCGCCATCGGTGCCGATCACCGTCATCGGACTGCCGTTCTGCCAGGCCAGCTTGTAGACCCGTGAGTTGGAGCCGTTAAGAAGCCTCAGCCTGTATGCACGCGTGGCCGCCGGCAGGATAAAGTCCGGTTGACCGTTGACCATAATCCAGTCCCCCAAAAATCCGGTCATCTGTTCCATGGGGTGTCCGGAGAGATATACCAACTGGTTGTTGTTGTCAAAGGCCCGATCCTGTATGACCAGCGGGATATCATATTCGCCGGTCGGCAAACCGGCCGCTTTTTCTTCGTCGTCTGACACCAGAAAAAGACCGGCCAATCCGCCATATACCTGGGGGCCGGTGCGACCGTGAGGATGAGGATGATACCAGTAGGTGCCGGCACGATTGCGAACCTCGAATTCATAAATATAGGTTTCACCTCTGGGGATAACAAAACGCGGATGCCCGTCCATTTCAGCCGAAACATGCAGTCCGTGCCAGTGGACAATGGATTCATCAGCGATGTCGTTGGTAAAACGGATACGGACTTTCTGCCCGGTATGCGTCCGGATGATGGGTCCCAGATAACTTCTTTCAAGATGCGTCAGACTCGTCGAGCTCCCTTTTAACAGCTGCGTTTCGTAGCGCCACACACCGGTGGGGTTGCCCGGAAGGATGGGAATATCAGCCGGAGTTGCTTTTAACGCAATATCCAGATCAGGAACAAAATTTGCCGCTGGTTTTGATGCAGCATCGACCCCGGAAGCGGTAAAGAGCGAAGTTATGCTCCCCGTTAAAAGACCGGCCGCTCCGGCACCGGTGAACTGTAAAAATTGACGTCGATTAATCATGTTCAGCCCTTCAATTGTCAATTATCTTTTCAAATTCGGGACACGGATTCAGACAGGTCGCCACAGACTTAATAATGATGGTGATTCATTTTTATGAAAGCAAAAGATAATTTTTCTGTATTATCCGCGTTCATCCGTCTCCTATTTCGATAAATCCGTTTTCTTCGTTTCGAATTCAGCTTTATCGATCTCGCCGCGGGCATAGCGCTCCTTGAGAATTTCAAGCGCGCGATTGCCGCCGGCATTGCCAGTTTGGCCGCGGCTGGTGGATTGGATCAGCCACTTGATGAGAAACACCAGTCCTACCAGAATAAGAATCCAGAATATGATCATAAAAATACCTCCAAACCATCCCATACCCCATCCGCCCATCATTCCCGGACCCATTTGCCAGCCTTGATTATTACCCCATTGGGCCAGGACCGGGTCGGAAGAAAAAAGAGCCAGAAACGCAACCGTGGCCATCAGGATTTTTACCTGCAAAATTTTAACGGGTTTCATGTTAGTTCTCCTCGCGCGCCCCGGTATTTTTTTCTGCCGGAGCAACCTGGGTATCATGGTATTGCCGGTAGTCATCGCGGTTCAGCATGCCGGGTCCCATGCCGCGGCCGCCACCCGGGCCCATCATGGTCCCCATGCCGTAACCGCCCCGGTAACCAGCCCGGGGGCGATTCCAGCCACCATATCCACCGGGTCCCAGCATGTCGCGGTGCCTCATGCCCGGACCCATGCCGTAATCACCGCCGGGTCCGCCGAAAGGACAGTCGGGTCGGTCCCAGGCGCCATATCCGCCCGGCCCCATCATGTCATGGTGCCTCATGCCGTACCCCATCATCCCGAACCCCATCGGTCCGCCCCGGCCGGCGTCAGGATTGATCTTTTGGACCCGTAAAAAATGTTCCAGGTGCTTTTGAGCCAGCTGCGCCTGCAGGTCTGATACTTGCTGCTGCAAGGCGGCGGCCGCGGTGGTATCCGGGTTTTGCTTGGCCAATTCACTCGCCAGTTCGAGCTGTTTCTGGTAAATTTGCTGCCGCAGGACTTTAGTCGCTTCCCGAAATTCCGTATGCGCTTCGTCCAGTTTCCGGATCTGATCTTCACTTAAATCGCCGAACATGTCATAGCCGGGGCCGCCATAACCTCGGTGATGACGCCCCTGGCCGTAATGCATCCTTGCGGGATAAGCATCGCCTTTTTCTCTATCGGCAAAGGCGAGGGTTCCCGAACCCAGGATAAAAATTGCGGCCAGTAAAATGATTGTGCTTTTTGCGCTTTTATTCATTGGATCTCTCCTTTGGTGAAGGTGAAGTTATAACAAGCAGATGTTAATCACTGTTCTATGTTTTGTAACTTTTGTAATTCAAATCTCGTGCCAAAAGCGGACCGGAAATCATCTCCACAGCTTAACCAGCTGAAAACAAGATAAAATTATTAAAATATGCCTGAAAGATTTTTGATGCCGGACATGCTGATATCAGTTCGCAACAAAAAGTGGGTAAAAAATATGCACCCTTTGCCCCCCAATTCAGCATCAACTGGATAATAAGTACCCAACCGCGCAGATTCCACCTCCTTGACTTCCCCCATATCCGAGCTATTGTTTTTTTAAAGAAATAACAATTAACACTGTAGACAACACTTCAAACCTCATGCGCCGGACAGTCGACCGGCTTAAACGGATAAATTGTCGCAAAGGAGGCATTTAAGTGAAAAAAAAACTGAACGGAATCAATGTGCTCTACCCCACCCCCACCGTACTGGTTGGTGCGTTGGTAGACGGCAAACCCAACTATGTCACTATCGCTCACATCGGGATCGTTAACCATGCCAGACCCTATCTGATTTCGCTAAGCTCGGCCAAAGCTCACTACACCAATGCGGGCATCAAGGAAAACAAAGCCTTCAGTGTCAATATTCCTTCAGAAAATCTGGTGGTCGAAACCGATTATGTCGGTCTTGTCAGCGGCAAGAATACGGATAAATCCGATTTGTTTGAAATTTTTTACGGTGAAGTAGAAAATGCTCCCATGATCAAGCAGTGTCCGGTCAATATGGAATGCCGGCTTTACGACATATATGACACCGCCACCCATGACCTTTTCATCGGTGAAATCGTAGAAACCCATGCCGACGAATCCGTACTCACCGGGGGCAAAATCGACCTGTCTAAACTCAAGCCGCTTTTGTTTGACATGAGCAGCATTAAGTACTGGTCGGTGGGCAAGGTGGTGGCTGACTGCTGGAAGGTCGGCAAGCAGTTGAAAGGCAGGTAGGTTCTGAGGTTCAGCGGATCAATAATGAGGCAAGCTATGAAAATCGCAGTTATTGGAATTGGAAATGTGGGCGGAACCCTCGGGCCCGCCTGGGCAAACGCCGGACATGAAGTCATATTCGGCGTTCGTGAACCAAACAGCCTAAAAGTGAAAACTTTGCTGGAAAGGACCGGAGTTTGCTTATAAACTCTTGCACCACTGACCTCATATTAAAACATCCAATTTACCGCAGCGACGATCATTTAATAAAGTGATTGTTGGGCATCCACCAGGGTAGCGTCAAAGTAAATTCTAAACCAGTTGCATTTTCAAGATTTTCGTTAAGCAGGTAATTTTCGCAAAATCAGTCAATTGCTTATTTATCATGACGGAACCCTGGGTCATCCCCCCCGATTCACCGTTGACTGTATCCGGCAATTCAGATATACGACTTTAGGAAGGCATTCTTATCAGGATTTCGCACCCTTGCCGGCTTGGAACCTTATTGTATGTCAAAAAATATGCTGCTTGAATGCAGGGACATGAGTTTTAAGTATCCCGGCTCGACCGCTGAAGTTTTTAAGAATATGAGCTATCGCATCTCCGGTCCCGGTTTTCATGCTTTATTCGGACCATCGGGCGTGGGTAAAACCACCCTGGCAAAAATGATATCCGGAGAAATAAAAGGCTTCAGCGGCGATATTTCTATGCACGCAATACGTCGCGTCTTATACACCTACAATCTTGAAAGAATCCCGGGATGGTCCACTGTGGGCGTGCACCTGGAAACCACCACCCCTGAATCCAATAAAGAAAAAATAAACCAACTGGTGAGCTCCTTTGGCATGGAAGCTTGTATTAACTCCCGGTTTTCACAGCTTTCCCTGGGTCAGCAGAATCGTATCAACCTGGCCCGCTACCTTTTACAGGAATTCGACCTTCTGATCATGGATGAAAGCCTGGCTAATGTCGATGAAGTCACGAAGGAAAACATTATCCTGATGATAAAAGCCGCTTTTCCCGATCGGTGTTTTCTCTACATTTCCCACAACGTGGCGGAAGTCGCCAAATTTTGTAAACAGATCCTAGTTCTGCGTTCACAGCATAAAAGTCCTCAAACCTTATCAATTCTGGGCCAGAACCATTCCAACACCAAAGCCCTTATCAAGCAAGACCTTGAGCACACCATGCTGGAGGTCGTCAATGCTTTCTAGACGTATTTATCAATTCTTTATCATCTATTTTCTGGGCATAACGGTTCTATTTCTGATCAAATACGTTTTAAACCTCTCCGACTATGTCATCCCCAGTCCCCTGGAAATCTGGCAAACCGGCCGCCATGTTTTCATCCGCTATCTGGTTAACGTTATCGATACGCTGTCGATTGCCGTTCTCGGTCATTTATTATCGATTTGCCTGGCAACAATTGTCGGAATCGTTGGACGCTTGACGATCTGGGTCGGATCTTTCATCCGGGTGGCGGCCTATAATATTCAGGCCTATCCCATTGTGGCCGTTGCTCCGATCATATTTATTCTACTGGGAGACGGTCTATCATCACGGCTGCTGATCACCGCCATGATTTGCTATTTTCCGCTGCTGCTCTCATTCATAGGCATCTTTTCCGAACCCGTTACCGAGATTGAACATTTTTATGAAGCCACCATGCGAATGAACTGGCGTTTGCAGGTAAAAATCCGTGCGTTTGAAAACATCGGCAAAATTACCACGGTTATTGTTGGAAGCGGAACCCTGGCAATCGTTGGAACCATTGTGTCCGAATTTATCGCGGCCAACGCCGGCATCGGCCACAGTATCCGCATGGCCCTTTACCAGAGCGATCTGGCAAAGATCCTTGTAGCGCTGTTTTTGATCGGAATATGTACGTCATTGTATCTGGTCTGCCTGGAACGGCTGGGGCTGGTGGTTCAGAAGCGGCTGCAAAGCACTTAGAAGAGGTTACAATAAAAGGCCTGATCCAGAAGGACAGGCTTTGATTTCACCTTTTTCAGTTAATTCTGGCATTGAAAGGAAAAAGCCTGATGAAAAAAAGATTTCACGCAAGAGGGCTTATTTTAATTGCCGTTGCTTTTCTTTTAATCCTCGGCGCATGCGGCCAAAAGGAGCAACCTGCGGAGGAAGTAACCTACCGGCTCAAATGGCTGTATAATATCAGTGTGGTGGGCGATTTGTGGGCCGAAGACCATGGAAATTTCGCCCGCAACGGTCTGAAGGTCGCCGTGAAGGCGGGTGGCCCTGAAAAGGACGCGATCAAGGAATTGGAAATCGGCCATGCCCAGTTCGGAGTTGCATCGGCGGATCAGGTCATTCGGGCGGTTGCCAAGGGCTCACCGATTGTGGTGCTGGCCCAGCTTTTTCAGGTCAACCCGCTGCACTGGATCTACCGGCCGGATCGAACACCCCTGAGAACCCCGCAGGACCTAAGAGGCAAAACCATCGGCATTACTTACGGCGGCAACGACGAAACCATCATGCGGGCGCTGCTGGCCAAATACGACATCAAAGAAGAAGAAGTCAAGCTTTTCAGCGTGCGCTACGATTATACCCCGTTCTACAAGGGAGAGGTCGATCTGTGGCCCTTGTACCGCAATGCCCAGGCGCCCATCATCGGTGACAAGCTGCTCAAAGCGGGTGAAAGGTTTGACCTGATGAGCCCCGAGAGGTTGGGTATAAAATTTGTCGCCAATTCCGTTGTCACCACTCAAAAGATGCTGGAAGAGCGCCCGGAGACCGTCAAACGTTTTATGAAAGCGCTGCTGCAGGCCTGGCGGGAGGCTTTAAATCCTGAAAATAAAGACAAAGCCATTGCAACTGTTTTGAAGTATAACCAGGAAACCCCCGAAGAGATCGTCAGAAAGCAGCTGCCGGCCACCCGCGTTCTGATGCTGCCCAAACCGGATTCTGAATTCGGCAAGATCGATGTGGCGGCCTGGAAACAGACCGAAGAAATCATGCTGGCCCAGAAGCTGATTGACGCCCCCGTTCATATTGAAGAGCGGTTGAAGCCGATGGTCGATAGGTAAAACAAGATTGGAGGTTATTAGTTTTTGGTTATTAGTTGAACAGCCGGGGAGTTTATTGCGCTATAGACCGTCATTCCTGCGAAGCCTGTCCTTGACCCCGATCAGGGAGCAGGAATCCAGAAAATTCGGAGAATTAACATGACGGATGGTGAATTTCAAAAGGTATCGCGAACGGACAAGCCGCTTTACGGCCCTCGCAAACTGCTGCTTTGCGGCTTTGCTGCCGACGCCCAGTCTAACTGATCTTTAACAGTCGTTTTTCAAAAAAACAATAATTTCAGTACACTACGAGACCCTAAAACGTCTTTGGCACTACCCTTAGCTTTTTTGGTAATGACGGTCATAGTTGTCTTATCGTAGGCGGCGGTGCAACACCAACGGACTGCAAGACTTTACCGCAAACGCCTTTGCACTGTGTGCGGACGGCAAGCCGACTGCCGTTTTCTTCTAATGTTACGGTCTGTAAGGCTTTGAGGTCCTGTTTGATTTCGGCCCATTCAAAACGATGACCGGATGTCTCAAGGCATCTGTCCAACTCTTTGCGCAGCACGAGGGCCAGGAAGCTGCAAAAGACATGACCCCGAATGGTGCAGTCCAAACGATGATAAATTGGCCGAGTCTCAAGCAGGCTCTTTACATCTCTGAAGATGCGCTCAACTTGCCACAGTTGCTTATACTTGAGCGCTACCTGATCGGCGGCCAGATCCGTATTGGTTCTCAGTACCCATTTGCCGTCAAAGCGAGATTCTGATTTGATCTTGGCATCGTCGATATGCACCGCATCCTTTTCGATTCTAAGGTACTTGCGGTAGCCTTTGTTGCCCACGATACTTTTGGGACCCCTTTTGAGCTGCTCTTTGAGAGATGCGATGATCGCTTCACGCTGTTTGGCTTCCTTGCGGGCCTGGCGTGAATTGACACAGACAATATAGCGATGGCCGTTGCACTCGACCTGCTTGACTTTCAGTGCAGACGGATCTTTTGAGCTCAGCGGCTCCGGGCGCACTTCGGTGTATCGGCCCGGATGGGATAGAACCTGATCACGGATTTCTTTTACCCGACGCATACGTGCACCCAGAATGTAGAGCATTTGATAGT
>Ga0307426_1001448_pt1 | contig 15631 bp, 10 predicted proteins | sample SalMarWE160340MG_FD_202165 | JGI IMG/M metagenome (GOLD analysis project Ga0307426, IMG submission 202165) | Salt marsh sediment microbial communities from the Plum Island Ecosystem LTER, Massachusetts, United States - WE1603-40 | ecosystem: Environmental > Aquatic > Marine > Intertidal zone >... | reverse complement strand
CCCAGCCGTCACTTGGATACGCTGTCATATTCACAACAGCCCCAGCATCGTAGGGGGAACTGCCATTGACTGCAACAACGCCGCTTCCAATAATATTCACCGACAAATAATACTCTGGAATCTCTGTGAAGGTGCAAGTAACAGTCTTGTTGCTGTTCATAAGGAGAAACCCAGGATTGGCAGAGCCTGAAAGATCAACGCTCCAACCAGCGAACTCCCAGCCGTCACTTGGATACGCTGTCATATTCACAACAGCCCCAGCATCGTAGGGGGAACTGCCATTGACTGCAACAACGCCGCTTCCAATAATATTCACCGACAAATAATACTCTGGAATCTGCGCATTGATTGGTGCTACTTGAATTAATGTTACATGAAGTATTACTATAAACATCGTAAAAACGATCGCTAGCGTAGAAATTCCCTTCATTTTTCTCCCACCTAATTATAAAAAGAATTCAGTTATAACTCTATTTATAACCATATGAAGGTTTGTTATAGTATTTCTTTATAGAAGAAGACTAAATTTCTAAAATTAAAATGAATCCTCCTACATGCGTGCAGTAGGAGTATCGATTTTAGCTTTCTCTGATAATAACGCGCGCACTCAACAAAAAGGGGAAGAGTTGCGGAAGAAAAAAAGTAATAGCCAGAAATGGAATTTAAGCGGGAGATATCTCCACTTGCACCGAGGCTACCTCAAATATCAAAGATTTTACCATGCAGAAGTCATTATAAGCTTATGATAAACAGAAAGAGAGTATCAGCCAAGCTCATTTTAACAATCAAAGAGTAAATCACTATTTTATCCGTAAAACCCTTTTTGCCTCATTTGCTTTTAAATCATTACTTTCATAGTTCGTATTATTTTGCTCCAAAAGTAAATCAGAATTTTCTTTCTTCCTCCTTCGGTTCGGGTATTCGGAAAAAGATTATTAGAATCATTGGAATGGCTACTGCTATTGTCATATAGATTGGTAGCTCAGGCGTTATATTGTAAAAGAAATTGCCTATTAGCATTCCTATTCCAGTTAGGATATAGCCGACAAAGTTGACGCCACCCGCGATTTTTCCTCTATTTTTTGGTTCAACTAGGCATGCGGAGAGGGCCATGCCTGCAGACATAATCAGCATGTTAACTAAGCCGAACAAGACCATGGAAATTGTCACGGTTAGGATGTTGCCGTTAATGAATAGCAGCATTGAAGCGATGAGTAGAAAAGGAGAGGTTAAAAGTGGAATTTTCATGCCTATTTTGTCAATAATTTTTCCTATGGGATATGATGCAACAATCATTGTTAGTAGCATTGGTATATAGGTGAGAAACCATTTGTCTTGTGAAATGTTTAGGACATCTTTAGCGTAGATGGCATTTATAACAGTGATTAATGCTAGAGCAAACATGGAAATGACTTGGACAATGAATAAGTATAAGACGGTGCGGGGTACCACCTTCCAAACTCTTAGGCTCTCTTTGATGGCTTGAGGATAGTGTGATATGAAGTATTTGAAGCGTATTTTTTCTGTTTTTGCCATTGTTTCTTTTAATCTCAGTCTCCAAATGGCTGCTACGATGAATAGGCTCAATACGGTTACATAAACTGCTTGCATGCCTACCACCAAACCTAGTGTTACGACAAGAATGCCTCCGATGACTGTCCCGGGAGTGTTCATTGTTCCGTGAATCATGTTTATTATGGATAATCCTACTCCTCGGCGTTCTGGCGGGAGCGAGTCTTGGACCATGGCAAACAACGCTGGTTGATATATGAGGCATAGACTTTGGATGATTGTACCAATAAGTATCAGGTGCCATGATTGGGTGATCTGCCAAAATGGCGCAAGCGCAAAGAATAGGAAGGATAGAGCTCCACCGAAGGTCATGGTTGTAATAAGCCATCGTCTGCCGAATTTGTCTGCGAGAAAGCCTCCTGGCACGGCTACGAATGCCATTATGAAGAAGTTGGCGAAGCCAATTATTCCCAGAGCCATAGGAAAAATGTCTCCGCCAAGTGCATACACGTATTGTTGGAAGTATGGAATGGGCATTTCCATGCCTATGTCCATTATTATCCAGCTTACAACGAGAATTTGGAAGTTGCCACTCATAAAAGCAAATTCGTCTTTGATAATGTTGCGTAGCTTCATTGTTTTCTCTCTTTTCTTAGAGAGAACTTGCGAGGACAATTTAAATTTTGATGGGGCATACGGATAGATTTCAGATGGAAAAATTTTTGTTATAAATTCACATGCGATTTTGTCTACAATTCATGAAAAAAATCTACAAAATAAGGAATGTGGTTGAGAATGGAGATATAGCCACTTGCGACGAGGCTACCTCACCTCGGCCACTTAGTTTTAAATCTAAGAAAAAAGGGAAGGACGCGCGGGAGATTTCGCCACCATCGTTGAAAATATATTTTTCCTTGTCTCTCAAATTTCTTAATAGATATCGCCAATATTCAAAAAATCACATATTTAAAAAAGGAGATAACTCAAGTGAAAGCTTGAGACAGCGCGCGCTAACAATATAACTAATAGTTAATGTTAGAGGTGACTCGCTGTGACTACGCCGTCTTCCAGAAATATCTGTCTTTCTGCGTAGTTTGCTACTTCCTTGTCGTGAGTTATTACTATGATTGTGGTTTTGGTTTCTTCGTGGAATTTTTTAATTAGCTCCATGACTTGTTTGCCAGTCACTGAGTCTAAGTCGCCTGTTGGTTCGTCGGCGAACAGCACTTTCGGTTTGTTTGTTAATGCCCTCGCTATTGCTACTCTTTGCATTTGTCCTCCGCTGAGTTGTGCTGGGTACTGTTTGGCTTGTTTGTCGATGCCGACGCCTTTGAGTAAGTTTTCTATTCTGTTTTTTAGGTCTTTGCTGAAGCCTGCGAGGTCCGCTGGTAATGCGACGTTTTCGCGAGTGTTGAAGTGTGGAAGCAGAGCGTAGCTTTGGAAGATGAAGCCCATATCGAGTAGTCTAGCTTTGGATTTTTCTCGGTCGGTCATTTCGCGGAGGTTTCTGCCTTTAAAGAGAACAAGCCCGTAGTCAGGTTCATCTATTCCTGCCATGCAGTTCAGCAGTGTAGTTTTTCCCGCTCCGGAGTTGCCGACAATAGCTAGGAATTCGCCGGCTTTTACGTCTACGTCGACTCCTCTAAGGGCGTAAACAGTTGTTCGTCCGAGGTAGTAGTTTTTGACTATTCCTCGAACTGCTATGATGTCTGCGGCTGATGTCTGTGTGTTTTGGGAAATTTGGTTTGTAAATAGAGTCCTTTGGTAGGTGAAGTATGGTAGGTCTTGACCGAAGAAGTCTAACCAAATTTTCAGTAGTTCTGCTTCGACGAATAGGTCGGAGCTTAGTTCAGCCAAGTTTAGCAGTTCGAGTTTGAATTCGTCGCGTGAGTGAATTGTTTTTACATCGTTTTGGTCTGCATCTATGTATTCTTTCAGTTGTGCTTGGCATTCTTCGATTTTTCCTTGGACTTCGATAAGTTGGCGTTTTGTTTGGGTGTTTTTCCATGACACTTGCTTTATTGCATCGGTGAGGGTTTTGCAGGTTTCCTTGAAGATTTGTTTGGTGCAGAATACTTTGGGTTCACGGAATAGTTTGAGGATGCTGCTGATGGTTCTCTCCATGTTTTGCAGGGCGCTTAGTTTGGCTAGAAGAATGCGGAGGAACATTTCGAGTTTGGCTTGAACTTTTGGGTTGCCGCTTCGGTGATGGGTGCCTTGGAGACCCAAACTGAGCTGTTCGAGTACTTGTTTCATTTCGTTCAAACGTGTTAGTGTGGGGTTGATGAAAATCCAGAAGAAGTTAATCAACGCAAGCTTGTCAATTATCTCTTCTATATTTTGGTCTGGTTGTATTGTTGATGTGTGAAGAATTTCTGGTTTAAGTCCGCCAAGCCGGAACTGTACTTTGTTTTCTTCTTCTATGTTCCAGAGCGCTATCAAGCTTTTGGATTGGAGTTCGTAGCGTTCGGGGGGAAGGTTGGAAACTACGTTTCTTAATCGCAGGCTAAAAACTTTGGATAGTTTGGGATCTATCTCGTGGAGGAAGTCTTTAACTATTTGAGCTGTTTCCTTTAGTTCCTGTTTGGTTTCTAAGGTTTTTTGGAGTTTGGAACTGTTTTTTGAATAGTACTGATCCAGGTGTTCAGACAGCATGGTTTCTGCGTCTTCTGCGGTTTTCGGTTCAAGTGGTTTTTTATTGGTCCGCTCTGCCATTAAAAAGATGAAGGAGTTGTGTATTTTGCAATTTACTTTTGATTGAGGAACCTTGAGTTTTTTCTTAAGGTCCCGTTGCAGTTTACTGGAGAGTTTCGAGTTTTCTTGAGCGACTGATCTGTCGATGAGTGCAGCGAAGTATGCTTTCACCATTCTGCCTCCGTTTGTTTTTTGAATGGTCCTTGTTCGGTTGTTGAGATTTTGCCGTCGGTCATATGGACGATGTAATCGCAGTGTTCGGCGATCCATCGGCTATGAGTGACTAGAACGAATGTTTGTTTGTTTGTCTTGTTTATCCGGCGGAAGAGGTTCATGACGTCGGCGCTGGTTTTGGAATCTAGGTCGCCTGTAGGTTCGTCTCCAAGAATGATTGCGGGGTTGTTGATTAGGGCTCTGGCGACAGCTACTCTTTGTTGTTGACCTCCTGAAAGTTCTGTGGGCAGGTGGTATAATCTGTCTCCCATTCCGAGTTCTCTGAGGAGCATTTTTGCCTGTTCTCTTGCTAATCCTGAGTTGAAGCCGCGGAGCAGCAAGGGGGTTTCCACGTTTTCCACAGCTGTTAGGAATGGAAAGAGGTTGAAAAGTTGAAATATGAATCCAATATTGTCTCGACGGAACTCCGTTGTTTGGGCGTCAGAGAGTTTGGAGGTGTCAACGTTGTTTATTATTACTTCTCCTGCCGATCGTCTGTCTAAGTTGCCGATCATGTTTAAGAGGGTTGTTTTTCCGCATCCCGAGGGACCCATTATAGCCATCATGTCTCCTTGTTTTACGGTCAGATCTACTCCTTGAAGGGCGCGGACTTCGTTGGATTTGCCTTCGTTGTAGCGTTTATGCAGTTTTGTAATTTTCAGAATCTTTTTTGATGTGTTTTGGGTTTTTTTGTTTTTTGTCATCCTACATACCTAAGTGCTTCTGCTGGGGGAATTCTTGAAGCCATATACGCTGGGATTGAGCCTGCTCCTATGGCGATGAGCACGATGAATGAAAGATACACTCCAAGCTGTTCCCATGGGATAACTATAGGATTACCTTGCATGTTGGCGAAGCCTACGCTGACCAGTAGGCCATTTATTACTCCAATTACTAGTCCGATGACGCCGAGGACTACGAGTTCGAGTAGGACTGAGAGCATCACTTGTCTTCGTGGAAAGCCTATGGCTCGCATCATTCCAATTTCTCGTTTTCTTTCTACGACGTTTCTTACTGAGATGACGCCCATGCCTACGGCTCCGATGACGAGGCCAAAGGAGACGTAGATTTGGAGGAATGAAGTTATTCGGTTGGTCATTTCAAGTGTGGTTTCGACTCTGGAGTAGATTATTTCTGAGCTGGCGAAGAAGAAATTGTCATCCGCCATTAGCCTGTAGCCTTGGTCGTTTGTGTTGGTGAATGTTTCAATGGCTTGAGCTATTTCTTCGAGTTCGGGGTCGTTGAAGGGCAACGTGGTTTTGATTAAGTAGATGTCGTATTGATCTGGTTCTCTTGATATGGCTGTTTTGCCATCTATTTCTCCGAGGTAGTTGGTTTGGGTTACCCATCGTTCTGGCAGGTATATGTTTCCGAGGATAGTTGAGAAGTCTAGTTCTCCTGAGCCGAATTCCAGTCCTGCAGCTAATGGGAATCCGCCGCCGCGTTGATTGTCAAGGCGGCCTCCGATTGTGAATGCATGGTAAGTTGGAAGCCCCATGGAAGTTGTGTTGAGTGGGATCCATATTTGTAGTCCGACTGGGAGGAGGAATGAATCTGTGAATACTATGGGGTTTTCGATTATGGTTCCGTTTTCGTCCCTTAGGGGTTCTATGTCCTTAAGGGGGTCTTCGGACAAGCCGCCTATGGATGAGCCAAAGTCTATGTCAGCTATGTCGGTTTCCCCAGTGATTGCTTCAAGGAATCCTGAACTGACGTTGTATGCAGGCATTTCGTAGTTTGGATCAAAGAATTTGTCCCATGCACGTTTGGATAAATCGAGGGTTTCTTCGTCTGTGGGGTCAATGGGCATAGATTGGCGGACGCCGTCGGGGAAAGCGCTTAGGTAGAAGTCGTAGCGCCAGTTTTGATCTGAGGAATCTGTAGCTTTGCCTCTGATTTGTTCTGATTTGATCTCGGCAAGGCTTATGGGCAAGATGTCTATGCTGGCGTCGAAGTCCTCTGAGAAAGGTTTTGATAGTGCTGAGAATTTGGTGAAGTCTTTTGGTTGGAAGGTTTTGAAGCCTATGACGTCGGTTATTCTTGTGTCTATTTTTTGGAGTTGCTGTGTGAATGAAGTTCCGTTGATGATTGCTTCTGGTTTGTTTAGCAATACTGAGAGGTCTATGCCTCGGGATTCTTTTTCTGTCTGTGCTATAGTTCCAAGGCTTGTAGGAATCAGGGTGGCTACTATGACGTTTAGTGTTAGGATAATGGCGAAAATTGCGAATGTCAGCGTAGAGCGGGTTACATGCGATGATATAAGGGCGGGTGATATTTGCCCTACGCCTTTTGCACCTTTAATTCTTATGAGCAGGTGTCTTAGTGCGCGCATGAGGATGGGGAGGTTGATTGCCACGAATAGTACTGAGCCGATAATTATTTCCATCATGCCGACGATTAGGATTTCGATTGGGATGCCGTTGATGTCTGTTATCCAGTTGCCCATAGCTTCAATGAAGAGTAGGGCAGGCATCAGGTAGAGGGTGATGGCTGTTATGTTGAATGATATTGATCGCTTTATGAATTTGGAGAGGATTATTCCTAGCCCGCCTGATAGTGCGCCTGAACCAATCAGGAGAGCTCTCCATTCTTCTAGGGTGTTCCAGCCTTCGGAGGTCCAGAAGGGTTGGTATGATGTTTCGAGTACGCCGTTGTAAAGGAGCAAGACGGCTCCGCCGACTGCCATCAGTATGCCTAGCGCGAACAAGTTTCTTCCTGATTTTGCCTCGAAGACAATTTTTATCCCTCGCAGGGCTTCCACGATGTTTACTCTGGAGGCTCGCAATGCTGGGAGGATTCCTGTTATGATGCTAAGAACGACTCCTACTACTACGGAGAGTATGACAACTTCTTGGGAGATCACGGGCTGGACGCTTAGTTCTCCGGTTCCGAAGAGTCCGGCGAGGTATTGTGCTACTGCTTGGCCGAAAGCTATGCCTCCGAGAAAGCCTAAGATGCCTCCAATTATGCCTTGAAATAGGTTTTCTATGATCATGGATTGGAAGATGCCTCTTCGGTTTTCGCCTACTGCTCTGAGAACGCCTGTTTGGAATTCGCGGTCTTCGACGCTCATGAGTTGGACGTTTGTGATTAGCAGGATGCCTGTTGCGGCGATTAGAAATCCTAGTGCAGAAAGGATTGTGCTTAGTAGTGAGATTATGAATTCGGCAATATCGAAGAAGTTGAGGCGGGCTGAGGTAACTTGGTAGATTTGTTGTTCTATGCCTGTTTCATTGTTCATTTTTGTGGGGATTTTATTTTCGAGGGTTTCTACTCTGGCTTTCAGTTCATCTTTGTTGATTTCAGATATGAAGTGGTCTTGTTTGAATGTGACCAGATAAGTTCTAACTATGTCTGTATCTTTTCTTTGGTCTTGCAGGCTCAGCCATTGTTGTAGGTGCTCTAGTTGGAAGACCGCACCAGAGTATTGAGAGCCTATTCCGGGTCTTTTTGAATCAAATATACCAACTACTTCGAGTTCTATTCTTGCCGTTTCTGGGATGTATGCTATTATGGGTGAGAGGGTATCGAAGGTGATTCCTGTTATGTCCAGGGTTGCTTTGGTGCCGTTTGCGCTCATTATGGCGCAGAAGAAGTCGCCTCTCACGCCTTCTCCGGCGTAGGGTTCTAAATCAAAAGGTTCGGCTGTTAGTGCGGCTATGTTTGTCATGTTTGCTATGTTGATGGTGTTTCCTGATTCTGTTGAGAAACCTAGTATGATTATGGCGTTGTCTGTTCCCGTTGCTGTTATGTTGACGTATGAATAGTCTGACAGGGTGAGTTTGGGGCCATTGAATGTGAATGTTGTGACCGTGCTGAATGGAGTTGTTGGGGTTATCTCAATGTGGAGTCTGTTTTCGGTGCTGTCGAGGATGTAGTCGCTAGTTGTGAAGTTAGTGTTTACCATCCAGTTGTCTAGTGGGACGGTTGGGGGTGGAGATATTTCGATTGTGAGGTTAGTGAATTCTGTGGTTAACGGTGTGGGTAGTTGTGTTTCCTTGGTTAGTCCGAGTTTTTCGGCTTGTTTGCTGGATAAGAGTATGCTGGTGTTTTCTTTGAGCAGTTCGGTTGGGTTCATTTGGTTGCCTGTTTTCCAGTCGTAGAAGGTTCCGAACGCTTCTGGATAGTCCAGTGGTATGCCTGCTGTGGGCATTTTTGGGTTAAATTGACTTTCCACTAGCGCGGGTATTTGTGTTGTGAGTTCAGGCATTATGCCTAGTGCGTCGGGGACGAGGTTGCTGATGGTTGCTTGGTCGGCTGCTTTGAGGTACGCGCCGCTGGTTACGTTTGCGATTTGCAGGTCGACTTCGCCTTCGCTTTGGAGAAGGCTTGTCAGGAACGAGTTTTTGAGGGTGTCTGTGGTGATTTGGATTCCGACGAGCAAGGTTACGCCTAGAGTTACGGCGAGAATAGCGCTTAGGTTTTTGGTTTTTCTTCTGGATAGGGATCTCCAGGCTATTTGTAGACTTGATTTTAGACCCATTTTTTCACCATGTGTGTTTGTTGTTGTTTCAGCTCAATGCCCAGCGGTTTTGATTTTCTGAGTGATTTTCTCAAGAGTTTGAGAGCAGTCTTTTATGGCTTGAGCGATTATATCTAGGTCCCCTTGCGAGAGTACGTCAAGGTTATCGCGTATGGTCATGAATTCGCAAAGCAGTTGTCTTGTTGGTTCTATGGTGCCCCGGAGTTTTTCTTTGCTGGATGATAGTTGAAGGTCTCCAATGAGAATGGGTAGGAGAAATTCCATTTTGGACAGGAACTCTTGTCCGAGCTCTATTTGTTTGGTTACATATGCACTGCCTTTATCTGTGAAAGTGTAGCGCTTGAGGCCTTCGGTGCCTTTTGGAGCTTCTTTGGTGAAGCCTTTTTTCAACATCCAGGCTAACAAAGGATATAGTGAGCCAGGGCTTGGTTTCCAACGACCACCTGTTTGTGACTCGATTTGTGCTGCGATTTCTGCGCCGGACATCGGCTCTTCGCTTAGCATCTTAAGAACTACAAACCTAAGTAGACCTTTTGGTGCTCCTACCGTTTTTCCGTTTCGACTTGAAACCATCCGCAACACCTAAAAAAAGATATCTCAACCGATATCGGTTGCGATATATATAATCGTTGTGCTTTGAAAATAAACTGTTGAAATTCACAGCCTATGCCTATTCAGTAATGGCTTCGAATACGGAACAGAAGCGCGCGCTTGTGACAGAACAATGTTGAAATGCCGAGGGCCGGGTTTGAACCGAAGACCAGTGGAGATATCACCCGCAAACCCATATTTTTTCGGCTTTACGAAACAGCTGATATACCGAAGTACACATAATCCCTGATATTTAAACACAGTATAGCGCGCGCTTGTGATTGCTGCATAGCAGTAACAAAGGTGCACCTGATCTTTCAAGATGCTTTGCATCGGTTCCATATGCAAGCTCAGTTTATGAATGCGTGTGCCTCAGATGATGGGGAAGTTCCATTCTAAGCGCAGCTATCCTTGTCTGCACAATTGCAAGCAGCTCTTTTCTCAAATCTTCAGCTGCAAGCGTTAACTCTATCAGACTTATTCTCTTGGCTAGCTCGCCGTCGACGAGCGTGTCTTCTATCCATTTCTGAAAGTCGCCCCGCTGAAGATGAAAGACCACCGAGGCAGCCGGTACAACTTGGATTTTCTTCTCAAAGGCGTCTAGGCTAGTCGCAGTTTCTCCTGTGTAGTTGCCTGAACTCTCGTAGAAATGGAACCCCTTCTCGTAAGGCACGGTTCTTAAGATTTCAATTATTTTTTTGTTCAGTTGAAGCCGTTTTCTTTCAGGTGTTCGATGAGTGTGAGTTGACATAACAAAACCCTGCAGTAATTATTCGCGTCGTCCGATATATTGTTGATTGATGAGGGCGTTTTTTGACTTATTCGGCTAGCAGAATGAGATGGCTAAGACGTCTTCTTTGCTCCAGACTACTTTCGCTTTGCAGGTGTGATTTGTGCATACAGCTGCGTTGTTCACCAGTTTTGAGGGGCAGAAGATTGACAAGTTCATGGAGACGCCTGTGTCGACAATGGCTTTGCATTCTGGACATTTAATCAAAAGGTGCGACACTTTTTCACCTCTAACAGCGCGCGCTACATAAAAAAAAGTCAGTCTTCACGTAACCAAATGAAAAGAAAAAAATTCGAGGATTCCTGTCTTTTTGGCTAGGGCAATGCTCGTCATCCAGGCTGAGGGTGAGCGTTTAGTTCGTTAACTTCCGCCAGCAACGTTTTTTCCCAAACATATATGACTTAGATCTGTTTTATGGCGGTTAACGTTCGGTGAACTCGTTGACTGATGACAAAACCGAGACAGTAGACAAGGATCCTAAGCAACGGAGATTTGAGTTTAGCTTCCCCATTCTGACGGTGCGAACGCAGCTGTTCACCGGAGTATTCGATCGGCTTGGAACTTTTCGACTTTCGCGATGGCTTTCTTGGGTGGCGCTCGCGATAGTTCCAGTCGTGGCTGGCATCGGGCTTTATTTACTTATTAACAGTCTCGTTGGTTTACTGTGGAACCCAGCGGCAGCAAGTGCGGCTCGTGAGGCTGGCCCGGCAGCCTATCTTCTGCTGCCCGGACTCAACCCTTACCTGCCCATACTGTACGGTTGGTTCGCCATATTCTGTGCCATCGCCATTCACGAAGGCGCCCATGGAGTTGCGGCTAGAAGCCTCGGATTGAAGGTTAAGTCTAGCGGTTTGCTCTTCTTACTGTTTGTTCCCATCGGCGCGTTTGTGGATGTTGATGAAGAAGAGCTTAAAAAAACGTCAGGCAAGGCTTCTTCACGGGTACTGGCTGGCGGAGTAGGAGCTAACGTTGCACTGGCAGCTGTGTGTCTCATCGGTGTTTTGTTGATTGCAGGCGGATTGGCTCCGGTTGTCGACGGAGTCTACGTGGGCAATGTTTCAGAAGGCATGCCTGCGAAGGCTGCAGGCTTGTTGCCGGGGGATGTTCTAGTCTCGGTGGATGGCGTCCCGATTAACAACACCGATGATCTAAGGATTTTGTTGGACAGCCAAGCCTCGGGGGATTTGGTGGAGGTAACGGTGGCGAGGGGTAATATGTGGCAGAATCGATACTCTACGGTCGTTAATTTGACTATGTCTGAAAATCGCACCGTAATGGGAATAGGAGTCAGCGACTTGATGACTGAGCAGCGGCTGAGAATCTACCAAACCGTTACTCCTCAGAGTCTCGTGTTGTATCTGGTTCCGCCCGCTTTAGCTCCGGGTCTAGTGCCTTTCTCAGACATGTTAACTCCTTTCTATGAAAGCTGGCTGGGATCTCAATGGGCTGTCTATGCGAATGTACTCTTCTGGATTTGGTTCGTCAACGTAAATGTTGCAGTATTCAACGCTTTGCCCATTTATCCTCTAGATGGAGGGCGAATTTTTAACATTGCTTTAAAGAAGACTATCCATCGGAGAAATAGCGAGAAGATAGTCACCGCAATAACCGCAGGTGTCACCGCTGCTTTGGTAATGGTTCTAATCTTGATTATTGCGGTGCCTTTCATCACATGATGAGAGTAGGACTTGAACCCACCATCACTGGAGATATAGCGCGTGCAACCTGCTAGAAAAGACACTAGCAACAGAATCATCGAAGTGAATTGTTAAACGTTTGTTCAAATGCAAAAGCAAAATAACCCAATTTATCTCAAACATTATAGATGGGATAATCGAAAAAACATAGTTTTTTCAAAGTAAAAAGAGCAAAACTTATATGACAGAAATTTACTTTGCTTCAAAAAAGTTTAAGCGGGGAAAAACCAATTTGCCCATCAAATACCAAAACAAGGCAAGATTGAAGATGCCAGAAGAAGCAAACGAGCCCTTTGCAATCGTACGCGCCGAGAGCGAATTTGAATTATGCAAAGAAAACCTCGTCCCCATCTACGAGGAATACGAACAGCGCAACAGGGTAGGAGAAGAGAAAAACTTTCGGATGCTCCCCAGAGGATTTGCGACAAAACTTCTCAAAATTGAAGGAAACGCCCTGTTCCCTGAAGACAATTTCAACGAGGCAGAGAAGAAAGCACTCGACACCTTCGTGACGAAAAAATACGTTAAATCTGCCAAAGTCGCAGGCAAAAAAGTCTACTTCGATCTCGACTCAAAAATCAGGAAATACCTGATCAGCGTTCTCCAACGACATTACTAGCTCAAGGGCCAAACCCTGATCTTACCACAATCAATAAAATACAATAGAGGATAATGTCAAATGCTTCTTGGTCTCACTTAAGAAACGGACTTGGACAGAAAGCCACCGGAAATTCCGAGGGAACGAAATCATCAATATTAACCGTGCGCGCGGCGGACTAAATCGTGGTTTTCTTCTCATAGGAGGAGGATATCTTTGCGCATAGGTAGTTGTCAATTATGGATTTTGACTGATGAGTTTAGTTAGAGTAGTGAGGTAAACAAGTTTAGTGGCCATGCAGGGTAAGGTTTGCCCATAAACATGTCTAAGTTTTCGATATTCTGTATTTTGCCGATTTGTTCTTCTAATTTAAATAAATCGTCATAATCTCTCAAAACTATGTTTACAAACAAATCATATTCTCCTACGACATACTCCAGAACCATTACTAGGTTTGGTATTTGAAGTAACTTGGCAACGGTTTCTGATGTCTTGCTTCTGTTAGCAACCTTTATAAGCAGAAGAACCGCCGCGTTGTATCCGAGTTTTTCCAGGCTAACCGTTATTGTCGAGCTTGCTAAGACGGTTCTTCTAAGCTTCTTGTATCTTTGTGTAACATTCTTTGATGAAATGTTGAGTTTTTGCGCAATTGTTATGAATGGGGTACGAGAGTTTTGTGAGAGTATTTTAGCGATTTGTCTATCTGTTTTATCGAGTTTTATTTTTTCAAGGCTTGTTTTGTTGGGTTTTGGATGTGGCTCATTTTTGGTCTTGCTGATTGAGGGAGTCAACACCAAGTTTTCGGAGTGGTCAATGCCTGATGTTTTGTTCCAAATAAAAGCACTCGTATGCTTGATGTTTGGATTGGTTTCTATATCTTGGATTGTTTTTGATAGTTCTTCGAATTCGTGTAAACTGATGACGGTGGCAATGTTGGCTCTTGCAAAAATGTTTCTAAATACCGCACAGCTGTGAGGTTTGCTTTTCAGGACTTCCATTACTTTACTTTCATCGTTTATGGCTGTTGCAACCCAGATGGTGGCGATGCACTTGTATCCTAAGCTGGCAGGGTTTACCTGCATTATTGCTCCGTTTATTATGCCTGCTTTCCACAGGCGATTGTAGCGCTTGCTCACAGAGTTGACTGAGATTTTGCAGTCTGTGGCAATCTCGGTAAAGCTAGTCCGTGACTCCTTCAAAAGAGTCCTCAAAATCTTCTCATCAATTCCGTCAATTTTTCGCCGATTTGGCAATTCACAACACTTTTAAACCCTTAATATCAACCCTAATGTTAAATCTTTCTTATCCTGTTTTTTAACCTTTCTGCTCAACATTTGGTAAATTTATTTCCATTCTAAGACTGAATTAGAAAAAACATTATATACTAGTTGCCTTGAAAGGGAGAAACATAAAATTCAAGGAGAAGAAAAAAACGAAAAATGCTAAAAACAAAACAATTGCTATTGCGATATTCTTGATGCTTTCAATCGGAACCTCAATGATGCTAATACCTAATGCTTTCGCTCACACACCTCCCTGGGACATCACAACCTTCGCCTACATCAATGCTGCACCTAATCCTGTAGGCGTCGGCCAGACAGTGAACATAATTATGTGGGTTGATAAGACAATGGGAGGGTGGTTTGCAGCATCATACGACAATGACGTCCGGATGCATGACTACAAGCTTACCATTACAGATCCTGACGGTAAAACCGAAACAGAGACTTGGGATATCGTCTGGGACAGCACGTCATCACAGTACACCTCCTACACTCCTACCAAAACTGGCGAGTACACGCTCAAGTTCGATTTTCCGGAACAAGTGTGCACTTGGGCTACTGACTACCAGAACGACACATATTTAGCCAGCAGTGCAACGACAAAGCTTACTGTGCAGGAAGAACCGGTAGTTGCCATAACTAGCTATCCGCTACCCAAAGAGTACTGGGCACGTCCAATATATGGTGAAAACACCGACTGGTGGGCGATCTCGTCAAACTGGCTCGGCACTGGCTCTCCAGAGTTCAAATCCTGGAATTTCGGATACAACGTTGCAATTTCTGGTGCGGTGGGCTCGCAGACCTCTCACGTAATGTGGACTAGGCCGCTTCAAACTGGAGGAGTCGTTGGAGATGACAACTTTGCCGTTTCGGGAGACACATACTTCGAAGGAACTGCATACAGTCAAAGATTCACCAATCCGATAATAATGGCAGGAAAACTGTTCTACCCAGAGCCAATAAATGCCTGGGGTGCCCAGAGTGGTCCAATTGTATGCGTTGACTTACGTACAGGAGAACTTCTTTGGTCTCGAACTGATTTCTTATCCGGGCCTTCATTCGGTTATATAGCCTCTTGGCAAGACATTAACTACCACGGAGTTCAACAACCAACTTTAGTTGCAACCTCAGGCAGGGGAAGCTCAATACCTTCTGGTACGTGGGTTGGGTACGACGCTGACACAGGAAACTGGCTGTGGAACGTAACAAACGTACCTTCAGGTACAAAAGCAATGGGGTCACAAGGAGAATACTTGCAATATGTCATTGAAAACGCAGGTAACAGCACGAATCCCGATTACCGTTTGATGCAGTGGAACTCGTCCAAACTAGGTGCAACTGGCATGATGGCAACTGGCGCAATTTCAGGCTCAGTCGACGCAAGCACGCCGAACCGTTATGACTGGAACGTTTCGATACCATGGGCCAACACTATGGTGACGCTGGGACCATTCGGGCCGTCACTTGATTTTACAATAAATGCAGCTTACGGTATGGACATAATGCTTTGTTACAATGGCACTTTACCTACAGGCGGTTCACCTTCGACATTTGGTAGACCAATAAGCAGCGCTCCCTACACGTACTTTGCTGTCAACCTCAATGAGTCTAAGGGTGCAGTGGGTTCGGTGCTGTGGCGGAAGACGTATGACGCGCCACCAGGCGGCATATCGGTGTTTGTATCCGGAGCCGACCCGAAAAATGATGTATTCGTTGAAAGCTATAAGGAAACTGGTCAATGGGTGGGATACAACCTCAGAACAGGAATTA
>Ga0307426_1001446_pt1 | contig 15641 bp, 16 predicted proteins | sample SalMarWE160340MG_FD_202165 | JGI IMG/M metagenome (GOLD analysis project Ga0307426, IMG submission 202165) | Salt marsh sediment microbial communities from the Plum Island Ecosystem LTER, Massachusetts, United States - WE1603-40 | ecosystem: Environmental > Aquatic > Marine > Intertidal zone >... | reverse complement strand
CCATGTCTATTTGGTTCAGCGCTATGACCATCGGAGTCTCCAGTTCCATAAGCTGCAAAGTGAAGAAGAGGTTCCGCTCAAGGACTGAAGCGTCCACAACGTTTATCACTATGTCTGGCCGCTCAACCGCGATGTACTTTCTCGAGACCAACTCTTCTAGTGAATAAGTAGACAGCGAGTATATTCCTGGTAAATCAACTATGTCTATCGTGTATCCTCTAAACCGAAGCGTTCCTTCCGCTCTTTCAACCGTTTTTCCAGGCCAGTTGCCGATGTGCTGATGCAACCCAGTTAGATAGTTGAAAATGACCGATTTCCCGACATTAGCGTTTCCAGCTAAGGCGATGAGCAGCTTCTTTTCGTTCATTCCTTTTCTTTCTCCACGAAAATCCTGTCAGCCATTCCTCTGCCAACGGCAAGTCTTGAGCCACGAACATGGATTTCTATAGGTCCATGAAAAGGAGCGGATCTCACAACGGTTACTTTTGTGCCGGGAGTTAGACCCATATCCATAAGCCTCTTTTCGAACACTCTGCCTCTTCCATGCCCAGCTCTTATAGAACTAACCGTTCCTGCTTCTCCCTTTCTAAGCGCAGTAAGCGCTACTTCATTTCTTTCCAAGTTTCCCCTTTTCATGCAACCGTCCCCTTTTCAGCTAAGGCTTTTGCAAAATGATTGGTGTTTTTGCTGCTGACTTTTTTGTCGTCCAAAGACACGGGCGAATGATACACCATGAAACTCACTTGGCGATTAGCTCGTTTTCCAATTCAACGAAAACCTTTGAGGCAACTCCTTTTCCGAGAGCCAGTTTTGAGCTTCTGACTGACAATTCAATAGGACCTCCAAGCGGGGCTACCCTTACAGCGCATATTTTGGTGCCGGGTGTAAGGCCCATGTCTAAAAGTCGCTGAAGCACGTTATAACCGCCTCGGATGAAAGAGATTTTGCCGCACTGCCCTTTTTTTAGGTTGCTTATTGAAACCAAGTTTTGATTGTGTTTCCCAACTTCCTCCAAGCCTTTACTATGTAGTTGGATGCATTCTGCGCAGCTACCTATCTGGAGGTCGCACGGCGGAATTATTTTCCCATCGTCTGGGCAGCGGTCGGGGTGTCTTAGAAACCTGCACAGTGACTCTTCAGCGTCGTCCGAAAGGGTGTGCTCCATTTCGCATGCTTCCTTGTGGACTTTCGTGTTGTCAATTTTTAAAACGTCATGCAGGAATCTTTCCAGTAATCGGTGTTTGCGAACGGTCTTCTCGGCAATTCGTTTGCCAGTGCCTGTGAGCGTGGTTCCGTGGTATGGGGAGTGCGCGATGTAGCCTTTTTCAGCTAGTTTTTTCAGCATTTCGGTTACGCTTGCTGGAGCAACTTTTAGTGTTCGGGAGATTTCTGTGGTGCTTACTGCGTTTCCGTTTTTGGATAAATCGTATATTGCTTTGAGGTAGTCTTCAACGCTTCTTCGCGCCATGTTAACCAACCATAATTTTAGGTATGCCTAAATTGGGTGTAATGCAAACCGCACTAATAAACTTTTAGGCACGCCTAGAAAACATCATCCATAAAAAAACACACAGCACCGAACAAAAAAGCAGAAACCGCGCCTATCCAACCGCAACTTTTGAAACAGCCACAGTTCCCAGTAACGGCTAAATACAGCCAAAACTATTTTCGGTGATAATAAGAGGTGGACGATTACAATGGAAGAGTTCTCAGAACTATTTACCAAGTTAATAGACGCTAGTCGCAACCATGAAAAATACCGAGACGCAGAGTGCATAAACCTAATCGCAAGCGAAGGACTGAAGTCTCCAGCCGTCAAGCAAATGCTCAGCCTCTCCTCAGACCTGGAAGGCAGATACGCAGAAGGCGAAAACAACCTAGAGGGACATGTGAAGAAACGGTACTACCAAGGCCAAAAATATATGACCCTCATCGAAAACTACGCCACAGACCTCATGAAAAAACTGTTCAAATGCAACTGGGGCGACCTGCGACTGGTTTCTGGCACGCACGCAAATCTAGCAGCCTTCAAAGGACTATCCTTAGCGTCGAAAAACCGAAAAATGGTTGTCACTCCGCTAAGCTGCGGAGCACACATATCTCACGACTACGCAGGCTTGGCAGGCTCGGTTCTCGGGCTTGAAAACATAAACCACGTTTACAGCATAGACGAGTTCAACATAGACCCCGACAAGTCCGCCGACGTGATAAAAGCAGCTAAACCAGGCATAGTAACATTCGGAGGAAGCCTATTCCTCTTCCCACACCCAATCAAAGAGTTAAAAGCAGTCTGCGACGAAATAGGCGCCTACGTGGCATACGACGCGTCCCACGTTCTGGGGCTTATCGCCGGCGGCGTCTTCCAAGACCCCTTCAGCGAAGGCGCGGACTTCATAACCTCTTCAACCCACAAAACATTCCCTGGACCACAGGGTGGAGTTATCCTTGGAAACGCACGGGACAAGCACACGGAGAAGGCGATAAAGTCGATCCAGTTCGCCATCTTTCCCTTGAGCGCTTCAAACACGCATCTAGGCAGATTGCCAGCCGTTGGCATAGCTGCTTTAGAAATAAAGCATTTTGGTGCTGAACTGGCGAGGCAGACGGTGAAGAACGCCCAAGCCGCTGGGCAGTATCTCTGCGAGAACGGCGTCAAAGTCTTATGCGCCTCGAAAGGCTTTACCCAGTCTCATCAGATAGCCGTTGACGTCTGCGATTTCGGAGGCGGGAAAAAAATAGCCCAAGACCTTGAAGACGCCAACATTATCTTGAACAAGAACCTCCTACCGTACGATAACCAAGATGACCGTGACAACCCCTCAGGCTTAAGAATCGGTTTCCAAGGCGTAACCAGACGCGGCTTCAGAGAAGGCGACATCAAGCACTTGTGCGACCTGATGCTCAGCGTTATGACGTGCAAACGTAAGCCTTCCGAAGTGAAAGAAGACGTCATCGCCTTGAAAAAGGAGTTCAACCAAGTGAAATACGGCTTCCAAAGCGTGGAAGAAGCATTAAACTACGTTAAAAAAGCTTAAGACGCCCAGCGCACTAATCTTATTAAATCGAAGGAGTGGACAAAAGTGAAGGTGTTATTGAACGATAACTTGGCGAAAGAAGGAATAAAAGTACTCGAAGAATTAGGCATAGAAACAGACACTCGAAAAAGGGATCTGAACGCTCTTATTGCGGATATAGGTCAATTTGACGGACTTATTGTGAGAAGCGCCACGAAAGTCACCCGACAGGTTCTTGAGGCAGGCGCGAAGGGAAAATTGAAAATAGTGGGCAGGGCAGGAGTCGGCTACGACAACATTGATGTGGCTGCCGCCTCCGAAAGCGGCGTTGTCGTGAAGTGCGCGCCTTATGGAAATACGAACGCGGTTGCCGAACTGACCCTGAGTTTGATGCTGAATATTTCAAGGAATGTTCCGCAAGCCCATCATTCGCTGAAAAGTGGCGAATGGAGGAAAGCGGAGTTCAAGGGAACCGAGCTTTCTTACAAGACGTTGGGCATTTTGGGCTGCGGGAAAATTGGGCAAAGAGTGGCTGAAATAGCTCGTCGCGGCTTTGACATGGAAATCATCGGATACGACATATGTCCCTGTGCTGAATCGACTGTGAAATACGTGTCTAAAGAAGAGGTTCTTTCAAAAGCGGATTACGTGAGCATCCACACGGGCGGAAAAGCCATCGTTGTTGGCGCGAAAGAGCTTTCGTTGATAAAGCCCACTGCATACGTCATTAACACTTCAAGAGGCCGCAACGTTGACGAAGAGGCGCTATACGCGGCTCTGAGAGACGGGAAGATAGCTGGCGCCGCGGTGGATGTTTACACGGAAGAGCCCAGAAAAGAAGGGGCTGAGTTCAAAAGCAAACTGAGGGAACTTGACAACGTCATATTCAGCTCGCATTTGGGCGCGTCAACCATAGAAGCGCAAAGGGAAACATCAACAGAAATCGCGCGAGTTGTTTCAAGGTACCTTTTGGGAGGCGACTTCACCAGCTCAGTTAACGCCGGCGAAAGCATTGAACTTGAAGAAAGACCCGTCTACACCCTGTTCATTCATCACAGAGATGTTCCAGGAGTGTTCGCCAACATCGACAAGGTATTAGCTGACAACGACATAAACATCCGCGCAAACTACTCCAGGCAAATTGGAAAAAGCGGCTACGCAATCTCCGTTTATGTGCTGCACAAGAAAGTTCCGCCCAAAATCATAGACACTTTGAAAAGCATTGAAAACATCTGCAACGTGAAAATCTAGTCATACTGCCTGCTTGATAAAAAAGTGAAATACGTGGGGAAAAAAATTGCCCCTCAGGATTTTGTGTTAGCTGACTTCCAGTTCTTGTATGAAGGCGCCGTGCCAGTTGTGGTACCACACCTGACCAGTGTAGCCGTTGACGCTGAGCATTCCGTAGCCTTCACCTGCGGACAGCACCATCACGTGGTAGTAGCCGTATAAGGCTTCTGCTTCACCAACCGTGGTTCCAGGAATGTACGCGTCTAAGTATTGGTGAGCGAAGTTTTCTGCTTGCTCTGCGGTTACCGGCATGGGCTCCGTGGGGTTTCCAGTGAACCATCCCATCATGCCGCTGTGCATTCCGTACTTGGTGTTCCACATCATGTTCGGACCCTGTTCAGGATAGATGATTCCGGTGTACTTGTCTATGAGCAGCTCGAAGGCGCCGATGCCTGTGCTTTTCTCGTAGACTTGGACGTAGAAGTTCTGCGTGTACTCTTCAACTTCTTTGACCGCCAAGTCCGGGTTGTTCAGCGTTGTCAGGTACTGCTGAGCGCTTGTCTCTGCGGTTTCTATCGTTAACGACGCTGCAGCGGTCTCGGTGTTAGGCGCTGGCGCAACGTAACTGATTCCGCGTCCGCGGCAGCCTCCTGGACCGTACTGGTAGGGGTATGTTGGCGCTGCTTGGTTGGGCTGAATGGGGCTTTGTGGAGCGCTGTACGCGCCTCCCATCATTCCGCTTGAATATGCTCCGTTGGTGTTGATTCCGTAGGGGCTGTAGGTGCCTTGTGCGCCCATGAAGGCGAACACTGAGGCGGTTAGTAACGCAGCTGCTATCACTGCAAGTCCGATGGCGAGGACCAATTTTCCTGTGTTCATTCATTCACCTCGAATATAACTGTGTTATGGCCTCTTAAGATAGTTCGCTGAAACAAAACTGAAACAGTTTTGAAACGGTTTTTTAAACACGTTAGCACGTATTTAATCATGGAAATGGGGCTTGCCGCAACAACATGTTTAAATCGGAGATGACTCTTTTTTAGATATATATGCGAAAAATCAACATTTTCATAGCACTTCTAATTGGCTCACTTATCTCATTGACAATTCTGATTGTAACAGGCTTCTACGTTTTTGCGGCTTCGCCCTACCCGTCAAACTGGATGAGCAGCATGATGGAAGGCACAGGAACACCAGTTCAGAACCCAGCTTTGCCCTATTTCAACGTGGCGTTTGTGGTGTTAATCGGCGTTGCCATAGTAGGCGTAGGCGGCTTGGCGTACTTTCTTGCGTTTCCAGAAATCAAAACCACCAGCAAGGCAACGAGTCCCGAACAGCTTCCCGCTGAAAACGGCGCGACGGCTTACGAGGCGATCGTGAAGACCCTAACAGATGAGGAACGCAACGTCATCCAAGCGCTAACAGTCCACGACGGCAAATACCTCCAGAAGTACATACGAAAAGAAGCGGGACTTAGCAGGCTTAAAACACACAGGATACTCGCGCGATTGGCTGACAGAGGAATAGTGTCTCTTAGAAAAACTGGAAACACCAACGAAGTGCAGTTATCAGACTGGCTACAAAAATAAACTCTCGGAATAAACGGTCACAGCATATATAAGCGGGCTTCTGTTTAATGGATAAACGATGAGACTCGGGGTTCTATTTTCAGGCGGCAAAGACTCAACGCTTGCCCTGCACAAAGCCGCAGAAAAGGAAGAAGTCGTGTGCCTAATCACTCTCGTTTCTGAAAACAAAGAGAGCTACATGTTCCACACGCCAAACATAGACGTAACAACGCTTCAAGCCGAAGCCTTAGGTCTGCCACTGATAAATAAGGCGACGGAAGGGAAGCCTGAAGAGGAGCTTAAAGACTTGGAAGCAGCAGTAGCGCAGGCAATGAAGGATTTTAAAGTAGAAGGCGTTGTCACGGGGGCAGTGGAATCTGTTTATCAAGCCGCGCGAATCCAATGCATATGCAACCGCTTAGGCGTTTGGTGTTTTAACCCGCTTTGGAAGAGAAACCAGAAAGCACTTTTAGAAGAAATCGTGTCTGAAGGCTTCAAAGCCATAATCTCAGGAGTTTTCGCTTATCCTCTTGACAATACATGGCTTGGAAAACAAATAGACGAAGACATGATAACAAAGCTGGTGGCGCTCAGCGGAGAGTACGGCTTAAGTCCGTCAGGCGAAGGCGGCGAAATAGAAACCACTGTCTTAGATGCCACTTTATTCAAAAAGAAAATCGAAGTTCTGAACAGTGAAGTGGAAGCAAAGGGCAACTCTGGAGTTTTCAGGATTAAACAGGCGCGGTTGACGGAAAAATGATTCTTGTTGTTGACATGAACTCTTTGAAGAACCCTTTTGGGTTTTCCGAGTTTGTCCTGCCCATCGTAGCCGTCGCTGAGGAACTGGAGAAATGCGTCGTTAAACATTACCTTGAAGTAAACGAAAAGAACCTGAACAGTTACGATAAGATTATACTCTCCGGCAGCGCAATGAAGAACACCGTGACTCTGGACCAGACAGCGCGGTTCACATGGATAAAAGACTGCAACAAACCAGTTTTAGGCATATGCGCCGGCATGCAAACTGCCGGTTTAGTTTTTGGTGGGCGCTTAAAGAAGTGCCGTGAGATAGGAATGACAGAAATAGCCACGTTGAAGGCGAACCAGTTGTTTTCTTCAGCATCCAAAGTGTACGCGTTACACAATTACGCAGTCGTGCCTTCCAACCAATTTGAGGTGTTGGCTGAATCCGCAAAGTGTGTTCACGCCATAAAACATAAGCAGAAAAACACTTATGGGGTGCTGTTCCACCCTGAAGTTAGAAACAAAGAAGTTATACAACGGTTTATTCAAGCTTTTTAATCGACCGAAGACTATAAAACTGACGCGTTAAGTAAAGTGGTAAGGAGATTGGGTTAAATTTTGGTAAATGAGTTGCCTCCAGAAAGCCTCAGAAAAGTATGTGACGCCAAGTTTATACGTTGCGAGACAACCGAGGACTTGGTTCCTATCCGAGAGATAATCGGTCAAGAGAGAGCCGTCAGAGCATTGAAGTTCGGCTTAGGCATTAAGGACCATGGATTTAACATTTATGTGGCAGGTTATCCAGGAACCGGCAGAAAAACGGCAGTTAAGAATTTCGTGGAAGAAATAGCCAGAGACAAACCTGTGCCTCCTGACTGGTGCTACGTGAACAAATTTTCTAACCAGTACGAACCGAAGGCAATACAGTTGCCCGCGGGAAAAGGCAAGGCGTTCCGAGATGACGCGAAGAATCTTATCGAAAACATACGAACGGCGCTTCCAAAAGCTTTTGAAAGCGACGATTACGACTCAAGACGAGAAGCAACAATACGAGAGCTGGAAAAACAAAGGAAAGACTTAATCGATAAACTGAACGCGAAGGCTCAACAAGAGGGCTTCGTCATTCAAAGCACACCCATAGGTCTGCTGCTTATCCCTGTGCTTGATGGTAAGCCGCTTTCCCAAGAAGAAATGTTAAGCCTGCCTCCGCAGACAAAATCCAAGATTCAAGAGAAAAGGGAAAAGCTGGAAGCGGAACTGAGAAACACGATGCGCCAGTTTTTAGACATGGAACGGAAAATCCGCGAGGAGATTAAGAAGCTTAACAGAGATATTGCTCTTTACGCCATAGGTCATTTGGTGGAAGACTTAATTGACAAATACTCTGACAACTCGGAGATTACTGCTTACTTGAAGAACGTGCAGAATGACATTTTGGATAATCTGTCTCAATTCATAAAGCGAGGTGAACCTCAACAGCGCATGCCCTTTCCAGTTCCTTGGATGAGGGAGGCTGAATTCAGAAAGTACGCGGTAAACGTGGTTGTTGACAACTCAGATTGTAAGGGTGCACCAGTTGTGATGGAGTTCAATCCCACGTATCAAAACCTTATCGGCAGAACAGAGAAGGAAGCGCAATTCGGCGCTCTAGTCACAGACTTCACCATGATTCACGGAGGGTCTCTACACAAGGCGAATAACGGATTCTTAATCATCCCAGTTGAGGAACTGCTTCGAAACCCCTTCTCCTACGAAGGCTTGAAAAGAGCCCTCAGAGACAAAAACATTGTTATCGAAGAGCCGCAGGAACGGTACGGTTTCATCAGCACCAAAAGCCTGAAACCTGAGCCAATTCCTCTAGACGTCAAAGTAATCCTCATCGGCAACCCATACCTCTATCAGCAATTATTCATATTAGACGCCGATTTCAAAGAGCTCTTCAAGGTTAAAGCTGAATTCGACACGACTATGGCGCGCACAGAAGAAAACGTGAAGAAATACGCCGCTTTCGTTTGCACTATATGCGAGAAAGAAAACCTGAAGCATCTTGACCAGTCAGGATTAGCCAAACTGATAGAGTACAGCCAAAGGATTGCTGAGGACCAACAGAAGCTCTCTACGAGGTTTGCTGAAGTCGGCGACATCATCCGCGAAGCCAATTTTTACACTACTCAAGAGAAATCGGATGTGGTGAAGGAAAACCATGTCATAAAAGCCATCGAAGAGAAAATATACAGATCAAAGCTCACCCAAGAAAAAATCCAAGAAATGATCAGCAGAGATGTGCTGCTTATTGACACAGACACAGAAAAAATTGGGCAGGTGAACGGGTTATCCGTTATGGGACTCGGCGACTTCGCTTTCGGCAGCCCATCCCGCGTAACGGCAAGCATAGGCTTAGGTCGAGAAGGCGTAATTGACATTGAAAGAGAAGCCAAAATGAGCGGACCCATCCACACCAAAGGTGTTTTAATCTTAAGCGGCTACCTGAATGAGAAATACGCCCAGGATAAACCGCTTAGTCTCTCAGCGCGTCTTGTTTTTGAACAAAGTTATGGCGGAGTGGCAGGTGACAGCGCCTCAAGCACCGAATTGTACGCCATACTCTCAGCCCTCTCTGGACTGCCAATAAAGCAGAGCATAGCGGTAACTGGGTCGGTTAACCAGAAAGGCGAGGTTCAAGCCATAGGCGGGGTAAACGAGAAGATTGAAGGCTTCTTTGAAGTTTGCAAGGCTAAAGGTCTAACAGGCCAGCAGGGCGTGATGATACCCAAAAGCAACATACAAAACCTGATGCTAAAGGAAGAGATAATTGAAGCTGTCAGGGCTGGAAAATTTCACATTTACTCAGCAAAAACTATAGACGAAGGCATCGCGGTTCTCACAGGAACCAAAGCCGGCGAAAGACGCCAAGACGGAACCTTCGAGGAAGAAACGGTGAATTACAGAGTGGACAAGCAGCTTAAGGATATGGCTGACAAACTCAAAGAATTTCCCTCTACTCCTTCAGGAGAAAAGAAAAGCGACAGTTAACCACACCCCTAATTCTTTGTTACACAACAAAAGCTAATTCAGAGTGAGCTTTATTTGAAAAAGCTGTGACCAAAGTTTGCCTGTAACAAAAAGTCCATCCCCTGTTTCATCATAAGCGATCCCATTGAGTACGCTACTTGGATTATATGTTACTTGATTGTATATGCCTGCCAAGTCTATCCATGCCGTGACTTGTCCTGTGTGGTGATCAATTACTGCGATTTTTTCTTCTCTCCAGATGTTGGCGTAGACTTTGCCGTTGATGTATTCAAGTTCATTTAGATAAGGCACGGGATTATTGTCCCTGTCATGTACCTCGACCTGCCCAGTTTTATCAAAGGTTTCAGGGTTTAGGAAGTATAAGGTTGATGTTCCATCACTCATTATCAGTTGGCTTCCATCGTTTGTGATTCCCCATCCTTCGGTAGGGTAGCTAAACTCTTGAGCCAATTCAAAAGAGTTCTTATCATAAACGAAACCTGTTTGGTTCCGCCAAGTTAATTGGATAATTCTGTTACCAAAAACTGTGATGCCTTCACCGAAGAGTTCTGGTGGCAGCGCATGCATCTGAAGGACATTGCCAGTCTCTAAATCTACGCGTCGGAGTGAAGAGTTACCGTACAACCCGGTGCTTTCGTATAGGACACCGTTTTCAATAACCAGTCCTTGAGTGAACGCATTTTCGTCATGGGGATACACCTTGACAACCTCATAGGCGTAGTTTATTGGTGTAGTGTTTCCAAGTTTGGCGTTCAGCCAAATGAGCGCGGCGGAGCTAGTCACAAGCGCCACTGCGACTATCAGAATAAATGTTAAGTGCCGTTTTTTCATAAGTGCTCCTGTACCTCTTCTATCAAGATAATTTTAATGTATTCATTATTAAATTGAATCGCTAATGGATTAAAGAATCCTCAATTGATCAAGCATCGTGGAATTTGAACTATTCAGTGGCGAAGTCTCCTATAACTCCATTTTTCTGTATTCAGATGTTATTTAGGATACTTTTATATCCGAATAGCTACAGAATCTATGTTAGCATTCTATGGCAGGTGTTAACTTTTGGCAAAAAAAGGTGAAAAATACGAGTGTGAAGAATGCGGGCTTATCGTTGTAGTTGAGGACCCCTGCGGCTGTGAAGAAGTCGAATTGATTTGCTGCGAAGCGCCAATGAAACCCGTTAAGGCAAAGGCGAAAGCTAAACCAAAAACCAAGAAAAAATAAAATCCTACCTTTTTCTCCTTTTTTTAGTTGTATGCTCATTCGCGCTTAGAGCCACGTTTTTTGCTGCTTAAACTTCGTAGAACGGATTGCACATATGTATTTCAGGTAAACAAAGCTTATCTTAAGTTACAATACCACAAGATGTTAGGTACACTATTGAAAAATCCAAAAGGCAAGCGCAACAAAGCGATTATAATTGTACTTCTTCCCGCAATCATTTTTCTGTGGATGGTAGGGTGGAGTCTGTACTGGATAGGTCACCAAAAAGAATCGCGGAAACCTCGACCCTCGCAATCGCCTAAGGAAGAAGACCTTGTAAGCTTAGAGGCAATAGCGCTTGAAGACCCCCTTAGAAACAAGTAGCTGAAAATGTCAAAATCCGTTTGTAACTGTCTACAGGTGCATAGCTAGCATACAAAGAGCACAGTACTCACCTGTTTTCTTTTTTTGGAAAAAAATTTGAGTACTATAACCTTTGCTAAACTAATTTATGGAATGGAAGGCAGCTAACGTTTATTGCGCGTATCGATTTAGAAGAATCTGTGTTTCTTCTTTTCTTGTTTGGAACTCTCTTCTTCTAATTCTTGATTTTCGACTAAGGCTTCACCCTCTATGGCTGTAACGGTCACACCGCCATCTTCGGCTTGTTCAGGAGCTGCTTCAACAGACTCAGCCGCTTCTTCTGTTTCTTTTGGTTTTTCCTCTTCAGGAGGGGGCGCTTCTGGTGCCTCTGACGCTTGGTTTAGCTTAGTTCGAAGGGCTTTCTTCTTTGCTTCCAGCTCAGCTATGGCGTCTTTTGCCGTCTGGTTGCGGTTTTTCAGGTCTTCAATCACAGCTTTCTCCTTCTTCAGCTCTTCAACAACGACTTGCTCCTCGAGAGCCAGCACGTTTTTTCCCAGCTTCTCTTGCTCTTCTATCAAGGAACGTGACTCTGCTTCAAGCTCCGCTCGCATAGCTTGCAGTTTTTCAAGTTCTTTTTGTTCGCTCAATTTTCATCAAACCTACAAACGAGGATATTAAAGAATAACTTTATGAAAAGGAAATACATATTCGAAATTTGCTTTAACGATTCAGCGCGCGCGCTTTTTTTCTGAAAATGTGAAAGGCTTTTGCAGTAGCTAGCACGTTTCATCTTTTGTTAGGATGGTGCGAGTGGTTGTTGAAAGTTATTAAGGGTGGCAACATTTCTACAAAGAACATAGGAGTAGCTTTGCGGTTGAGTTACAAGAGACACATGCATCCAAAAGTAAGCAAAGCAGAGATGGAAGTGTTCAAGGCGTTAAGCGCGGCTGGGTTAACAGGCGGTATGGTAACACAGAAACCCATCGTGCTGAAGTTGACAGTACCTGATTTTTGTTGGCTCAGTAAACGAAAGGCTGTGTATCTGGACGGTTTGCAGGCTCATTCAGGCGACAAGCAGCAAGAACGCGATGAAGAAATCTGCGAGTTGCTGGAGGCTAAAGGTTGGGAAGTGCTGAGAATACCGTATGAACCGCCTTTAAATGGGAAAGAACTGCAGAAAATCGTAGCCGCAATCAAAGATTTTGTGGGTTTTGATGACGAGTAAGCTTTTTCCAAGCCCAAACCAAAATTATTTCTTTGTTTTGCTGTCAACTTTACGGTTAGAGCCGCGTTCCAGATGTTGAAACGCTCGTTCCACAGTGTCCCTTAACTACGATTATGGCACTATTCAAGTTGTGATTTGGCATGATGAGAAAAAGGCAACTTGCCGCGTTGGTCATGTTAGTTTCCGTTATAATAGCGTCGGCTCCAGCCTCAGCTATACTTTATGGGCAAGCCCAAATTCACACGACCCCTGCTGAAGAACTAGTTGATCTCGCTGACAAAGCAGAGCAGCAAGTTAAAAATCTAATCGATCTGGTGTATGCAAACGAAACGGCTCTGCAAAAGATTGAAGACGTTGGACTTCTTGACGAGTTGGAAAGCAATGTGACGCTTTACAACGAAGGCATGGCAAACTTGACTGCAGCTTATGAGGCGCTTGACATCGCAGATTATGAAGGCGCAGTTGATTACGCAACTGAAGCTCTAAGCGTTTTCAGGGAAGTTTTCAGCTCCATTCACGTCATCCTTGAAGCCGCAGGTCTTCAGAAAGGACATCTAGTTGACAATCAAGGACTGTTAGAAGCTATGACACGCCAACTGCAAAGAATAGACCGGCTGAGAGAGATCATGCCCGAGGACGCACCTGAAGAGATTACTCAGCTGCTTGACGACGCCGAAGCTCTACTGGACTTAGATGCAGCTAGAGCGTTACTCTTGGAAGGCAAATCAACCGAAGTTATTTCCAGCTTGCAGGAGGCGAAACAGCTGATTACGCAGGTCTACGAGTACTTGAAAGAACAAGCTGAAGAATCCAACGCTTGGAGAATTGACGGCTATTGCGAAAGAGTCCGCCAAAGAATCAGGGAAAGATTCCAACAGGGAAACCAGATGGGAATTGATTTCACCGATGTTCTAGAATCACTGGGTTACCAGAGCGAAAACCAGTTCATGGGAACTCTGCAGAACATGATTCAAACGGCTCAGGGCGAAAAAGGGAACTTCAAGAACGCGCTGCGAGACTTAGACGCTATCGGGCAAATGGTTCAACAAATGGATCAAGCCCTCACACAGAAAATGCACCAATATCAAGGAGGCACCGGTCAGGCAGGCGGTGACGGCGGGAACGGTTCAGGTGGCATGGGCAGCGGATACAGTAGAGGCGGCAACGGTCCTTAAAGAAACTTGAAATCAACCCTTTCTTTTTCTGTTCACTTTTTAAGTTGCACTTGGTTCTCAAGTCCAATCCGTTTTATTTCAACTATTTCTAACCTTTCAAGCCTTCTAACCAGTCTCCACAGGCTTGTTCGCGGCATGTCTGGAAACCGCTCTCTTATCTCCGCCTCGAAGGCTTTGCCGTCTTTTTCAGCTAGGAAAAGTATGACATCTTTGTCTTCTTTTTTCAGCTGAGGATTCGCTTTCAGTATTTTATCAACGTTGGGTCCTCTTCTTCGCCTTACAACGATTAAGGCTGGAAGAATAACTGCGGCTACCGCCACTATGGCTGCGATTAAGTATTCAAAGGGAATTGAAGCTGAAGGCCCTTCATCGCCGTTTAAGTCCTCCTGCGGAAGCAAGGGCACAACATAACTTATCTCCCAGTAACCCGGATACAAAGACAGCGTTATGCCAGTGTCGCTCGTGTCTATTGCCTTTGGCATCTCGCTAAGAAAGATCACTGTTGCGTTTTGCGGCAAAGAAACCGTTAGGTTGTATGGATTGTCGGCGACCAATGTCCAAACTTCCGAGTCCTTCTTTGTAAGCGAGATCGTGTCATATTCGACCAAAACGCGCTCAGCTCCCAAAGTGAAAACAGTCAAATTACCCCCGATTATTTCATAGTCCACCGCCATCTCGTTCTCATCAAGCACTATAACGTTCTCGATGGATGAAGATAAGAGAGGCGTCGTAACCTGAGGGGACAGCTCGTTCACAAACAACGTTTGTGTAACGTGAACCAACCCATCTCTGTATACGATGAGATTCATGGATTCAACTTCGAACAGAGATTCAGCAGCGGCAGTTTCAGTGGCAAATAATACTATAGTGATTACAGCCATAATTGCAAAGATTACTCTTCGGTCACAGCGGCTCATGTCAGCTCATTGTCGAATTAGCGTTGTTCGAAATTATAATTTTTGTGCATCTTGAGTACATGATGTGATTTGCGTGTAAATTCGGGTGATGTGGAGTGAAATGAGCGTTCCTGATTTTGGAATGGTTTTCTCGCAGTGTCCCTTAACTTACGGTTCAGCGTATATTACGTCTGGTGATTTGAGATGAGAAAAAACAACAAACCGATAAACCGAACAAAAATCAACACTTTCACCATGTCTTTGCTGATGGTGCTATACATTGCTTCCCTAAGCTCCGCTTATGCTGGCGCTGGACAAAGCTCTGACGCTGGTAAGATAGAGGTTCCAGGCGTCCCTGACAATGCTGTACAGTATAATAAAACTGACATAACGCCCGTGGCTCAAATGGAGCAGGTTATGGCAGGAGAACCGGCGCTATTCTGCTACAGAAACACCACTATGTTAATGAACTGCACCAGAAACTGCGACATAGTCGTTACAGTAGACCCAGCAGTGAAGCCCCAACTCTTCGGTCTTTCAATAGACCCGAACCAGACCATGACCCTCACAATGAACCTGAGCAGCTCGCCACTCGAAGGCGCACAAGTCATGGAGCGAACCCTCAACTGCTACTTTGGCATAGAACCCAATGTCACACTACAGTTGAGCGCCCAACTGCGACTTCACATCAACCAAACAGAACTCAGCCAACAGCTTAACAGAGAAGTCAACGCCTCCCAACTCACATGGATGTACTGGAACCGAACACGCGCCGAATGGGAAACAGTTGAAAGCCACATTGACCAGAACGGATACTTGGTGTGCAACACTGATCACTTCTCAACGTGGACGGTTGCCGAAATTTCAGAATCCACAGAAGCTCCAGACCCAGAGACAACATTGACTAATGGTATAGAGATGGCGTACGCTTATGCAGCGGTCGCGGTCGTTATCATAATAGCTCTCGGTGTCGCCATATACGCGAACTCACGCAGAAAATAGCCCAACCTCTCTCTTTTTTTGTTTTTATTTTCCTGCTGTTAAGGAAAGCTGAAGCCCGCGTTTGTTGGTCACGAAGAATCACGGAAAAAGCAGGCGCTATATCACGTATTCCAGTATAATCGTAACTGCATATATCAACATGGACAAGTGGAAAAGTGGCAGCGCCTTCATTCCAGAATCAGAACTTTTTC
>Ga0307426_1001444_pt1 | contig 15643 bp, 18 predicted proteins | sample SalMarWE160340MG_FD_202165 | JGI IMG/M metagenome (GOLD analysis project Ga0307426, IMG submission 202165) | Salt marsh sediment microbial communities from the Plum Island Ecosystem LTER, Massachusetts, United States - WE1603-40 | ecosystem: Environmental > Aquatic > Marine > Intertidal zone >... | reverse complement strand
TCCTCAGTCTTCCCATGCAGGTTTGTTAGAGTTGGAGCGCCTTCTCCAACTAATCGGAGTACTCCAGTCAGCGCGACCTGAAACTTTTTCTGAATTATGTCAATCTCTACTTGCTGGTCATTCAATAGGGATAATAGTGCATGAAGACTGTCTGCTAATTGCTCATCATTCATCCAGCACGACTCCATCTTCAGGTACAATACGAGTTGCCGTACCATCACGTAACCAGCTTTTTACATTAGCTGCAGGAATTTTAGCTACATCCTCCTTCTCAAAAGGACCATGCGTTCTTTCATCGAGTCCCATGAATGGCACCTTGATTGGTCGTAGGAATCGCACCATGACATAATCAATATCTGCATCATCTTCGTCTAAATTATCAGTAGGTTTCTTCTTTGTTGGTTTTCTCTTCTTATCTCTTAGCTTTGATTGTAGATTAGACCCCGAAAGAGATTCCTTTACAAATTCAGCATGACTATCAAGTGCACGTTGAGTGTTTTTGTAAAACTCTTCTTCTGCCAGTGTCATATCACCTGTGGGTCTGCGGTTTGAGAGTGCTGCTTTCAATATCTTGTTTCTTCGATAGTCTAGGAAATCCTTTAGCATGAATTCTATGTTTAGAGCTTCCTGGGTGAGTAAATCAGACTGTAGGATGTCATCAGCATTTGTTGAGGCTAGTTCGAGACGTATCTTGGAGAGATACGCCATCATTTTACTCAGGCGCAAATCTGCAAGGTTTTGTAATGCTTCACTTGATGTTTCGTCTTCCCACGCAGTTCGGATGGCATCATAGTTTATTTCACTCAAGCAAAGCGACTCCTTTACTTAATACAAAGACCGCAGCAGCCATTGGCAATTCCACAGACTCACCACTGAAAGGCCCATACTTCTCATCATTGATTACAAATGCTGGGATATTAGGACCCTTGTGAAATTTGACATTCAAAGTTCCTTCATTAAAAGCTATGGCTTCATTGAATGGATTGAATGTATCTAGATGGTCTCGAGTCAGTTCAGTCACTGTAAACCCTGTTTTGCCATTGAGACTCCCAATTAGACGAATTACTCTGTGAATGTCATGGGTGACTGGTCTATCTATTTCAGTACCAAACAGGTCCACTGCCTTTTCTGCAATTTCTTGCCAAGATTTTATTCCAACACCTTTTACCTTAGAGCTTAGCACTGGACGTGGTCTCTGAAGCATATCTATTGCAATGATTTTCTTGTCTTTGAGAGGTTTAACCCACTTCTCTCGCCCTGCATATGTGTCAATATTCCGGATGAATTCGACCATAGCATCAGCTACTTTGCCAGACCAACCAGGAATGTCACGAGATGGTATCAGACTTCCACCTCCCTGTGAAACGATAGCTTTGTCGCCTCTAAATCCAGAACCCATGACATACTGTACTATCTCAATACGTGCATTAGAATCTAAGGTGTATACTTTTGGATCGTTGACTCTGATGTGATACCCTCTATTACCACTGTAATTGAGTTGTATTTTATCCGGGTCAAAACCAAAATCATCGATTAAGAAATCATCATAGAGCTTCATTGTGTGTTTTCTTGCCACATTGAGACACTCGCTACAAATCCACTTTCTTGTGCTGAAACCATAAAATTTTCTGGTGGTATTAGACTTACATTTGGGACATGCTTTTGGTAAATCACCACTTCCTATCTCGCCGCATGTTTTATTTTCACAATACCAAGCATCGCCACAGACTGGGCAGGTTTCTGGAGGGTTTCCGGTTCCTGTTTTTCCACAGGTGGGATTATTGCAACGCCAAGCGTCATGATCATTTGCGCATTTCAAGTCCAGGTGGTCTGCATCTATGTCAAAGACCAGTTCAGCTCCCATCCATTCTTTTTCATGCATTCTTATTGCAGTAGGAAATCCGTAGAATGCAGCTGAATGGTATATACTATGAGGTGCAATTTTCGCTAGATTTCGAAGGAGATCATTGCTAGATTTGTAGCCTTCATGACGTGTCCAATTGGTGACATTGACATCCTTAGAGCCACAGTTCGGACACTCTGTCACTAGTTGGAATGATTTTCCTGATTTTCCACACCCAGTTCGAACTTCTTTTCCAGAGTCATCTTTCCCGGTCTGTTCTCGACACCGCCAGTTGTATTCCCATGCCTGAATCGCAAACTCACGTGTGTGTATTTTTTCAGGTGTATCAATTGATTTTGGTTTCTCAGAGTAGTACTCATGGAATAGAAGTCTTAGCTTCATAATTGTCGTTGTCTTGCTCTGATTCTGTACTGACATCGATTACAAGAACACCTCACACAGACTTTTGTGTTTCGCATCGGAGTAAAGATAGAGTACCGATCACTCTTGTCATGTGATTGCGATAATGAACCTAATCATAGTCTATCTACGTTCAACACGTGGTGCTAAGATAAAGCTGATACTTCCTGCCTCAGCAATTGGAAATTCCAGCATCATTGGTTTGCTCTCTGTGAATTGAAGGATAATACTATCACTAGCAATCGCTTTTGATATCTCAGCCAGATAGTTAAGCGCATACATGGCAGTAGATTGACCAGTACCAACCTTCAGTTGGAACAGGGCTGGATCTTCACCTTCTGTGGTTAGAGAAACCCTTGCCTCCCCAGTATCACCTTCACCTGAAAAGGTAAGCAAATTCTTCTCCGCAATTATCTTAACATGACTGGAAACAACACCAACATCTTTGATTGCTTGTTTGAATGCGTCTGCATACATCTCAGCTTTCACATCGAACTTCATTCCAGGTTTGTTTGTCTGGCTATCTGGAGGTGTAAGAAGCTGAAGTTTGAACTGTCGTTCTGCCTGTCCGATCATCTTAATCTCAAGTCGCTTATCAGATTCATCAAGGTTGAACTCAAGCCGTTCATCTCCCCCCATCCGTTTACTTACTCGGGAAAGCTCATCGATTCCAAGACAAATATCATGCTCTCCTTTACAGGAATATTCCTGAAAAACGGCGGATGGAAGATTAAGGTCAACCATGGCAGCCTTGGATGAATCAAGTTGCCTCAATATTATTCCTGATTCAGATACTCTAAGATGTGCCTCAGTCAATAATGTGGCTAAAGCATCTACTATCTGTTTCCAGGTCTTCGTGCTGTCTAGGGTAGCGTGGAACATTATTCATTTATCTCCAATATCATTGTTAGGCTTTTGACCATGCAGGTATGAACATGTTGTGACATGCGGTATGACATTTAAAATGTACTTCTCGGCAGATACAAGTATAATTTTAGGGTGAAATCTCGATACTTCATCTCCTTTCTACCCGAGGAGCAAGAAGATAACGCATTCCTCCACTCTCCGCAATTGAAAACTCAAGTAGAATCGGTTTATACGCAGCCATCTGAAGTGTAATGCTGTCGCCAGATATAGCTTTGGCTATTTCTGTTAAATAACTCAGTGCATACATAGAGGTAGCTTCATTCATAGTTCTGAGACTAAATAGAGATGACTCATCACCACCAAGTCTTAAAACCACCTCTACTTCTCCGGTATCGCCAGCGCCTGCGAAAATCAGTGTATCATCGGTCGCAGTGATCTTTAGATGATTTGATACCACTCCAATATCTTTTACTACATGTTTGAATGCATCAGATAACAGTTCAGCTTGGATATCAAAAGACGGCGATATTTTCTGAGTACGTTCTTCTGGTGGTGTCAATAATTGGAGTTTGAACGTTCTCTCGGCATGACCAATCATCTTTATTTCAAAACGTTTCTCAGATTCATCAAGATTGAATACTAATCTATCATCCCCAGCCATTCGCTTGCTCACTTTGACTACTTCAGCAACTCCCAAACAGATGTCATGTTCCTCATTACAGTTGTACTGTTGGAAAATACTTCTTGGTAGTTCCATATCGACCATAGCCGCTCGAGAAGAGTCGTATTGAGTCAGTGTAATTCCACTAGATGATACCACCAAGTGGATTTCTGTAAGCAAAGTGGCCAGAGCATCAACAATTTGCTTCCAAGTCTTCGTACTATCAAGTGTAGCATAAAACATTATTATCCATCATCCGCTCATTGTTTTGTTGATTTCATTTTCCATCTCTAAAATCTCTCTGTACAATTCAATATCGAGTTGATCAATATCATGTACAATAGTCGCATTCAACCTTGCTTCTTTCGTATCTTTGGTAGTCTTAGTGGTTACATTCCCAATAATCAGATATTTTTTCTTGAGTTCGAGTGTTCCTTCAACACTTACCCAAATGCTTCCTGCATTGTCAATATCTGAATCATAGATGTCTTGAATGAGGGCTGCCCCAGGACCTGAATCTACTACTATTCCTAAAACTCGAACTGGATCTTCAATTGAAGGGGATATATTATGAATAGCAGTCAGTTTGGATGCTTTTTTTCTGATTGTTTTCTTTTCTTCGGCCAAATCACATACTCTCTTTGCATTTTGTCAGAGATTGAAAATTCTAGTCAACTATGTTTCATCGTTAAGTAATGCTATAAATGTGTCACTTGGTATCTTAATAGAAATTAACCGCCATAGTTGCGCCATGTGTGTTTACATTTTGTGCATCTGTAAAACTCAGTTGCTCCTTCGTCGCCGCGTCTTGTTTGCACGGTCCAATAATATGCATCATTATTTCCACATTTGGGACAGCTCGCTTTGGTGACTGGCATTGGAATAGAATCATCTTCAACTACAATGATTTTATCTCGAGGTCCTTTCTCTATATTCTGGGAAACACTCAGTCTTCCTTCAATTTTTTTGGTATAATTACAGCTACGGCATTTCAAAACTTTCTTTCCGTCTTCTTGTGTAAACGGAATCATCATTGCGCCACACTTTTCACAGAATTCCATTAGGACAGATCACCACTTCTGCGGTGCAGTCCATTGTTGTCAATTAAGCATTTTGACATGTCGTATTCTACTATAGTTAAGGTAGATGTTCAATATTGTTCTCCAGAAATTTCTGAAATGCTACGGCTGCAATCTCACCTTCTTTCTTTCGACTAGTAGTTCTATCGATGTCCAGTGATTTTGAGAGGGAATTTACCATATCAGAGATTGAGATTTTCTCAGTCATCCACAAATATGCCATGATTGCTTCGTATGCATCGCCAGCTCTTCCAGCATCAGTTCGCCGATTCATCCGAGTATAGACCGATGTTGAACGTATAGCACGAGCAAGGACGCTATCACGTACTTTTTCGCCTGTTGCATACCCAAGAACTAAGGATTTAGCTAGTGAGTAGCAAAAATTGACAAGGCCGTCACCCACCTTTGCAAGACCCTTATCGTGCATGATGCTTTCGACATTCTTGTGATCAACAAAGGTTTCCCACATTTGGGGCCACCAAGTATTATACTAGTCTACGCTGTGATCAGCGCTTGCTTGTATGAATTTCTTTCTCAATTCTTCTGTGCGTGCAAGCATTTTTTCTAGTGCTTCTCGAAGCACAACATTGGCGTGTCGCCTCTTTGTTCGTAATGTAACAATCGGACTTGCAAGTAATGGATGCTCAATGTTATATCCTGCAAACTCTACCGCCGACTCTTCGAGGAGTGTTCTACGTAAAAGATTGGGAAAAGAATGACCTTCTCCGCCTATCTCAAATTTCAACTCAAACTTTGTGTTTTCTATTGTTCTTGGTTTCAATTGCGACGCCTCCTGTCGTTACGTCGTTCGTAGTCACCACGACCCCTATCAGACCGTCCACCGCCTCTACTGCGACTATCATATCGTCCGCCACCCCTACGATCATAACTATCGCGGTCATATGTTCTACGACGGGGAGCAAGATCAGGTCTTGCTTCAAGGCCAAACTGTTGACCATAGTCGCTTGCTACTTCTCGATTCTCACGATTTTCACATCTTAAACAGAACATATTGTTATACGTGGTCAGTGTGAGAGGATTTCCGCATCTCGAACATTTTGCTAGAATCACGCCTAGGTCCGGACCAACGACAGTTAGCTCAGTATAAATTTTATGAGTATCGAGAGCTTTAGCCCGAACAATATCGTTGTTCCGCATGACATCATGCATACTCTTAACGAATCGTCGAGTTACGTTACTAATCCGGATTTCTCCTACTAAACCACTAAGGAAATCTTCACCATTCCTTCGAACTATTGCGATTTCCGCTCGTGATTCGTAGGCATTGATTACTTCTCCTACCAGAATGTCATCAATGACTGGAAGTGCAAGCTTCATCTTGCCATCTGTATTAAAGACACTAATACTGCGTTGTTTCAAATCCATTGAAACTGCACCAGGTGCTGCGGCATATACAATGCCTTCTTCTTCGTAGGTACCATAACTTGGTGATAGTTCTTCAATTACGCATAACTGATCACCTGGTACTACAATATCGCCGCTCTTAACATCAGCCATTCTGTTCACACTCTTTTGAACATATTCGATAGAGGTCTACATCGATCATATGTACATGTTTTCTATGATAATCGAATAATTTACCGATTGGGAATTGGAATGTTTCGATTTGGGTCACCCTTGCGCCAAGTTTCTCAATTTCCTTTTCAAGGAAGGTCCTATTCTTGTCACCTGCAAGGTGGATACTATAGGTCACCTTAGCAACCGAGATTGCCTTTTTGAGGAATCTCAAGTCAGCACCTCTCTTCTTCACTCCGAACGGTGGATTGCTGACTACAGTATCAACAAGACATTGTAGTTGTAAAGAGGATATATCCTCTAAGACCCAGTCTACAGTGCCTTCTGTTCCGAGCAATCGTGAATTCATTTGTGACGCCTTTAAGGCTTTGCTTTGCACATCAATTCCAATCACCCTCTGAGCACCAAGTAATACTGCCCCGAGTGCAAAAATACCATCACCACAGCCAAAATCTAACACAGTCTTGTTTGTAATATCACCATGCTCCATTTGTGCAGCGAAAAGAATCGCAGAAGCTATTCTTGACGGGGTTGGATATTGTTCCAGGGACACCTCATATTCACTAGATCGTTCAATTGATTCTAGTGTTATTTCCAAATCCCTGAGACGCAAAGGTAGTCACCTAGTTATATCAAACAACACATTCTTTGTCAGATGAATGATACCGTATATACCTAATTGAATTAATGATGCCTCTGGTAATACGTAAGCTTATCAGGTCTACATGTTCCATACGTTCCACAGGAAGTGCAGTGGAACTACCCTCTACTTCTAATGGAGCGTTAAATGATGGGGAAACCTCTCGATAAGCTGTTTGACAAATACATACAGGGTCAACCAATATTCAAGGATAGAGATGCCCTGAGGCCGACGTATGTCCCTTCAGATTTACCTTATCGAGATGAACAGATGGGTAGGATAGGGTCAATCCTAGGACCCGCACTTCGTGGTGCGCCACCTTCTAATATCCTCTGCTATGGAAAAACTGGTACTGGAAAGACTGTTGTTTCAAAGTATGTCCTTGATTCATTGGTTGCCAGGGCAAAAAAAAGTGATGTAAACACGCCTCTTACTGCATATGTGAACTGTCGTATTGTAGGCACAAATTATCGAGTTCTCAAGAAGCTCTGTGATGACATTCACGCAACCATGTCTGATGGTTCAGATGTTCCTTTTACTGGTCTACCAACTGATGAGATTAGATCGATTTTCAAAAAGCGACTTGATTCAGAATCAAAAATCATGGTTGTTGTGTTGGATGAAGTTGATAGTCTTGTAAAACGTGATGTGAATCAAGGAAACGATATCCTCTATGGGCTGACAAGAATGAATGGCGAATTGACAACAAGTCATATCTCCATCATTGGAATCAGTAATGACCTCAAATTCAAAGATATGCTTGATCCCAGGGTTTTGTCTACCCTTGGAGAGGAAGAAGTCATCTTTGCACCATATAACGCAGTTGAGCTCAAGGGGATTTTGGAACAACGAGTGGAGGTTGCCTTTAATCCTGGTGTGATAGCAGATGAAGGTGTCATCAATCTTGTTGGCGCATTAGCTGCACAGGAACATGGAGACGCAAGACGAGCCCTAGATTTATTGAGAACAGCAGGAGAATTAGCCGAAAGGCGTGGAGATGAAAGTGTACTTCAGAATCATGTCCGCGATGCTCAGAAAGTCATTGAACAGGATGTTATCACCGGTACTGTAAAGACTCTACCAATGCAATCCAAGGCAGTTCTTTTTGCAGTATATGTTCTAGCAAATCGAGGGCTGAGTGACATCTTCACAGGAGAATGCTTCAATGTCTATTCAGAGATTGCTAAATCACTCTCATTAGATACGCTTACACAGAGACGTGTTTCAGATTTGATATCGGAATTGGACATGCTAGGATTAATCAATACGACCGTGATCTCGAAGGGACGCTATGGCCGTACAAAGAAGATCAAACTTGCAGTCAGTAAGAAACAGATTGGGGCAATTCTAGATGATGATACCAGACTTAGCCAAGCTGCGAAAGATATCCTAGGTTAGCCTTGTTTTGTTAGATCATAAAAGAACTTGACTTCTGGAGAACCAGTCCTAAGATTCAAGAAGGTGACAATTCCAGGCGTCGGGACCACACCTTGCTTGCGCATGAAATCTGTCTGCGATTGAAATGTCCCTGAATTGATTATCTGCACACCTCGATAGTTATCCACCGCATTATGATGAGCATGTCCAAAATGGACAACATCAGGTGGAGTATCAATCACCATCCAGTCACGATGCAATGGTGCTAATTCTGTCTTTCCACCATACACAGGGGCAAGATGACGTTTCTTCAAAAGCTCCTTCATAGGTATTGCTGGTTCAGTGTATGATGCTCCCGGCAGCATTGTCACAAGATCATCTAGGCTGTCACCATGTGTTATCAAGACATTTACGCCCTCGATAATCACTTGGCTAGGATCACCAAGCATTGTTACGTTTTCCAAATTGTAAAGAGGTTCTGCGAAAGTTTTCATAATAGGTGGTTTTGGGAGAGCTTGACGTGCAGCATCATGATTTCCGGGGATACAAAATACTTTCAGATGTTCCGGAAGTTTTCGTAGCTTTTCTGCAATCAATGCATATTGGTCATACAGACTTATAATTTCTAGATGGTATCTTTGTCCAGGATACACACTGATACCATCAACCAAGTCCCCTGCAATGAAGAGATATCTGATATTTTTAACCATGGATTTGTCTGCATCATCAACACCCTTCCCATTCAGCCAAGCAATAAACTGGTCAAGTTCTTCCTCAAGAAATTCCTGACTTCCACAGTGTAAGTCAGAGATGAATGCAGCGTAGATGTCCCTTTTTGCACGACCAATCTGACGTGCTGTGGGAATATCAGGAAACAGAATATCATCTGCAATCATTCTACTATCAGTATCAACAGAACCGGATATGCAAACAATCTCATCCAACAATAGTGAGTTTGCTTTTTCTGAAAGATTTGCACCCTTAAGCCCACTAAGTTTGGAAGGAATAATACAGATAATTGATTCATTTCCTCTTCTTGATGAACTCCTAGTATCTGTGGGATCTTTGTCTTTTTGATATTCCTCAAAATCGATAATTACGTTCTGAGCCTTTGAGATGCTCTTATCTCTGATGATACCTAAAACCACTTGACTTGGAGGACGTCTCTGTCGTGAACCATCACCGTCCATTCGTCCAGCACGTCTTGTTGGATTTTTTCTCATCTTGGCTACACTTGGAGGAACTGCACTTTGTGTATCGATTCGCGCCATGTAGATTTTCTTTATCCTCTCAAAACGGTCTCTGAACAGCATAAGAAAATCATCTAATGTTCCTTCAGAACCAACTGATTCATCACCAGGACTCTTTTCAATTCTGAAGTCCCATTCAGAAGTAATAATCTCAGGTTCTGACTCCGGGAATGATTCTGGAGATTCATCCTGAACTATGGGAGGTGGTTCTATTGAATGTGGAACTACTTCGTAGCCTCCGATGAGTGATTCAATATATTCCTTTGATAGAATAGATGGGCTCTCAGCTGGATTCTTGACCAATATCTTTGATTCTACCGTTTCCATAGGGGATTCCTGGTCTAGTAAGTACTCTAATGCATCAGGCGTGATTTGGAATCCTGACTCTATCAGCCGTGCTATAATATTGCGACGTATTGAAGATGTCAATTGGTCACCAATGAATGAGAATCAGGTTTCTGTTTTAAACGTCTGCCATTATTGTATCGTGCGGGAAATGTAATAAGCGAGCCTTTCACAATCATCTTGCTGCCTACTATCTCCAATTGGTGATATCATATGGTAAACATCAGAACTCTGCAACAAACTGGCGGTAAAAGTGGAAGCTCATTTCTCATTATTCTGCCAAAGGATTGGGTCGTGAGACAAAAGCTAAGTAAGGGAGACCCTGTCGTTGTGGCAGAACGTGAAGATGGCTGCCTGATAATCGATCCTCGTCTTCCAAAAGCAGGAGAAACCCGTTCTACTACTGCAGAAATCGCGCATAACCTGAGGTGGGAGATCACAAGTAGATACCTTCTTGGTTTTGATGAAATTTGTATTGTTAGCAAGGACCCTATAACGAATGAGCAAAGAGATGAGGTGAAACGAGTAATCAAGCGGTTTGTTGCTCTAGAGGTTACAGAAGAAGATGACCACCAAATTGTTTTGAGATGCTTGGTAGATCCAACGACACTTCCTGTGAGTACCGCAATGAGACGGATGAATCTAATCACTTCAAGGATGATAGGTGATGCTTTGAATGCATACTTTGATGGGATTCAGAAAGACGCTGAGGAAATCATACAGCGTGATGAGGAGGTAGACAGGTTGTTTTTCTTGATCGTAAGAGAACTCAGATCTGCTGTTCAATATCCAAGAATGAGTGAATTGATGAAAATTACTCCAGTAGAGGCTCTAGATTACCGGTTGGCTGCACAGTATATTGAAAGGATTGCAGATTTAGCAGTAGATATTGCGTTGAGAGTTGGAAATCCTCTCGACAAAAAACTAGTCAAGAGATTGCAACTCATTGGGGACAAGGTCAAAGAAATGTTGTCTGAATCTGTGAATAACCTCTTCAAATTCGATTCCAAAAAAGTTACAAAGATAATTGAAACCGAGAGATGGTTAATTCAGGAAACTGCAAAATTAAGACAGGATATTGTCACATCGCCTAATGGACAACCACAAACTCAACTTTATGTTGTAGATAGCTTATTGAGAATGGGAGAGGCTGCAAAGGATATCACTGACCTTGCACTACCTCACAACTAGAGGAAATCAACATGACTGACAAGCTCTTTGGTACTTCAGGTATTCGAGGTTCAATTATTGAAAAATCAACACCTACCTTGGCACTTAATCTGGGACGCGCATTAGGTTCGTTCTTAGAAGGTAAAGGAACAGTAGGTGTCGGCGTTGATGCTAGAACTTCCAATGAAATGCTAAGAAATGGTCTCATTGCAGGATTACTCTCAACTGGTGTCAATGTTGTCGATTTGGGAATCGCGCCAATGCCGGCTGTGGCATATTATAGTCAGGTAAAGGGAATTGCCTCATCCGTCATTGTAACTGCTAGTCACAATCCTCCAGAGGACAATGGTTTCAAATTCTTCAATAATGGGAGAGAATTTGTGAGAGCTGAAGAGGTCTTTCTAGAAACTGCCATCGCACAGAGTGAATATATTGTAGCACAATGGAATGAGATTGGAAAAATTCGTCATCTCGATCTCAAAGAGCAATATCTTAATCATCTCAAAACATTCCTATCAAATAGGGGGACAAATAGCAGTGGTACGAAAGTGTTAGCCGATTTAGCAAATGGGGCTGCGACTGAATATACTCCTCAGTTGCTTCTAGAAATGGGTTTCTCAGTGATCACAGTGAATTCACACCAAGACGGACATTTCCCAGGAAGACCTGCAGAACCATCTCCTCGAAACCTGGTTGATACAATGAAGATGGCCGCGAACTCGGATTTTGCGGTCACAGTATGCCATGATGGAGACGGAGATCGACTTGCTGTGATTGATGAGCAGGGTGAGTTTATCGATCAGAATCGTGTCATCGCGCTCTTTGCGAGAGATGAGGTCAAGCGAAACGGTGGTGGAATTGTAGTGGTATCTATTGACACTTCAAGTGTCATCGACGAACTAGTTACTGCGGTCGGAGGGACTGTAACACGAATGCCATTGGGTTCTCTTCAAGAGTTTCTTGCAACCGATAAAGGAAAAGATGTCGTTTTTGCTTCAGAGCCATGGAAACCAATATTCACCAAGATGGGTTGCTGGATGGACGGAATAGCTGGAGCTGCACGTTTGGGACAGATGGTCGATGAGATAGGCAATGGAAGTTGCATGAAATTGATGGAAACCATTCCAAAATACCCAATACTGAGAGACTTCGTACCTTGTCCAGATAGTATTAAACCAAAATTCCTAGCTAAGGTCAGGGAACTACTAGTACCACAAATGACTGGAGTAGCCCAGATACTGGAAGTTGATGGTATTCGGATAGAATGCACTGATGGATCCTATGTTCTTATCCGGGTTTCAGGAACTGAACCCAAAGCCAGGGTCTATGTTGGAGCTAAGGAACAAGCTACCGTTGACAAATTGGCCAATCTAGCCAAGGATGTAATGGCGCAAGCCCTGGATGATCTTCAGAAATGATATTATCTTTATACGCGCAATGTCCGTGCGTGAACTTTTGCAGCGGTTGCCTCATCATGCTTTCCTTGAGCATTCAGAGCCATTCCTAGAAGATCGAAAGCTTCAGGCATACTAGGAGCCACCTCTGTTAGTTTCTGGAATGCTTTCTCTGACTCTTCTGCTTGTCCGCGTCTTAAATGAATAATTCCTATAGCCATCCATCCTTCGAAGAAATTGGGATTCAGTTCGATACTTTTTCTTGCCGCATCCTCAGCCTCACTATCCTTTCGCAAGCCAATCAAGATAGTACTTAGTCCACTCCATGAGGTGAAATCTTTTGGATTGAGTTCTAGTGCCTTTCGAAAGTATGATTCGGCTTCAGAAAATGCATTCTTGGATTTCAGAACACACCCCATGAGGTTCCAGTTATACGCAGTCTTGTCATTCAATTCTAGCGCCTTTTTCGCTGAGACCTCGGCATCAGCCAGTTTATTCAGGGCTAGCTGGCATCTACCCAAAGACATCCAGTTCGTTGCATCATCAGGATCAATCTCAACGAGTCTTGTGAGAACCTTTTCTGCATCAACCAATCTTCCTTGTTGTATCAGTGTCAGACTTTCTTCAAACAGGTCATGTTTTTCATCCGAAGTCATCTTCTATCTCAATCCATTTATTCTATCAGGTTGGAGATTAAGCTCTATTTCAATGATTGTACTAAAAAGACTAGACGGTAAGATTAAATCGGAAATGTTCAGGAGTTCTGATAGGCCGGGGTCTCCTAGTCGCCATGGAGGCGGTCTCGAATTATTTATTCAAACGAGACAACCGCTGTGTACGCACGCGTGAGTTCAAAAATATCCACTTTTCGTGGAATTGAATAAGTCTCATCCCCGGCGCCACTTCTCTTATTCTATCATGTGTTTAGAAAGTGAAGAGAGAATATCCATTTCCTATGAACTTCAGCATGTCGCTATGTCCACTCAATTCTCCTTTCAGAGGCACTCCCAATTTTTCAGCTGCTTCTGTAGCTGAAAATGATGCAGTACAGGCTTTGCATGCATGATCTATAATTCCGAGATCCATTGCCTTTCCAAAGAGAGGAAGTTTGATTGAACCATCTGCAATACCAATCAGAAGTTTGGGCGAGGCACACTCAAGAACTGTTTTAACTTCGTGACCATGCTCATGGAAGTCGATTGCATTGAGAAGTAGATGATACAGTTGCATCTTATTATCGTCAGTTGCTAAGAATACATACTTCATTGTTATTCACTAGTGAAGATGAAACAAAGAGCATAATGAGGATTACGACAGATAAGGGATGGCTGGGAACGCATGGTTATACAACCCAACTCTTTTTTATCTTGGAATTATAATGTACAAGAGGGTTTTGGGTTGAAGCGATTCCCTTTAGGACCGATGTTAGTCTTTCTTGGTATATTTGGTGGAGGTCTTCTTTGGCTTATCCTAATTGGACTTAGGTTCGAATATCTCATAACTGAGGTCTATAATGGTGGTGGACCAGGTGAAGCAATATGGGCTCTTGATCCTATCTTCACGATACTTGCTGCATTTCCAGGAGTAATTCTGGTGTTAGCTGGGCTCATTGTTTCCGTCCGATCCTCACCTGAACACCCTAAAGAACTTGAATCTAAAGTGGGCTATCAAAAGCTAAATTTATTCTATCTGGGAGAAATCTGTCTGTTTGTTACAATCGTTGTTAGCATCATCGGTTTCCTTGGTATATCAAGCCTTATTGTTGAACTAGTTCAAATATCTGCGATACTAATGGTGATAATTGCGCTTACATGTATGACGCACATGTTTTCTCTTGTTCTCAGGAATCCAATAAATAGACTAAGCTCATCTAAGTTTTCAAGAAACACTGCAATACTATTAGCTATAGAACTTATGGTTCTTATTTTGGTAGTCCTAGCACTTCGATTATACACATGGAGCTTTATCCGGACAACAACCTTAGTAATTGCAGCATCTGGCTTCCTTGGACTGATTCTAATAACTCCAAGATTTTTGAAGGTTGAAAGTAAGAATGGTGCGGAGGGCGAGATTTGAACTCGTCCCTGAGATTCCCGAATTAGAAAAGCATGAGAATCTTGGAAAAATATAAGAGAAAATCTATCCAATCTTAGTTGGTGGTAATCCATGGAGGAAATACCAGCAAAAGGGGGATGGCTATATAGGAACAGAAAACCTATGGCAGTAATTATCATCATGGCCATCGTTTTCCCATTTGCCATTGTCATATCAAATCTTAGTTATGATAGCGACACGGAGTATGAGTTGTCTTATTCTCTTACAGTTTGGATACTGCCATTAGAAGAAGAATTTGCTGTACATCTGGATATCTACAGCTCACAGCTGAATGCAGTAGAGCAAGTAAATAAATTTCAAGGAATTCAGTTTGAAGTACAGCCTTCAGATGAGGAAGAACACAATTTCTTCTTGGTCAACCTCCCTGATGATCTACTGGGTTTCTCGGTAAGAATTTCTTTCGATTCACAAGATGATAAACCTTTTACCATTCTCAAGGTAGATATTGGACAGAAAGCAACCACATCATTACTTGGTCGTGAAATTAGTATGCGCATACAACCATACTTGGGGTAAGACAGTTCAAGTAGAAGAAGTGGTGCGGAGGGCGAGATTTGAACTCGCGAACTCCTACGAGATTTCCCTGATGACACCAGCCTATGGTGCCCCATCTGGGACCTAAACCCAGCGCCTTTAACCTGGCTGGGCAACCTCCGCATTAAAACAACGAGGAAAATAAAATCATTTTAACCGTTTTGTATAGGCTATGACATTACTTGTCAGTAGTTTCCCAAGTATGACTACAACGTGGACAGCGCCACTTCTTTCGATATTTTCCGCTCCCTATCATCTCTTTTCGAACAAGCGCAACTTCGCCGAATCCGCAATGAGAGCAGACAGCATTTTCTTTTTCCATGGCATGCAACTCACTCAGCATGGAGCATAGAAGTCATATCTAGTTTTCTGGTTAGAACCTAGTGTTCTGGAATGTAAGAAAGCAAGTCAT
>Ga0307426_1001442_pt1 | contig 15652 bp, 13 predicted proteins | sample SalMarWE160340MG_FD_202165 | JGI IMG/M metagenome (GOLD analysis project Ga0307426, IMG submission 202165) | Salt marsh sediment microbial communities from the Plum Island Ecosystem LTER, Massachusetts, United States - WE1603-40 | ecosystem: Environmental > Aquatic > Marine > Intertidal zone >... | reverse complement strand
CAGTTTACCGGTCCGGGCCTTGTGTTTGCCGAACTCGATGGAGAGATCGTTGAGTATACGCTTGAGGCTGGGCAGACGATGATGGTGGACACGGGATACGTGGCGATGTTCGAGCCCACGGTTGACTTTGACATCGAGATGGTCCGCGGGATCAGGAACATCTTTTTCGGCGGCGAGGGCCTATTTCTGGCTCGCTTGCGCGGTCCGGGACGCATATGGCTGCAGACGATGCCCATGTACAACCTGGCACGCAAGGTGGCGCGCTATGTCCACACAGGCAGCAACTCGAGCAGCGGCGGGTCCGTCGCAGGCGGGTTGGTCAAGGGCCTGTTGAGCAGCTAGCGCGCTCCGCGCTCGTGGCGAAAGCTGTGGTGTCGTGGCGTGCGGGCACGATGGCCCTCTGTGGAAGTGAGGTGGTAACATGGGGGCTTGGATGAATGTGGGATTGGCATTACTGGCGCTGTGCCTTGCCCCGCTGGGCTTGCTAGGCGCGTTTGGTATCGTGGTCCTGGTGCTCAAGATCGCGGCGATCATCGAAAAGGCGAACGAGCCGCGGACAGAGGATCAGAGCGGTGACTATCACCTGGAACAGGGCCAAGAGATCGGTCGCGTAGAGCCGCCGCAGAAATAAGCGCTATGCCTGGTCCGGAAGCGGGTGACCCAAAACCGCCGGGACGCAGCGATCGCTGCGTCCCGGCGGTTCGCGCTTCATTAGGGGGCAACGGGCCCGGTGGCGTCGTAGAAGAGCGTCCAGACGTGCTGCCCGCTGCCTGCTGCAAAAGGACGGATGCTGGTATAGCCAGCGCCCTCGCTCGAGAAGTTCTTATCCAGCGGGAAGGCCTCGCCTTGCCCATCGGCACCGGTGTGTCGCATCACGCCCATGGCGGGGATGTTGAACGGGACCACCGTGTCTTCACACGTCATCTGCCCTTCGTATGGGCCCCAGTTCTCCAGGATGGTCAGGTAGACGACGCCGTCCTGGCAATAGCCGGAGGCAGAGGGGACCATTTCCCCTTCCCCATCAAAGACGCACTCGCGCATCGATCCCGTCATCTGGTAGGGAATGGGCAGACTCTCGGCGCTCTCGATGCGAGATGCACTTTCGCTTCCAGTGACGAGCAGCCCGAGCGTCCCATCCTGCAGCACGTGATCGATCTTGGCTTCTCCGTACTCGACGGTGATATTGGCCGAGAACTTGAGCAGCATCGTGCTGCCCGCGGGCGGGCACGCAGCGAGGTCCATGCCCTCTAGATCGACGCCCTCGGGCGTAGTCGCCCCGATAGGCGCGATCGTAGGTGTCGGCTCGATTGCGGGTGCGGGTGTTGGCGAGGGAGGTGTCGTGGTCGTAGGGGTCGCTCCACCGACCAGCGGTCCACAGGCCAGAGAGGCGAGGATCAAGAGTGCCAGCACATAGATGGTCCAGCGCGGGTAGCCTGCTCTGTTCACGGTGCACTCCTTTGGTGATGCTAGGTGGTGCTCGTGGAAAACATGTAGCCTGCCCCACGGACATTCAAGATATAGGTGGGCGAACCGGGGTCCGGCTCGATCTTTTTTCGCAGGCGCCGGATATAGACGCGGACGATCGAGCGCGCTTCTCGCTCGTCCGTTTCATAGTTTTGCACCTGGTACACCAGCTCCCGGCAGCTCATGACCTGGTCGCTGTTCGCGATCAAGGTCGAAAGCAAGCGCAGCTCTGTTGGAGTCAGGTCGAGGCTCTCGTTATTCATCGTGACGATGTGTTTCTGGAGATCGATGATGATCCCTCTCGCCTGGAGGAACCGTTCGCGCCGAGGTTGTGCAGGCTCGGCCGTTGTCGTGGCAGAGCCGTGCCCGCGTAACTCGTCGAACGCGTCGCCGATGCGCTCGATCAGCGCCTCGCGGCGCGCTTCTTCGTAGCGCTGCTGCAAGGCACGTTCGACCGCCGCTTCGATCTCGGGGGCATTGGTCGGCTTGAGCAGATAATCGGTTGCACCGCGGCGCATCGCCTGGATCGCCGACTGGAGCGTGCCATAGGCGGTCAGCATGATGATCTTGGACTGGGGCGACAGCCGCTGCGCCATGTCGATCACCTGCAGACCATCGATGCCCGGCATGATCAGGTCCACGATCATCAGATCGAAGGATCTGTCCTCCAGGTATGCCAGGGCCTCTTCACCACTGGCGGCAGCGACGATCTCACGATCGCCCGCCGCGAGCAGATCCTCCATCGTTTGGCGCAGCGTGTTCTCGTCATCTACGATGAGAATGCGTGTCTTGGCCATGGTTAGCCCCCGTACCCCGCCAGTGGGTCCGCTGTGTCAGGACGTGATCGGGCCAGTCGGCAGCCGGATCGTGAAACAGCTACCCTTGCCCTCCATGCTCTCTACTTCGATCGTTCCGCCGTGCTGCTCGATGATCCCATAGCTCACCGAGAGGCCCAACCCCGTGCCCTTGTGCTTGGTCGTGTAGAATGGCTCGAAAAGGTGTGCCCGCGCCTGCTGCGAAAGGCCCAGGCCCTGGTCGTAGAAGGCAATCGATACCCAGCGGCCGTCGGCGCTCAGCGAAGTACGGATCGTTAGCTCCCCTCCCTTGGGCATCGCCTCCACGGCGTTGACGACCAGGTTCAAAAAGACCTGCTTGAGCTGGTTGCCGATCGCGGTCAAGGGGGGGATCTGTGGGTCGAAAGCCCGGTGGACGCGCACCCGGCCCCGCTCGAGCCGTTTACTGGTCAGGGCCAGCACGTCGTCGACGACTTGATGCACGTCGGTGGCACGATGCTGCCTGGTCGATGGCCGGTAAAAGTCGAGCATGCGCTGTACGGTGGTGATCAGCCGCTCCACCTCTTCCTGCGCCATGGTCAGGTATTTCCGCTGCTTTTCCTGATCCAGCGAGCGATGCAGGATCAAGTGCAGGCAGTTCTGGATGGCCTGCAGCGGGTTGTTGAGCTCGTGCGCGATAGAGGCCGTCAGGCGTCCCATCGCCGCCAGCTTTTCTGCCTGGATCAACTGGGCTTGCGAGCGTGCCAGCTCTTCTGCGTATTGGCTGATCCGCGTATAGAGTCGCGCATTTTCGATGGCGACCCCGACCTGTGCCCCGACCGCCTCCAGCAGACGGACCGTGTGATCGCCCCACCGCGTGTCTCCCTGGGCCACCACGACGAGTGCACCGACGATGCCGTGCTGCGCCGTGAGCGGTGCACAAGCCGCAACGTTGAGGCCGTGAAGCGCAAGCTGGGCCAGGTGCGGGTCGGTGTCCAGGTCATCCGTGACGCGCGTCTCACCCGAGTGCACCACGCCGCCCACGAGCCCGTCTCCGTTTGTCCAGTGGAGGTCACTGAAATGCTCGTTGAGTGCAGGTGGCAGTCCACGATGCATGTGCAGCGTGATCTGTTCCTCGTCCTCCTCGATCAGCGCAGCGACCGCTATCTGCCCGGACATCAGGCTCAGGGCCTGGTTCAGGGTCGTCGCCAAGACCTGATCGAGGTCCAGGGAGTGGCTGGTCAGGCGCGCAATCTCGTTCAGGGCAGCCAGCTCGCGGTTACGCTGGACGAGATCACGGTCCATCGCACGCATCCGGAGCACGGCTCTGACACGAGCCACCAGCTCTTCTGGCGTGAACGGCTTGGTGATATAGTCGTCCGCACCCAGATCGAGCCCCTTGGTCTTGTTGACCGTCGAGCCGAGACCGGTGACCATGATCACCGAGACGTGATGCAGCCCCTCGTCGCTCTTTATCCGGCGGCAGACTTCGTAACCGTCGATCCCGGGCATCATGACGTCAAGGATGACCAGGTCGAAGGCTGGCTCGATCCCGACTGCTTCCGGAGGCGCACTCCGTAGCTGGCCGAGCGCTTCCTGGCCGTCAAAGGCCCAGTCGGTGCTGTATCCCTCCGCCTGCAGCAGGTCAGCGAGGTAATCGGCTGTATTGACGTCGTCGTCGACGATCAGAATCCGTGACTGCCTGATCATGTCTACTCTCTGCGGGGGGCAATAGGTTCGCGGGCGTTCGTTGCGTAGAGCGACTGCTCGTGGTGATCCATGCGGACCAACGCGTGCTCGCTGTAGACCTGCCCCCCTTGTCTATTGTAACCAATTTCGTCTGGAAGCGCAAGAGCGCAAGCGTATCACGGGCACAACAGGCAGTTTGACACGCTGGCGATGCCGTGACATAATCTACGTGGCTATCGCCAAGGGGGTAGCTGTCTGCCGGCCAGCACGCCAAGGAGAGAATCGGATGGTCCTGCCCATGTGGGTGTTCTGGCTCGCGATCGCACTGTTCATATTGGGCCTGGTTGGCGTGGTGATGCCCGCGCTGCCGGGCGTTGGCCTCATCTGGATCGTGATCCTGATCTATGCCGTCGCTGAGCGATTTGCCACGATCGACCCATTGAGCTTTGCCGTGCTGACGCTGCTGGGGATAGCGGGTGTTACGGCAGACGTATGGCTCCAGCAGCTTGGCGCCAAGGTTGCCGGCGCTTCATTCCGATCGACGGTCTGGGGACTGGCGGGCGCGCTGTTGGGCGGCCTGATCGGGCTCATATTCGGCGGCGTGGGCGCATTTCCAGGCATGTGGGTTGGGACGCTGCTCGGCGTGCTGCTGGGCGAGTATCTCGAACGGGGTAGCTTGAAGGCGGCCCTGAAGGCGATGGTCGGGGTGGCGGTCGGTTCGGCGGTATCGACCACCGTCCAACTGGCCATTGCCCTGGCTATGATCGGCGTCTTTGTCTGGCAGGTGCTGCGCGGCTAGGAGGGGGCGGTCACCTCGCAGCAGGCTGATCACGATTCCCCTCGCCTTCCTTCCAGACTGGCAGGCGGACGGTAAAGGTACTGCCCAGGCGGGGAAAACTCTCTACGTCGATCCGGCCGCCGTACGCCTCGAGGATCGAGCGGACGATTGCCAGTCCCAGACCGGTGCCCTGGATACCGTGCGTGTCTGGGCTCCGGACGCGGTAGAATTTCTGAAAGAGCCGTTCCTGGTCCTCCAGGGGGATACCGATCCCGGTGTCCCGCACCTCAAGCACGACCCAACCGTTATCCTCGCGGGCCATGACGCTTACCGATCCCTCTGTAGTGAACTTGATCGCGTTGGTAACCAGATTGGTGATGACCTGATCGAGACGCAAGGGGTTGCACGGCACCAATGGTAATGCGCGGGGCACGTCGACGATAAAACCGAGCCCCTTTTCTTCTGCCAGGGCACGGCAGCTTCCAGCAGCCCTGGCGATGATCACGTCGATCGCGCAAGGCTCGACGTCCATCCCAACGCCAGCTTCGATGCGGCCGATATCGAGCAGGTTCTGGATCAGATCAGAGATACGTCGCACGACCGCCTGGATATGCTCGACCTCCCGCCGCTGCTCACGGTTGAGCTCGCCCAAGCGACCGATCAGTTCAGCACTGGTCTGGATCACCTGCAGCGGCGACCGCAGGTCATGCGACACAGTGGAGACGAACTCGGACTTGACCTGGTCGAGTTCCTTAAGGTAGGTGATGTCCTGCATGACGGCTACTTTGCCTACCTCGGGTACCGTGGTGATGCTGCCGTGCAACGTGCGTCCATCGGGCAGGGGGATCTCGGTGACGTATGCATCGTCCTGTGCCACGTGGCGCCAGAACTCCCACAGCTCAGCGCTGTCGACTGCTTCGGCAAGTGGCGTACCGGGCGATGGAACCTCTGCTTGCCCAAACATGTCGCATGCAGCCGGGTTAAAGAGCAAGATCCGGTCATCTGCGTCCGTGATCACGATCGCATCATCCGTGCTGTTGATCAGCACCTCTAGCGTGGCGCGCTCTTCCTGCACCCGGGTAAAGAGCCGTGCGTTCTCGACGGCAACGGCGACCTGTGAGGCGAGCGTTTCCAGCAGTTGCTGGTCCTGCTCAGAGAATGCGCCGACCTGTGTGCTGGCGACATCGAGGACGCCGATCGTGTGGTCGGCAGCACCGGTACTGCTCGGTGCATGCTCCCGTGCCTTGAGGGGCACGCTCAATTGGCTGCGGATGTCCTCCAGCCCAGGTCTCGCTCGATAACGCGGGTCGTCGCGGACGTCTCGTACCAGGCACGGGCGGCCCCGCTGTGCGACCCAGCCAGCAATGCTCGGCTGGTCACTGAGAAGCTTGAGGCGGATCTCGGGGATTGCCTGGTACATATAGTTGATGCCTGCCCGAAACGCGATCTCGTTGCCCTCCAGGAGGCCAATCGTCACGTAATAGCAGTCAAAGGTTTCACGAATGAGGCGCACCACTTCCCACAGTAGCTGGTGGATGTCGAGCTGTGTGCCAATATCGTGGCTGACCATGTTGGCCAGCCACAGGTGCTCTGCTCGCCGCTGTACTTCCTGATAGAGGCGAGCGTTCTCGATGGCACTCGCTGCCTGGTGGGCGATCGTCTGGAGAAGGCTGAGCTCGCTCTTGCTAAAGGAGGGGGCTAGTGCAGAGCGGTCGATGCTGATCGCGCCGATCACGCGCTGCTTGGTGATCAGCGGGACAGCCAGTTGCGTTCGGATGTCGAGCTCACGCGCCTTTTCCCAAAAGCCACGCAGGCGCTCGTCGCGATAGACATCCTCGATCTCGATCGGCACACGCGTTTCGATGGCGCCTGCGACGTGCGGGCGGTCGTTCAGCGAAACCATGACGCGCACGTCATCGAGCACATCTTCCGGATTGTGTACTGCGCGCAAGACGACCTGCCGTGTCTGCTGGTCGACCAAAAAGACCGCACAGCGCCGCACCTGAAAGTTCTCTACAATGCGCTGCATGACGATCCGCAGCACGTCGTTTAGATGCAGAGAGGAGCTGGCTTCACTGATCTCGTTGATCAGAGCCAGATCTTCTGTGCGCTGATCACACTCTTGACGAAGGCGAGCGTTCTCCACGGCCATGGCAGCCTGGCCGGCGATGCTTGCCAGGAGCGAAGACCCTTTTTGGGCCCAGCGATTGGGTTCGGTGGAAAAGAGCAGGAGCACGCCGCTCGGCGAGCCCGCAGTCTGGATAGGAATGCTCAGCACAGTACGTGGACCGCCGGTCGCTGCCAAAGCTTGCCACGCTTCCTCTTGGCTCGTATCGGAGATCAGCCTTGCATCCTGGCCAACCAGTTCTTCGATCAGGCCCTGTCCGAACAACCCTTGGGTTGCTTGCTGCGAGCGCTCGGCTGCGGGGGACGTGGTGGGCAATATGGTACGCCAGACCTGCCGTCCTTCGTCGAACAGCACAAAGGCGCCGCCATCAGCGCCCAAAGCGGGACCGAGCCGCTCCAGTACCTGCGCCAGGGCCCGTTCCAGGTCTGAATCTGAGGCCAGGATACGGGAGAGGTCGTCGCGTAGGTGCTGCGCGCGCTGCAGGTCCTCGATGCGCGCCTGGAGATCATCTAGTCGGTTGGAGTCGAGCGTACCTGGCATACTGCTACGTTCTCTCACTATAAAGCCTAGAGGGAGAAGCTCTTTCTATCATTATACCACGGCCCGTCTGCACAGCAAAGGAAATGAGCAAAAGATTGAAACTTGACATGAAAAGACGGCTTCCATGCGTACAGCAACCTGGCTGCGGGAAGCCGTCATCGGTCTATCGGTGGCATATCTGGTAGGAACGTGGCCGCCCTGTGGCCCTGTGCAGCGGCTTCCTCTGGCTAATAGGCTACGACTAGGGCATGCTGAGCGGCGTCAACTTGAAACTGTCGAACTCGACCTCTCCCTGGTTCAACTCGTGGCTGGTCGCGAGCAAACCCACGAGCCGGTTTGGGCCATAGGTCCCGTCCGTTATGATCCCGTTCGGCATCTGGACACCGTTGATGAGCACCTCGATCGTGTCGCCTACGCGGATGACCGTCAGGTGGTTCCAGTTCTTGTACGGATGTACGTCCGCAGGAACACCGCGTGGCCCCCTGAGCCAGTTATAGTCCACGTCTACCGGGTCAGTGCCGCGTGGATCGGCGCGGACTACAGCCCAGGAATGCTGGGAGAAATTGTAGATGAGCATGAAGGCATAGTACTCGGTCCAGTCGTCGTTGCCCCCAAAGATCAAGCCCAAGCCATTGAGCCACTTGCCATCCGCAAAGCGTGCGTCGACCTCGAGCTTGAAATCGGCCAGGGGACGCCAGCCGGGCCAGGCGACATTGTTCGCCGAGTTGTCCCGGATCTCTCCGACGAAAGCACCGGAGCGGTAGAAGAACGAGCCTTCGGTCTCGGCAGGCCCGCCAAAGAACTTGGCCTGCCACACCGGGTCCTGGTCCTCAAAGTCGTCGATCCGGACCGGCTCTGCCTTGAACACGATCGGAAAGTAGGCACGGGGAAGCATCTCTGCAGCTCGAACAAAGACGCCCGATCCTTTCGCGCACAGGATGACGATAGAGGCAACAAAGACGACAGCAACAAGGCGAACGGCCCATCTCCGCATCAACGTGGGTTCCTCCTGGAAAAAGAGAGTGGTGTTCCTGTGCAGGACACGAGCGCGGATTATAACACTGTCACCGTGTTCCGTCAAAAACGACTGCACGCCATGCAGGGCTGCAGCTCGCCCGTGAGGGCATCCCGTTCACCCGGGTGCAAAAGGCCGATCAGCCGTGCCGGACGTAGATCGTCTTGGTACGTGTATAGAACTCGACCGCCGCCTGGCCCTGCTCTTTGAAGGTGTTGGCGCTGGAGAGCTTGAACCCACCAAAGGGGGCCTGCAGGGCGAGCCCGACGGTCGGCTCGTTGACCTTGACCACGCCTGCTTCGACCGCGTTCGCAAAGGCAAAGGCTTTCTCCAGCTCGGTCGTCACGACGCTTGCGGCAAGCCCGTAGCTGACTGCGTTTGCCTTGGCCAGGGCATCGTCGAAATCGCGCGCGCGGATGATGCCGATCACCGGCCCAAAGATCTCTTCCTGTGCGATCCGCATCCTGGGCTCAACCATGTCGAACACGGTCGGCTGTACGTAAAAGCCGCCTTCCCCGGCGGCCCCACCGCCTGCCAGCAAGGTGGCTCCCTCGTCGCGCCCGATCTGCACATACCTCAGATCTTGCTCGCGCTGCGTTGCGCTGACCGCCGGCCCCATCTCGGTCTCGGGGGCGAGACCGTCGCCCACGTTCAAGGCGCGGGCTGCCCTGGCGAGCTCTCCGGCGAACCGATCGGCGATCGAATCCTCGACGATCACGCGGCTCGCCGCCGTACATGACTGCCCCGTCACGCCAAAGCCGCCCCTGACCGCCAACTGCACGGCTAGATCGAGATCGGCATCGTGGAGGACGACCAGCGGATTCTTGCCGCCCATCTCTAGCTGAACGCGGGTCATGTTCTGGACGGCACCTTGGTAGATCTGCGTTCCGATCTGGTAAGAGCCGGTAAAGCTGATGCCATCCACCTGCGGGCTCTCCGTCAGCGCTGCGCCGACAACCGACCCGGATCCGGTGAGCAGGTTGAGCACGCCGGGCGGCAGGCCGGCCTCGACCAAGCACTCGACCAGCGCCAGCCCAATGAGCGGCGCATAGGAAGCCGGCTTGAAGAGCACGGTATTGCCATAGACCAGGGCGGGCGCGATCTTCCAGGCAGGGATGGCAACGGGAAAGTTCCAGGGGGTGATGATGCTGACCACACCCAGCGGCTCGCGGCGCGTATAGAGCAGCCCCCATTCCGTGCTGCTCGGGAGGACGTCACCAGCGGCGCGCCATCCTTCGCCGGCATAGTAACGAAAGATGTCGCGCGCGCGCCTCACCTCGCCCCGCGACTCGGAGAGGGTCTTGCCTTCCTCGCGGGTCAGGATCGCCGCCATCTCGTCGAGGCGCCCGTCGATGACCTGGCTTGCCTTGTACAAGATCTCGCCGCGCCGTGGAGGCGGCAGCGTGGCCCAGTCGCGCAGCGCACCTTTGGCCGCAGCAAGGGCACGCTCTGCATCCTGGCGAGTGGCGCTCGGAAAGGTGCCGATGACCTCGTCCGCCCGCGCTGGGTTGCGGTCCTCGAAGGTCTCCCCAGTGGACGCATCGACCCACTGCCCCCCGATCAAGTTCCGGAACGCTTGCATCGCTCTACTCCTGCCGCACGATCGTGCTACTTACAAGATGCCGCCCATGCCCCAGGGACAGAACTCGGCCTCGCCGATCCCTTGCGCTTCGCTCTTGGAGGGCTGTCCCGAGGCTACGGCGACGACCAGATCGAGCAGTTCCTGGGCGATGACCTGCATCGATTCCCCATCGAGCACGCGGCCCGCGTTGAGGTCCATATCGTCTTGCATGCGAGCATAGAGGGTCGAGTTAGTGCACACCTTGATCACCGGGGCAGGCTTGAAGCCGAACGCAGAGCCGCGCCCCGTGGTAAACACGACCAGGTTACAGCCACTGGCGACCTGGCCGGTGACCGCGATCCAGTCGTTGCCGGGCGAATTCATCCACGCCACGCCACGCGTGGTGAGCCGTTCCGCGTACTCGTAGACGCCGCTGAGCGGCGTGCATCCAGCCTTGGCGATCGCGCCGAGGGATTTCTCATAGATCGTGGTCAGCCCGCCCGCCTTGTTGCCAGGGCTGGGGTTGTTGTCGAGGACAGCGCCGGTCTGGCGGGCGTGTTCCTCCCACCAGTGAATCTGGTCGAGCAGTTTCTGTCCCACCTCCTCGCTGATCGCACGGCGAGTGAGGAGCTGCTCAGCGCCATAGATCTCGGGGGTCTCGCCCAGGAGGACGGCACCGCCCTGCCGGACCAGCTCGTCGGTGACCAGGCCGACCACCGGGTTAGCGGTGACGCCGGACCAGGCATCGCTGCCCCCGCACTGCAGGGCCAGTGCCAGCTCGGAGATGGGCTCGGGGGTCCGTGTGGCCCGGTTCGCGATCGGCAGCAGGCGCTCGACGGCGGCGATCCCTGCCTCGACCGTCTTATGCACGCCGCCCAGATCCTGAATCACCAGCCCTATCGGCCCATCGGGCAGAGCCCCCGGTACTTGATCGAGCGCATAGTTCTCGATCAGATCGCCGGTCTGGTTCTCTTCGCAGCCCAGGCCGACGAAAGCATAGGCGCCCACGTTGGGGTGCGTCGCCATGCCTGCCAGCGTGCGCTGCAAGAGGACATAGTCGGGACCGCCGAGCTGCAAGCTGCAGCCGGTATGGTGGGTCAGGGCGATCACGCTGTCGACGTTGGGGTAGGCGGCCAGTCGCTCGGGAGTAAAGTGATGGGCAATCTCGCGCGTCGTGTGGGCCGAGCAGTTCACCGTCGAGATGAGGGCTACATAGTTGCGGGTACCAACCCGCCCGTCCGGCCGCCGGTAGCCCAGGAAGGTGCGGCGCTGGCCGGGAGGAAGCACCTGGACTGGCCGGGCATCGACGCCAAAGGCATATTCCCGATCGAAATCGGTTGCGGCGAGGTTGTGCGTATGCACGTGCTCGCCGGTCGCGATAGGCTGCGTCGCGAACCCGATCACCTGTCCATAGCGGCGGACAGGCTGGCCGGTTGCGATCGCGTGGAGCGCGACCTTGTGTCCGCTGGGGATGGGCTGCCGCGTGTGGAGGGATCGCGCATCCCCTCTCTCTACGTGCAGCTCTTGCTGTGCAGCGAGATCGCACCTAGCGATCGCCACGTCGTCGTCGGGGTGGAGGATGAGCACGTTCTGGTGGGGGGCGTTTCCAGCCTGGCCTTGCATTGACATAAAGTATGCTCCATGTATAAGGACGTATATTTGTTAGGCACGAATTAACGAAACCTTCACATCGGACCCCTTGTCAAGCCTCAACACATGGGTTATAATGTGACTGTCGTGAGTGAGGGGCGGACCCTCCAAAACTCTGCACAGAGGAGGTGATAGCAAATGTTGTTCCTTCCGAGGGAAAAAGGCCAGGGCTTGGTTGAGTATGCGTTGATCCTGGTGCTGGTCGCCATCGTGGTGATCGCCATCCTGATCATCCTGGGGCCGGTCATCGGCAACGTGTTCTCGAACATCGTCGGCGCTCTGTAGGCCAATCGATCCCACCATTCATCCAAAGCGATAGTGATCTATTCATCCGAGAAGCCTCCGACAGCGGAGGCTTCTCACTTTTATGCCCTCTCGTAAACCTCCACTGCCTGCGCGAATGCGTTCACGGTGAACCCACGTCATCGACCTCAAAGCAGCAAAGGCCTCAAGATTATCGGATACTTTGACGTGAATGTCAAGGGTAAGCGATAGCCGATAGCCTGTGGCACGACCGCCGTTCCTGTTGGCAGGAGTGGCAAGATGTGATAGAATGGCGCTCAGGCGGCCACACCCCAACGTAGGAGATGACGATGGCTACACCTGACCAAATCAGCACCCTGCGCCACAAGGCGGCCGAGCTGCGCCTGTGGATCGTACGGATGATGGGCTCAAACAAGGCGCATCACTTTGGTGGATCGCTCTCTGCTGCTGATATCGTGACGGCGCTCTATTTCTACAAGATGCGCTACGACCCCAAGGATCCCGGATGGCCGGAACGGGATCGCTTCCTGATGAGCAAGGGACACTCGGTGCCTGCACAGTATGCGGCCCTGGCGATGCTGGGCGTGTTCCCCTGCGATGAACTACCGACGCTCAAGTGCATGGGCGGCCGGCTGCAGGGACATCCGGCAATGCAAGAGACGCCCGGCCTGGAGGGGTGCACGGGAGCGTTGGGGGAAGGGCTCTCCTACGCGAACGGCATGGCCCTCGCCGCGCGCATCCAGGGCCGGTCCTACAACGTCTACTGCCTGCTGGGCGACGGCGAGCTGCAGGAAGGGCAGGTCTGGGAAGCGGCAATGACCGCAGCACAGCACCACCTGGGGAACATGATCGCCATCGTCGATCGGAATGGGCTAAAGGCGATGGACGAGGTAGCCTGTGCCAAGTGTCTCGATCCGCTGGCCGCACGCTGGACCGATTTTGGCTGGGCAGCGATCGAGATCGACGGCCACGATATGGGGGCGATCTGCGGTGCCCTGGATTGGGCGGACGAGCAAACAGAGCAGCCGGCGATCGTGATTGCGAACACGGTCAAGGGAAAGGGGATCCCCTTCATTGAGGGGGACCCGGGCTATCACAATGCGCCGATGAGCGAGGCGGATCTGGAGCGCGCGCTCCGCGACCTCACGTCTGCGCTGAACGCGACGGAGGGTGGATGATATGGCAGAGCGGACAGAGACACGGCATGCCTATGGCGAGGCCCTCCTCGAGCTGGGGGGAAGGCGGAACGACGTCGTCGTGCTCGATGCGGACCTCTACAAATCGACGCGCACCGTCCTCTTCCGGGACGCGTACCCGGAACGGTTCGTAGACATTGGCATCTCGGAAGCGGACATGGTCAGCACGGCGGCAGGTATGGCGTCGTGTGGCCTGATCCCCTATGCCAACAGCTTTGCCATGTTTATCACTGGCGTGTGCTACATGCCGGTTCGCACCCAGATCGCCTACCCCTCCCTCCCGGTCAAGCTGGTCGGCTCCAGCTCTGGCCTCACCCAGGGCCCCGATGGGGCCAGCCACCAATCGCTGGAAGACATCTCGATGATGCGCAGCCTGCCCAACATGGTCGTCGTGTCGCCAGCCGACGACGTCGAGACCCGGCAGGCGACGTGGGCCATCGCGGACTGGCCCGGCCCGGTCTATATGCGGCTCGGGCGCTATCCGGTGCCGCGCCTGTTCGATGAAGGATACCACTTTGAGATCGGCAAGGCGGCAACGCTGCGCGAGGGAAGCGACGTCGCCCTTCTGGCCACGGGACACATGACTTGGAAGGCGCTGGAAGCAGCGGAACTGCTGGCCCAGGAGCGAATCGAAGCGCGTGTGATCAACGTCTCGACGATCAAGCCGTTGGACGAGGCCGCCGTGCGCCAAGCCGCGCGAGAGGTCAGCCTGCTGGCAAGCGTCGAGGAACACAGCATCATCGGCGGGCTGGGAAGCGCGATTGCCGAGTATGTCTCGGGCATGGCCCTCTCTGGGATGCCCAAGCCGCCCCCGCTGCTTCGCCTCGGCGTGCACGACATGTTCGGCGAGTCGGGCCTGGCGGACGAGCTCTTGGAAAAGCACCGCCTGACGGGCGCACTGATCGCAGAGGACGTCCGGAGTGCGTTGGGGTAGCCTCTGGCAGGGAAAGGAGACGCTATGTCTGGAAGGCTGGAAGGCAAGGTCGCGCTGGTCACCGGTGGTGCCAGCGGCATGGGCGCCGCACAGGCCAGGCTCTTTGCAGCAGAGGGCGCGGCGGTCTGCGTGGCAGACATCAACGACGAAAAGGGGCAGGCCGTCGTCCAAGAGATCGCGGACGGGGGCGGGCGGGCCATTTTCGTGCACCTGGACGTGACCAAGGCCGAGCAATGGGAAGAGGCCGTCGCCCGCGCGGAAGACGCATTCGGATCGCTGACCGTCCTGTGCAACAACGCCGGGGCCAACTTTCGTGTCTCGTTTGACGAGCAGACGGAAGAGATGTGGCACTTGATCGTTGAGACGGCGCTCACCGGTGCCTTCCTGGGCACCAAGGCAGCCATTCCCGCCATGCGCCGTGCCGGAAGCGGCGCGATCATCAACATGGGCTCCATCTCTACCACGCGCTGCGGCCCCAACCCGGGCTATGCGGCCAGCAAGGTGGGCATGTGGGGCCTCACCCAGTCGGCCGCAGAGTGCTATGCCAAGGAGAACATCCGCTGCAACCTCGTCTCGCCGGGGCACGTGGACACGCCCTTTATCCGGGAAAGCCACTCGCACAGCCCGAACGACTGGTCCACCACCATCGACAACCCGGAGAACTATGCGCAGCGCGTCGCGGCCACCCCGATGGGACGGCTGATCATGCCTGAAGAGATCGCGTACGCCTTCTTGTTCCTGGCATCGGACGAGGCATCCGCGATCACGGGCACCAACCTCAAGGTAGACGGCGGCGCGAGCCTGTAAGGCCCCGAACCTACATCGGACAGGAGGACTGAAACGTGGCAAAAGAGACCATTGGGTTCATCGGACTGGGGATCATGGGCACACCGATGTCCACGCACTTGCTTCGTGCGGGACACGGCCTCGTGGTGTACGACATTGTGCCTGCGGCCGTGGAGCAACTGGTGGACCTCGGCGCCAAGAGCGGCGCGTCCAGCAAGGAGGTAGCCTCGCAGGTCGACGTGGTCATCTCGATGGTTCCCGACTCACCGGACGTAGAAAAGGTGTACCTGGCGCCAGACGGGGTCCTGGCCGGGGTCAAGCCAGGCACGCTGCTGATCGACATGTCCACGATCTCGCCGACGACGTCGATCGCAGTTGCCCAGGCTGCCGCCGAGAAGGGGTGCGCCATGCTGGATGCTCCCGTGTCCGGCGGCGACGTGGGGGCCAAGAACGCTACCCTCTCGATCATGGTGGGCGGGAATGAGGAGACTTTTGCGCGGGCCAAGCCGATCCTGGAGATCATGGGCACGCCGGTGCTGTGCGGCAAGAGCGGCGCGGGACAGACGGTCAAGGCGTGCAACCAGATCCAGGTCGCACTGAACTTTATCGGCATGGCCGAGGCGCTGGTGCTGGGGGCCAAGGCCGGCGTGGACCCGGCGATCGTGGTGCAGGTGCTGAGCGGCGGATACGCGCAGAGCCGGGTGATGGACGTGCGTGGCCCCCGGATCGTCAAGGGGGATTTCGCGCCCGGGTTCCGGAGCCGCTTTCACTACAAGGACCTGAACATCATCCGCGAGACGGCGAGGAGCTATGGCTGCGCCTTGCCCGCAGCGGCGCTGGCGCACGAGCTGTTCAGCGCGATGCAGGCGCACGG
>Ga0307426_1001439_pt1 | contig 15664 bp, 12 predicted proteins | sample SalMarWE160340MG_FD_202165 | JGI IMG/M metagenome (GOLD analysis project Ga0307426, IMG submission 202165) | Salt marsh sediment microbial communities from the Plum Island Ecosystem LTER, Massachusetts, United States - WE1603-40 | ecosystem: Environmental > Aquatic > Marine > Intertidal zone >... | reverse complement strand
GGCTTTTTCCTGCTCGAGCGCACCGACGATGCCACGGTCGCCAACATCGACGCCGATCAAATCTACGCCGGCGGCTTGAACAACAACGGCGAAAACCTGCGCCTGCGCGACCCCGCCGGAACGCTGATCGACAGCGCCAACTACCCGGGCGGCTGGCCGGCGGGAGAAGCCGACGGACGCATCAGCATGGAGCGCCGCGGCGGCGAGGATCTACCCGGCAATTGGGGCAGTTACAGCGGAACCGGCGGCTGGGGACGAGATGCGGCGCTCAACCCGATCTATGGGACTCCCCGGCAAACGAACTCCTTTTTCCTGCCTACAACCACCCCGACGCCGACGGCGAGTGAATACCCCACGACGGAATCCACGCCGGTTGCGGCGGGATCCGTGTTGATCAACGAGATCGCCTGGTCCGGGACCGCCGCTTCATCCAGCGACGAGTGGATCGAACTGCACAATCCGGGACCCGATCCCATCGACATCAGCGGCTGGATGCTCAGCGACGGCGGTGATATTCACGTCTCGCTGGCGGGAGAAATCGCCTCCTTCGGCTTTTTTTTGCTCGAGCGCACCGACGACAACTGCGTGTCCGATATCGCTGCGCAGCAGATTTACTCGGGGAATCTGAACAACGGCGGCGAGCGCCTGTTCTTGTACGACGCGGCAGGCCGTACGATCGACAGCGCAAACGGCGATGGCGGCGGGTGGCCGGGCGGCGACAGCGCCTCGCACAAGAGCATGGAACGCCGCGGCGGTACGGATCGATTCGGGAACTGGGGGACGTTCACGGGTTATTACGGCAGGGGACGCGACGCCGCCGGTGGTCCCATCGCCGGCACGCCGGGGACGACCAATTCGCTGTTTTTCCCCACACCGGTCCCCACCTGGATTCCGGGGAAAGTGGTCATCAACGAAGTGCTTATCCGGCCGCACTACGATTGGGAAGGAAAGGAAGGACGCAGTCTGGACGATGAGTTCATCGAGCTGTACAACATCGGTCCGCACGGCGTAGATCTGGGCGGATTCATGCTCGACGACATCGCCGACGGCGGTTCGAAACCCTTCACCTTGCCTGACATCCGCATACCGCCCGGCGCCTTCGCCGTGTTCTTCCGCTCGCAAACCCGTATTGCCCTCAACGACAGCGGTGACGAAGTGCGTCTGTTATCCCCAAGTGGTCGCCAATTGGATTCGATTTCTTATCTGAAGGTGCGTGCCTACAACCTGTCCTACGGACGCTTGCCGGATGGTTCGGGCCATCTGTACTACGGCCTGTGGCCGACGCCCGGTGAAGCGAACGTGTTCTTCGTCGAGAATGAAGAAGTAACGTACGCCGGCCTCGCACTGGGTTACGTCTACGAGATGCGTCTCGTTCGCCTCAGCCGTTCGCCGGCGATGATCTGGCGGATGAATTTGCTCGGGCATTTGTTTCAAGTACAGATCGGAGAGGACTCTTCCTCGTAGTGTGACGCGAGGTCCGCCAAATCAAGGTTCCATAACCCCTTCCCTTTTTAACAATCGTTAAACTCTGTATGGGGTTTGTAAGGATTTCGAGACCTTGCCCGGCATACAATGGTAGTGGTTAGGAGTATACGATGATCAATTGGGATACCCTTACGCAAATCGAAGTCGGTCAGGACAAAATCGCTCCCCTCGAACTCGACGCGCCGGTCAACATCAAAGTCCAACGCCTGGAGGACAGCCGCTACGTCGAAATCGAGCCCGGCGGCATGGTCGATCTTGCCGTCAACGAACTGGGGGCAAGGATCATCAAGGTCGAGCTGATCGACTCGTAAATGACTCATACGCTTGCGGCGGGATATTTCGCCGCAATTCACTATGCGCGCCGAAAACTGCGGGAGTGCGATGAAACGCACTCCCGCTCGATCTTTAATGTTTCCCTAACACTCGCATGGTACAAATCAGTCAGAACGCGTTATTACTATTAAAGGAAAGGCACTACACAGATCAACATGGCAACAATGACTGCTTTTGACGATACGACGGTGACGTTTGAAGACTGCGAGAGCGTGCTCCTCTCTGCGATTCCCTTTCTCCCCGGCGGGATGGTGGATCTCGCCTTGAGCGGGTTCGGGGCTTCGCTCGTCGATGTGTGCCTCGTCGAGGCACAAAGTCCGCTCGCACCCCACGAGCCCGTCGATTCGGCCTCTGTTTCGTAAAGACCCGAACCATCTGGAACATGCCCGATAAGCATGTTCTTATCCCGTACCCCTCTGCTATAATGTCCCTAATATGGTAATTACCATCGAAGAAGTTCGACACATCGCGACACTGGCACGCCTGCGTTTGACGCCTGCGGAAGAAAAGCGCTTCAGCGAGCAGCTTTCCGCAATCCTGGATTACGCAGCCCGTTTGAACGAAGTCGACACGGCGGACATCCCGCCGACCGCAACGGTTCTCCCGCTGCAAGCGCCGCTCCGTGTGGACACTGTTCGTCCGGGACCACCACGGGACGTCATCTTGCAAAACGCTCCCTCCCAAGAAGAAGGTATGTTCCGCGTCCCACCGGTGTTTGACGAAGAATAATTACGGCCTGTGCGCCGTTTACAGGTTTAGCCTTATCCATGACCGCTCTTACCGACCTTTCCCTGCTTGAAGCTGTAGACACATTACGCCGCGGTGAAGCCTCCTCCGTTGAATTGACTCGCGCCTGCCTGGAACGCATGCAGGCGCTCGAACCGAAGGTGAACGCCTTCCTGGAACAAACGCCCGATCTTGCCCTGCAGCAAGCTCAGGCCGCAGATCAGAAATTGAAAGCATGGCGAGAACAAGGCGGGGATGCCCCGCCACTCTTGCTGGGCATCCCCATTGCCGTGAAGGACGTGCTCTGTACGAAGGACATCCCCACGACCTGCGGCTCGAAAATCCTGGAAGGCTTCCGCCCGCCGTACACCGCAACCAGCGTGCAGCGCTTACTCGATGACGGAGTCGTCGTATTGGGCAAGACCAATACGGACGAATTCGCCATGGGCTCTTCGACCGAGAATTCCGCCTTCGGACCCACCCATAATCCCTGGGATCTCGAGCGAGTTCCCGGCGGCTCGTCCGGTGGCTCCGCGGCGGCCGTCGCGGCGCGCATGTGTTACGCTGCACTGGGCAGCGACACCGGCGGCTCCATCCGCCAGCCGGCTTCGTTCTGCGGGGTTACCGGATTGAAGACGTCCTACGGGCGCGTCTCGCGTTACGGCTTGATCGCTTACGGGTCCTCTCTCGACACGGTTGGCGGCCTGGCGCGCTCCGCTGCCGATTTTTTACCCGTCTTCACAGCCATCGCCGGGTACGACCCGCTCGATTCGACCTGCATGCCCGTCGAGGTGCCCGAGATTAGCCTGGCGGATGCAAACCTCAAAGGATTGCGTATTGGCGTGCCCAACGAATACTTCATCGAGGGCATTCAGCCCGAGGTGGAAGAGAAGGTGCGCGCCGCTGTGGACGTGTTCAAAGAGCTCGGCGTCGCGGTCCGGGAAATCAGTCTGCCGCATACCGACCTGGCCTTACCCGTATACTATCTGATCGCACCGGCCGAAGCTTCGGCGAACCTGGCCCGTTACGACGCCGTACGATTCGGCCCGCGTATCGAATCCGACGAGCTGCTGGAGCAGTATCTCGCCACGCGCGGTGCACTGTTTGGTGCCGAAGTCAAGCGGCGAATCATGCTCGGCACCTACGCTCTATCCGCCGGCTATTACGACGCCTACTACGGACAGGCCCAAAAAGTCCGCACGCTGATCAAGGGCGACTTCGATGCCGCTTTCCAGTCGGTCGACATGATCGCCTGCCCCGTGGCGCCGACGACTGCCTTTCGCATCGGCGAACACGGCGACGATCCGCTGTCCATGTATCTCGAGGACATCTTCACTTTGCCGGCAAACCTTGCGGGTGTGCCCGGGATCGCCTTCAACGTCGGTTTCGATTCCGAGGGTTTACCGGTCGGGATGCAGTTGAAGGCTCCCCATCTGAGTGAGCCTGTGCTGTTCCAGGCCGCCCACGCATATCAGCAGGCGACCTCCTGGCACGAGGAGAAACCGTCATTATGAAAATCGTTATCCCCATGGCCGGATACGGCACCCGCTTGCGCCCCCACACATGGTCGAAACCCAAACCACTCGTTTCCGTGGCTGGAAAACCCGTGCTGGGTCACGTGCTCGATATGTTCCAGGATCTCGATCGAATCGACGAGGTGGTTTTCATCGTCGGCTATCTGGGCGATCAAGTTCGTAAATTCGTGGCGGAATGCTACCCTCACCTCAAAGCCCGCTTCGTGCTGCAAGAGGAAATGCTGGGCCAATCGCATGCAATCTGGTTGGCCCGTGAAGGCCTCGAGGGGCCGGTGTTGATCGCCTTCGTAGACACCATCATCGAGACCGATATCGTCCACGCGCTGAAGGATGACGGGGAGGCCATTGCCTGGGTGAAGGAGGTTCCGGATCCCAAACGTTTCGGCGTCACCAAGCTCAATGCGGAAGGATTCGTAACCAAGTTGATTGAGAAGCCGACGGACATGACGATCAACCTCGCCCTGGTCGGCTTCTATTACTTCCAACACGCTGAAGATCTGATCGGGGCCATCAAGCAGCAAATGGGGAAAGACGAAAGACTCAAGGGCGAATACTACCTCGTGGATGCGATCAACATCATGCTGGAAGAAGGCCTCAAGATGCGCGTCGAGCCCGTCGAGGTCTGGCAAGACTGCGGCAAACCCGAGGCTCTTTTGGCGACCAATCGTTTTCTCCTCGAACACGGAAGTGACAACTCGAAGCAGGCCTCCAAACGCGCGGGCGTCCTGGTCATCCCGCCGGTTTTCATCGATCCCTCCGCAGAGGTGCGCCAATCGGTTATCGGACCCAACGTGACGATCGGCCCCGACTGCGTGATCCAACGTTCCCTGCTGCGCGATTCCATCGTCGACGTCGGTTCTCACATATGTGACAGTATGCTGTCCGCGTCGTTGATCGGTCGTGAGGCCAAAGTCATCGGACGCGATCGCTCGCTGAACGTGGGCGATTCATCCGAGGTAGGGTTCGCCTGATGCCCACAGATGCATTTCTCGAATCCCGGCAGATGGGGGATCGTGTGCGATGCCTCTCCGGCCATACTTTTGCCGATCGCCCAACCGCCGTTATTCATCGAGGACAAGAACTGCACGTTGTCGAGATTCTGGATCGCTGGCAAATCCCTGACGCCCGCTGTTTCCGCGTCCGTGTTGACGATGATGCCATTTTCGAATTATGCTACGAAGAAATGAGTGACGAATGGCAAATCGTCAAGCTATAACAAAAACGAATACAGATCGTTCCATTGCTGAAGTTCTAGATTTGGGTTGCGGTATCCACTCGCTGTACCCCGGATACTTTTTCTAGAATCTGTTATCCTATGCGCTACTTCGCAATTCCTCGGTTTCTGGGGAGGCGCATAAAGGAGCCTTTTCATGCGTGATTTTATCGCTCGTCGTGTTAACGATGTGCCCCCATCCGGCATCCGCCGTTTCTTCGACATCGCCGCCACGATGGATGACGTAATATCCCTGGGAATCGGCGAACCGGATTTTGTCACACCCAAACCCATCCTCGAGGCCGGCGTGCAATCGCTCAGAGCGGGAGAAACCGGATACACATCCAACGCGGGCATATTCGAACTGCGCGGAGCGGTCGCCGCCTATCTCGAGCGCATGTACGGCGTCTCCTACGATCCAGAAACCGAAGTGCTGATCACCGTCGGCGTGTCGGAGGCGCTCCATCTGGCGCTTTCCGCCGTCGTCAATCCAGGCGACGAGGTCATCCTGCATACGCCGACTTTCGTCTCCTACCAGCCGGAGATTATCTTCGCCGGCGGCGTTCCCGTGACCATCCAGACCAAAATGGAAGATTCTTTCCAGCTCATGGCTAGCGACATGACGCCCCGAATTACATCCAAGACGAAGTCCCTGCTGCTGGGTTTCCCGAACAATCCCACCGGTGCGGTGATGACGCGCGAGAACATGATCGCCCTGGCCGACCTGGCAAAGAAGCACGACCTGCTGGTGATCTCCGATGAGATCTACGATCAATTGGTATACGGTGGGCACAAACACGTCTGCTTTGCTTCACTGCCGGGAATGCGGGAAAGAACGATAACGCTTGGCGGTTTCTCGAAAAGCTACGCGATGACCGGCTGGCGCATCGGTTACGCCGCGGCCCCGGCGCCGATCCTGGCGGCACTTTCCAAGATTCACCAATACACCATCATGTCCGCACCGACCCCCTCCCAGGCCGCCGCCCTGCAGGCGCTTCGAAACGGCCGGGAGCACGTACAGGCTATGGTCGCAGAATACGATCGTCGGAGACGTTTGATCGTATCGGGATTGAACGAGCTTGGCTTACCCACCTTCGAACCCCTGGGCGCGTTTTATGCCTTTCCCTGCATCGACGCCTCAGGCATGAATGATGAAGATTTTGCGGAACACTTATTGACTGAAGAATCCGTCGCCGTCGTTCCTGGGAATGCCTTCAGCGCAGAAGGAAATTTCGTGCGCTGCTGCTACGCCACGTCGTACGAGAAACTCGAAGAAGCACTGGAGCGTATCCATCGCTTCATGCAGCGTCACGGCTGAGGATGGGAAGATCGCGTACGAGCAAAAAGTTGATGGAATCTTAATCCCTGTGTTTTAACAGCAGCACAGCGAACGATTGGAAGCTTTTCATGTCAGAGTACGAACCGGTTATTGGCCTGGAGATACACGCCGAATTATTGACTCAGTCGAAGATGTTCTGCGGCTGCAGCGTCGTCGACCCAACGACCTCCGAACCCAATACCGCAGTGTGTGAAATCTGCACCGGTATGCCCGGCACATTGCCGGCGATCAATCAACGCGCCGTCGAGTTCGCCGTCCGCGTGGGGTTGGCGCTGCATTGCGAGATCAATGAGACCAGCGTATTCGCCCGCAAGAACTACTTCTACCCCGATCTGCCCAAGGGATACCAGATATCTATGTACGAGCTGCCCCTGGCATGCAACGGGTGGTTGGACATCCGCACAGAGAAAGGCGAGAAACGTATCCGCATCCGCCGCGTCCACCTAGAAGAGGACACGGGGAAGTTGACGCACTGCGATGGATATTCCCTGGTGGATTACAACCGCTCCGGCGTGCCTCTACTCGAGATCGTAAGCGAACCCGACATGCGCTCCATGCAGGAAGTCAAATCTTTTTCCCACGCCATCCGCAGCTTCCTGCGCTATCTCGAAGTGAACAGCGGGGACATGGAGAAGGGCGTCATGCGGTTTGAAGCGAACGTCTCCGTCCGTCCCGTTGGATCCGATCGATTGGGCACGCGTACAGAGATCAAAAACCTCAACTCCTTCCGTGCGATGGTTCATGCAATCGATTTCGAAGTCGACCGCCAATCCAAAATCCTCTCCACGGACGGTGAAGTGGTCCAGGAAACACTGGGTTGGGATAAAGCCAACGGCGTTACCGTTTCGCAGCGCGGCAAAGAGGAAGCGCACGATTACCGTTATTTCCCCGAACCCGATCTGCCGCCGCTGCACGTCGATCCGGCGTGGACCCAACAGATCCGATCGCAGCTTCCGGAACTTCCCGATGCCAAGGCTGCGCGTTTCGTAGAAAAGTACGGACTTACGCCCTACGCGTCCGACGTCCTCGTCGTCGAGCGTGCCGTGGCAGATTTCTTCGAAGAAGCCGTCTCCGCCGCAGCGGATGTTCCCGCGGACAAAATCGCCAATTGGGTCACCAGCGACCTGTTTGGACTGCTGAACGAAGCCGGGATCGAAATCACGGAAAGCAAGGTTTCTCCCCGGGCGTTATCTGAAGTGGTCGCCATGGTGGAGGCTGGGGATATCAACGCCACGAGCGCGAAGGCCGTGCTTGCAGATACATTTGATAGTGGAAAAACGCCGGCTGATATCGTTGCTGCCAAAGGTCTGGCTCAGCTCAACGACACGGAGGCGATAGGCACCCTCGTTCAACAAGTGCTGCAGGAAAATCCCGAACAAGTCGATCTGTATCTGGGTGGCAAAGTCAATCTGTCTCAATGGTTTTTCGGGCAAGTGATGCAAGCAACCCGGGGTCGCGCGAATCCTGCCGTCGTACGCTCTTGCCTCGAAGTCGCACTGCAACAACTACAGAAAACGCATCACGCTGATTCGTAGATCAGCTTGCACCTTGCATATGAACGATCAACTTACCTCTGCATCGTGCATTTATTGATATTCCCTCATCTGATTTCATCCAAATCTTGACAACCCCTGTTTTTCCTGTATCATACGCCCGACACAATGGCGTGTTCTAGCTGAGTGTGGTCGGACCTTTAAACTTGGCTAATCTATGGGATGGTATTGATCTAGGCAATGACGCCCAGCGGCAGGATTCTTCGCCGTGGGGCTTTTTTTTCTCTAATTTATGACGGACAATCGACACATTGCGGTCTTATCTTAGAATAAGGAGATATTTATGTCACCAACAAACGATAAGCACAATCCCTTCAAGATCGCACAGCAGCAATTGGACGAAGCCGCCTCCGTCCTCAAATTGGATCCCGCCGTGCACGAATTGCTGCGCTGGCCGCTGCGGGAACTGCACGTGACGCTACCGGTGAAGATGGACGACGGGACGACCAAAGTCTTCCACGGCTTCCGTGTGCAGTACAACGACGCGCGCGGGCCGACGAAGGGCGGCATCCGCTATCACCCCGACGAGACTATCGACACCGTCCGTGCATTGGCCGCCTGGATGACCTGGAAGTGCGCCGTCGTCGATATTCCCCTTGGGGGCGGCAAGGGCGGAATCATTTGCAATCCCAAAGAACTCTCGATGGGTGAGCTCGAGCGTCTCAGCCGCGCCTACATTCGCCAGGTTGGACGCATCATCGGCCTGGAAAAGGACGTACCCGCTCCTGACGTCTACACGACGCCGCAGATCATGGCCTGGATGGCGGACGAATACGCCTTCCTGAAAGGCCACAATGAATTCGGTGTCATCACAGGTAAACCACTTGCCATGGGAGGCTCCGCCGGACGTGGGGATGCCACCGCTCGCGGTGGCATTTATTGTCTCCGGGAAGCCGGCAAAGTATTGGGCATCGATCTACAAGATGCACCGGCAGCCATCCAGGGATACGGCAATGCGGGTTCCTTTGCCCACAAACTCGGCGCCGAGATTCTGGGCCTCAAAGTCGTCGCCGTATCCGATTCTCGAGGCGGGATATACGACGAAGAAGGCCTCGACTACAAAAATGTCCTCACCCACAAACAACGAACCGGCTCGGTGATCGACTTCCCGGGCGCTAAGAAAATCGGCAACGAAGACCTTTTAGAGCTTGACGTCACCGTTCTCTTCCCTTCCGCTCTGGAAAATGTCATCACGGAAGCGAACGCGGCAAACATCAAGGCGAGGATCTCCGTCGAACTGGCCAACGGTCCTACCACGCCCGAAGCCGATAAAATCCTGCACAAGAACGGCGTCTACGTCATCCCCGATTTTCTGGCCAACGCCGGCGGCGTGACGGTCTCGTATTTCGAGATGGTGCAGAATGCCTACGACTACTACTGGGACGAAGATATGGTCCACCAACGCCTGGATGCCAAGATGACGACCGCTTTCCATGCCGTCCACGAAGCTGCCGATGAACACAAAGTTCACAATCGTCTGGCGGCTTATCTTGTCGCCGTTAACCGGGTCGCCGAGGTGGTAAAATTACGAGGCTGGGCGTAGCCACGAATAAAGCAATAAACCGGCTGGCAAAGAGATGGAGTTGAACCTGCCTCCGTCTCTTTTCTTGTTTCATGACTAAGAATTATTCACAACGTCCAGTCGGTGGATATAGACGATTTACCCACAATATATTTGTTATTCATTGTTAACCGTCGTAGTAGTAGGCGTTGGGGATTTGTGGAAAACGGTAAAAATGATACGTACAACGCCCAGGAGTAGGAGGTAGAAAGGTCCTTGGGTCCATATATAGGGAAGCACTTGAGTGATTTCACCCACAGGACGGTTGTGGAAGAAATGGGGACAACGGTCGGAATTAAGCGTTGAAAATTGGAGAAGTCGTATATATGGGGGCAGGAGCGAAACAATTCCTACATATGGGGTTTTGTTGAAAAATTGAGGTGTATGTTTTCCCCAATATAAGCAAGTTTTCCACAGATTTTGACGAGTTATCCACACTAAAAGCGTTGGAGATATAGATAGAATGCGCACCCTTGCTTCTCGGGGTGATCAGGTCCTTCGTCTGCAGGAGATGAAGACGAAAGTCGAGACCTGTTCCACCCGGGAAGCGGGTGCGCTATCCTAAGGAAAACCCCCGAATTGATTGTCCAGGTTCTGTAGTCAGCTCGTGTTGCATATTGACCGGTACGCCGATCGTTGCGAGCCTTGGATTACATGTCCGCTACGGGCAAAGCGGCGTCTTCCAGACCTGCTCGTGGCTGACGTCCTTGCAATTTGAGCCGTGACCGTAGCGTTCCCAGGAGACGTGATTGCCTTCGATTTCGACGTAGTAGCAGCCGTCGTCGGTTAGACCGGTTTCGAAGACGTGATAATCCTTGCCGGCCTTGATCACGAAGGCATCGATATCCTCGGATGCGGTATAGCTGCCTACGTTGAGACCGGGAAGGTGGTCGCAAAGATCGTGTTGATCGCACTGCGATCCGCCTTCTTCCTCCTGCAGAACGACGCATTCATCTTCCTCGGGCACCGGCGGCTCTTCCTCAACGACGGGATCGCCGAGCCACTGGTCACATTGTCCAACCGATGGATCCATGGCGTAGAGCATCTCGCAGAAGATGAAGTTGGCATGTGTGGACAGCGGGATGAGAACCATGACGCTGACCAAGAGCACGGGAGGGATGAGTACGGCGTACTCGGCGAGGGCTTGTCCACTTTCACTTTTCTTGAGCATTTTTCGGAGGTTCATTTCCTTTTCTCCTTTCGATTTTCTTGGCCTGCTTGAGAAAATCACAGGCCCATGATTGTCTCTTTTTTTGGACAGCCATGGGACCGAGAAAAAGAAATCGGTGTGCCTTACTCTCTTCGGCAGCTGGCTGTCCTGGCTTCTTTCGAAGCGGTAGACCCTGTAGCTTTGCGCCACCGCCTTTCGACGGTTTTGCCTTTATCGGAGATTGCACACCGGGAACTGATTTGTTGCTAACTTCCTGCCTGACAAAATAGTAGCATAACTCTACTCGGAGCGGCCTTACATCGGCCTTACAAGGGAGATTGGGACCCCGGTCCTGGTCGAAACAAACGACGACACGGTTGCGTCACTCGACACACCGGGATGTGTTTTAATAGGTGTGAGCATGAGCGCAGAGGAATTTGTGGCGAACGAGCATCTGCTGCAGGTCGACGATCTTTCATTTCGCTACCGGGATCGAGCTGGGACGGCGATCCGGGGCGTGAACCTTCAAATCGATGCGGGGAAACTCGTTCTGATTGCCGGAGCAAGCGGGTGCGGGAAGACGACGCTCGTGCGCTGTATCAATGGGTTGATCCCCAGGTCGTACAAAGGGGAAATCTCGGGCGAGATATTGATCAAAGGGGAGTCTACGCGGGGAATGTCGCTCGCCAGAATTTCGCAGCACATCGGCACGGTCCTGCAAGATCCGGAACGGCAAATCCTGGGGACGAAGGTGATCAACGAAGTCGCCTTCGGTTTGGAAAACCAGGGACTGGAGCGCGCGGAAATCCACCGGCGCGTGGACGCAGCGCTGAACCACTTACAGATCGCCCATCTGCGCGATCGAGAGACGTACAACCTTTCCGGCGGCGAGAAGCAAAAAGTCGCACTGGCGGGCGTGCTGGCCATGGAGCCGAGTTTGTTGATTCTGGACGAACCCCTCGCCAGCCTCGATCCGGCCAGCGCAGTCGATGCCCTGACTCTGCTGCGTTTGTTGGTCGACGAGGGTATGGCGGTAGTCATCGTCGAACATCGCGTCGAGGACGTGTTGAAGATCGACCCCGACCACACCCTCTTCATGGCCGACGGGGCAATCGTATTTGAGGGACCGCCTCAGCAGCTCATACAAAGCGTGGATTACCGCGAAGTCAAACTTCCGGCTCCCGTGGTCATCCAGCGCGCTGCGGCAGACCCGCCCATGCCCAGCCTTCAGACGCACCTGGCCGCTGAAGCGCAGGGGGACAAAGCCCTGGTGCGATTCGAGGACGTTTCCTTTTTTTATGAAGCGGGGAAAGAAGTGCTCGGCGACGTTAATCTCGACATCCGTCGCGGGGACATCATCGCCGTACTGGGACCCAATGGCGCCGGCAAGACCACGCTCGTAAAGCACGCCATTGGGCTTCTGCAGCCGAAGCGAGGCTGCGTGTTCGTAGAGGGGAAAGACACGCGCGAGACAAGCGTGGCGCAGATTGCCAGCACGTTGGGATACGTCTTTCAGAGTCCAAGCCACATGCTCTTCGCCCCGAGCGTAACCGCAGAGCTGCGATTCGGGCCCGGCAACCTGGGTCACACGGACGAGGAAATCCAGAAGGAGGTGCAGCAGGCAATAGAAATCATGAATCTTTCCGGCATGGAGGACGACCCGCCGCTGGCGCTGTCTTTCGGGCAGCAGAAACGGGTGAGCATAGCTGCGGTGCTGGCCATGCGTTCGAAAATCCTGGTGATGGACGAACCGACGGCCGGCCAGGACTATCGCAATTACATGGATTTCATGGATGCCATCCTGCAAATTCCAAGCTTCGAAGCGATCTTGTTCATCACACACGACATCGATATGGCGGTGATCTATGCCAATCGCGTGCTCTTACTCAGCGAGGGCAGGATCGAAAACGACGGCAAACCGGAGGATGTCTTGACCGATTACGAACGCCTTCGAGCTTGTCGACTCGTTCCCACGTCTTTACTCGATGCCAACCTGAAAGTGCTTGAGCAGACGCAGCGGTTCATGCGCGCCGAGGCGTTGGCGCACGTTTCGTCCTGATGGTGCAGGGTTCTGCCGGAACCCAAATCGATATCGGCATGATCAATCTAGAGAGTGGAGGAGATTATGAACGGCACAAAACCCCTGTCATTCCTCATCGCGATTGTATGCGTCTTCGTGGTTATGCTCCTGGTGGCCTTACTGGGACCGAAACTCTTCAATAATGATTCTCTTCAGCTTGATGAGACCGGCGTGCTGCGCTTCGTGTACGTGGGCGTCGGCCTGCTGATCGTGTTTCTGGTGTACTGGTTTACACGCACGAGCGACGCCTGGAAAGTTGGCACACGCGAGGTGGTCTACATGGCCATCGGCGCCGCGCTCTACGCCGTGTTTTCCTACCTGTTCAACGGCACCGTCTTTGCCGTGCCCTCGGTGAGCCAGGTGGCGCTGCGGCCGGCGATCGCCATCCCCATGTTCTTCGGCTACGCCTTCGGACCCGTGGTGGGCCTGTTCACCGGCGCAGTGGGGAACATGTTCGGCGACGCGCTCACCGGCTTTAGTCTTTCACCGCAGTGGAGCATCGGAAACGGCCTGGTGGGCATGATCTCGGGCATGATCGCTCTCTACGCCGACCGCAAGCGCGTCATGGACATCGTGATGTACATCAGCGCCGCCCTGGCCGCCGTAGCCACCCTGCTTTGGATTTTCAACCCCGAGCTGTCCAACATGATGTTCTACGATCCGGACGACGGCATTTTCGGCGACGCGACGATATCCGCCTTCGCCGGTTTGTCGGCGGTGATCGGCTTCGTGCTGGTGGTCGTCGTGAGATTGCTCTTCAGAGAAGATCTCGACATGGCCGCGGCGGTGACCTGGGCGATGCTGGGTAACTTCGTGGGCATCGGCTTCGCCGCCCTTTCGGACATCCAGATCAACGGCTTCTCACCGCAGGTGGCCATCGTGGGTGAATTCCTGCCCGCCGCAGGGCCGAACATGATCTTCGCCGTCATCCTGGTGCCGATCTTGATCGCAGCATATCGAGCGTTCCAGCGCCAGACCGGCCGCTGATCGAGGCGAAGAAATAAATTCGAAGGGCACGGCGTTCGGGGCGAAGTGCCCTTCGAAACGGCATTCGTTTGAAAGTGTGTAGATCAGGAATTCATTCCCGAGGAACAGCATGCTGGTAACGTGGCGCTATCGCGAACGGAAATCCATCATCCAGGCTTTCGATCCCAGCGCGTGGATCGTGTTCTACGCCTGTTTCATCATCTCCACTTTGTTCTTCTGGGACCTGCGGGTGCTGGCCTGTTTTATGGCGTTGGCACTGTTGGTCGTACTGACATCGGGGATAACCTGGCGGGAAAGCCGGCGGGCCTGGCTTTTCATCGGCGCCTTTGTCGCCTTCTTCTCCTTGCTCACATTTCTGACCGGGCGCGGCGGGATGGAAGTCTATGAGGTGGAGCACACGATTACGACACTGAGCGCCAAATTCACTATCTTCGGTTGGCGCCCCACGCTGACGATCACCGTCGAGCGGCTGTTCTTCGCCGCCAGCCAGCTTGCGCGCGTTTTCAGCCTGGCGAGTATGACCGTTCTGATCCCCTATTCGCTCAACCCGGCGCACTACGGCATCACCTTCCGCCGCCTGGGGGTGCCGGACAAGATCGCCTACGCCATGGATCTGACCATGCGCTTCATCCCCACGTTCGGCCGGGATTTCCAATTGACCATGGATGCGCAGAAGGCGCGAGGCTACGAGATCGAGAAACTGAAAGGGGGTTTATTTGCACAGGTGCGAAAACTGGCGCCGCTCATCGTCCCGGTGACCATTCATGCCATCGCGGGCAGCGAAGACATCATCGACGCTATGGATCTGCGCGGCTTCGGCGTCGGTCCACGCACGTGGCTGGTGGAGCTCAAATATCGCAAACGGGACTACGCGTTAATGGCTTTCGGGATTTTGATCTTCCTGGTGTCTATCTTGGCTTCCCTGTGGGGTTTCGGTCAGTTCTGGGTCCCGGAAGCGCTGATCCAGGCCTGGACTTAATCCCCGCTTTCCAACAACACCTCAGGTAAATCCGCAGTCGAATCGAGGACGAGATCTGCGCCGGCGCGCAGCAATTCGTCGCGCTCCCCGAAGCCGCAAAGCACACCTACGGTTTGTGTGCCTGCAGCGCAGCCGGCCCGAATATCGACGGGCGTATCACCCACCATGAGGCAGTCTTGTGGGGCCAGGCCGAGTCGATCGGCGGCCCACAGCACGGGGGCGGGATGGGGCTTGGATCGCCGGCACGTGCCCGCCGTGGCGACGCATTGAAAGAAAGTTTGAATTTGAAGCGCATCCTGCAACGCATCGGCGCCGTACTTCTCGCGCGCGGTGACCAGGGCGAGGAGATATTGAGCTGCCAGACGAACCAGCGCCTCGGCGACTCCGGGGATCAGCCGGGCATCTCTTATTTTCGTTTCCCCGCGCAGGTGATGCAGACCGTTCGAAAACGGACGTATCCATTCATCCAGAGAATATCTGTCGAGGAAACCGAGGATGGCGTTGAGGGGAGATTCTGCGGCCATGACCAGGCGGCGGGCAGATGCACGCTCGTTGTGGTTCTTGCGCAGCGAGAGCAAAGGCCGCAGCAGCGCGGCAAGCCGTTGAACGACGGCATCGTCGCTGTCGGCGATGGTTCCGTCGAGATCGAAGATGATGGCGCGCACGCGCTCCGGGTCGAGCACCTGGCGTTTATTCTTGGGCTGCGGGCAAGCTGACTGCTTC
>Ga0307426_1001438_pt1 | contig 15670 bp, 15 predicted proteins | sample SalMarWE160340MG_FD_202165 | JGI IMG/M metagenome (GOLD analysis project Ga0307426, IMG submission 202165) | Salt marsh sediment microbial communities from the Plum Island Ecosystem LTER, Massachusetts, United States - WE1603-40 | ecosystem: Environmental > Aquatic > Marine > Intertidal zone >... | reverse complement strand
CGGTGAGGAGTACTCCTGATCCTCGGCGAGCGCGGTGTAGTAGAGCGCGCGGACGAGCTGCCCCTTGGAGCCGAACAAGGTGAGGAGACGCTTATAATCGACGTCGAAGGAGAGAGACTTGGCCGCGGCGTAGAGATTGGCGCCGTCGATAAAGAGAGCGATACGCTCTGTCGGATAGAAATTCATTGGATGTCCTAACGCTTGAAATATAGGTGAATTTGAAGAAGCAGCCTTTCCGAAACACAAACTAGAGGGCTGCTTAAACAACATAGGTATGACGAGGACGCTCCGCAATTGGGGACACGTGGCAAGACGCTGGTAGGATTGGGCGCAAATTGTCCCGGCCCTTGGGGAAGGCCTGCCGACACCATCGCGCGCGCTTTGCGTGAGCTGGCACGTGCAGGTGTCACCGTGGAGGCCGTCTCCGCCTTCTATGAGACTGCGGCGGTCGGTCGCGCGGGCCAGCCCGCTTACGTTAACGCCGTCGCCCTGATCGACACGCATCTGCCGCCGGAGGCGCTGCTCCGGCTTCTCAAGCGAATCGAGCGAGAGGCAGGGCGCCGTGGCGGCAGTCCTTGGGGCCGACGGACCCTCGATATCGACATTCTCGACCATAAGGGCCGTATTGAGCATTGGCGGGGCGGGCGTCCCCGCTTTGCCAGGGCAGGCGCCAGACCCCTTGTTCTGCCCCATCCGTGGATCGAGAAGCGGCCTTTTGTGCTCCGCCCGCTACTCGATGTGGCGCCTAACTGGAGGCATCCGGTCACCAAGCGAAGTGCCCGAGCGCTGTGGCGGGCGGTCGCGAGCGGGCGTGAGGGTGAAGTGATGAGAAAGCTTTAGGGCCGGTTCGACTTGCCAGTCTGCCACGAACTGCATACATAGGGGGCTAAATCCGGCCAATTCCAGAAGGATTCCCTCATGGCTCGCGTCACCGTCGAGGACTGCGTCGACAAGATTCCGAACCGTTTCGAGCTCGTGCTGCTTGCCAGCCACCGCGCCCGCACCATCTCCGCTGGCGCCCAGATCGCCGTTCAGCGGGACAATGACAAGAATCCCGTAGTGGCGCTGCGTGAGATCGCCGAGAAGAAGGTTCCGGTCGACGACCTCAAGGAAGATTTCATCCACTCCATGCAGAAATATGTCGAGGTGGATGAGCCTGAGGCCGAAGCCGTGCCGATGCTGTCAAGCGAGACGAGGATGCCGGTCCTCGGTCAGGACGACCAGTCGAGCGACTCGACGATCGACAAGATGACCGAGGAGGAGCTGTTGCGCCGGATGGCTACCCAGGCGCCTTCGGATGGCTCGAATGCGGGACCGCGCGCACGCTGAGCTTGGGGACACCTTTAGGCGCGGCACGTTTCCAATTGCCTCGCCGCATTCCGGCATAGGCTGGCTTTCAGAGGTGACTTGGATTCCGGCATCAGCCGGAACGAAGAGCGTGTTGCGTCCGAAATTCGCTAAGGGCTGCGCGCGATGACCCGCCAATACGAGCTGGTCGAGCGCGTGCTGAGCTATCAGCCGACCGCCAACGAGGCGATGCTCAACCGCGCCTACGTCTATGCGATGAAGGCGCACGGCAATCAGAAGCGCGCGTCCGGCGCGCCGTACTTCTCCCATCCCCTCGAAGTCGCCGCCATCCTCGCCGAGATGCGTCTCGACGACGCGACTATCGCCACCGCGCTCCTCCACGACACCATCGAGGACACCGACGTCACGCGCTCCGAGATCGACACCATGTTCGGTCCGGAGATCGGCACGCTGGTCGACGGCCTGACCAAGATCAAGAAACTCGATCTCGTGACCAAGAAGGCCGAGCAGGCGGAGAACTTCCGCAAGCTGCTGCTTGCCATCTCCAGCGACATTCGCGTGCTGCTCGTCAAACTCGCCGACCGTCTGCACAACATGCGGACGCTCGAGCATATGAAGCCGGCGAAGCGCAAGATCATCGCCGAGGAGACGATGGACATCTATGCGCCGCTTGCCGGCCGCATGGGTATGCAGTGGCTGCGCGAGGAACTCGAGGACCACGCATTTCGCTGGCTCAACCCGGAGGCCTACGCCGCCGTGGTCGAGCGCCTGAAGATCTTGCGTGAGCGCAACCAAGGCTTGATCGACGAAATTGAGAGCGCGCTCACCACCAAGCTGAAGGAGGCCAAGGTCAAGGGCGTCGTGGCCGGCCGCGAGAAGAAGCCTTACGCCATCTGGAACAAGATGGAGCGCAAGCAGATCTCGCTCGAACAGCTCTCCGATATCTATGGCTTCCGTATCGTCGTACCGGAAGTGCGCGACTGCTACCACGCGCTCTCCGTGGTCCACACGACTTGGCACGCGGTGCCCGGTCGCTTCAAGGACTACATCTCCAACCCGAAGCAGAACGACTATCAGTCAATCCACACGACCATCGTGGGCCCCCGCCATCAGCGCGTCGAGCTGCAGATCCGCACCGAGAAGATGCACTCGATCGCCGAATACGGCGTCGCCGCGCACGCGCTTTACAAGGACACGAACGGCAATGGCACGAGCAAGGTGCCCTCGCAAGATTCCGGCGCCTACCGCTGGCTGCGCCATCTCGTCGGCATGCTGCTCGAAGGCGATAACCCGGAAGAGTTTCTGGAGCACACCAAGCTCGAACTGTTTCAGGACCAGGTATTCTGCTTCACGCCGAAAGGCCGTCTGATCGCGCTACCGCGCGGCGCGAACTGCATCGACTTCGCCTATGCGGTCCACACCGACGTCGGCAATACTTGCGTCGGCGCCAAGATCAACGGCCGGCCGATGCCGCTCGCCACCCAGCTGCGGAATGGCGACGAGGTCGAGATCATTTGCTCCGCCGCGCAAGCGCCTCCGGTCGCCTGGGAGAGCCTTGCCGCCACCGGCAAGGCGCGCTCGGCCATCAGACGGGCCACCCGGGATGCGGTCCGCGCGCAATACGGCAAGCTCGGCCGCGAGATTCTCGACCGTGCCTTTCAGCGCCGGGGCAAGACTTTCAGCGAGGAGAGTCTTGGGGCCGCGCTTGGGCGCCTGTCTCAGAAGACCGCCGAGGACGTCATGGCGGTGGTGGGGCGCGGCGAGCTCGCTTCGGCTGACGTGCTGCGCGCGGTGTTCCCTGAGGAAGCCTCGCAAGAACCCCAGAAGCGCCGACGTAAGGTGAAGCGCACCGAGGAAGGCTGGTTTGGCCTCGGCAAGGTCATGGGGCTGAAGTTCCGTTGGCCTGGGTCGAGCGGCAAGGAGCGCCCCGAGGGCTCGAGCGGCATTCCGATCCGGGGCTTGCGCGGCGATCTGCCGGTGAAGTTTGCCGAGGGGGGCGCGGTGCCGGGCGACCGCATCGTCGGCATCCTCACGCCGGGGCAGGGGATCACCATCTACCCGATCCATGCGGATGCTCTGAAAGCCTTCGATGAAGAGCCGGAGCGCTGGATCGACGTCACTTGGGATATCGACGAAGACGATCCCCAGCGCTTCCCCGCCAAGATTGTCGTCACGGCGATGAACGAGCCCGGAAGCCTGGCTCAGATCGCCGCGGTGATCGGCGAGGCTGACGGCAATATCGGAAACATTAAGATGACCAACAGAGTCCCCGATTACACGGAGATGCTGATCGACCTCGAGGTCTGGGACCTGCACCACCTGAACGAAATCCTGGCGGGCTTGCGCGCCAAAGATGTGGTGAGCAGCGCCGCGCGCGCGGCGGGCTAGGCCTTGGGGTATGGAGAAATCTAATTCAAATATGTTACGGCTCGGTCCCCACAGGGCCGTCATCGGACGACGCGCGCCCATCCTTGGAACGAGGTGGTGATGCTGTTCAGGCGCCGCGAGGCGGAGAGCTTCCTTGAGCGGGTGCGGGTGCATGTGTGGCCCCGCCGCAGCTGGAGTCGCTCGACCCGGTATATCGTGCATCGCCTGCGCCGCTTGAGCGCGACCCCCCACGCCGTGGCCCTCGGCTTTGCCACCGGCGTCTTTACCGCGACCACGCCCTTTCTCGGCACGCACATGATCATGGCGGCGCTGTTCGCCTGGATCATCGGCGGCAGCATCGTCGCCGCGATCCTAGGCACCTTCTTCGGCAACCCAATCACCTATCCCTTCTTGTGGGTTGGCACTTACGAGGTCGGCCACCTGATGCTGGGCGGCGGGTCGGAGCGGGCGCGGATTGACCTCTCGCATGGCATCTTTCAGACGTCCGTCGATCACCTCTGGCCGATTCTGGAGCCCATGTCGCTCGGGGCCATTCCCATTGGGCTTGGCCTCGCGGCCTTGAGCTACGCCCTGGTCAGGCCCATGGTGAACGCGTACCAGCACCGCCGCCGTGCGCTGAGGTCTCCCATGGAGGCCCAATGACCATTCCGGCGATCCGATTGGGTATCAACATTGATCATGTCGCCACCTTGCGGAACGCGCGAGGCGGGGTGCATCCCGATCCCGTGCGCGCCGCCAAGCTCGCGCTCGAAGCAGGTGCCGACAACATCACCGCGCATTTGCGCGAGGACCGGCGTCATATCCGTGACGACGACATTGCTCGGCTCGTCGCCGAGCTCGATTGCCCCCTTAACCTCGAAATGGCGGCGACGCCCGAGATGAAGGCGATCGCGCTGAAGACCAAGCCCTACGCCGCCTGTCTCGTGCCCGAGCGGCGCGAGGAGCGCACCACCGAGGGCGGCCTCGACGTCGTGGCGCAGCACAACGTGCTGGCACCGGTCGTGGCCGAGCTGGTCGACGCCGGCATCCACGTCTCCCTGTTCATCGCCGCCGAGCGGCGTCTGATCGAAGCGGCATCGCGCCTGCGTGCGCCAGCCATCGAGATCCATGTGGGCTCCTGGTGCGATGCGCTCGCCGAAGGACGCATGGATGACGCCGAAGCGGAATTGCGCTGCATTCGCGAGGGCGCCAATCTTGCCCGTGGGCTGGGCCTGGAGGTGCATGCCGGTCACGGCCTCAACTATGAGACCGCGGAGATCATCTCGGCGTTGCCCGAAATCGTGGAGCTCAATATCGGGCATTTCCTCGTCGGCGAGGCGGTCTTCGTCGGCCTTGGCAAGAGCGTGCGGCGCATGCGCGCAGCCATGGACAAAGGGCGGCAGACCTTGCGGCCGCGCGCCTCCGAAGCGCGGGCAGGCCTGGCGTGATGATTATCGGGCTCGGCAACGACATCATCGACATCAGGCGCGTAGAGAAGACCATCGAGCGCTACGGCGAGCGGTTTTTGTTGCGAGTGTTTACCGATATCGAGCGGCGCAAGTCAGACGGCCGCGCGCAGCGGGCCGCGTCCTACGCCAAGCGCTTCGCCGCCAAAGAGGCCTGCGCCAAGGCGCTCGGCACGGGCTTTCGTCACGGCGTGTTTTGGCGTGATATGGGCGTCGTAAATTTGCCCTCTGGGCGTCCTACATTGGAATTGACCGGCGGCGCCGCGCGGGTACTTGACCGGTTGACGCCGGAAGGGCACGAGGTCCGCATCGATTTGACCATCACCGATGATTTCCCGACCGCCCAAGCGATCGTCATCATCTCAGCTTTGAAGGTTCCCGAGCGCGATTGAGCCGTTTGCCTGATCCCCGAGGAGGGTCTATAGGGGCGCCTGTCCCAAGAAACCGGGGAGCACAGGGGACGGGGGCTGGCCGGATTAACTGACCGAGGAGAGCTTCCGCATGAGCGTGAACGCCGAAAAAATGGAAGCGAAAAGTAATACGAAGGACACAGTCCGCGTCATTATCCACGCGCTGATCCTAGCGCTCATCGTGCGGGTGTTTCTGTTTCAGCCATTCAACATCCCCTCAGGCTCCATGATCCCGACGCTTCTGGTCGGCGATTATCTCTTTGTCTCGAAATACAGCTACGGCTACAGCCGCTACTCGTTTCCCTTCGGCTTGAACCTGTTTCCGGGTCGCGTCTGGGCTGCGGAGCCCAAACGCGGCGACGTGGTCGTGTTCAAGCTGCCGCGCGACAACGAGACGGACTACATCAAGCGCGTGATCGGTCTCCCCGGTGACGAGATCCAGATGATCCACGGCGTGCTGCACATCAACGGCAAAACGGTGGAGAAGGTGAAGATCGACGATTTCGTCGAGAAGGATGCGTCGGGCCGCGAGCGTCACATTGCGCGCTACAAGGAAACGCTACCGAACGGCGTGAGCTATCCCGTGCTCGATCTCGTGAAGGACGGCTTCAGCGACAACACCGAGGTCTACAAAGTGCCCGAGGGGCACTTCTTCATGATGGGCGACAATCGCGACAACTCCACCGACAGCCGTTTCCTGTCGGAAGTGGGCTTCGTGCCGTTCGTCAATCTGGTGGGGAAGGCACAATTGATCTTCTTCTCCATCGACGAGGAGTACAGCTTCTGGGAATTGTGGCACTGGCCCACGGAAGTCCGTTGGGATCGCATCTTCTCGGTGGTGCGATAAGCCTTGCCTAAAAGGCCAACCACGGATCTCGACCAGCTTTCCGTCCGGCTCGGGCACAGATTTGCGAACACGGCGTTGCTCAAGCTCGCTTTGACGCATGCGAGCGCGCGCGCCGGCTCAAAGCCGAACGAGGATAACGAGCGGCTCGAGTTTCTAGGCGACCGCGTGCTCGGCCTTGCCATAGCCGAGCTTCTCACCACGCACTTTCGGGATGCGAGCGAGGGGGAGCTCGCCCGCTGGTTCAACCACCTGGTACGCACCGAGACCTGCGCGGACGTGGCGCAAAGCTGGGCGCTCGGCGATTTCATCTTGATGAGCGGCGGCGAGGCGGGCTCCGGAGGCCGCCGCAAGAAGACCATTCTCGCCAATACCTGCGAGGCCGTGCTCGGCGCCGTCTTCGCCGACGCCGGCTACCAGGCGGCCCGCTCTGTGGTGAACCGGGCGTGGGAGCCGCATCTCGACGAGCTGGAGCTTGCCAGTCCGGACGCCAAGTCGGTGCTGCAAGAATGGGCCCAAGGCAAGCGCCTGCCGCTGCCGCGCTATGTGGAGATCACCCGCGAGGGCCCCGATCACGCGCCGCGCTTCACCACCGAGGTGCAGGTCGAGGGTGTGGCGCCTGAGCGCGGGGAGGGGGCGAACAAGCGGCAAGCCGAGCAGGCGGCGGCGCTCGCCATGCTGATGCGCGAGGGCGTCTGGCGCCCACCCGCCGATGACTGAGGGCACCCTTCAGGATCAGGCCGCGCCGGAGGAGACCACGCGCTGCGGTTTCGTGGCGCTGATCGGCGCGCCCAATAGCGGCAAGTCGACGCTCACCAACGCGCTGGTCGGCGTCAAAGTCTCGATTGTCACACACAAGGCGCAGACCACCCGCGGGCCGGTACGCGGCATCGCCCTTGTCGGTGACTCCCAGGTCATCCTCGTCGATACCCCGGGCATCTTTCAGCCCAAGCGCAAGCTCGACCGCGCTATGGCGCAAGCCGCCTGGGACCGGGCCGGCGATGCCGACATCGTTGCGCTTGTCATTGATGCTGCGCGCGGACTCGACGAGAAGCTCGCGCCCATCGTCGAGCACCTGCCGGAGATCAAGCGGCCCACCCTTGCCATCCTCAACAAGATCGACCTCGTGAAGAAGCCGGACCTGCTGCGCCTTACCGGCGAGTTGTCGGCGATGAAGGCCTTCGACCAGGTGTTCATGATCTCCGCGCTCACCGGCGACGGCGTTGCCGACCTGAAAGCCTATCTGGCAGAGGCTGTGCCGCCAGGTCCCTGGCTCTTCCCGGAGGATCAGCTCTCAGACGCCTCCCTCCGCCAGGCCGCCGCCGAGATCACCCGCGAGAAACTTTTCCTGCGGCTCCACGAAGAGCTGCCTTACGCGCTCACCGTCGAGACCACCGATTGGAAGGAGCTGAAGGACGGCAGCGTCCGCATTGAGCAGACCATCTATGTGGAGCGCGAGAGCCAGCGCCGCATCGTGCTCGGCGCCAAGGGCGCCATGATCAAGGAGATCGGTCAGACGGCGCGCACCGAGATCGCCGAGATCGCCGGCGTGCCGGTGCATCTGTTCCTGTTCGTCAAGGTGCGCGAGCGCTGGGGCGAGGACCCTGAGCGCTTCCGCGAGATGGGCCTGGACTATCCGAGGAAGGGTTGAACGTTTCCCTTTTGGCGACCATCTGCTCTCCCAGGAGTTTGGCCGCGATGGCAAACCGAAGGGTCCTCACGTGAAGTCTGTTCTCTTTCCGATCTTGGCAACAGTTCTTGTGCTGGACGTAACGGCCGCCGGCGCCGGCTCGTCGCGGCACACCTGGCGTTCGACTGATCGCCTCCGGGGTGCGTATACGAATAACACCACCCAGGGTGCGCTCGGCTATTCACAGCAGTCGCTCCAACCGACGCCGGGTGAGATCAGGGGCCTTGGTTCGCGGTTTCCTGAGATTGGCGTCGCACCCGGCACACCGGGTGGTCCGACCTATTATCCGAACGCCATGCGGCCGATCGAGCGTGAGTAGCCTGCTTGGGACAGGTCCTCGCGGTCCTTGAGCACCGCCTGCGCTACGCCATAGGGTAGCCCATGGACTGGAGCGACGAAGGCATCTTCTTAAGCGGCAAGCCGCTCGGCGAAGCGAACATGATCGCCGAGATCCTGACCTTCGAGCATGGGCGCCATCTCGGGCTCGTGCGGGGCGGACGGTCGCGGCGCATTCGCCCGGTGCTCCAGCCGGGCAATCTCGTGCGCGTCACCTGGCGCGCCCGGCTCTCGGAGCATCTCGGCGGCTTCAATGTGGAGATGATGGAAGCCCATGGCGCCCGCGTGCTCGATGACGCGGCTGCGCTCGCCGCCATCGGCACGCTTTCCGGCCTGATTAAGCTTCTGCCCGAACGCGACCCGCATCCCGAGCTCTACGCTACGACGCTCCACCTGCTGCGCTCCTTCGCGGAGCCCGACATATGGCCGACGCTCCTGGTCCATTGGGAATTCCAGCTCCTGGCTGAGCTCGGCTTCGGCCTCGATCTCTCCGAATGTGCGGCGACCGGTACCGTCGAAGAGCTTGTCTATGTGTCGCCGCGCTCAGGAAGAGCCGTATCCCGCGAGGCGGGTGCGCCCTATGGCGGCAAGCTCTTGCCGTTGCCGGCCTTCCTGCTCGACGCCACGGCGCCCCTTGGCCCTGCCGACATTGCCGCGGGCTTCGCGCTCACCGGCTTCTTCCTCGAACGCGACGTGCTCGAGCCACACGGCCTCAAGCTTCCGCCGGCACGCGACCGGCTCCTCGACCTCTTGGCCCGGAACCCCCGCGCCGCTTGAGCGTAAGCTGCCGATGCGCTAAGCGCGGGATATGGGAAAACGCGCATCCCCCCCTGATTCGGGGCCTATCGAGCCAGTCGATCTCAAAGTGGCGCTGGAAGAGCGCTATCTCGCCTACGCGCTCTCCACCATCATGCACCGGGCGCTTCCGGATGTGCGCGATGGCTTGAAGCCTGTGCACCGCCGGCTGCTCTACGCCATGCAGCAACTTCGGCTCGGCCCACAGACCGAGTTTCGCAAATGCGCCAAGATCGTCGGCGACACCATGGGCAACTTCCACCCCCACGGAAACCAGGCGATCTACGATGCGCTCGCGCGCCTCGCCCAAGACTTCGCCGTCCGTTACCCGCTGGTCGACGGCCAGGGCAATTTCGGCAATATCGACGGCGATAACCCGGCCGCCGACCGCTACACCGAAGCACGCCTGACTGAGGTCGCCGCGCGCCTCTTGGAAGGCATCGACGAGGACACGGTCGACTTCCGCGCCAATTACGACGGGCGCGAGCTGGAGCCGTCGGTCCTGCCGGCGAACTTCCCGAACCTGCTCGCCAACGGTGCCTCCGGCATCGCCGTGGGCATGGCGACCAACATCCCGCCGCATAACGCCGGCGAGCTGTGCGACGCCGCACTCCACCTCATCAAGTTCCCGAAGGCGACCGTTGACAAGCTGGTCGACTTCGTCCCCGGACCTGACCTCCCCACCGGCGGCATCATCGTCGAGCCGCGCGAGCTGATCCTGCAGGCCTATAAGACAGGGCGGGGCTCGTTCCGCCTGCGTGCCCGCTGGGAGCAGGAGGACACGGGCCGCGGCACCTATCAGATCGTCGTCACCGAGATCCCGTACCAGGTGCCGAAGGCGCGGCTCGTCGCCCGTATCGCCGAGCTCTTGCAGCAGAAGAAGCTGCCGCTCCTCGCCGACGTCCGCGATGAGTCGGCTGAGGACGTACGGCTCGTGCTCGAGCCCAAGAGCCGGATGGTCGATCCGATGCTCCTCATGGAGTCCCTGTTCAAGCTGACGGAGCTCGAGACGCGGGTGCCGCTCAACATGAACGTGCTGAGCCGCGGCCAAATCCCAAACGTGCTGGGCCTGCGTCAGGTCTTGCAGGAATGGCTCGACCACCGCCTCGTGGTGCTGGTCCGCCGCTCCAAGTTCCGTCTCGCCAAGATCGACCACCGGCTCGAAGTCCTGGCCGGCTACCTCATCGTCTATTTGAACCTCGACAAGGTCATCAAGATCATCCGCGAGAAGGACGAGCCGAAGCCCGCGCTGATCAAGGCCTTCAAGCTCACCGAGGTTCAGGCCGAAGCCATCCTCAATATGCGGCTGCGTGCCTTACGCAAGCTCGAAGAGATGGAGATCCGGCGCGAGCACGACGACCTCACCAAGGAGCGCAAGGAGCTGAAGTCGCTGCTCGCCTCCAAGGACAAACAGTGGAAGCGCATCGGCGACGAGATCAGGGCGCTCAAAGAGCAGTTCGGCCAGAAGACCGAGCTCGGACGCCGCCGCACGAGCTTCTCTGAGGCACCCGAAGGCGTCGAAATCGAGCTCGCCGAGGCGATGATCGAGAAGGAGCCGATCACCGTCGTGCTGTCGGAGAAGGGTTGGATCCGCTCGATCAAGGGACACAATACGGAAGCGGGAAGCCTGTCCTTCAAGGAAGGCGACCGGCTGAAGTGCTTCGTGCGTGCGCAGACCACCGATACGCTGCTGCTCTTCGCCACCAACGGACGGTTCTATTCGCTCGCCGCGGACAAGCTCCCCGGGGGCAGGGGCCATGGCGAGCCGTTCCGCCTCATGGTCGACATCGAGGATGCAGGCGACTCCGTCGACCTCTTCGTCTACGAGCCGGACCGCAAGCTGCTTGTCGTCTCGACGAGCGGCTACGGCTTCATCGTGGCCGAAGACGAGGTCGTGGCCATGACCCGCAAGGGGAAGCAGATCTTGAACGTGAAGGGGGACGACGAGGCCGCGGTTGTTACACCGGTCGACGGCGACAGCGTCGCGGTGATCGGCGACAACAGGAAGCTCCTACTGTTCCCGCAGAAAGAGCTGCCCGAGATGCCGCGCGGCAAGGGCGTGCGCCTTCAGCGCTACAAGGACGGCGGGCTCGCCGACGCCAAGACCTTCAAGAAAAAGGAAGGCTTGCCCTACACGGACGCGGCCGGCCGCAGCTTTGTCATCACCGAGCTGAGAGACTGGTGGGGCGCCCGCGCCCAAGCTGGACGCCTGCCGCCGAAGGGCTTCCCCAAATCGGGCAAGTTCGGCCCGCATTTCGGTTAAGGAGAGAGGCTAGCTGCGCACCAAGCCTTTGGAGGTGAGGCGCTCTTGCGGCTGGAAGCGGTCCTTGTAGCGCATCTTGCGCGAGCCCTCGATCCAGTAGCCGAGATAGACGAACCGATAGCCTTGGCTCCGCGCGTATTCGATGTGATCGAGGATCATGTACGTGCCAAGGCTGCGGGCCAGCAGGTCGGGGTCGTAGAAGCTGTAGACCATGGAGATGCCGTCGCTGAGCCGGTCGCAGAGCGCCACGGCCATGAGTGGTGAATCGCCTATCTCGTCCGGCTTCTGCCGATACTCGGTGACGAAGGTCTCGACCACGCTGTCCTCGACCATGAGGGAATAATCGAGCACGCTCATCTCGGCCATGCCGCCGTCGGCGTGGCGCGCCTCGATATAGTCGCGGAAGAGGGCGTATTGCTCCGAGCTCGGCGCCGGTCGCATGCGCGTGGCGACGAGATCGTGGTTGTCGCGGGCGATGCGTTTCAACGAGCGGCGCGGCTCGAACTCGTCCACCAGGATGCGCACCGGCACGCAGGCCGAGCAGGCATCGCAATAGGGCATGTAGGCGATGTTCTGGCTGCGCCGAAACCCGCCCTTCAGGAGATTATCGATGAGGAAGCCCGGCTTATCGCGGGTGAGGTGGGTAAAAAGCTTCCGTTCGAGCCGGCCCGGCAGATAGGGGCAGGGCTGCGGCGCGGTGATGTAAAACTCCGGAAAGTTGCTCTTGTGCTCTGTCACGGGCCACCGACCTGAAGCGAATCCAAGCCAATCCAAAGCAAGCTTAGTGGATAGAAGGCCCGGGGCGCAATCCGCCAAGGCCGTCACAAACCAGCAAAAATCTGGAACTGCTCAAAGTTAGGGCTGATTGATCATCACCACGCCAGCCAAAATGTCGTGGAGACAGCGCTTGCGCTGATCGAAGAAGGCCCACAGCAGAATCGGGCAGAAAATCACCAGCGAGAACCAGAACAGAAGCGCGTGGAACGCCGCGATCAGAGGCGTGACCTTGCCGCCGTACCACATGGGCACGGTGAGCCCCATCATGCGCTGGCCGATCGTGGCGGAGTTCGGCCCGCCGATGGTAATGGCGTTGTAGCCGAGGCCGACGGCTGGGAACACGAGCCCGAAGAGGAGCCAGGCGAGGCCAAGCGTGAGGACGCCGAGAATCGCCACGGCGACCCAGGCGATGGCCGTCAGCGCCAGAATAATGATGGCGTCGATTATGAAGGCGACGCAGCGCTTGCGGATCACGGCCTGGAACAGCTGGGGCTGCGTCACTGGATTAAAAGCGTGTGGCTGCTCGCCGAAACCGGCGCCAGCACGGGCAGGAGAGGGATGCTCGGTCATGGAGTCTCCGAATCAGGGCCAAGCGCAATCCATCGGACATGGGGATTCATTCCCCCAGAGACAAGCGCAGGCAGCCTGGAGGGTAAGCACAGTGTTGTGGAACGCGCGCGCTGGTTGCCGAGTTCGGGACGAGGGGTTAGGAATCTATTGGGCACCACGAAGGCTTACGGGGAGCCGAGATGCGGAAAGCTGTCTTGAGGCTCGCGGTCGCGAGCCTGTTCGTCGCCACCGGCGGCCATGCCATCGCCTGTGACGGCGGCAAGGTCGTCTTCGAGGACAAGTTCAACGACGACGCCGGCGGCTGGGCCCTCAAGGACACGATCGAGGTGAAGGACGGCGCCTTCACCTTCAAGCTGCCCCCCGACGACATGCAGTCGAACCTGAACATCACCTTCTCCGTGAACGACGCGGATATCTGCGCCGACGCGGTATGGCCCGAGGGCGACGATCAACCGGTGCTCGGCGCCGGGCTCCTGTTCTGGGGCGAAGACAACCGAACCTATTACCAATTCGGCATCCTCAATAACGGGCGGTTCTGGATCGCCCGCAAGCAAGACGGGACCTGGTCCGGCACCATCGCCGCCAATATAGACTCGCCTGCCATCAAGACGGCGCCGGGCGCGGTGAACACGCTACGCGTCGACGCCAAGGGCAACACGCTCGCCTTCTTCATCAACGGTACCAAGGTACGGGAGCTGCGGGGACAGGCGCCGTCCGGCGGCTGGCGCTTCGGCCTGTCCGGCGACAACTTTGATAAAAGCAAAGAGGCGACGGTGCTCTTCACCGACATGAAGGTCACCGACTAAACGCCGGTCGCTAACCGCTCTTCAGGCGCTTGGCCACGTCGGGCGCGAAATAGGTGAAGATCCCGTCGGCGCCGGCACGCTTGCACGCCATCAGGCTTTCCAGAACCACACGATCCCGGTCGAGCCAGCCGCGCTCGGACGCCGCTGCCAGCATCGCGTACTCGCCGGAGGTTTGGTAGACGAAGGTCGGCAGCTTGAACGCCTCCTTCACCCGCCACACGATGTCGAGATAAGCGAGGCCCGGCTTGACCATCACCATGTCGGCGCCTTCGGCCACATCGAGCGCGACCTCGCGCAACGCCTCGTCGCCGTTGGCCGGGTCCATCTGGTAGGTCTTCTTGTCGCCGCGCAAGTTCCCGCCAGAACCCACCGCGTCGCGGAACGGCCCGTAGAAGGCCGAGGCGTATTTCGCCGCGTAGCTCAAGATCTGCGTATTGGTGAAACCGTTCCCCTCGAGCGCGGTGCGGATCGCGCCGATGCGCCCATCCATCATGTCCGACGGCGCCAGGATATCGCAGCCGGCTTCCGCCTGAACGAGCGCCTGGGTGATCAGCGCCGCGATGGTGCGGTCATTCTCCACCTCGCCGTCGTCGTTGAGAAGCCCGTCATGGCCGTGGCTCGTGTAGGGATCGAGCGCCACGTCGCAGATCACACCGATCTCGGGCACTTCCGCCTTGATGGCCCGCACCGCCCGGCAGACGAGATTGCCGGGATTGAAGGCCTCACTTGCCTCCTCGTCGCGCAATGCTGGGTCGGTGTTGGGGAAGAGCGCGACAGCCGGAAGCCCCAGCGCAGCAGCCTCCGCGGCCGCCTTGACCGCGAGATCGATGGAGAGCCGCTCCACGCCGGGCATGGCCGCGACGGCGGTCCGCTCTCGCGTCCCTTCGATGACGAAGATCGGCCAGATGAGGTCGTCAACCGTGAGCGTCGTCTCGCGCGTAAGACGCCGCGACCAGTCGGCACGCCGGTTGCGCCGCATCCTCGTCCCCGGATAGCCGGAGTGCGGCACATCTGTAGGTTTCGCGCCCGCGCGCTTCGCCCGCTCGGTGCGCAACGAGACGGTCTTGTCTTTAGCGGGGTCTTTGGACGGTGTGGCCACGCAATAATCCTACAGCTCTTCGCTTAGGCTGGCGTGAAGCTAGCACTCGTGCCGCCGAGCGGCCAGACGGTGCGACAAACATGGTTTGCCGCTGGAAAAGGGGCTACTCGCAGATCTTTACGTAGCGCCGCACCTTCATGTCGAGATGGAAGTGGTTCTTGTGCGCCGCGTTCGCGTCGGGCCCGAGGACCGTGTTGAAGGTCTTGCAGGCGTCGTCATGGATGCCGTGCACGAACGCCGATTTGCGCTCGGCAACCGACATCTCGATCGGAGGCTTGGCGACGGGCGGCGGCACGGGCGGCGACGCCTTCTCAATCTTGACCTTGGTGAGCGGGACCTCGGCATCCTGCGTGGGTTTCGGGTCCGGTAGAGGGGGCGGCTGTGGCGTCGGCGGCGGGCGGCGCCAGTTGTCGAGCACGGTCACGCGTTCGCCCGAGGCGAGGTCGAACTCAGAGACGTCCAGCGCATCGGCGAAGGCATGTTCGCTGATCTTGGTATTCGCGCCTCCATAGCGGTTGCGGCACTTGTAAGAGGACGCGTTGTGGATCTTCACCACGGCAGACCCAAGCGCTGCGGCTGCCGGTTGGACCGTGTCTTTGAGCCAGGCATCGAGTTTTGACGCCAGTGTGCAGTTCATGGTCGCGGGCGGCTCGATGGCGACGGCGGGATCTTTGCCAATTGACTTCACCAGGATCGGCGCCGGCGCACCGCACAACCCATGCTTGATGGGCGGCAGTTGCTCGTAGTCGATCGCCATGCCGTCGAGCAACTTGGCGCATGCGATCAACGCAGCGTTCACTTTCGGGCTCTGCCAAGGCAGCGTCGGCTGGTCGCCGGGAAGGTCCGGCTTGATCTCGGGCGCGGGCGCTTCGGCCGTCTCGCTCGCTGTCGGCTTTCTCTGTGGCGCCGGAGCCTCCGCCGCCTCGGCAGGCATCGGCT
>Ga0307426_1001437_pt1 | contig 15671 bp, 18 predicted proteins | sample SalMarWE160340MG_FD_202165 | JGI IMG/M metagenome (GOLD analysis project Ga0307426, IMG submission 202165) | Salt marsh sediment microbial communities from the Plum Island Ecosystem LTER, Massachusetts, United States - WE1603-40 | ecosystem: Environmental > Aquatic > Marine > Intertidal zone >... | reverse complement strand
ATTCATTACCAGGATAACCTATTTGTGCATCCCATACTTGTCTGCTCGTGTTTTTATTCCTCCCCAAAACTGAAACTCCAGTTTCTAAATTATATCCAATATTAGTGTTCAAACCTATTTGGTTTTTGCTCTCAATCATCTCAGCGGTTAAAATCCCATGAGAATCAACAAAAAAGTATTCTATTCCAGAGTTATGAAGCCAATAATCAATACTTTCCCGTATAGCATTTCCAATTTTCTTCCTGGGGCGATAAGCACATTCGGGAAGCCAAAATCCTTTTGGTTCTTTCTTAAAGTATTTTTTGTAAGTTTCGACTGCAAGTTGTATCTGAGAAAAAATGGTAGAATCTCGCTCAAAAAGCGGTAAAAAACCATGAGTTGCTGCACAAGTTATTAATTCTATCATCTTCTCATCTTGAAGCCACTTAAAGGTACCTAAAAGGTCGCTATAATAATTTTGATAAAAAGCAGAAAGGTTATTTTTTAAATTACGTAAATGGAATTCGGCGATTTTCTTTCTTGAAGGATGATTAGTATATTTCTGAATGTCAGATTTAGCTCTTTTTATTAAGTCTTCAACATAATGAATAAAACGTTCTTTCATATAGTTGTCAGCCATCATTTCTGCCAATATTGGGGTGATATTGATTGTTATAGCAGTCTTTACTCCTTTCTCTTTAAGCTCCCTTAGAACATTTAACAGAGGTATATATGTTTCCAGAGCGGCTTCAGTATACCACTGTTCTCCTGCAGGCCATACCCCACTCTTCTTACACCAAGGCATGTGACCATGCAGTACTAATCCAAAATATCCGGTAGTCATTTATATTTTCAATTTTAGGTTTTACTAGTAAAATAATTTTCCTTTTTATTAAGTTTAGTGAGAAGAGATAATGTGAAAAATTATTAGCCCAACAAAATTAAGTTAAATATTGATTTAGAAGATAATTAGGTGAAAAAAAATGGTTTCAAAATTAAAATCAATAAAAGTACCTCCATCGAAAGAGGAGTTAAATAATCGTCTTGAAAAAGTGCGTTCCTTAATGCATCGTGAAAATTTAGATTATTATATTTCATTTAACCCAGTAAACATTTACTATTTAACGAATTTTGCTAATAATGTTCATGAACGACCCTTTATCTTAGTAATTGAGAAAGAAGGTCCCCCAAAAATGGTAGTACCACTTTTAGAAAAAAGTCACGTTGAAACAAGAGCATTATGTGATCTGGAGTTTTTCAGCTATTATGAATTTCCTGCTCCAAAAGGAGAAAATTGGTTTGATCAATACCAAAAACTTATTAAAAATAATAAAACAGTGGGCATAGAGTCTGCAATGCCTATGGGAATTGCAGAAAAAACTCAAGGAATTAAGATCATCACGGATATTATTGATGAGGTTCGGATTATAAAAACTGACTATGAAGTTGGACGTTCAGTACACGCTTGCAAGGTAATCAATAAAGGTCATAAGGAAGTTCTTAAAATGTGTCGACCTGGTGTACTAGAGTTTGCATTATATCAAAAAGTAACAGGACTCATGACGTCTAAAATCATCCAAGATATTCCCGAAGCTAATTTTATGGTATGTAAGACCACCGCTGCTGTTTGGCCACCCTCTTTTTCTCATGATCCGCATATAATACCAAAAATTTTTGCTGAAATGGAAAACGGAGGACCACATGTTTCAATAGTTTACGCGCAAGTAGATGGGTATGGAGTTGAAATAGAACGAACTTTCTTCTTAGGTGAAATACCACAAAGAGCTAAAAAACCGTTTGAAATCATGTATCAAGCAAGAGATTTAGCATATACTCTATTAAAGCCTGGAGAGAACATGGGGGAAATTGATAAAAAAGTTAGGAAATTCATTACGAATAATGGATATGGGGATTACATCATCCATCGGACAGGGCATGGATTAGGGATTACTGGGCATGAAGCACCATTTCTAGCAGAAGGTTATGATCGTCAATTAGAACCTAACATGTTAATAAGTGTTGAACCCGGAATTTATATCCCCAGATTAGGAGGATTTCGACATTCTGATACAGTCTTGATTACAGAAGACGGATACATTAAATTATCTAATGCACCAGAAAAGTTAGATGAGTTAATTATTGAACTATAAATTCACATCTCTTTTTTAATTTCTTCCATTGATTTACGTAAAGTAGGTTTTGGGATTGCTCCTTTTACATAACCAAATGGTAGGATAGTAAGCAAATAGTCATCCTCCTTTAATTTGAGTATCTCCTTCGCCTTTTCCCGATCCATGGAGCCAATCCAACAAGTTCCGATCCCCAAAGACCAAGCCATAAGCATCATATTCATAGAAACCAAGGATGTATCTATAACATACCAATTAGGACTCACCCTTTTTTTTCCAACTATTGCAATTGCCAAAGGTGCTCTTTTCACGAACTTTCCGAACATTGCATTACTTGCTACATTTTCCAAAAGCTCCTTATCTTTAATAACGATAAATTCCCAAGGTTGCCTATTTGAAGCGCTTGGAGTCCATCTTGCTGCTTCTAATAGCATTTCAATCGCATCTTCAGCAATCGGGGTATTTTGAAACGAACGAATGCTCCTACGGTTCTTCATAAACTCTAAAAGTTTTTCTGGTTCAATCATGAAATTTATAGTTTATAGATGATTAAAAATGCAACTTTAATATTTTAAAAATACCAAAACTCCCAAAATAAATTCTCAAATATTAAATTACAATCAGGTCATAAATGCATTAAGGTCAATGGAATGAAAAAATCTAAGTTTGTTTTTGAGCTTAGACTAATTATCTTCTTCTTTTTTATTTTCAAAATATTCTGATTCTAAATTCGGGAAGAATTTTTTTTTCCGTCCATCCTTTTGAAAACGTATGAGATTCAAATCTCTTAATTTGTTGATATGATAATGAATTGTTTTATGATCCACTTTTAGTTTCTTTGTAATGATATTATTCCATAACCCCGGTTCATTTTCAATCATCTCTAAAATTTCTAGGGTTAGCTTGCTTTTACTCAATTTTAAATCTATATTTGAAATAGGATTTTTATCATAATATGGAAAATAGGCAATAAATTTACCCACTCGCTTTTTTCCAATTATCTTATAGGTTTCAAGAATATCTAAATGCCAGACTAAATTTCCTGCAGCAATTTCTGTTCTTCTTAATAGCTCATTGAAATGAATTCCAGGCTCATTTAATACTAAATCAATTATTTTATCACGGTTTTTATTTTCTAATACATCTTCCAAAGTAAGACGATGCACTCCCTTCTCAATTGGAACAGTTCGCATTTTTAAATAATTTATGTAATCACTTTTTGAGATCATTATTGCAGCAGCAACAATAACACAAAAGAGAATTACAAAAAATGAAACCCAAATCCAATTATCAACTATGTTATTTACTTCAAAATAAGTAATATAATATTCTGTACTAGCATTCAGTAAAGATAATGATGTCTCTAAATACAATTCTGAATTAGATGTATTAAGTTGTTCTTGTGTTTCAAATATTTCCCAAGATTCACTAGATGGTTCATAAACTCCGATTGAATATTGTGAATTTAAGTTAAATCCATATTGAGTACTTTTAAAGCTCCGAATTGTCAGATGTTCTATGGTAACATTAGCTATAATCAACATTATGCAATTATATTTATTTTGATACTGAAGACCCCCTTTATTTGGATCTTGTGGGGCTTTAGAAACACCAAAATTTCCAAGATTTTCTTTTGAAGTGATATTTAATGATAATGGATTGCTATTATTGATGAAAAAGTGAATTTGTTTATTTAGAATAGGATTTTCGTAGCTAGCACTAAGTTCTATTGAGACATTGCTACTTATACTTAAAAGTATATTGTTAGAGAAATGATAGTTAACTGTTTCATCTGCATTTATGGAATCGTTTGTAGAGAATCCAGGAATGTATTCATCCCGAGCTAAAACCGTGTTGAGGTACAGATTTAAACTTAATAATACTATAAATGATGCAAGAAAAATAATTGTTTTATTTTCCCTTTTCACCATTTTACGAATTTTTAGCCAACCTCAACAATATTTTATATAATTTTGATAATTAAAAGATAAAAAAAAAGGATATTAATTAAATACTATTGTCTCATCTCTTCTTCTTCCAATAATAAATTGCTAATACTGCAACCAAGGCACTTGCTCCTACACCAATACTAATAATTATCGCGAGTGTAAAATCTGGAAGTAAAATTGTCCAATATGAGAAATGATCAACGTTGGCTACTAAATATCCGTTCTCAACCGTAGTTGGGACTGATACCCATTCTCCGGTTGCTTCATCGTAGTATGCCCACGTACCTACTTGATTTTGATTTGTTGCTTGAATCATTAACTTTGCTTGTATTTGATTTGTAGCATTTGTTTGAATTCTAACGCAAAATCCTTCATCATATCGAAATCGATTTTGATTCCTCATTTGGTAAGTGTTTCCATTTAATAATCCAAGTTCTTTTTGTTCTTCCGTGCATGTCATATTCATCGTTAAATCTCCGGATGTTGTAACTTCAAGAGTGAAATCTTTTACCCCAATCTTCATTGGTTCACAATCAATACGTAGATCCATATTAACATTCGCCATAATTCTTAGTTGGGTTTGTAATCTGAATCTAAAATTGTATTGTGTAGAGGAGTTCAATCTCGTTTGGTACCAGTCTTGATTAATTTCTTCAGGAGTTGTTCCTTGAGCTGCAACCGAACTTACGTTCAATAGGGAAAAAAGTACCATGAGACTAAATATACTGATTAAAATCTTATGTGTTTTTTTCATTTTTTTTCAACAAATTTTATTATCTGTAAGAAAGAAGTATATTCTATATAAAAAGGATTGAGGAATAATTATTCCCATTAGACTTAATTATACAATCAAATCATATCTTCACGTTTACAATTTAGAGTATCCCTATTAGATTTGATAAATGTGATAGATTCATTTCTTAAAGGTTCCACATTAAAAAGCAGTCTTCCTAATCCTTAAGTTTTAATATAATAATTTTGATAAATAATTAAAGATTATAATATTTTAAGATATTGAAAAGGAATTCATATTATTCATAAATTTATTTGAATTTTATTTCAATGTAAATAGAACATTGGAGAAAAACTCATGAGTTTAAAGGAATTCACTAAGGAAGTTTTTACTCGTTATGGTTTTACAGAAGAACAAATCCTTATATATCTTGGTTATTTAAGAGTGCCAAGAGCAACTTCTTCGGAAGTATATCTCACATTAACCGATGATTATCAGGATTTAACTTACGAAAAGGTCGTTGAAGAAACAAATCAGCTAGTTGAAAAAGGTTTTTTAAAGCATGTGCCTGGAATTGTAGATAGATACATTCCACTTGAACCATTTTTTGAATTATTTACATCAGAATCCGAGATTTTTAGAAATGAAATTGCTCAAATCAAGGATAGGATTTTAGCTGATCAAGCAAGTAGGTTTGAAAAACTAGAATCAATCCAAGATAAGAGCATAACTGAAGTAGTGACTGCTGTAGATCGACAATTGAAAAAATTCTTTGAAGATTCTGATACTAAAAGCAATTATAAGGCAGAAAAAATAAATTTAGCTAGAAATCGTTTTACTGACACTTCAAAAACCCTTGAAGAAAACACTCATTCAATTTTAAACGTGCTAAACTCAGATTTAAAAAACATTAGTGCCACAAAGATAAAAGAAAACGAATCTCAAGTCAATACAACAAAAGAGAACTTAACTAAATTAGTTGCTGATTTATTATCTGATTTTTCAAGCCGAGTTGAAAATATCGAAAAAGAGTTGAAGCAAGATCTTGATGAACATGTGGATCGTCATAAAACTATTGCAAATGACTTGAAACCTCGCATGGAACAAATTCTCGAGAAATATTTAGAACGCATGGATAAGATAGTTACTGATCTGAAACAAAGGATATCTAATCTATTAAATGAACACGCTACTCACGTGAAAAATACAACTGAGACTCTTCAAACTAACTTAAAAGCAACAGTAGATGAACGGCATCGAATCTTAAATGATCAATCAAATGATTTCAAGAGCATGACACTAACCTTAATTGACAACCTCCTCGAACATGCGAATCGATTTACTGATTTTTCAGGAGAAATGGCGAAGAAGGGCTTTTTCTGGATGGGTAAGAAGAAAAAATTTAAAGCACGTCATGAAACTACAATTCAAAACATTCTCACCTTTACAGAGCCCATGAAAGATGATTTCATTAAAACAACTGAAGATTATATAAAAGATACGCGCAAAACTACTGATGATATTAAAGAGGATGTAACTACCATTATTTCCAGAGAAAATGAAAATCTCGGAACTGAGACAACAGAGTTAGATCATAAAGCTCAAGAAACTATTAACGTACAGTTAGAAACATTAGCAACAGACATGGCCGGTGAAGTTGATACTACACTACAAAACGGAATAAAAGATTGTTCCAGTACTACCATAAAGTTGAAAGATTCACTTGAAAGCTCTATTCAGCAACATCATAGGCAATATAATGAAGCTATCACTCGACATAAGGATGATTCTCTTAAACATTATACAGAATTTGATACCGACATAAAGAAGATTAAAGAAGATTGGATCAGGGATACGGATGATAAATTTATTGTAGGAAAACGTGATATCTCTGATAAAATTACCGCTGAAATCAGCCTATGGGGAGATGAATCTGCGGATTTAGATAGAACATTAAGTGAAATGCTCAGTGATCATAAATCCAAATATGAAGAAAATGCTAAAACACTGCAAAATAGCTTATCAAACACTACTAAGGACACCGCACAAAATATCAAGGATGCAATTGCTGATTTCACGCTCCAATTCATGAATTCAATTGATGATGGAACGGAATTGTCAGAACAAAATGAAGATAAATTGAAGGATATTTTTAACGCTTCGAGTGCGCTCCCTGAGATTTCTGAAATTACCACCTGGCAAGTAATTGGTAGGGATGCGATGGTATCTGCCATTAAAGACGCGATTTATAGGACAAAATCTTCTGTCATTATCGTGACACCAGTCGTTATCCCAGAAGTTTTACAAGTTGTCAGTGAATTTGCTTTTCAAAAGAAAGCGGCACGATTCATGCTTACAAGTCATTTTCCAATGGACCAATATGGAGATATTATTCGTAAGATGATGAGTTTAGGTAATATTCAATTCCGACAGCTTAATACTCAAGGCGATTTCTATGCGGTCACCCGAGATGCCGAAGAAGTGATTATTGGTCCATTTACAGATAATGAATCTGAAATGATAAGCGTGGTTTCAAACCAAGCTTCATATGCGAAATTATATTCGCAATTTATCGGTCCAATTTTCCAAGCAAATAGTCGACCAATAAAGTAAATTTCTTTTATTTCTTTCTTTTTTTAATATAACTAAGCAATTAGGATAATTTTTTAAGCAAATGAGTTGTTCAACTATTGCAATTTTGTTATATTTTATCCATTTTATCATTAATTGTATAATGATTAATTAAATCGATGAATGTGAGAATAGGCAAGTATTTTATATCGTAATCTAAATCTTTATATAAGATATCATTTTTAAACCAGATTTAAGATTAGGATGTTTTAGAGCGATTATATATTCATAAATAAAAAATAAAAAAGATAAACTTATAATGCTTCCATTTTAGCATGTTATTTTTTGGTTGGAGCCTTCTTCTTTACTGGAGCTTTTTTCTTAGCCGGAGCTTTTTTCTTAGCTGGTGCTGCGGGTTTTTTTGCCGGTGCTTTCTTTTTTGCCATTAGATAATACCTCTCTTTATTCTTTTAAAAATTAAGATTTAATACTTTAATGTTACGCGATTTCATTTTTAAATATTTCTTTTTTAATGTAAATGAAGCGAATTATAATGTTAAAACATATCAAGAATCTCATAATGCTTGATATAGATTATTATTCAAACAGTAATTTTCGGTCAATATTATTAAAGGATTATCAATTTCTATTTTTTTTTCCCTCCATTCATTGTATATTAGATTAAATATTAGTTTTTTATCTTGTTTTTTCACTCGTCAGAATTAAGTTAAGTTTAAATATATGGAGATCTTAATATTATTGGTTCGCAATCGAACGTTCGAGATCAAACGATTTAGTTAAAATATGAAATAAAATGAAAAAATTAAATGAGGTATTAAATATGGGTAAAATAATTGCATATTGTGGACTTGATTGTTCAGAGTGTCCTGCATATTTAGCTACTCAAAAGGAAGATTTTAAGGAAATTGAAAAGGTTGCAAAAGAATGGTCAACTGAATCATTATCGTTTAAACCTGAGGATATATATTGCGATGGTTGTAATAGGGAGGGAAGAATTTTTAGCTGGTGCAAAGAATGCCCCATAAAAAGTTGTTGTCAAGAGAAAGGATTCCAAAATTGTGCTTTTTGTGAAGATTATTTCTGCGATAATTTAAAGATGACTTTTGATAAAGTACCATCAACTAAAGAAATGTTAGACGAAATTCGAAAAAATTTTTAATATGAATATTAAAATACATGAAGAAGTGAAAAATATGGAATTAGAAGAAGTGAAAAAATTGAGTTTGGAATTGATGGATTCCTCCAAAGCGGTATATTTAACAACTATTGACTCAAAAGGATACCCCATAACAAGAGCAATGTTTAATTTAAGGAATAAGGAGCAATTTCCTGAATTTATAGAGTTCTTCAATGGATTGGACAATGAATTCGATATATATATTTCAACAAATACATCATCATCTAAAACTGATCATGTTATGAAGAATCCTAAAATTTCCGTTTATTACTGCGAACCTAATGATTTCAAGGGAGTCATGTTTGGAGGAAAAGTAGAAATTATTGATGATATGAACATAAAGAAAAATTTATGGTTAGACTGGTGGACAAAATATTATCTTAAAGGATTAAGTGATCCAGATTATACCCTACTTCGATTAAAACCACTAATAGCACAATTCTATTATAAATTACAAAAAGTCGAATTTGAGCCGGGAATAGAATAAAATATCATTGTTTTTAAAATAGATGCTAGATTATGAGTAAAAAATCAAAGGAATTTAGTGCGGGAGGATTTTTAATTTCTAAAATCCATCAACTTTCTCAAAGAATTTTTACAAAGATTTTACGAGAATATAATTTAGATTTATTTAATCCATCCCAAGGACGAGTGATATTTCTATTACTACAAAAAGATAATATTCCTATTCATGAACTCGTTGAAAAGACTCAATTAACTAAATCTACACTTAGTTCGCATCTGGATAATCTTGAAAAAATCGATATTGTCAAAAAAATTCAATCTAAGAATGATAAACGGGAGACTTTCATAATTTTAACAGAAAAAGCGTTAAAATTGAAGCAGGACTATATTGATGTATCAAGAATTATGACGAACTTATTTTATGACGGCTTTAGTAAAGAAGAAATAAACCAATTTGAAGATTATCTACAACGCTGCCTTCAGAATCTTATAAAAAGAAGAAATGGTTAGGTTAATAGAACAAGAAAAACAGTTAAAACTGCTTGATTCATGAACTAATAAAAGAGGAATAAAAATTATTTTGAATAAAAATTAGAAAAAAAATTACTCTCCTTTTGGCATACTAGCTGAATTATCGTCATCTTCGGAATGGATTCGTTTTAAGTCAATATCAGAATATCCTGGAATAATGTTAAGTAATCTACGCATGGAATTTTCAACATCTTTTGAGGACGTGACGAACCTGCCAACTATAAGTATGTCAGCACCCATTTCTAAAGCATACTTTGCAGTGTTGGGCTCTATTCCGCCAGCAACAGCTACTAAAACGCGATCTCGTCCTGATGCTAATTTTTGATCCTTGTAAAGTTCCTTTATTTTAGGAATTACTGCCCATCTTGCTTTTTGTGCTGCATCAGAAGATTGACTTACAGAACCTTGTTCCACGTCTATTGCCCTATGTAAAATGATAACATCAGGAATATGTTTCAATGACTTTAATTTTGTAACAGGATCCTCTACTTCCATTGTATCTACGAAACCGTAGATACCCATGCGATTAGCTTCTAAAAGGAATTTATCAATTGATGAAGGAGCTGCTAAACCACTTGCAACGGTTGCATCTGCTGTTGCATCAAAAGCGAAATCCACTTCTAACTTACCTACATCCAGAGTTTTTAGATCCGCTACAATAAATTTCTGTGGAGCAATTTCTCTAATCTTTTTTATCGCTTCCATTCCATACTTCTTGAGAAATGGTGTTCCAATTTCTAAAATAATCCTATCACTCTTCGGTAAATTACTAACAACCTTTAAAGCATGATCTATATCTGGATGATCTAAAGCTACTTGTATATAGGGAGGCCTCCATAACCTCGGTACTTTCATTCCAGCAACTGGATGTTTAGCTCGATCTTTATCATAAAAAATTTTCTCAATAGGAGGATAATTTTTCAAGGCTCTTGAAATTGCTAATTTTGTAGCTCCATAATTATATTGATAGATTTTCCTATAATCTTTTGCATCAGGATGGATAAATACACTCACAATCATTAACCACTCATCGAGTTTATTCATGGGGATGAGATTTTCTTCTACTGCATCTGCAATAGCCTTCGCAACAGCGGCTTGGGCGGGACCAAAAATCTTATTAGAATCTTCCATCTTTGAGAGCGTGACTTTGGGGACTATTAAACTTATCGGCTTAGTTAACAAATTAGGTCGAATACATGCTAATAATCTCCCATGCCCCATTGATGGTGCACTAAGGGCATTCGCAAAGGAGATTCCAACTGGCCCATCCTTTGAACCGATTAACAAATCAATATGCGCTATGTTTTCTTCAGCACCCAGAAGGGCTTCTCCTATAAAATAATCCGTTTTTGCCATAATTCATACAGAAACTCTTTTTTATTTAAAATTAAATATGTTTTGGATAATATAATTAATAATTTATCTACAATAAATTAGAGTTAATTCTCAATTAATAAAATTTTCATATATTACTAAATAAAATTCATTTAATATCATCTTGCTGAAAATACGATTCTACTTTTTTGGCATTTTGTTGTAGAGTCTCTAATTGATTTCTAGACAACTCATTAGTCTGAAAAATTACGTGTTCACAGTCATATTTTGAAAAATCTTTTTCAAAAATAGAAATCCCGAATCCTTCTTGCTCAATCCATAATCGAGAGCCCGGATATGGTGTAGCAATAAAATAATTTATGCGATCATTAACATCAAATGGAAGTTGCTTGATAAATTGAATTGTTTGTAAAAAAGTGTTTTCAGTTTCTCCGGGTAACCCTAACACAAAATAGGCTTGAATGGGTATTTCTACTTGTTTTAAATATTTTAAACCTCTCATCACTTCCTTTGGATCTTGATACTTAAAATTTTTTCTAAGAACTTCGGGGTTTGCAGACTCTATCCCTGTAGCAATAAGGTGACATCCTGCTTGTTTTAATAATCGTGCTTCTTCTTGGGTTATAGAGTCTACTCGTAATTCACAACCCCATGGTATATTTATGTTATTTTTCAAGAACATCTCACAAAAATCATTGAAGAATTGCCTGTTAATGTTAATGTTATCATAGAAATTGATGTAGGTATAGTTTTGTAAAGAAATTATATCTCTTATTTCTTCGAATATAGATGGAATACTTCTTATGCGTGGTGTTTTAAATAAATTTTGTCTTGAGCAAAATGAACATTGATTTGGACATCCTCGATTAATGATAATGCTTGCTACTCTATAATGATAATGTTCATGTACGAGTTTATATCGAGCAGGTAATGGTAAGGAATCAACATTAATAGGTTCTGGAGTTCCAGTAAACTCTATCTTTTCATCACGATTTTTGAATGCAATCCCCTTAACATCCCTTAAAATTAATTCAAATTCTGGGATAGTTAAGTCTTGATAAGCCTCATTCTTTAATATCTCCAATAATTCTGGAAATGATTGTTCTGCTTCTCCCACACAGATATAATTCACTAAGTTTTCCATATTTAATATATCCTCATAAAGGAAAGATGTATGTGGTCCACCTAAAATAATCACACTCTGAGGAACTAATCTCCGTATAATTTTAATAATTTTAAGAGTATAATAAAAATTGTTTGTAAGTGTTGTTAATCCAAAAAAGGAATACCCTCGGATTTTATTTTTAATAATCCCTTCTAATTCTGAATCATTGAGAGGATAAAATTGCTCTAAATCAAAGATGTCTACTATTATACCTTGATCCTCTAAAATTGAGGCGAGGTAAAGCAAGCCTAAATTTGGCTCTCTAAAATATTCTACATTAATTTCTGTAGATTTGGTAGTTTTGGGATTTATTAAAAGAATCATTATATATAGTATAGTTATTTATCTTTTTTTGAGCCTGTTAAATCATGTACTATTACTTCTTCATCTGATAATGAATCTTGAATCCGGAATGCCTTTAGCACATTTTCAATATTACCTGGTTTACTGAATTTTTCCTCCATGATTACTGGCGTTTTCAACCTTATTATAGGAAGGTTTTCATCTTCGCGTATATAAAGTTCTATTCCTTGAATTGTTCGATTTATGACTATGACTCGGACTGAATAATTGCGATCATTAAAAAACGTAAAACCATTATTTAGCCTGCCTAATTTAACTTCTTCTAAGGTAATTTTCTCATCTTTAAGAAAGGATTCCATTATTTCTTCATCTGAATAAAGAGTACCACCCACGATTAAGAAAGATCTTTTGAATCCTTTCAAAATAGGATATTCTTTAATAGATTCTAATGCTTGATTCAATCGTGGATTATGGATGAGTAAATCTCCTGCTGGTAATTTATCCAGTTGAGTTGAAAAGTCTGATTTGTCAATTGAACGTGCTCTTCCTTCTCCTAAGGGCTTATTTAAAATTTCTTGAAACTCTGGATCTTCAGAGGAATATTTATTCAAGGAATATATACGGTAAAATAGACGTAATTGCGTTCTTAGCATTCCAGCTAAAATTCCTCCATATATTTGAAGTTTAAATGAACTATTAATGCCGTTAAACGTCCAAATCTTTTTAGTATCATGATCAACCAGTAAATAGACTTTATGGCTATTTAGATAATTGATAATATCGCGAACGAATTCTCCATCTATTACATCAACAGTTAAAAAATATGGAGATTCCCTTATCTCGAGTACTTCGAAAATTTGCATCTGTAATGATCCTAAATATGTGCTTTAATTGTAATATGAACTGCATGTTAAAATAAATATTAGTTTTTTTGTGAGAAAAAGAAACCGAAGAAAGTGAAAAAGACCTCGATATCAATAAAATTTTTATATTTTGGGTCATTTTTCTTTATAATTTTCCTTATATTAATTTGATTAAGATGAGTTCAGATAAAAAACAGTACAAGTTAAACATATCAGGTGGAAATGAGGGACCCGGCAAAGGCTTATCAAAAATAATTGAAATCGACGAAAAAAGATTTCGCTTTGAGGGAATGGGAATAGGAGATGTAATTAAAGGTGGATTGATTGGTTTTCCTAATTATGAATTTGAAATCACGGGAGGATCAGATGCCAGTGGATTTCCAATGAGAAAAGATGTTCACGGACCTGTTAAAAAAAAGATTCTCGTTTCAAAACGCGGAACTGGCTATAAACCTAAAAGAAAAGGAGAAAAAAAGCGAAAGACCGTGAGAGGAAATGAAATAACTTATGACATGACCTTGATTAATCTAAAAACCATTAAATATGGAGAAACTGAACTTTTCAAAGCAACAGAAGGAGAATAATAATATAAAGGTGAAACATCATCGTCAAAGTGAAAAAATGCAACTTTTGTTCAAGTGATATATCAATCGGAAAAGGACACATGTATATTAAGCGTGATGGAACAATCTTGAATTTTTGCAATCAGAAATGCAGAAAAGCATTATTATTGTACAAAAAAAATCCACGGAAGACAAGATGGACTTCCGTTTATGGAAAAGAATAATATTCTCAATTTCTATAAAAATAGAATCTAAATTTTCTATTAGGAGAATAGAAACTCATTTCTTTTATATAATAAGTTTATAAAATTTATTATAAGTATAGAAACTTCAAGAGATCATTTATTGAAGTACTTGGGAAGTAGAATTTGAGGAAAATTCAAAATATATTAAAGAGAATTTTTTTAATAATATCTATTTTCTATTGTAATCTCGGGAATTTCAAGAGATCATCTATTAAGTCTGCATGGGACACGATCATTCTTTTGCAACAAAAGCGTTTGATTCCTAATTTATTAAAAGCGTTCTCAGGACTTTCCCCTTTTTCTATAGCCTCCAAATAAGGTTTATAAACATGTGCGATGAGCTTACCACATGAAAAACAGCGGATCGGTATAATCATAATTTTATCACATCTTCAATTAAAAATAGGATGTTAATCGTAATATTAACAATTATTCATAAAAAAAAAACTTTCCGAATAAATCAAAAATTTTATTTTCTATCTTCTACTAATTTCTTCTATAATTCGATGAATTATGAAAATATATTGAATGATTTTAAAATATATTCGAAGGAGAAAAAAAATGAGTTATGTAAAATATAAAATTCCCGATGACTTGAAAAAAGATTTAAAAAACGCCTTGAACACTATAGCTGGAGCACGAGATTCAAAGATACGAAAAGGAATGAATGAAGTTACGAAAGCAATTGAAAGGAACTTAGCTAAACTTGTTGTAATGGCCGAAGATGTGAGCCCTCCAGAAATACTTTTTCATGTTCCCTTGTTATGTGATGAAAAGAAGATACCGTATGCTTACCTATCAACTAAAAAAGAGTTAGGTAGTGCAGTTCGAATAAACGTTTCATCTTCTGCTATAGCAGTTGAAAATGTAGGTACTGGAAACGATAATGTATTAGGTAGCATTATTAAGAAATTAGGAGCATTAAGAACTTAAAGTGGTGTATTTTTTGGTAAAAATTGATAAATCAAAAGGGGAACAAAAAAAGCAACCATATGATTTTTCTATTCCTGCTGAAGTTCTCCAAATTGTTGGTCGTACTGGTCTTACCGGAGAAATAAGCCAAATTAAAGTGCGTATCCTGGATGGTCCAGATAAAAACCGGATTTTAACCCGAAATGTCAAGGGACCTATACGCGTTAATGACATCGTAGTGTTAAGGGAAGTCGAGAGGGAAGCTAGAAAAATTAGAAGAAAAAGATAAACATTTCGGTAATTATTTATTTATGAAAAATCTAGTTTCTAAAAAAATTTTTAAAATCATTCTTTCTTTTTAAAATATCCTAAAAGTCCCAAATTTTCATCATATTCATCTTGTAGATATTCTCTTAAGGCAATTCTAATTGCTTCAGAACGGCTTGGGACAATTTTCATATCTATTAATTTTTGAATATTCTCATCATAAAGATGAGGGATATTAATGGTAATATTTACCATTTTAGGTTTCTTTTCGTCTGTTTCGGTCAATATATGTAATCCTAATTTTGTTAATTATGAGATTATTGATATGATGGGTGAAATATGGAATGTTTAAAGCAGATAAATATTCTTAGCGTCTAACAATACCAAATTTTTAGTAATAAATTATAAGATTAGCTTATATATAAAATTATGTGTCCATAATGACGGTATTTAAAGATTTCTA
>Ga0307426_1001435_pt1 | contig 15687 bp, 16 predicted proteins | sample SalMarWE160340MG_FD_202165 | JGI IMG/M metagenome (GOLD analysis project Ga0307426, IMG submission 202165) | Salt marsh sediment microbial communities from the Plum Island Ecosystem LTER, Massachusetts, United States - WE1603-40 | ecosystem: Environmental > Aquatic > Marine > Intertidal zone >... | reverse complement strand
ATGATGGTTTAGAAGCTTCCAGAAGCGAAATTTTAAACATATTATCATCTAAATTTAAATCGGATTTTACAATAAGTTCTTTTTCTGAACCAAAAAGTTCTCAGTTCGAGAGTTTATATTCTCAAGTCTTAGACCCGAATCAAAATAAAAAATCAAATGGAGTTGAATAATTATTGAAAGGATTTACTAAATTTAAAAAAGCTATAAGACCTATCCAGTCAACGATTTGGCTTGAGTTAAAACTCCAAAAATTAAAATTCATAATAATTTCATCTATTTCAATTGTTCTATTTATATTAACGAGCGTGATTCCTTATATTTCATCACCATTTTTCTTTCTTCCTTCGGATCAAGCGACATATATGCATTATAGTACCAGTTTTTATCTTTTTATGGTTATTTTATCAACAGGAATCTTTTTTTCAAGTATAATTTGCTCCGAATACCAAAAGAAAACAGGGTTAACCATATTTCCGTTAATTAGTAAAAAAAAACTAATTATAGGAAAGTATATAGCAAATTATATTTTGATAATTGGCATCGGAGTTATATATTTTTCATGTATAGGTATTTTTAGCTATTATTTTTATGGTGGACCAATTCTCTATACTATTTTTATTAGTTTCAGCTTTCTTGCTTTATATCTCTTAGCATTAGCTAGTTTTACAACCTTTTTTAGCTCTTTTATGCGTTCCACGCTTCCTGTTTTTGCCATTATTGCCGGATATTTATTGTTGGGAGGTCTTGTAATAGATCCAGTTCTTAGGTCTTTAGGTGCAAACCTAGAACCATTATACTCGTTATCATATCTTTATTCTATCGTTCAATACACCTTTTATCCCAATTTCTCGTCAATTGAGAGATATAATGAACTTGGTAATTTATGGATGTTTCCATCGGCGGAGGGAACCATAATAATGTTAACAATATATGCAATTGTATTTTTTCTATTGGCATATTTAATATTTAGAAGGAGACAATTATGATTGATATATTAACAAAAGGAAATGAAAACAGATTAAAACAATTTGATCAAAAATGAGAATGAATCTATCAAAAAAACCAAAAGTTGTATTGTCGTTGTTATTAATTCTGTTATTGATCAGTATATCAACTATCTCCTCAGCTTTCGATTCTACTTACTCTTTATCTTTGCGAAGCGGATCTCAGGTTTTTGAAGTGAAAAAATATGATGAAGATCTATGGAATACAACGGTTAATCCCATATCAAATCCTTCTAACTTGTTTGGTGGTGAAGCAAACATTTGTGGGGCAAAAAGTAAATTAGTGTGTCTAAACACGTTAGGGAATGATATAAGTACATGTGGTATTTTCAACTATTTTTTCTTTCAATGGTTCAACGTGCCTTTTAATTCACTGCTTAAACCTAACGGATACGATTGTGAATATATTAATGGAAGATATCCTTACTATAATCTAATATGGGATTGCGAATTAGGGTATTGGAATTTCACGACAAATTCATTTAAAAATTATGCAAACTATACTAATATGAATCCAGGTCCCCCGCATAAACATCTTTTCATTCTCCGGGATCCATCGAATTTTTCAAGAATTTTAATAGATTATAACGATTTTGCAACCGTTGTTAACAATGATCCAACAATCCAAGCTGCGAATTATTCCTTGCCTCTTCTTAATGGAGAAGAATTCTTGTGGCAATTAATTGTATATGGATTAATAATAGCAGACCCATTTAGTAGCTATCTAAATCAAATTATCGACGGGTTAGATTGTTTTAATGCTAGTATTCAAGAGAATTCATTAATCTTTCGAATAAGTGGAGAAAAAATCTTTATTGTCGAAATTACTTATAATAATTTTGGGATAATGGATACAATCCTAATGAAGAATATTCAAAATGAGATATTTTATCTTATCACTAGCTTATATCCTCAAAATGACGTGTATATTATTCTTGGATTGATCTGTGGTGCAGTTTTAGGATTAATTGGGATTCAAATCTGCTTGAAAAGGCGTCAAAAAAAAGAAATCTCTAGATATGTACAATGAGGACAAACAGTTTTTGATGATAAACATCTTCGGTCATTTGCAGCAATTCTTTTATTATTTATCTATCTCAGCTTGATAACGTTTTTATGCTACACTTATTTTTCCTATCTATGAATAATCCTGATATTATAATAGTAGGAGCGGGTCCCGTAGGCATATATTTTGGATGGCAGTTAGCTCGAAAAAATCACTCTGTTTTAATTGTTGAACGTCATTCTAGAGAAGATTGTGGTTCAAAAATGGATCAATTTCATTTGGAAACGATGGTTTTTGAAAAATATGGTATAACTCCACCAGAAGAGGGAACAAACGAGTTCATTACTAATTTTGAATGGACTTCTTATTATGGACCATATGGGAAATATCAACAAGTCATGAAATATCCGGTTACTGCGATGCGGTTTCAATTCTTCATACAACGTTTAATTAAATTAGCAGAAGCTGATGGCGTTACATTTGATTTTTCGTCAGAATATAAGGTACCTATTGTAAAGGAAAATAAATTAGTTGGCATTATATATGAGAAAGATGGCAAGATATTTGAAGCATTTGGGAAACTAATTGTGGATTCAACAGGATCTTCAGCGATTGTACGTAGATCTCTTCCAACTGATTTAGGAGTAGAAACATTTAAAATCGAAGATGATGAAAAAATGTATGTTATTCAACGGGTCATTCAATGGAAAAATCCTGATGAGCCTCACCCTGGTACGGGGCAATATGAGGAATCTATTTCTTGGCTTTACTATAAAACATGGATGGCTCCTCACTTCTTACCAAATGCAAACATCTTTGGAGGAGGACAACCAGGTAGTTATGAAAATCAAGAAAAAGCAATGGAGATCTTCTTGCAAGATGTGCCTATTCCTCCATATGAAATCCTTGAGGTTCATAAAGCGACAACTGCATATAGGAGATCACCTTTTTCATTAGTTGGGAACGGATTCTTTTGTATTGGTGATAGTGCTTGCATGTCAAAGAGTTTTAGCGGAGAAGCAATTGAATCATCTTGGAACGCAAGTTTAATCGCAATAGATGTAATTGATAATTGTTTAAAACAAAATTTAGAATTAAACAAAGAAAATTTATGGTCAATAAATGTTAGATACTTCAGGGAACGGGGGGCCAAACTCGCTGCACTACTAGCACAAATACCTGGAGCGGCTAATACCACGAAAAAAGATGTCACTTACTTATTTAAAAAGAATTTTATTTTCAGTGGAAGAGATTTTACATCAATGTGGGAAAATTTGGAAATGGATATGAACGCGGGCAGGATGATTAAAATAGTAGGGTTATTTTTATGGGGCTTATTAACAAGGCAATTCTCAAGAAAAGCACTTTCAACAATGATCAAATACATGGGAATTTCTGGAAAAATTCGCAAGCATTATGAGGAATATCCCAAAACTCTTGAAGATTTTAAGTTCTGGGCAATTAAAGCAGAAGAATTATGGGTACCTGTGGAAAAAATGAGATATACACTTGAAGATTAGTGAGTCTAAATTCTACCAATTATTATTCCATTAATAAATAGCATTTCAAGAACTTCGAATGATAACATATTTACAAGATTTCCTATTCTTGGTGTTGGGTAGAAAACAAATATTAGAGTTATAGGAAGTCCTATTATAATTTTGATTTACAGTTCCAAAAATTACTCCAGCACTTGGTACTGAGATTATTATAACTATTACCAAAGGAAATTGTCCGGAAGACCCTGTGCACCTTTCTGGAGAGTGTTTGGATCTATAGCGATAATTATTTCAAAATATTTATCTTTATGAAATAAAATTTTATGATGTGTGAATTAACTGGATTGGGTTATTTTACTTATAGTAGGAGAGGAATCCACACTAATTAAAAAGCTATATTTTTTAAAAAAGAAACATTTATCTTTAAAACTATAAATAAGGTGATTTTATGAGTTCTTTAATTATTTATTATTCAAGAACAGGTAATACAAAAAAAGTTGCTCAAATAATTTCAAAAGAAGTTGATTACGATCTTGAAGAGATTATAGACACAAAAAAGAGAAAAGGTTTTATTGGTTTTTTGAAATCTGGCTTTGAGGCTACTCGAGGAAAATTAACTATACTTAAAGAGATTGAGAAAAATCCAGAACTTTATGATTTACTCATATTAGGAACTCCAATTTGGAATAAGCGTATGTCCACGCCAATAAGAACATATATCACTCAGAATAAAAATAAACTGAAAAGAATCGCATTTTTTTGTACTGAGGGAAGTAAAGGAGGTCCAAAAACATTTGTAAGTATGGCAGAATTATGCGAAATGCAACCAATAGCAACATTAGAAATTACCCAAAAAGAGCTTAAAAAAGATTTATATTTAGACAAAATTAAGAATTTTATTCAAGAAATCGCGAATTCGCGATAAAAATTTGTTTTAAACAAATAAATCTAAAATTGATTCTTATTGCTTTAAAAATTAAATAATTTTTTCCTAATCATAAAATTCTGAACAAATTGGGTGTTTGAAGTGAATGATAAAATAGAGATGGACCCTGAAAAAATGTTGGAATTGATGAGATACTCTTTTCTTAGGTTGGACGGCGCATGGTTTATGGCTTCAGTAGAAAGATTAGGTTTGGAAACTGCAACGAATTTGGATATAAAAGCTTGGGAGATGTTCTCTGAAAGATTGGGAAAGAAAATTTCTTCTCTAACCAATTTGAAAGGTGAATTATCCCAAACCGTACCAAAATTAATGAAGATCCAAAATAAACTAATGAATATGAACGCAGAAGTAAGTATTATAAATGAGAATAAAATTAAATATAGGGTTTTAAGCTGTGAAATATGGAAGATGGTTCAGAAAGTATGGTCTAAAGATGCGATTCCATGTCACAAGGTTACCCTTGCAAGTATTCAAGGTTTGCTAAAGGGCGCTTTTCCTGAAAGTGAATTTGTTTTAGAATTTAAAAAGAAAATGCCCTTAGGAGATCCTTGCTGTGAAGTTGAAATAACTATAAAAAATTAATAATTAATTTTAATTATTTTAAGCATTACGAGGAATATCCTGAAAATCCAAATAAATTTGGAGATTGGGTTGAAAATTCTGAGTTTTTATGGGAACCCGTTGAAAAGATGAAATATACTCTAGCATAATGATTAAGTATAGAAAAAAAGTTTTTAATTTTAATTCAGAATTGCATAGATTCAAATAAATAGAAAGAAATAATATTAATAGGATGAAAGAAGAAAGAATAAAGCGATATTCTGATAAAATTGAGTATTTAAATCAAACAATAGAAAATTTATGTGATTGGACAGAAAGTATTAACTTAAACGAGTTTGTTGAAGGCAGAAATTTACAAAAAAAATATGGAATTTATCACGCATTCCAAATTGGGATTGAAATAATTACCGATTTAATATCAATGATGGTGAAAGATATTAGAATGATTCCAAAAGATGACTATTCTAATATAAAAATTATAGAAAATAAAAAAATCATATCAACAAATTTAGCTGCAAAATTAAGAGAAGCAAATGGTCTGAGAAACCGTATCGTGCACGATTATAATGGTTTAGAAGATAGCATAGCATACAATCGAATAAAACTTCTTTTAAATCATTTTAAGGAATTTAAGGTGAATATTAAAGAATGGTTGAAGCAAAATTATTAAATCAAATTGCTAATGACTTTTCTGAAATAATTAGGAATAAGAAGATTTTAGGTATATTATTATATGGTTCTCGCCTTGAAGAAAGAAATACAAATAGGAGTGACATTGATATATGTGTTGTTGCTCCCACTGAAGATATTTATGAATTAATTTCACAAATATTGCAAAATGTCAATGTTACTGGAAAAAAATATGATATCCGTGTTTTTAAAGAATTGCCACTTTATATTAAGATTCAGGTTATTAAAAAAGGAGTTCTAATTTATTCCTCAAATAAATTGGATTTATATGAATACTTCTATATTTACCGCAAACTTTGGGATGATCAAAAACATCGACAAGTGATATCAAAAGAAGAATTATTACAATTATAGAATAAAAAGAATAGAGCCTTAGGTTATAGTTTTGTACCACAATAGGAGCAGTATACTGATGTCCCTTTAACTTTCGCTGTTCCGCAATTAGGGCAATAACTCACTTTACTTTCAATAGTCTCAGTTTGAGGATTTGCCGTTGTAACATCGACATGTTTCATCTCACCAGTGGTAGATGAAAATTTGCCTCGTAAGAGCCCTCTAGCTTTCAAGTCTAAAACGATAGCTTGTACATCTCTAAAAGTTATCCCTGTTATTTGACTAATTTCATCAATTGTTGCCGTGGGATTCGATTCATATTCAAATAACACGGTATTCCTAAGTTTGCTTCGGTTCAACCATGCTGCAACTTGACTTATTGCAATAGATAAACCAATTCCAAGCCAAATAAATCCCCACCAAGCCACAGCTACGCTTTCAGTGAGAGGTCTTATCACAAGATCATTCAAACCCCAATAAACAAACATTCCAGCAATGATTAGGGTACAAATGCTCACTCCTTCGGAATATTGATTTTTCTTATATTTCATGATAATCTTATTTAATATTGTATTGTAAGATTTATACTTATTTTTTATAAAATAAAGCATTCTATTTTTGGAAAATTTTAATTATCTCAATTCAAAGATAATATTATGAAATTTCATAATAACCATAAAAATTATCCATTCGCACATACTTATTCAATTGTAGCGAGAGATGGAAAAACAGGACAATTAGGAGTAGGCGTGCAAAGTCATTATTTTAACGTTTCTATTGTTACTTGGGGTGAATCTGGAGTAGGAGTTGTTGCAACACAAGCATTTGTTAACAAATCTTTTGGAATTAAAGGTCTTGAATTATTAAAAAAAGGAAAAACTCCTGAAGAAGCTTTAAATGAGTTGATTTCTGAGGATGAAGGAAGAGATGTTAGACAAGTATCAATACTAGACGCAAAAGGAAGAGTTGCCACCCATACTGGTGTAAAATGCATCAAATATGCTGGTCATAAAGTCGGAAAAAATTTCTCAGTTCAAGCAAACATGATGCTTTCTGAAAAAGTGTGGTCATTAATGGCAGAAGCATTTGAAAAAAGTGAAGGATTGCCATTACCTGAACGAATTATTAACTCTTTAGAAGCTGCTGAGACTGTCGGGGGAGATATCAGGGGAAAACAATCAGCTAATATAATTATATTTAATGGCGAACCAATTAGCAATAAATGGGAAGAACCCATAATGGATTTGAGGGTGGATGATCACGAAGAGCCACTAAAAGAAATTCGAAGGTTACTAACATTATATAGAGCTTATGAACAAGGAGATAAAGGAGATCAAGCAATAGAAAGGGGAGATATTGATGATGCACTTGAATGCTATAATAGAGGAATGAAAATGGTTCCAGACAATCTTGAATTAAAATATTGGACTGCAGTTTCACTAGCAAATAGTAAAAAAATAGATGAGTCATTAGTTTTGTTCAAGGACGTATTTCAAAAATATGATAATTGGAGAACTCTCACCGAACGATTACCAGAAGTAAATTTATTACAAGTAGAAAAAGAAGACTTAGAAAAAATTCTTTCAATATAGGCTAATATTAATATTCAACCCATATTGGTCCTGCCCATGTCATTCTACCATTTTCTCCCACGAATCGTACCAAATAATAATCAAACCCTCCTGTATTTAAGTTACTCGGAATTATTGGATTGTCGCTATCTTGATTGACATAATATTGACCATTAAGTTCAATACAATAAGGTTCATAAGTCGTTCCTGTGATTGGAGTAGTATCAATAATAGAGACGTTTGAAATGGGACTTGAAATGTCTAATGATTGCCATAATTCCCCGTTTTTCATTATTTCGATTGATCCTTCCCAGTTTGGAATCCAATTAGGAGTAATGGAAGCAGCATCGGATAATTTGGCTACAGGAGCACCATCTTGTGCGAGAAAAATGTTTATCAGTCTATGTGAATTCTGATTGTTCACAATAAGTGTAGATCCATCCCCCACCTTGGTTCCATTGATATTAAAAAAAAGGAGTGGTCTGCCATGGTCAGAATTTGCGTAAATTCTTTGATTTTCTAATCCTGAAAACACGCCTTCACGAGTAAGGTTGTCAACAAATGCTGCAGTTAATCCACCTGGATATGGATGTTCATTTCTCGTATTCCAAATACTAAATGGACGTTGATGACCGATATAAGCCCTCGTATGGCTTAAGCTATGTCCTGGGTGTCCATCATGTTCATCGCTCGAGCTGTATAATGTCATTCTATAACCCATAGTGAATGCATCCATGATTGAAGATCCATGAGTATGAACGGGAGGTGGATCGATAGCTCCCCGATAATTCAACTCATTTCCATGTTCGAATAAAAAATCCCCATGAACTGATGAAACTTCTGCAATTTTAACATACTTTGGATTCAAGAATGTCCAATCTTGTGGATATGCTTTCTTAGTGGTGTGATGTGGCAATGCTAAAGCTCTCGCTCCCGTACTATCAGTGAAAGAATCCAGAGCGTTCCATAAATCTTGCGTCGTTGGGAGCAAAATATAGGAGAGGATTGGATCTTTCATTAATTGATCTCCACTAAAAATACAGGTGTAATGCCCCGTCTTTACTTGAGTCCATTCAATGCCATGAAAAGTTACAAATTCTCCGGGAACATAAGCGTTATTGGTGACTGTTTCTAAATAATTCATAGAAAATGGGTTCCACATCAAAATTTCGCCATGATCCGTGACTGCATTATAATCCAAATGGGCTATATAACGGGCATAATAATAAGAATGTTCAGGAGTGCCCGTTCCATCTGATAGTCCGGTGTGAGTATGAATATCTCCCCACACGATACTTTTTTCATTATTCGTTTGATTTTTTACCATTATCGGATTGCTAAAGTATACATTATTAGTATAGCTATCATTAACTAATACATAATGGAAGCCCGGTGTCTCAATACTCATTTCAAAAACATGGATACCATTATCTTTTCCGTCATTTATTTCATAAGCAATATCTGAACCAAATACTTGCCCTGTAAATCTGTAATCATCTGGAAGAGTAGCTACTGGAGCCTCTAATTCTTCATAAATCGTTAAGTTAAAGGAAAGCAATGAAAACCCTATAACTCCCTTGTAGGTAGCACTTAACCTTTCAAACTGATCCCATGCTTCTACCGTAAGCTCAAAAGTTTCATTAATATTTACTGTTGAAGGAGCATGTATCCAAAGCAAACGAGGACTGTTGTCAAACATGACTTCAAAATCAATATTTATCATCGACCATGAAATTAATGGGATTATAATTGCAATAACTCGAGCTATGGTTTTAATCTTTCTTGAAAGCCTTTCGCAAGATTTTATTATTTTAGATTTATAGGTTTCTATAAACCCAAATTTCTTCTTTAAAATAACAATTATTAACAATAAAACAGCAAATGAGAGAAAAATACCTATACCTGACCAAATTGCTAAATTGAGGGGGGAAAAAGCTTTGTAATAGAAAATCAACACGGTTATAAACGCAATAGAATAAGAGAGTAAGATTCCATTTCTTTTCCAAGCAATATCTTTTGAAAATATAAATAGGAAAAATCCAATCAATAAACCAATAAAGGACCAAAAATACCAAAAGAATGTAAGAATCCCAAACAAATAAAGAGATAACCTTGGAATGCGCCACCATTGGTTCCAGTTTTTATTCCTTAAAGTTCTTATATGATTCTTTGAAATTTTATCCATGATCATTTATTTCTTAAAATTAATTTCGAGTTGATCTAAAATCTCCATTAGATCTAAAACTTGAAAATCAAAATTGTATTTATCTGATGCGTCTTGTAAATTTGTTTTACAAAATGGGCAAGTTGATGTGACAATTGAAGCACCTGTCTGTTTTGCTTCTTCCAATCTCTCTTTTGAAATATCAACAGCCCAATCGGGGTATCCAATCTTTACTCCGCCTCCTGCTCCACAACACCATGCAAAATTTCTGTTTCGTTTCATTTCAACTAATTTTAAACCAGGAATTTTCCTATAAATCTTTCTCGGTAGTTCATAAATACCCATGTGTCTTCCTAAATGACACGGATCATGATATGTTACTGCATGATTAAATTCTGATTTGAATTCAATTTTATCCTCATCCAATAATTTCTCTACTAACTCAAGTGAATGATATACTTCAAAATTATGTGGTACACCATATTTCTTAAAGTCCTTTACTAAGGTTCGATAACATCCAGCACAACTTGTAATAATCTTATTTGCTTCAGTCTTTTTAATTTCTGCTATATTGTAATTCATGTATTCATTTACAATAGATAATTGCCCTGTTCGAATCATTGGACTCGTGCAACAACGCTCGTCAATCAATGTAAAATCTATCCCTGCTTTTTTTAGGAATCTTAGAGTAGCATCTCTCAATGATTGTTGCCGGTAGTTTGAGGTGCATCCAATAAAATAAACCCATTCTGCTTTATCTGGAAGATCATATTTTGTTTTTAAATCTTCGTTCGTAGAATTTTCTTCTCCATAGGGATTATAATGTTCATTACAACGCGATACGAGCATCTCTTGATTTTTTGCGGGACCTACATGCTGAACTGCCAATTCTCGAAGTGCTTCTATCATATCAATTATGTAATCAGCGTGAGGGGCCTGACATGAATCGCTACACGCTCCACATGTTGTGCAAGCAAATATTGGATCGATTAAATCATTAGACCATTCCAAATCACCCAATATTAGACCCCTTATAGTTCTTATCCGCCCCGATGCCCAATAGGATTCGAAGAGAAAATGTTCTCCAGATGGGCAAGATTTCTCGTAGTTTTTATATCCATATTTGCACGAACTGCATTTTATGCATCTCTCAAATGCCATATCAAGAAATATTTTACCCACGATCTCTCTATCAACCGTTACCACTAAGTATTTCACCTTCCGGGGTTGAATATGTTATTCAACATTATTATGCAAACTCTTTGCCATTTAAAATTTCAATATTTTCTGAAAATGGAATATCTCTATTTATATTTATGTCTGATATTGATATTTGCTAATCTGACAAAAAAGTAACACTCTTTTTTTTATTATAATTCTAATGAATTATAAGGAAAATCTTGATATAATTGACGTATTAATAAATTATATTATTAATAAAATATATTTTTTAAAATTATAAATGAGAAGGTAAAAAACATGGCATTGTTCTGGAATTTGAAATTAAGGTTCATATTAGGGGGATGTATTGTATCAATTATAGGTGTTATATTACTCTTTATACACCCTGCTTTACAAGTCATCTCTTATGCACTAATAATCGTGGGAATAATTGCATTAGTAATCGGGTTAATTTGGAAATCTAAACCTAAAGTGAAACCAGAGAACTAGAGTATAAATTGAAAAAACTTATAATAATTTAACTTGATAAAACTATAATAAAAAACCAAAAAGCGATAAAATAATGATTAAAATTGAAAATTTAACCAAGAAATATGGAAACCTGACAGCTGTTGATAATCTTTCCTTGCAAGTCGAAGAAGGTGAAGTATTTGGTTTGCTCGGTCCTAATGGAGCGGGTAAAACAACTACAGTTCGGATGCTTTGTTGTCTTATATCAAAAACGAGTGGGAATGCAATATTGAATAATTTGTCCATTGATAACAAAAATAACAGACTCGAAATTCGTAAAATGATCGGATTATTACCGGAAAATGTAGGTCTTTATGAAGGTTTGTCCGCTTATAAGAATTTAGATTTCTATGCAAAATTATACCAGGTTCCTGAAAATGAGCGAAAAGAACGAATTGAATATTATTTGAAAATGTTGGATTTATGGAAAAAAAAAGATGTAACCGTAGGCACATTTTCCAAAGGAATGAAACAAAAATTAGCCATTGCTCGAACATTGGTTCATGAACCAAAAATCTTGTTTATGGATGAACCTACGGCAAATTTGGATCCAGAAGCGACTAAAATGGTTAGAGACTTTATCCTTGAACTGAAAAAAGAAAAACGGACCATTTTTTTGAATACTCACATGCTCGATGAAGCAGAACGAATCTGTGATCGCGTGGGAATTTTGAATACCCATCTAATAGCTATTGGATCTCCTGATGAACTACGCCGGTCTTTGTGGGGAAAGAAAACCGTTGTTATGGTAGATGCCGTTACTGATAGTATCCTCAAAGGGATAAAATCTCTTGGTTTTGAAAAGATTGTGGTAGACAATAGCAAAATAACCATTGACGTTAATGATCCCCACCACGATAATCCATCCATCATCCGCACGATACAAGATGCGGGCGGACAAATTCAGACGATCTCAGAGCTTGTTCCAACCCTTGAAGATGTTTATTTGAAAGAGATTAGGAGGAATGATTAAATTGAATAGAAAAAATGTTTGGACGATAACTACAAAAGATATTAGCCTTTTTCTCAAAAAAAAATGGATCCTTTATTCGGCATTAATTTTACCGTTAGTTTTTTCAATCGGGTTACCCACAATAGTTTGGTATATAATAAATCACAAAGATACGCCAATACAGGCCTTATTTCCGGTGTTTACTGCGTTTTCCCTCTTTTTCATGGTTCTTTCTGCGATAATTCCAACTGTTATCGCAGCTTACAGTTTCGTAGGGGAAAAAGTTGAGAAAACTCTTGAACCCTTATTAGCGACCCCCACCACCGATGATGAAATCTTACTTGGCAAGAGCTTGGCAGCATTCTTACCCGTAATCATAATGATATTTCTCAGTGCTGTTATATTCATGGTTCTCATGGATATCTTTACTTTCGCTAAAGTCGGTTATTTATTTTTCCCAAATTGGTCCTTTGTGGTTATATTACTTTTGGATGCTCCATTAGCATGCATTATGAGCATAGAATTAAGCGTCATAGTTTCTTCTCGCATGAATGATGTCCGGTCAGCCCAACAATTAGCTGGTATCGTATTAGTTCCATTCCTTTTACTATACATTCTTACAGAATTTGGTGTGATTACGATTGATGTTAATACAATGCTTTTAATAGCTGGAATTCTTGCTTTAATTGATATAGGCCTGTTTTTTGCCAGTCGAGCTACATTTCAACGCGAAGAGATCTTAACGAAATGGAAATAAATAATAATTCTTTCTCTTTTTTTACTTTCGATATTATTAACATAATAATGTTAAAATTTATTTAAGAATGGTCTTACAGGTATTTTGCAATTGTTAATAAAAAATTTACCTTATATTTCTTCCATTACGTATTCCACCTTCCAGGGTTGAAAATGTTATTAGGATCCAAGCAATTCTTTATTTTTTCAAATAAATTGAGCCAACCGGGATTAATTTTATCTCTTAGCTTTGCAGTCATCCAAGCTGGCGTCTTGTAAGGAATGCAACCCAATCCTATGCATGTATCAGTAATTTCTTCCAAACAAGCGTGATAACGCTCTTCTTCTCCCTCTTTAAATTTCATATAACGCATTATGGGTCTAAAGATCGAATAATGGCTGCTTTTCATTGATTTCATGTAAATAAAAGATGGGATATTATGCTTATGAAAGATTTTATCTATTTTTTCAATTAGTTCTTCTAATTTATGTGATGGTGCATATGAACCAAACCAAGTTAAACCAGAATATTCAACCAGAGATAATAAAGCTGCTGGTAAATCTAAGTAACACCTAACTCTTAAATTAAAAAGCTTACTAAACTCATCAACATCAGCCAGAATGATATTTTTACCCTTTTCATTTAGATAATCTATCGTTTTCTCTACAATCTCTTGCTTAGCTTCAAACTGTTTTTTTGTTTTAGCGGATATCACCAAGAGTGCCGCAAAATCTGGTTCTCCGGAATATTTGATTGGTTCAGGAACTTCTACTGACATTTTCACTACTTCAACACTAACTGCCGATATATCATCAATTACTTCAGTGCGACCAGCTTCCCTTAAAATAGAAGCAACATCAGTTAATCCAAACGTTACTGCAAGATAAATCTTCTTATATTTTACTTTTGGCCATAATTGCACAGCACATTTCGTCACCAATCCCGTCATTCCTTGCCAGTTTATGAATAATCCCATCAAATCTGGCATTGGATATCGAGACCACCATGATTTCACGTCTGCTTCATCTTTTCCGTAAAAACAAGACCCTATGCGCGCAATTTCGCCGTCAGCAGTTATGACTTCGATTCCATTGATTGAATCTCCCATAGACCCCAATTTACACGACATGTTGTTCATGCCACTTAAAATAACATTTCCTACTACTCCAGCATATGGAGGCGCAAATGGATAACTATAGCGCAAATTTGGGAAGTTTTCTTCGAGATATTTTTGTAATTGACCAAATGTGACACCTGGTTCCAACAATGCGTACATCATGTTATCATCTACATGGATGATCTTGTTCATTTTCTTCCCAAAATCTACTATAATTCCTCCTCGTTCAGGTATGGTCAACCCACCTACATTATTTCCCGATATATAGGGAACGATGGGAATAACGTAATTATTGCAAAATTTAACTAATTCCACCAATTGTTCTTTACTTTCGGGAATAACTATAAAATCTGGCATGTGTTTAGTACATTCTGTCATGTCATAAGAATATGGATATAAGTCTACTTGTTTATTGCTAACGTTAGTTGCTCCAAAAATTTCTTCTAATCTTGCTCTAACTTCTTCCATGCTAATTTTTTCATACATCTTTCGCTCCTTTATTGACGTCATTTTTATCTCGTCTCCTTGTTTAATTCATAATAATTTTGATTAGGTTGTGACGCCACCATTCTCATGGAATTGACAAAAATTTTAAGAAACTTTAGTACGATTCCAATTCTAAACATCCCTTTTATTTTGACTTTACCCTTCAATACAGCGTTTATTGGATTTAATCTTGCATATGCAATTTCTAAAAGCGACTTCAGACTCATTTTTACTTTTAAATCTACTTTCTCATCGAGTTTATCAATTTTAAATTTTATCTCATTTCCATCAAATACCACCTCAACTGGATAAAACTTTTCAATTTCAATGATTATTTTTTTATTCCAATTATTTACTAAACCTATGAAATCTTTATCCATTTTCCGATAGCTCAAGATATTGTTCAAAGATATTCCCAACAAATCATCGGCTTTTTCTATATTTAACATTTTTTTGATTTGAATCCCGATTTGATATTTATATGAGTAATTTTTACTTTAGATCATATATATTTAATTATTTTTTAAAAGATATTTTCTGTGAAAATTGACAATTGAAAACATACTCGACTCAATAAGACAATCTTTAGCCAATGAAAAAGAAAATGGTAAGCAAGTAAGATATTATCAATCACCAAAAGATACCTCTTCTTTCTTAGGGCAATCTAATATTAATGTAGGAGTAAATAAATATAAAGAGATAATTTTAGAGGAAGAAACGGGACTAGAATTAGGTGGATCAGGTGTTCAATCATTTTCATTAATTCATCCAATCATTAATAATGATCGAATTCAAAATGGAAGAATTACGGTTTTAGGTCCAGAATTCCAAGATATCCCACAATCAAAAGTACATTTTGGCATGTTTTTATTAATTGGAGTTGATTTTTTAACTGAGCAGCTTTTTCAAGAAATGCGTGGATTAAATTTA
>Ga0307426_1001434_pt1 | contig 15690 bp, 14 predicted proteins | sample SalMarWE160340MG_FD_202165 | JGI IMG/M metagenome (GOLD analysis project Ga0307426, IMG submission 202165) | Salt marsh sediment microbial communities from the Plum Island Ecosystem LTER, Massachusetts, United States - WE1603-40 | ecosystem: Environmental > Aquatic > Marine > Intertidal zone >... | reverse complement strand
GCTATGTCGATCGCCTTCATTAAGCCCATGAAGATTACCCCCTTCCTTCAATTGCTGCACGCAGGAGATCAAATTTCTTGGAAAGCATCTTGACCGTTGCCTCGTACAGAAGGTTATTTTTGGCCATCTTTGCCATCTCCCTGTCTATATCCAGTGAAGAGTCGCTCCCTGTTGATCTGGGCTCCTTTTCAACCGCAAACGACGATGGACCCTCCATCCCCGGCTCCCCGAGACCGGGAAAATGTTTCCTGTCGGTCTTCTTGAGATGGACCTGTGTATCTTCGACTGCCTTGCGCAACTCATCATCAAATTTCAATTTTTTCGGGCGAAAACCGGGCGTGTCTATGTTCGCTATATTACTGGCAATAACACGCTGTTTCCGCACACGGTAGTCCAGGGTCCGGCTCAATATTCCCACGGTCCGGTCAAAAAGTGTCCTGTTCATGCCAAGCTCGTCGCTCATGGTCTTACTCCTGTTTTAAATCCAATAGAGAGGTCTCTTGCAAAAGCAGTACCAGTTCGCCGAGAGAGCTGCTGGTGGCCGATACGCTGCCTTCCCCTGTTTTGCCGGTCTTTTTAGCCCACCTCTCTGTCAAGATTTTGACATATCTTTCTGCTTCTGTTGATACTCGTTGAGCTTGTTCCGCAGCGTTCTCACACTGATTCCCAGCATCTTGGCCGCGTGGGTCCTGTTTCCCTGGTTTTCTCCAAGCGCATGAAAAATCATTTTCTTTTCCATTTCCCGCAATGGTTGTACTTCCAGCTTCTCTTGAAAAGGTCCACGATTAGACGGACGCGTGATCGCACCCAGCTCAGCCGGCCCGATAATCTCAGTTTCCAGCAGTAACGTGGCACGCTCCATGAGATTCTCAAGTTCACGGACATTTCCCGGCCAGTGCTGTTGTTTCAGGAGGTCTTCGGCTTCCTTCGTCAGGATTTTCGGTTTTTCGTTGTTCATCTTTCCATGCTTCTCCAGGAAGAACTTAGCCAGAGGGCCAAGGTCATCCGGGCGGTTCCTGAGGGGAGGAATCTTCAGAGGAACAACGCTCAGCCGATAGTAAAGATCAAGGCGAAAATTCCCTTTTTCGATCTCTTCCTCCAGGTCCCTGTTTGTGGTGGCAATGATGCGCACGTCCACAGGCTTTGAAAACTTGCCCCCTACCCTGTCGATCTCTCCTTCCTGGACGACCCGCAGGAGTTTTGCCTGCAGGGAAGGCGCAATTTCGCTGATTTCATCCAGGAGCAAGGTACCCCCGTCTGCCAGCTCAAATTTCCCCGCTTTCCTGGAGATGGCTCCGGTGAAAGCCCCTTTTTCGTGCCCAAAGAGTTCACTCTCCAGGAGATTTTCCGGAAGAGCCGCGCAATTGATGGCAATAAACGGCCCCTTATTTCTGTCGCTGTTCCGGTGGATATGGCGGGCAAGAACCTCTTTCCCGGTCCCGCTTTCTCCCTCCACTAGGATCGTTGTCCGGCGGGGAGCGATCTTTCTCGCCATGCTGAAAAGTGCGACCATCTCCCGGTTTGCCGCGACAGGTTCAAAGGCATCGGGACGAGACAAGTGATGCCTCCAGCCCCTTCCGTTTCGGGGCCCGGGAGATTTCAATGCACCTTCCAGCACCGCCCACAATCGATCTTCCGCAACGTTGGCCGGCAGGTAGTCAAAGGCACCCAGCTTAACAGCCTTAACCGCCTGCTCTACCGAAGGATTATCACTCAAGAGGATCATGCACAATTCAGGGCACTTCTCCCGCATGATCCTGACTGTATCAAGCTCTCCTGAAGGGTCACCCTTCAGCATCCCAACCCATAGACTGGGGCTCAATGCGCCGATACGATCCGGGAGGTCCCCGTTTCCATCCTCCACCACAACCCGAAATCCTAACCCTTTCAAACGGTTCCAGACTCCCTGCGGCAAGGGGATATCATGTGCTGTCCACAAAACGTTATTGTCTGGCATGTTTTTGTTCTTGGCCTCCTATCTGTGGCCAGATGGAAAGTTTTTCAAGTTGTCTTTGAAGACTCAGGGAGCCCAGTTTGATTTGTGCGTTCGACTGGAGCGCCGGTGTTCCCTCTTCTGAAACCTCGCGCAGGAGTTTCTCTCCTGTTTGAAGACTGCCCGCTTTCACATATTCCATGGCCAAGCGATACCGCAAATCCCAGTAACGCTGGTCCGGGCCCCGGCCTTCGTATACCTCGTTCAGCACACTTTCCGCAGCACTTCGCCGCCCCAGCCCCAGGAAGGCCTCGGCCTGCCCCAGTTGCAGGTTCCAGAAACCGGGCTCACTTTTTTCATATCCCCTGCGGAGTGCCTGGGCAAACGCTCCCAATGCGTCAGAGTATCTCTTTTCTTCCAGATATCCTTCTCCCAACTTTCCCAGAGCCGAGAAGAGCACCCCCTTGAGCTCTTTCCGGTTTTCCGACAGGGCGATGGAACGATTCAGGGCAGCCCTGCCCTCCTGGTACTTTCCCTGGGCGTTCAGGACTCCCCCCATGGAAAGGTATGTGTTCGCCATCTCTCCTGCGGAAAGGCCCTTCTTTTGTTGAATCATTTCAGCGTAGAGTTCGTAGGCTTCCTTGAAACGCTTTTCCTTATTGTATCTGTCGGCCAGGGCGCGTGTGACCGCAAGCCTGGCCGAGAAAGATATCCCGCCCTTTCGCGCCGCTTCCAGGAGCTGAATGCTATCCTGGGAAAATCCTGAGAGTGACAGACAGTCCGCCAGGCCCAGGTAATATGTTTTTGCCTTATCGGCGCTCAGGTCGGCAGGACTCAGTTCCCTGTAAGCGGATATGGCGCCCGAATAGTTTTTCAGCTCCTGCAATGATCGGGCGACTAGAAGTTTTTTGTCCGGGCGAATCTTCCCTTTGAGAAGGGCCTCGTTTTCATGAAACAGGGCTACGAGTTCGGAAAATTTTCCTTTTTTGTACAAATCGCTCATGGCCCCTTCCGTGGCCCGGGTAAAAAGGCTTCTGGCCGCGATCACCATGGAATCTTTCGGGGGTTTTGCTGCCAGCTCTTTCAGGTTTTCCATGGTCTTTTGGTAAAGGTCCGCCTTGTAGTACTCATTGGCAACTTTCAGTGTTGCAATTTCAGCGATCGAGCCATTGGGGTGTTTATTTCTGATTTCCTTGAATTTATTTACATCTCCATGGAGTTCGCCCAGTCGAAGCTCAGCGATGGATGCCCCCTCGGACTCCGGATAGGTGTTCTTAACCAGGGTAAAGAGTTTTTCAGCCTTTTTCCGTTTTGACTCCTGGAGGTAGGTATCACCGATATGCATGAGAAGCAGGTCACCGCTTTCCTGCCGGCTTGCAAGATTTATTGCCCGGTAGAAGTAGTCTCGGGCCTTTGCGTACTCTTTCAAGTAGAGGTAATTTTGTGCCTGGACCGAGAGGAAGTCCGGTTCTTCCATGAAAAACCCTGGACGTAAATTTTCAATTTTTGACAATCGCTCCTGAGCTTCCTTGTAAAGCCCCCTGGCCTGCAGATACCGGGCGGTCCCAAAAAGCGCCCGTGAGGTCAACTCCGGCGTTGGGTACCTGCGCAGAACGGTCTTGAAATCATCCACTGCTTTTTCAGTAAGATTCTTCTCCAGGTAGATTTCCCCCCGTTCAAGATACGCGCTTCCCAGGTCTTGTTTCTTTTGATACCGGCGAATCGCTAAATCAAGGCAGCTTATTCCCAGATAGTGATTCCCGCTCATGGCATAAGCTTTGGCCATTTTCACATATGACTTCAGGGCCAGATCGGAATCAGGTGCCCTGTTTATGACGTTCTGATACGCTTCAACGACCTTGCTCAATATCCCCTGTTTGCCTTCATGAAGCGCTGAAAGCAGGATATCCGCCTTCATGAACCGCAACCGGTTGGAAACATCCGAATCGGGGTAGGTCGCCAGGAACTCTGCAATGAGACCCAATGCCTGATTTGAGTGCTGGAGGTCTCCTGCCCGCAGGATTGCCCCGTACAATACCGCCTCTTTTGGCTCAAATTTAGGGTTTTTCTTTTCCCGGTGTGGGGCCTCTGGGTATTTCACCGCCTCTACGCTCTGACCATTGTTCTCATGTCGGGACGTTAAAATCTGTGGTTTTGGGATAGCGATGATCACTTTTTGGCCCGCACTTTCAGCACTATCGGGGATCCTCTCCGGTGCTGTTTTGGCCGGTTCATCCGATGCGCTCTCTTTCTTTTTCGAAAACGCTACGAGAGGTTCCTGGAGAATCACCGGTGATATTTCCGGCATGGCCTCCTGCAGAATAGATTTTTCCAGGGGAACAGGGACAATCTTCTCAGGAGAAGGTTTCTCCGGCCTCCCAAACCAGAGAGGCAGTGTCGTATTTTCTGCGAATGTCTTATCAAGGACACGGTACGAATCCAGAACCAGTCGGCTCCCTGTTTCCAGCCAGAAAAGCCTGAACCCGGCCTGCCCGGATTCGAACTGCAAAGCAATCCCCAGCTCTCCAGACTTCGTTTTCAGGTTTATCTGCCTGATCCCTTTCCCGGGGACAACTTTGCGCGCCGTGAGCCCGCTTCTCACCCCTTCCAGGGCGATGTTTATCCTGCCCGTCCCGGAGGAAGAAAAACGCCACAAGGGTTTCGACGTCAAGTCCATGACCGACCGTATAAACTTCTTTCTAACCCCGAAACGGAGATCCTCCAGCGTGCATTTTCCTGGAACAACCGGCGCTTCTTTTTCCCATTTCTTCGTCTTCAGGAAAACCCTGTGCGTAAGCAATCTTTTCCCTGCAACCCAAGAAGATCGAACCTCTCTGACGGGATTGGGTAGTTTCAAGAGGAGATGGAAATCGCCCCCTTTGCCCGGCATCAGTTCCAGCGAGTGCTTCCATTTATTGAGGTGCTTCAGAAAAAGTGCGTCAGGAACAGCGTTGTCCACGCCCAGAAGGATCTTTCGAGGCGCGGTGGAACCAACGGTGTAGGAACCGGAATGGCCCAGTTTCAGTACAACGTCCCATTCTTTTTCCCCGGTGTGAAGGTAGACGTCCAGCGCCCTGTTGTCTGCCATTGCGTCGGGAATGCACAGCATGATACCGGCCGATGCAAGGAAAAACAGAAAAACGAAACATGCTCTGGTTTTCTGCAGGTACATAAAAATCGCTATTTTCCTCTGTCGCGAATGGACTGAAGCAATTGAATGATCCGCTCCTGTTGCTTGATAATCTGCAGGTTGGTCCGCACTGTGAACGTGCTTGAAACCGCAATCTGTCTCAGGTATTCATCGGACATGTCGTTGGTGTAGACCTTCTTCCCACCCTCGGTCGTTCCTTGAAGGGCTTCGTAAAAATCTTTCGTAAGATCAACATACACCCCTTCCGGCAGACGGTACTGCTGCGAACTATTTTCCGCATTTGTTTCCCTGACTGCGTTTAGGGAAATCGCAACCAGACCTGCCACCCCCACACAGAGAAGCGCCCTTTTCCACCCTTTCATGATATCCTCCAGGTGTTCATTGCCACAGACACTCAGGCCTCGGCGGAATCAAGAAACCCGCGCGGAAACCCCACATGGAAATCCTTTCCTTTTCTTTAAGCACATCCCGTGCCACCTGCCCGGGTCGACTATCATGCGGATCTTATCTAATATAACATATTGTTTTTATTTTATATTTTCTCTTACTAGGGTTTGCGGACCTGTCCACAGAATCTTAGAAAAAAGGATAACCCCCGTCATTATTTTGACTACATCTGAACTCCCTTGCTTTTGAATCCGGCCTTGCGTTATAAAAGAGGGTGGAAAATCCATGATACCCATACGAGACACCATTCGGTCCCGCAACTACCCCGTCGTGAACAGTTTGATCATCGGTGCGAATGTGCTCGTCTACCTGATCGAACTTGCCCACGGTTCTGATTTGCGGCGCTTCTTTCTTACCTATGGCCTAGTTCCCGTGCGGTATTCCGTACCGGAAATCAGCGCCTATTTTTCCCCTGCCCAACAGGTATTTTCCTTCTTCTCCTTCATGTTCATTCACGGGGGCTTCTGGCATCTCCTGGGAAACATGTGGTTTCTCTATATCTTTGGAGATAACGTTGAAGACCGGCTTGGGCCTATCCGATATCTTATTTTTTACCTGCTTTGCGGCCTGGTTTCCGGCCTTTCCCATCTCATGCTGAACTACCATTCCCAGGTGCCCACCATCGGGGCCAGCGGCGCCATCGCCGGGGTCATGGGTGCTTACTTCATCCTCTATCCAAAGGCAAAAGTTCTTACTCTTCTCCCGATATTCTTCCTCCCCCTGTTTTTTAAAATTCCCGCTTATATATTCCTGGGGCTCTGGTTTCTGCTACAATTCCTCAGCGCGGCCGGCACTCCTTCCCAGGGTGGAGGTATCGCCTGGTGGGCTCATATCGGCGGATTTTTGGCAGGCATGCTTTTCTTGAAGCTTTTTCTCAAACTCCCTGAAGGCAGACTGACCCGTACCATACGTGGAACCACGGAAAAGAAAAAGACGCATCGTCTACAGGTCATCCACACCTCCTCTCCTGTTGATGATCCGCATCTTTACGGGACCTTGACCATCACTCCACTGGAAGCAGAGGCCGGTTCGCGAAAACTGGTCAATATCCCATGGGGTTTTCAGAAAAGGATCTTTGCGGTGACGATCCCCCCGGGGATAGACGACGGGACCCGCCTCCGTCTGGAGGGAATGGGGAAGAGGATCGACGACCTCCGCCGGGGAGATCTCTACCTCAAGATCAAGGTGGAAGATTAAGGGGGCAGGCCTTTGCGATCAACCCTTGATGATCGCGTAATCAAGATATCTTGCCCTCGAACCAGTTTCAGAATGTTTCCCGCTTCCAGCGGGATTCGAGGTCAAGTCGAAGATCTCGGACTTTGAGCGGGGAAAGGCGATCCCGCCGTGGCGGAATTAACCATAAGAATATGTTGGATATTTCGAGGACTAATATTTTCTTGCAGCAGAGATCGGGCGAAAGAGGACGTTTTGAAACCGGCTCTATATGGAAAATATGACTGGCGGCAAGCCGTTGCACAAGGTTTGCGGACTCTTTGCCCTGGCAAAGGTCCTCCAATAAAGCAGGATGCGCTATTTCATCAGGTATTCGACGATGGCATCACCCATCTCTTTGGTGGTGACGGCCTTGGATTTGTCTTTTGCGATGTCTCCAGTGTAGATGCCTGCTTCAAGAACATCGGAAATGGCTTTTTCAATGGCGTCCGCGGCCTCACCGAGATCCAGGCTGTAGCGGAGCATCATGGCGGCTGAAAGGATCTGGGCGATGGGGTTGGCGATCCCCATTCCCGCGATATCCGGTGCGGAGCCGCCTGCAGGCTCGTAGAGGCCGAAGCCGTCCCCGTTCAGGCTGGCAGATGCGAGCAGTCCCATGGAACCGGAAAGCATGGCGCACTCGTCGGAGATGATGTCACCGAACATGTTTCCGCAGAGGAGGACGTCAAACTGATGGGGATCTTTCACCAGCTGCATGGTTGCGTTGTCCACGTACATGTGCTCCAGTTCCACGTCCCCGTACTCTTTACCAACCTCGGTGACCACTTCCCGCCAGAGGACCATGGTGGTGAGAACATTTGCCTTATCCACAGAGGTTACTTTCTTATTTCTTTTCCGCGCAGCGTCAAAACCATTCCGGGCGATTCTCTCGATTTCCGCACGGGTGTAGACCATGGTGTCGAAGGCCTTTTCAGAAGGGCCTTCGCCTTCCCTGCCTTTCGGTTCACCAAAATAGATGCCGCTGGTGAGTTCACGCACGCAGAGAATATCAAACCCGTCCCCGACTATGTCTGGCCGGAGCGGACATGCGTCTTTGAGAGACTTGAAAACCCTTGCAGGCCTCAAGTTGCAATGAAGCGCAAAGTGTTTCCGAAGGGGAAGGAGGGCACCGCGCTCAGGCCGCTTCTCCGGGGGCAGGTTTTCCCACTTGGGCCCGCCCACGGAACCAAACAGGATGGAATCGCTGCGTTCACATGTCTTCAGGGTGCCTTCAGGGAGGGCTTCACCATGGTTATCAATTGCGACCCCGCCCACATCGGCAAATTCATACTCAAGCTTGAAGCGAAATTTCTCCTGGTCCGCTCTCAAGACCTTGACCGCCTCATTCATTACCTCCGGACCTATACCGTCACCGGCAAGTACCGCGATTTTTTTCATAATTCATGTCCTTCGAGCCAGTTTCAAAATACTTCCCGCTTCCAGCGGGATTCGAAATCAAGTCGAAGATCCCGGACTTTGAGCGGGGAAAGGTGATCCCGCCATGGCGGGATTAACCACAGGAATATATATGATGTTTCGAGGATCAAAATTTTCGTCTGCTCATTCCCGATTACAATCCTCAGCTTTATACACGCATCTTCCCATGAAGGGGCTTGAACTGTTTGAACGGTGAAGCTTCGGTTCACTTTCAACAACGAGCCGGGCTCTTGTCAAGATAAAACTCTGGTTGCTTGATATTTCCATCTTTAACCCTATAATGTAAAAGATAATTCAGCGAGGTCACCGAAACATCTCAACACCGCCGTAGCCGATAATGATTTAGTTGGCCGGAAAGCTCAAGGAAAGGTCATGACTGATAAATCCTGCCCGATCCCGGAATCGTTCAGGGATATGATCGGGACGATTATTTTCTTAACGCTGCTTTTCTTCCTGACGTTCATAAGCCGATTCATTTTTGCACCCTTGATGCCCGCCATCGTTCGTGATCTGGGCATTACGTCCGGTCAGGCGGGCTTCGTCTTTCTGATCGGTTCGCTGGGTGTCTTTATCGGTTCCCTCAGCTCTGGATTCGTTTCCTCCAGAATCAACCATCGAGGCAACCTGGTGGTCTCGATGTTCGCCGGAGGCCTTGCCCTGTTCCTGTGCACAACCGTGGTTTCCCTCTGGACGATTCGCATCACCATGCTGGTTCTGGGAATCGCCGCCGGCCTCAACCTGCCGTCCAACATGGCCGTCATGACCGCCATCGTGAGCCGCCAGGACTGGGGAAAGGCCCTGGCCGTTCAACAGATGGCACCACCCCTGAGTCTGGTCCTGGGGCCCTTGCTTACGGTCCTCTTCCTGTCATGGTTTTCCTGGCGGATACCCCTCATCTTTATCGCGATTTTTACCATTGCCGTCGGGTTTTTCCTGATGCGGTTCGGAAGATTCGGTGATTTCCCGGGAGACCTGATCAGCCCTTCTTCCGCCAGGGTCATACTCTCTCTGAGATCCTTCTGGATCATGGTGATCCTCTTTGCCCTGGGAATGGGAGGTCAGGTCGGGGTGTACACCATGCTTCCGCTCTACCTCGTGACCGAACGAGGCCTTAATGCCGAACTGGCCAATACCTTGATCGGCCTCGCGCAAATCTCCGCATTGTTCATGACCTTTTTAGGGGGATGGGTCACGGACAGGATCGGAGAGAAGCGGACGATAGTTTTGTTTCTGGTCTTGTCAGGGTTTGTAAACATCATGCTGGGGCTTTCTTCCGGGATATGGCTCAAAGTGGCCGTTTTTCTGCAGCCCGCCCTATTCGTCTGTTTTTTCCCGGCTGGTTTTGCCGCCCTTTCCAGGATTGCCCAGCCCAATATGCGCAGCATTGCGGCCGCTCTGGCTCCGCCCATAGCCTTCATTCTCGGCGGAGGGCTTTTTCCGGCCGCGCTTGGCTACATGGGGCAGGCTTTTACATTCAGTCTGGGCATTTCTCTATCGGGCATTATTATCGCAGTAGGCTCCTTGCTCGCTCTCCTCTTATCCCTGCTCGAAGAGATGGAGGATGGCTGCTGACCGCTCTATCAAAGGGCTCTTGTCAGGTCTTCTTGAATATTATTTGTATATCTAGCTGAAAAAGCAAGCATACTCATCACGATCCACCAACTCCAGAAACTCCTCAATAGATTCTGCTTCCGGAGCCAGAGGAATGGATTTCACTGAGGACCACAAACATCCTAGATCGCCTGAACAAGGAATTCAAACGAAGAACAAAACCCATGGAAATCGTAGCAGGGGAAAATGCCTGCTATATGTTACTGGCTTTCATAAGCCTGAAGATGGAACTGCATTGGCGGTCGAACCCACTAGGAAAGATGCGTAACAATCTGCCATTCTTTCAGAAACTGGATATAGTTAAATCTACACAAAATTCTTGACACTACCGATAATTTACTCCTTGTTTGTGTTGCGGTCGGGTAGCCGGGGACTGTTGTCACCATTTGAACCCAATTCGGTTCATTGTCCGCGGAGCCTCGCGACCTTCTCCCTCCCACACCACCGGGCATACGGATCACGTACCACGGCGGTTCGGTAGATTGCGCTGGTCTGTGTGGGTGGCGGCCGGCCCGAAAAAAGTCCAACTACTGCAAGAATTTCCCCGGAAAGGGAGGATCTACGACCGGCGCTTTCCCAGGAAGAACCATTACTGTCAAGGTACCGAAAGCAAGAAGTTTTTCGTTTACATCAGTCACTTTGCAGTCGGCATACCCCAGGGTCCTGCCCAGCTTGATTTGTCTTCCTTCTGCAATAAGCTTCCCCCCTATTATTGGTGACAGGTATCTCAGGTTCAGGTCCACGGAAGTCAGACCGGCTGTTTCATCTTCAATACCATAAAAGAGAGCCCAGGAGGCTGCTGAGTCGATAACGGACGAAAACAGTCCGCCATGGACACCGCCAAATGGATTGTGGTGCTTTTCAGAAACATCAACTTCTACTACTGAGTATCCCAGCCCCAGCTCACGAATTCTCATGGAAAGCAATTGGAAGTATGGGGCGGCATTGATGGCTTGAACCAGCCTTTGAACATGGTCCGGATTGATCTGTCTCATAGGAAATCCTTTCGATAGAATTACCCTCTGCCATCCACGTTCAGTCAGGGCCATACAACGCAGAACTAAGGGGCCGGGAAATATACTATTTTAAACCAAGTCACATTAGACAATATTTTTGTCTTCCGATTTTTCCAATTCTTCAAGAACCTTAAAAACAAATCGTGCGGGCCATTCTGCCATGCCACCACCCAAAGCTATTGCAACAGCCGTTGCTTCCTGAATTTCTTGTTTTGATGCTCCCAAATCAGCAGCACTGCTGACATGATATTCAATTCAGCCGTAACAGCTGTTATTTATACTTATTCCCAGAGCTATCAATTCTTTGTATTTTTGAGTAAGGGCACCATCTTTTAATGCATTTTCTTCGAGCTTTCCTATCTCACGAAACGTCTTGATACCACTTTGGCTCATTTGCCAATTATATTTTTTCCTTATCCTATTGATTTCATTAATGTAGGGAAACATATTCTCCTCCTTTGAAAAGTCAGTCTCATAATGGAAAAGCGTCAGCCGCCGCGAGCGCGCACAGAGAGCTGGATTATCGGGCCGGGTGGCGCGCCACGACGTCGACTGCACGCCGTTGTGGCGCCGCGCCTCTAAAGGCGAAGTCCTATTTTAGAACAGCGATGCACTCAATTTCCACTCGTGCGCCAAAGGCCAGCCCATTGGCCCCCAAGGCACTCCGCGCGGGCAAGTGCTTTGGAAAAAAGGTCACGTAGACCTTGTTCATCTCTGCCCACTCACTCATATCAGCCAGCATCACCGTGACCTTGATGACATGCCCGAGAGAAGAACCATATCGTTCCAGCGTGGCTTTAAGGTTCTCCATCGCTTGCCGTGTCTCGGGCGTGATGCCGCCGGAAACTAGCTTCATGGAACTATCCATTCCAATCTGCCCTGATAGGTAAAGCATACTACCGACGCGCACTGCTTCAGAGAATGGCAGGCCTTTCAAGTGTTCGGAAGTAAGATATTCCATGTCGGGTTTTGTCTGAGAATTCATTTCAAGCCTCCTATGATATTGGGTTGGCGATCTATGAGTTCTTACAAGCCCCCAGGCATTGCAAGAATCTCCACCCTGGTACAGGTACATCACCCGTGCTAATGCTCCAGGTTTGCAACCACTGAGCGGCCCAACGACTGGACTCACTGGTTCTTACGGAGCGCAACGGAGTAAAAATCCAGTGCAGCGATTCGTTAGGCAGTATTATTGCTTTATTGGTGAACAATCATCCTTGAAAAATGAGGTGTGATATGAGTTGTGATATACCTTATCACTCTCCAAATCTATAAACAAAGCTCTGCCGCCGCGAAGAACCTTATCCTTTTCGAAAACCCAGACTTCGTAAGCTTTGCCCTTGCCCTTAGCTTTACAATAGTATTTTTCCTTTGGCTCCCCCACATATGTTTTGAGGTCTTCCTTTGACATGCCTTCATATACCAATCTTGCTTTCCGTTTATCTTCAGCGTTTTTTCCAGCATCAAGGCCGGATGCGCGTAGAGCGGGCCACATGGCTATCGCGACAGGGACTAGGGGTGCGTAGATCAAAGTTTCACCAACGGCCTCTCCGTTATTGCTTTCGCCTTTTTTTCTGATAGTGTCCGGCCTTTTTATCCGCCTGATGCGTTCGATTTCCGTGATTTCATTTATCGCTAGTCTTATTTCTTGTCCATGCCTATCAGTTACGATTACATACTTCTGCCCTTCGAACCCTTTGACCACCGCTGTCCCGTCAATGTTTCCGGCATTCACTTCGACCGTTTCACTCATTGACCCCGGCAACAAGACTTTAGGAAGCGAGACAGTAGGTATCAGCTTCACCTCTGATTGTGTGAATTTCAAGGAGGTCGTCGCACAACCTGTCATCATAAAAGAAATAATTACAATGACTCCAGCTGCCAAGTGAATTTTATCTTTACAACACATTTGCTATTCGCCACCGGGTAGGTCAGGGGCCCTCAGCCTCTTTTCCCCTGAAAACGCGAAGCTCACCGGGAGCCCGCAGTTTGGGCGATCCGGTTCAGCGCGTCCTTATGTCAAAATAGTCATTTTTTCCTTCAAGATCTAATTTGCGGGAGGAGGTCCGATGTGTCGCACCTGCCATTTTTTTATGCGCCCGGACCCGCGGGTTCGCTCAGCGGCCCATGATTCCATGGGCACTGTGAGCGGAAAGCCGCATCCGATCGGTTTGTCTATGATGAAAAATGGAATATCGATCGTCCATCGGTTCTTCCGGGTGATGTCCTTCTGCAGCCTGGGGGTGAGGGAAATCCGGTATGGAGCGTCGTTCGAACCCTTCACGGGCAGTTCGATCTGCCTGGCGATACCGCTTTGGAACTGATCGGAAACCTCCCCCAGCAGGATGTCGTTGTCATTGTCGTAGACCGATATGGTTAAACGGAAATCCAATTTCCCGGCATCGAAGGACGGCCCGCCCATTTTCTGGCGGAGCTCCCGAAGATACAAATAGGATACCCAACCCGGTGAGGGCTGGCGGATCCATTCCTCGACGTCCGTCAGGGTCAGCGTGTTCTCGATCCGGTCCAGCAGCGGGTGCCGGCCGTAATACGGAAACGGTTGGCATTGGACCGTCAGCGGCGAATAGCGATTGTTCGCGTAGTCGTACCTCGCCCGAAGCAGGTCTTCCAGGATGGGGAACCATGCCTTGACGCCGGCGCGCCCATGGATTTGGTATAGCAGGCAGGCAACAACGTTGCTGTCGCCCGCCGCCCAGCGCACCAGCAGGTAATCGAGATGTGCGGTCACGGCCGCTTCGGGGTATTTGTCATAGGAGCCGAGAACGCCTACCGTCTGGAAGGAAATCTTTCCTTCCTGGGCGAGGTCGAGAACGATATCGTACCACCCGGGGTCTTCATAGAAAACCAGATGCCGGACGATGGCGGTAACAGCGTTGACATCGATCCGAGGATCACGCAATAGGGGCAGCAGGTCCTCCTTGGCCGTTTCTTTGCGGATCATGCGTAAGGCATAGGCGGCCAGCGGAAGCGTCCGGGGGTTCAGCTTCTTGACCTCGGATCGGACGAGGGGCAACGCCTTCTCGGAACCGATCTCGCCCAGGGCACGAAGGACGTTTTCTCTCCGGTTCTCCGGAACCTCCTCGTAGCGGGCCACGAGCTGCACAACGGCCGGCTCGCCGAAGATGACCAGGTAGTCCTCCATGGGAGGGTATTGCCCCCGGGTCGCCCCTCCGTTAAGCTCGTCGATGAAGATATTGACCAGCACCTCGGGCAGTTCTTCCAGGGGTGTTTGCTTGACCAGGCGTGCCAAGTTCTTTTGGTCTTTACAAACTTCCGACACAAAAGCGGTCCATGAGCCAAGCAATGCGGATTTCGCCCGCCCCTTGGCACAATTCTTGTCATCCTGTTCCAGCCGAACGTTCAGCCTTTCCTTGGCAAGCTTCAGCTCATCAGAATTGGCGGCCTCAAGAAGGCAGGGGAAAAGAAGAACTCCGGTCAGGCACATGATCAATCGTTTGCGCATAGTATTTCAAGGGCTGCACTGTGTTCGTGTGTGATGTTTTCAAACATGCGGTGCTCTTTTCATTCGTTGTCTTTCCTCTTATGCCCAATGTGCGGATCAGTCGCGTGGCTTGCCCGCGTCGCCGGCAGCCGGAGGTTCGGCGTTTCTGTCTTCCAGGCTTAATTCATCTTTTTTGTGTTCCATAGCCTTGAGACGTTCATGGTCCTCCGCTATTTTCAATTTAATCTGATCTTTGTCTTCGCCAGACGCTTCCTTTAATAAGGCTTCCATTTCCTGAAGATCCTTTGTCAATTTCTGCTTCTCGTCTTCGATCAGTTCTGCCCGATCAGCTTTGTCAAATGCAATCTGTTCAGCCGCTGCACACGCTTCTGATGACGCTTCTGTAACAAATGGGGGGATGACCTTCTTGTCATCTCCTATGCGGCGCTGATTCATATAGGCCGGCGACATGATTTCGATACCTTGGCCATGCAGCGTGTCCAGAACATTTCTGGAGAGGTTAGAGCGGGCTGTGATAAGCCCTTTCACTTCAATCAATAAGCCTGAAATACGATAAGTGATGGAATAATTGCCAATCTCAAGAATGTGAACAAACGGCTCCTCAAACCCGCTTTTCTCTGCGGCTTCGATAAGAAGCGGCTCAACCTGTGAATGATGAATGTCGAAGCCTAAAGACAGCGTAATTGAAATGATGGTTCCTGAATTGAGAACCGCAGTCACGGGATTACTGATCAAGTATGTGTTGGGAAGGGCTATAAGCTCCCGACTCTCTGTCTGCAATTCCGTGTCAAATAATCCGCGTTCGGAAACACGACCAAAATATTCTCCAACGCGGACAAAATCACCAGTTCTAAATGGTCTGGTTATCCGAAGTAAAATCCCTGCCATAAAGTTTGCAACGATGGTTGTTGATGAGAATGCAATGATTCCTGAAATCAACAGCCCAATAAGCCCCAGCAACCGGTCGCGAAACGTTTCACTTACGGGTAAGACAAGAATGGCGAGAATAAGACCGAGAAGCAGTAATCCCAGCATAGTGATTTGACGAGGAAACTTGCGTTCGCTGCTGAGATCAGGATGTCGCCCGATAAGAAACCAATGCGTGCCCCGCAGGGCGGCTCCCAACACAATGACAACGCAGAGGAGGGGCCAGAACGAAATGATTGAATCCAATAGGTGGTTCCAGTGTTCCATAAATAATACCTGCTATTTCGCCAAACGCTAAGTGAACCGATTCGCAATTACACCAACATATTGAGCCGCTGCGGGAACATCCTGTTCCCCTGCCTTCCCGGAAAGCCGCATTCTTGACGGCATTGAAATACGTTAGCGTATTTACAAATCGATGAACTAAGGATCAGTTGCACAAAAAGCTCGCCAAGACGTTTCGAATTATTGT
>Ga0307426_1001430_pt1 | contig 15735 bp, 13 predicted proteins | sample SalMarWE160340MG_FD_202165 | JGI IMG/M metagenome (GOLD analysis project Ga0307426, IMG submission 202165) | Salt marsh sediment microbial communities from the Plum Island Ecosystem LTER, Massachusetts, United States - WE1603-40 | ecosystem: Environmental > Aquatic > Marine > Intertidal zone >... | reverse complement strand
ATGGAGCTACACTGCGGACATCGCGGTGGGATTGCCTCGAAGGAAAGCGAAGCTGCCTCTTGCCGATACGCACATTGAAGACACACCAGCCATTGGTTGGAGCCGTGAAACTCGATGACCTCTTTGCTCCCTCCCCGTTGATGGAGGCCATCGACATTCTGAGTAATGACCGAGCTCAACAGGCCCATCTGCTCCAGTTCCGCCAATGCGCTATGGGCGGGATTGGGCTCGGCACCCAGGACCAATTCCATCATCTCCTTGATCATCTGCCAGATCTTTTCGGGATTCGATCGAAAGGAGTTGATGTGGGCATACTCCTCTGGATCATACTTGCTCCACAGTCCCTCGGCGCTGCGGAAATCGGGGATGCCGCTCTCCACCGAAACCCCCGCACCGGTCAAGGCAATGGTCTTGTGCGAATCAACGATGTCCTTGGCAGCCCTCTTGATCAAACCCTCATCGCTATCCGTAACAATGTTCACTTTGAACCTCCTGAAGAGCGGTTATCTGATAGATTCCTCATGTAATCTTGAAGATATCTTTGAAATAACCTGTTAGAAAACCCTCGTTAAACTAAAAATATAGCGCAATGGGAAAAATACTGTAGGAATCGGGACTATTTTTTGAATAATGAACTTCCCTGCAATTAATTCTTTGAATTCTTTAATATCAAACGTATGAAGGTGCCATTCATCCTCCATCCTTTTTGAGGGACGATAGCTTTTCCTGAATAAGAGTTTATGAACTCCTAATGAAAAGAGTATGTCCTTTATCCAATTAATGCGTTTCTCATTGGGAATAGTGATGACAATTACCGCATCATTCCGTGAAATACGCACTATTTCTTCTAACAATACCATGGGACGCAGGATATGCTCTATTACTTCTGTAGAAACTATTTTATTGAAGCATTTATTTTTAAAGGGAAGGTTTTCAATATCTGACTGAACTATAAATTTTTTTCCGTTATTTTTGCAATTTTCCCTGGCAGTCTTAACCATCAACTCAGATATGTCCACCCCGACTCCTCGTTTGCAGACCGCTTGATTTAGCAGGTATCCACTTCCACAGCCTATATCTAAAAAGTCGTCATTATTGCTCAACTGAAGAAGATCTCTAATCTTTCTGAATCTTTTTAACTCCACGAATCTCACCAAAAAGTTCGAGTGAAAGATATAGTCCCCTGGATTATACTTTTTTACCATTACTTCATTCCATTCCCTAAAGGATTTTTTTAAAGCCACTGTTTAAACCACTCCTCCAATCTCTTCCCCTCAAATCTATGACCGCCTTCTATAAACTGCCACGTGAAATACTCTTCATGCTCTTAATAACGTTTTTTGAGGGTTTCTATTCCTTATCATAACAGCCTCTTTAGAAAATTATGGATCATTTTTCTTATGTTCAAACTACAGAGGTCTTGCGGCTATAAGGCATGCCACATCGGCCATTTCGCCAACGTCCAATATGCAGTGATACTTGACCACATAAAATAACAGATTTAGTGTTTCATTTTTCTAATTCTTCGCTATGTCCGTAGAATCATCCTTCTCACATAGTAAAATAAACTGATATGCAAATAACCGTTTCCAAATCCTTGCTAAGCCATAATAAAGATACGTCAGGCTTCTGCCGAATCGATTATTTAAGACTAATTCAAAAGGTATGGGTGTTGCCTTGCTTTTCAAAATTCTGAATCCAGCTCGATGCATAAGTTGAAAAAGAGTAGACAAAGTATAAAGGTGGACATGAGTTTCATCCAAGATTCCTCTCCTACCATATGGAAAATTACCAAAGAGAAGAAGCATTCTATAAAGCCATAAAGCAATATTACCTGTTGAAACGATAATAATCCCATCTGATTTCAACAGTCTTTTTAGTTCACTGAGTATGGGATCTAGATTTATGACATGTTCAATGAAATCCGCCAAGATTATCACATCAAAGCTCTCATCTTGATATGGAATACGTTGCTTTTTCACTAAATCAAGCTGATGATACGCAGAAAATCCCTCATCGACACTTATTGGCGCCAAAACGTCAATCCCGAAGAAGACTTCACATCTTTTTTGTAACAAAGAAGGTAATAAAATGCCTTTAGCGCACCCAATATCTAAAACCTTTCTTTCATAGGGAACTAAACCTATTATCTGCATATGGCTGGACAAAGGATGACTTTTGAGCTGATATACAGGAGCTTTATCGGCAATTTTAAACCTTATGTCCTCTTTCAACCCCCATTGGTGCAATTTATAATCTAACATTGTCCTAAATATGTTCCATGAATATTTTATCGCCCTTACATAGCTAACTTCATCTCCATAGTAGGTGGGAATGGGAACCTCGTGTATTCTCTCCCCCAGTTCATGAATTTGAGCGATTATCTCTGTATCAAAGTGAAAATCGTCGCTATTGACAGTGAAGGGGATTCGCTTTAGTAGCTTAATGCTGTAGAGTCTATAGCCTGAATGAAACTCACTGAGGGTCGCATCCAACATGAGATTTTGATATGCAGAAAGAATTTTATTCCCTATAAATTTATAGAGAGGCATTCCTCCTCTTCTCGCTTCCCCTGCAATGAGCATTCTAGATCCAAAAACAGCTTCTGCTTTCTGTTCTAATGCAGGTCTAATGAGATCCGGGAGCGCTTCAGGGGCATACTGCCCGTCACCATGGAGTAATATTACATAATCTAAACCCCTCTCAATAGCATACAGATAACCAGTTTTTTGGTTGCCACCATAGCCTAAATTGCGAGTGTGGAGTCGAATGGTCATCTTATCTATACCGTAAACCTTCTTAAAGCCTTCGGCGAGGAGATATGTGTCGTCCCTACTGGCATCATCAAACACAAATATTTCTTCAATAATATCAAAAATAATGGAAGGAATACGTTTCAGGGTTTGCGCAAGCGCGTTAACAGCATTATACGTAACTACAAAAATCCCTATTTTGGGAATAGGATTTCCCTTTTGAACCCACTCTCTTACAAACCTCTCATCCTCTTTTAAAATGCCCTCCCTTTTTTTAGAATTCATGGTTTCACTCAATATTTCATCATTGTATAAGCCAAATCGAATATACCTCAGTTGCAACTATTGAAGTCGGAAACCATCCTAATAAAGTAAAAGAAAAACCTGAAGTGTATCTACACTCGTTTTCTTTCGGCATATAGCTCAACACAACAAGTACAGGTCTTTTTGTTTTAGTTCTCACCTCCCCTGCTTTCCGGATTATTTCGCACGTGCTGAGTACTACTAAGCGCGTCTCATCCCAGGTGAGAAACGACCCAAATCGATCGGCTTGTGGATAATAGATTTGAGTATTAAGGTATCCCGCCAACGACATTGTAGTGGCATCCACATAACCCACTATAACGGGGTTACGCAAGCGCAAGTTCGTGATAAATCCGGCTGCCTGTTTGGCAGCTGAAAATGGGTACTTCATGTCGTAGTAGTAGGCTACAGACGTTGCAGCTACATGGATGAGCAACAACACGGAAATCACCTTGCTCCTACACACACTACCTTTTAAGCTATATCCTATCCAAAGAGCTAATATAAAAATGATAAATATAAATCCAGGAAATCTGATTCCCAACATGCCGGTAACATAGATCGCACTCAGAATTGAAAAAGCACCGACGCAATAAAAAACAGCAGATCGTAGCTCTCTTAAAGTCAGAACAAATGCGATTGAACCAAGGAGAGCGAAGAATGCCAGGAGATGTTGTAAGTAATAAAGAAACCGACTAATATCCAAAATGTTGCTATTCCAGAAATGTAAGAATGGTGCAGGAAAAGGGAAAAATCCTCTCCATACGCTTAGTAAAGCAAGTTGCATTCTCAAAACTTTATGATCCCAACCGAAAGATGGAGTGTAATAGTTGGTCGGTGGAAATATCTGAACAAGGAAAATGGTCACACCACCTAAAAAGCCCAAAAGGGCAAACAGTTTTCTACGTTCACCCTTCAAGATTACATCCCACGCTATCAAAATAGAAAAAATACCTCCTACTATAATCCCATAAAGGTGGGTTTGACAGATAAGAAAAAGACCCGCAGTTATCCCATATAATCTTGTTTTGCTAATAATAGTAGGGCTCGCCCGCTCTGATGCATACATTGATGCCAGCAGAACAGAGAGGAGCAGGACCAATGAATAGTTCCTGGCGATTATACCATATTCAAAAAATGGAAAGTATCCGAATACGAAAAACAACTTATTAAGGCGTGAAAAGGGAGCATACCTACAAAATATGTAAACCGTTGTACACCCTATGAAAAGATGTAGGGGTTTCATTGTCTCTGGGCTTTGCACGAGGAACTTTAGTGGATAGACTAAAGCATACCAGAGGAAAGGATGGAGTTCGTTCTTCAGATGACCAAGAACTTCCCTAAAAGAACTTGCGTCTCTTATCAAAAGCCATGCTTGTATCTCATCTCGCCACATCTCATGATGTAGAATAAGAAGTGATGCTGATGCGACGAAGAGAAGGCACATAAATAAAGAAAATTGTCTACTCTCCTGATAATTATCCATCATAATATAATTAGTTAAAATAACATGTTAGCCAACAGTAGCATATCGAAGTCTTCTTGTGATACTTCTTTACCATCACCTCGTTCCATGCTTTAAACGACTCTTTTAAAGCCACTGTTTAAACCACTCCTCCAATCCCTTCCCCTCAAATCTATGACCGCCTGGGATTAACTGCCAGGTGAGATGCTCCTCATGCCCTTTATAACATTTCTTGAGGCCTTCTATCCCTTTTATAAAAGCCTCTCGTGGAAACTCTGGATCTTGTTCCCCACCTTCAAGCAACAGAGGCCTGGGAGCGATAAGGCAGGCTACATCGGCCATCTCGCCAAAGCTCAATATCCCCGGAATATAGTTATCGGTGGTATGCCGCCTCCTCATAAAGATATCCTTATACGTACCAAAATAGCAACTTATCCCCACAACCTTCACCCTTTTATCTAATGCTGAAAGGTACATAGCAAGGGCACCTCCCATGGACCAACCGACACAACCCAAGCGCTCTTGATCTATGAAGGGAAGGGAAGAGAGGTAATCGCAAAGGGCCGTGAGATAAGAAACACGTATCCCAGTAAGGTTTGTGCCTGCCATGATCAAGTTCAGTGCAATATGGTCTTCAATTCTCATATCTTCCGAAAATGGGATGTCAGGAGCAAGAACACAAAATCCACTCTCCACTAACCTCAGTCCAAAATCAACACCGAAGCGAGAACGTCTGAAGCCAATCACATCCTCTTTTGTTGTGTGATGGCCATGAATTGCTAGAATGGGCGCAACTTTCCCTTTTTGCTGGTTCGGTATAAGAAGATAGGCCTCAAGTGAAAATTCCTGCCAGCGATAGCGGAGAAGCCTTCTCGTATAACTCCCCATATCCTTTTCTTCTATAATGGCCATATCAAAAACTTTTTCCCTTACTAAATTCAGAGTCTTTCTCAACTCCCAACGCTGCATTGCTTTTGTCTTCAAGGGAGGCTTCACCATTGTATAATGAAAAATCCATCCCAGCGCAAAAGAAATTAGACATAGAATCGAAACTGCAAGTGTCTTTTTCACTTTGCTTTTTCCCTTGCCTTTTGCACCCAGTTCTTTTCTTCTGGAGTTTGGGGCTTAAACCGAGAGGCTACTTCAAAAAGCCTTTTTGCCTTTTCCATAAACCCCAACTTTTCATATACGACAGCCAGATTATAAACTACCTTTAACTCATTAGGCCTCATCTCCATGGCCCGTTCGAAAGACTCTCTAGCCTTCTCCAACTTATCCAAGCCAAAGTATGCAACACCCATATTAGTGAAGGTCTCCCAATGAGGTTTTTCGAGATATCTCACGCGTTCAAAGCAGCTTATGGCCTTTCGAAATTTATACTTCTGTAGATAAGCTATGCCAAGTAATTGATACGCTGCAACCTTTGTTTCGAACCTTGCCTTTTCTCTATACTTTTCCAAAAACTTTATGGCTTCTCGTATTTCACCTTTCTTAAATAACGACGTACCTAAGTAGTAATAGGCATCGACGGGGAGACGGTCGCTAAGCCTTATGGACTTCTTGAGGGCCTCTACTGCTTCATCATATCGCTCCAACTTCATGAGGATAAAGCCTAGCTCATAATGACCCCGGGGTAAATCCGGACGGTTCATTACCGCAATACGCATGGCTTTCTCGGCCTCTTGAAGATGCTCTCTTGTCCCATAGATCTGATGGTAAACGCCAAGGTAGTAAAAGGGGTAGAATCCGTCAGGGAACCTTCGACAGGCCTCTTCCAGCTCCCTCTCGAGGGCCTTGAGATATCTCACATCACCCTTCTTATCCTTGGCGTAATCCATGGAGATATCGGATGGCCTTAGGTAACGAAAGCCATATTGTTCTATAAGCTTATTAAATTTTGTTCCCTTTCTCATATAAAGGTTTGAAACATCATCGAAAGCCATGAGTCTCCAATCTTCATCCTCATCCAACCAATTGAAAAGCCTGGCATATCCCTTCTCCCGAACATCGTGCACAAGTACAATTTCTATACCGTAGCGCTCAGCTACTGTCTCCCACAACTCCTTTTTCCGCTCCGCCAGAGAATAAAGCCAAAAAAAGTCCTGATCATAGATGGTGGGGGTCCTCCCATCTATGAATACGGGGACAGCGGGATAGAGATGCCAAATGAGGTACCCACCGTGCCCATAGGTGTTAAAGATTCTTCCGTTTACATCGTGTTTTTTCAGAAAATCCACTGTCGCCTTAGGATAAATTTTCAAGACTCCAAAACCTAGCCTTGCTTCCTTTTGGAGGGTAATCACATCATGAACAGCAAAAAAAATAATTATGAGAATTGGTAAAACTCGTATCCATCTCCATCCACGTACCTGCCACTGGAATTGGCTGAAATTATAAACAATTATAGGCACTGTTGCTATGGCAAAGGCTCCTGTGAAGCGGATGTGTTTGAAGGCCATATATGAAACAAGAGCGAAGATCAGCACATTTTCCACCCTGGTGAAATTTGTCCTGTTGATCACAAAGGAAACAATCCCTAAAAGAAACAGAGCACGAAACCACATAGTAGAGTTGATTGCAAAGAGCCCCACCAATCTAATATCCAAAGATGCCCATTCAACGATTCCGCTGAGGGTTTCTGACCCAGCTGTCTTAAAGGGGATGAGAAAGACTCGGAAAAGCTGGGGATTTAGCAAGGAGGCTATACTTAAAAGGAGGCACAACAATAAAAGACCTTGTAGTTTTTTATCTTTAAATACTGGCTTGAGATCTCGGTGGTGGCTCGTGGCCAAGGGAACAAATCTGCCTAGGAAAAATGCCCCTGCCAGAAATATCCCCAGAAGGAAACTGCCATGAAAGTTGACCCACAGAACATGGATGGGGAGGAGAAGAATGATAAGCTGACGAGTGGTTATCTTCTCATCTCTGTGAAGGGTGAGAAGATAACCGTAGAGCGCAAGAAACAACAAAAAAATAATATCGGGCCGAACCTTAAACCGCCCCCTGGCGACCAAAAGGGCGATAAAAAGAAGAGTGACGCTCAACCATCCTTTCCCCCCATCCACCTCACGGCAGGTAAGAAAGAGGAATGCAAAGATCAATAAAACGACCACGATCTTAAAGATGATCAGGCCCTCAAAACCACCTAACTGATATATAGGATAGATCACGGCCTGAAAGATCCACTCAAAATCTATCCACTCTGCACCTCGGAAAGTATAGGAGAAGGGATCAACATAGGGTATTGCCTTATGCTGCCATATCCACTCGCCCGTCTTGAGATGCCACCAGATGTCAAAAGATAATATCTTCTGGGCGGCAAAGAGAGCGCAGAACCCGAAAAAGACAATGAGAAAGAACAAAAGGATCCTTTTTTCTTTATCCTCCATAATTCAGCTCCTTGCTCCAAAGCTATCCCACCAGAGTTGAAAAATGAGCAAATTCCACAGCTTTTTTCTGTTGTCAACCCGATGGGCGAGATGGTCAGAAACGAGTTTGCGCACGACAGAAGGTTTAAAGATTCCCTGCCTCTTAAGCCTTCCCTCAGAGAGCGTCTCCAACATTAACCCTTTCAACTCGCCGCAGAGCCACTTTGCAATCGGTATCCCGAATCCTTTCTTTCCCCTCTTTTTGATCTCATCAGGAATACGATCTTTAATCGCCTTTTTCCATATGTATTTCGTCGTAAATCCCTTAAGCTTTAATCCCTCAGGAAGCCCAGTAACCAGTTCGACGAATCGATGATCGAGAAAAGGCACTCTCACCTCCAGTCCATGGGCCATACTTGCCCTATCCACCTTGGCCAACACCCCTTCCTGCAAATAGAGTTTGGTATCAAGATAAAGGAGTTTGCCAAGCTCAGAACTGAAAATTTTGCCATTGAGATAGTCGTGTAACACGTGGAAGGAATTAGAATCTCCCCATTCCTCTCCTATCCCATTGGTCACCAGCTTTTTTTTCATATCTGGTGAAAAAGTCCCCAACCAAATATAATTTCTTTCCACCGGAGGATAGGCAATACCATTGATGAACTTTTTTGCACGAAAATCAAAGCTCATGTTATCAAAGGAAACAGGAAGCCTTTTTACCATCGCCTCGGCAAGAGACGTTATCACCTTGGGAAAGCGTTCGTAATAACGAGAGAGTAAATAGGCTTGATAGGTGGGATAGCCTGCAAAGAGCTCATCCCCGCCATCCCCTCCCAAGGCGACCTTTACATGGCCTTTGGTAAAACGGCTGAGGAGATAGGTGGGCATAATAGAGGCATCGGCCAGCGGCTCGTCGAGGATGGATGCAACCTCTGGGATGATATCAATGAGCTTGCGAGGGGCGAGGACCTCTTCGTGATGTTCTGTTTCGAAAAAGGAGGCCGCCCTCCGAAAGTACTTGGATTCGTCAAAAGACGGATCCTCAAAACCTATTGAAAAAGTTTTCACATCATTCACGCCCTCGTATCTGAGAGCGGAAAGGACCGAAGTAGAATCAATGCCTCCACTTAGCAATACTCCTAGCGGGACGTCACTGATAAGGCGCATCTTGACTCCACGACAGAATTCACCCCAAATCAGCTCGCAGATTTCCTCTTCATCCAGCCTCCCCTCGAAGCGATCGGTCAGATCAAGGTCCCAATAGCGTTCACAACGGAGGTCTCCATTTTGATAAACGACTTGGTGACCCGGTGGTATTTTTCTGATATCTTTGTAGATGCAGTAAGGAGCGGGGATGAAGTCGTAACTCAAATAGTGGCTTAGACCTTGGGGGTCAAGCCTCCCCTCTATCCAGGGAAGTTGTAAGAGTGCCTTCGGTTCAGAGGCAAATGCTATATCTTTTCCATTATAAGCATAGTAAAGAGGTTTGATACCTATTCTGTCCCTGGCGAGAAACAACTTCCTCTTCTTCCCATCCCAAATGGCAAAGGCAAACATCCCATTGAGCCGCTCCAGCAACTGCTCCCCCATCTCTTCATAGAGATGAACCAATACCTCTGTATCCGTCTTGGTGTAAAACCTATGGCCCTTCTCCTCTAAATCCTTCTTTATCTCTGGAAAGTTATATATCTCACCATTAAATACTACATAAATACTTTCATCTTCATTGTGGATGGGCTGTTTCCCGGTATCGAGATCGATGATGCTCAGCCTCCGATGTCCCAGGGCAACGCCCGCATCGGTATAATACCCCTCATCATCAGGCCCTCTGTGTTGTAGGGCCGTAGTCATCTTTTTCAGGACGTCACGGTCCACCGGTCTCTCATCGGAAAAACAAAACCCGCAAATGCCACACATGACCTTATAGTAAGACTTCCTCCTTATCTCGTGAGTGGGTTATAGTAAAGGTCTTCTGAGAATAAGGTATAAAGGCTTCCTGCAGGAACATGCATTCGTTCAGTCGGATCATCAAGGTAGTATATCTTATATCGGTCGATATCTAAAAAATTGATGGGTGAGGAGACATGATCATTCTTTGCCCATACAGCGAACTTTTTATATCGGGAAAGATACTCGCGCAGGTCTCCAGGGTCCTTTTTGGCATGTACCTCCAGATCATGTTCACCCCTTAAAATCATATCGTGGATCTCAAGAACCGAAAGGGGAGTACCTTCTTTACTGATGTAAAGCTCATACAATGGATCCAACATGACCCACCTTGAAAGCTCCGGCGACCAGACCTCTGTCACCTCATGTCCCTTAACCGTTATATACCTGGCCTTGTAGCCCAAACTTTGCAAACATTGTACCATTACAAAACAGTATTGGGCGCAAAACCCTCCTGTCTCTCCCGCCCGTATCTTATCCAATATGGCCATCGCATCAATCGGTGGGTAGGGATCTGGTCTCCCAGGAGCCACTGAGCTCTGACCCACTTCATCAATCGGAGAAATACCTCCATATCTGTTTTCGCCCCAGCAATAAGCTGATCCAGCTTCTCCCTCTTTCGAAGGGGCGTTAGGACTTTCTCATTATCAAAGGTGAAATGAAACCTTGGATGGTGACGTACCTTTTCAGGCGGCACAAAAAGGGGAACCTTAATAGGATCGCCCTTTTCTCTTTTTGTTTCTTGTGCCTTAAATCCCCCATATTTTGATTGTGGAACTCTTTTCCCCACATCATAGGCGATAAAAAGACTGATAACATACACGAAAGATACAATGACGACCCACAAAATCCATGTGGGTATATTTAATTCAAAGAACTTTCTACTCTTATCTCGCCATTTTGCCATGTTGTAAAATTCTAAAAAGCTCGCTTATTCAAAATTCATCATAGACTTAACGACATAGATCGGCTTCCCCTGGGACTCGTGGTAGGTGCGGATGATGATTTCTGCAATGAGACCCAACAGAATAAACATAACCCCCATAGTGATGAAGAGAAAGGAAATCAAGATCATGGGGCTGATCCAAACCCCTCCCCAAACGATCCTTCGCAAAAGGACAAACAACCCTGTTAAGCCCCCCAGAACAAGCAATAACATCCCTGCCCCACCGAAGAGGCGAATGGGCTTAGTGGAATAGCGCTGTAAGAACAATATGGTGATAAGATCCAAGATTATGCTGCTGGTTCGGGAAAGACCGTATTTGGATCTCCCATGCTTTCGGGGGTGATGTGCTACCTCCAACTCTGTAATGCTCGCCCCCACCCATGAAGCATAAGCAGGGATAAAGCGATGCATCTCGCCGTAGAGGCGCACATCCTTCAAGATCTCCTGCCGGTACGCCTTGAGGGTGCAGCCATAGTCATGCAGTTTGACCCTGGTCAACCAGGAGATCAATTTGTTAGCCACTGCTGAAGGAAACTTTTTATTGAGAAAGGGGTCTTTTCGGTTTTTTCTCCAGCCGCTGACCACATCGTAGCCCTGTTTTATCTTCTCTAAAAGTCGGGGGATGTCTCGGGGATCGTTCTGCCCATCACCATCCATGGTGACAATAATCTCACCCAGCGCATGCTCAACTCCGGCAGCAATGGCAGCTGTCTGCCCAAAGTTTTTGCGAAATTGAATGAGTTTGACTCTTTTATCATCCTTGGCCAATCCTTGCAGTACCTCGTTACTGGCATCATCGCTGCCATCGTCGATGAAAATGACTTCGTAACCCGTTCCTATACCTCCTAGAACGGTCTTGAGCTCCCTATAGAGGGGGGCGATATTCTGCTCCTCATTGAAAATAGGGATTACTACGGAAATTACGTTCAATCCATGTCCCCTCTCTGTATCCGTTCTATCCATTGCTCCTCCTGGGAGGCCAATGCCTTCGCTCCCATCTGGAGATAGAGAGACCTCAATAATTGATGGTATTCTTCATTCAGGGGATATAACTGGGAGGCCTTTTTGATCTCCTCCACGCCTTTTTCCCGTTCTCCAGAGATCAAGTATATCATACCTAAATCAAAATGGTAGTAGTGACGCCAGGGGCTCAGGCGTATGGCCTCTTGCACCTCAACAACGCCCTCCTGTTGGCGGGAGAGTTTCTGAGCGAGTAATACCCCATAACGGTGATGGTATTCACTATTATGAGGATCCAGGCGTATGGCCTTTTGGAGCTCCCCTGCAGCCCCTTGTGCGAAATAGGGACCTGATTCGAGGAGGTTCTCTGCCCTCTGAAAATGCCTTTGCCCGTAAAAGGGGCAGAGCAAGAGAAGGGAAGCCGTTATTGCCCCCATGAACCCTACTGCTGTGAAAAGCGGTCTTCTGTTTTTCTTTACTGTTATTTTATAAACCTTATCCTTCTTCTGAGCACCAACGGCCAAGGCCAAGACGGCAAACCCCGCCAGCGTCACGCTGGGCAGGTAGAACTCAAAATCGAAGGCATGGTGAATAAAAAAGGCCATGCCCGCTATCATCAGGGACCCTGTCCAGATCCTTGATGCTCTATCTTTTGATTTCCGAAAGACGTATAGCGTGCGCCAGAGCCACCAGCAGGCAAACCACAAGAAAACTACTGTGCCGATAATCCCCATCTCCACTCCTAACTGGAGATAGGTGTTGTGGGAGTGGTGAATGACATTTACACCGATCTTTTGGTAGGAGGTATAGATGAAACCAAAGGTATGCAGACCCTTCCCTAGCAAGGGGTTATCCCTGATTATCTCTATCGTAGTGCCCCAGTTTAAGACCCTGAGCACCATGGGATTGTTTGCGATGGAGGCAAACGGGTTATCCGGCCTCGTAAGGCTCAGCCCGGCAAAGATCAAGGCCAACACTAAAAGCACACCGCCGAAGGAGACAATCAGATATCGAGTTTTCACTCTCTTTATATATCCAAAATATATAAAGGCAAAACACCCGCAGGCGAGGATCAGAGAGAGCCACCCGCTGAAGGACTTGGTCAAATAAAGGACGAAGATCTGCAAACCCATCGCTAGCCCAAAAAGATATCTCATCCACCCTTTGCGGGCTAGGAGACAAGCCGTACTCAGCGGGATACTTATGCCCAAAAAGGCGGCGAAATGGCTGGGTAGTAAAAAGGTAGCAAATACCCGACCTCCTTCCAGGCGCCCGATGATCTCCTCTTTGAGGGGGGATGGATAAGAAAGCCCTGTTTCCCCTATCTTGCCGATAAGATCATGAAAGCCCCAAAAGTACTGATAAAGGCCATAGAGAGAAGTCAGGAAGCCCAGGATAACGACTGCCAAGGTGATCCATCGCTGTTCTTTAGGAGAAACAATCTGAGCAATGAGAAAAAAAATCACCCCATAACTAACCAATTGGAAAAAGAAATCCCGGCTGACTGCGTAGTCAATGGAATAAAAGGTATAAAAAATAGCCAGAATAAAAAAGACCGCAAGGGGAAGGGGGAAAGCAATCTTCCTGATCTCCAAAGTCCCCGTTGTTACTCCCTTATAGAACCAAAGAAAAAGGGCCCACAATAAGAGGATTATTTGTAAGATAGGGGACCAAAAGGATATATGGGGGGAAAAAAGGGTGACAGCGAAGAGGGAACTGATGATTAATACGAATATAGCCTTAATAGTATCTCCGGATATCCATAGATTGGCATGGCCTCAGCGCAATTCTTCCCATGTTTTATCACTATTCCAGCCACCTCCACCATCAGGCCTATATTCTTGTTCTCCATCTTGGTCAATCCGAAAATCGAAATCGCCAGCCTGCTTGTCCTGGGAGTCGGCAGTGACCGTGTACGCGGTATTGGAGGTTCTTGTGATGCTTGCGGTATAATTGTCGCCCGCCATGGTTGTGGAACATCCTGCTAATACATTAACTCCCCCATCATCAAAGGCACTCGAATAAAAACCCTTTTCTGCCCGGTACATCTCCTGCGCAGCCCTGACCGTCTCTAAGGCGGTAAAGGCATCGGAGCGGCGAGACCTGGTGACATAATTGTTATAGGCAGGAATGGCCACCGCTGCCAGGATCCCCACGATGACCACCACGATCATGACTTCAATAAGGGTAAATCCTTCTTTCCCCTTCATTGGTCCATACCTCCCCACTTTATCCATTCAGTCATCACATATCCTCCGGAACAAGCATCCTCTCAGACGACGGAAGCACACACAATGTCTTCTCCCCCTTGAACGAGCCCATGATAGCCAGAGTGAACAGGCCCCTACCCTATGTTCAACCTGCTGTCTTATAGACTTCCTGTTCTCGGCATAAAAACAGCATCAATTGTTGATGAGGAAAGGTCCCATCTTTTGCCATAACCCGTATTAACATCATAGCTGACAAGCATCTCTAACTGCCCGAAAGTCGCAGGACCATCAGCTGTTGTAAGATCCAGGTTGGCGTTGAAGGCGGCCCTAATACTGATGCTAAAGTTCCGATCTAACGCTGCGGTAACTATACTAATAGCGGCATAAGTTTCGGCGAAACTAGCAAGATTTGCAGCGGTGTAGGATTCATCTGGGAAAAAACCCAATACGGCGTGATACTCCGACGCCCCCGTGGCGATGGCATCGAAGGCGTGTACTACCTCAGACATCTTTGATCTCTTAACATAGTCATTGTAGGCCGGGATAGCAATGGCGGCCAAGACACCGATGATAGCCACCACGATCATGAGCTCTATGAGGGTAAACCCTCCTCCCTTGCGCAACCGTACCATTTCCTCACCTCACATTGTTCATCCAAACCTGCAATCGGGATCAGGCTATACTATACCCCGTCCCTCCACAGTTTGCAGCCCGCTCTTATGCGAAACCCCTATGTCAAAGATTGAGGTTCCACACCCCTTTGCAGATCATCCCATTTTTCTTCCCCCTCAGATCCGCACCGCGTCTCTCTCCGGCCCTAAAACCATAAAGAACAAGTCCCTCAAAAAAAAGAAGGGGATGGCCATAGGATAAATATGGCCTCATCCCCTTCTCTATTCACATTCACATCAACCTCTCAACCTACCTTCTCGGCATAAAGCGGGTTGGCAATGTAGTCCCGGCTGCGGGTGTCTCCCACAGTTTGGAGTAGCCTGTCGCTGAAGCATACGAAACATTCATTTGTAACTCACAACCATTCACAACAGTAGCAATGTTAGCAATGGTGACTTCATACACAACTACATCGTTAGTGGCACCTAACCCGCCAGCTTGCCAGTGTGGGGCTCCGTAATTAGACGGCACGGAAGCAAGATCGGCTATCGCATAACCCGCGCCAGGGAAGTACCCATTGGAGGCGTGATACTCCGATGCCGACTGCGCCAGGGCGTCAAACCCCGCGGATATCTCGCTCAGCCTGGCCTTGATCGTATAGTCGATGTAGGCCGGGATGGCGATGGCGGCCAAGATGCCGACGATGGCCACCACGATCATGAGCTCGATCAACGTAAAACCTTTTTTGTTCCTCATCCTCTTTAACATGTCCTTCCTCCTTAATTAATTTTTTATATACTCATACATTAGGTCATTCCTCATTGGGTAATCTCCACTCTACCCCCTGATTATAAGGTCTTGACGGCGCACTTCACCCCCTTTCTCTGAGTAGTCACCCCTGATATGAAGCAAACATCATGCCATAATAACCGCACCGTAACCCCTTGAAAATCCTCACCTTGCTCTCTTCCCCATCAAAAAAAGGGCATGAAGGTGACAATTTTGGTCCTTTCTGGTGACAAATAACGGCCCTTGCATGCCCCCAACCCTTTATCGCCTTATCCAGCCCACTCCCAATCCGCGGACTTCGAGCTTTCCATTCCCCGTCTTCTGTGATAGCATTATAGCATGGATTTTCAAGAATACAATAGCTTTAATGGCGAAAGAGAAC
>Ga0307426_1001428_pt1 | contig 15747 bp, 13 predicted proteins | sample SalMarWE160340MG_FD_202165 | JGI IMG/M metagenome (GOLD analysis project Ga0307426, IMG submission 202165) | Salt marsh sediment microbial communities from the Plum Island Ecosystem LTER, Massachusetts, United States - WE1603-40 | ecosystem: Environmental > Aquatic > Marine > Intertidal zone >... | reverse complement strand
CCACCGAAGTCCACGCCCCGGCGATTTCCGAGATTCACCAGACCGTGCCCTCGGCCCAGCACAACGCCCAGACCACCGAAGTCCACGACCCGGTCATTTCCGAGATTCATCTGACGGTGCCCTCGGCCCAGCACAACGCGCAAACCACGGAGATCCACACTCCGGCGGACTCCAGCGCCGATCAGCCAAGTGGAGACGAGCACGATCGCGCAATCTCCCGCGTCCATCGCGAGGTGCGCTCGAACCGGCACAATCCGGAGACCACGGAGATCCATCGTCCCCTCATCTCCGACATCCACCAGTCCGTCCGATCGCAGTTCCACAACGGGCGGACCACCGAGGTCCACAACGACGAGATTTCGGCCTTCCACCTCGAATACAGCTCCGAACAGCACGAGCTGACCACCTCGCAACTGAAGCAGTGACGGGACGCGCTGCCGATGGCGCCTTCGCGTATTTTTTCCGCGATCATTGTCGCGACCCTTGTCCTCGCCGGCCCGGCGAGCGCGGCGGATGACGCCGCCAACGCCCCCGTCGCCAATCCACTTCTCACCAACCAGGCCTATATCGACCGGCTCATGGCGACCCGCGAGCTTGACATCGAGAATATCAGCGAAGTGTTCTGGTTCGTGTTCGGATCACTGCCCGACGAGGTGAGGGTCTACCCGACTGAAAACTACTACTATTTCGAGTTTCTCCACGCCGGCGCCGCCTACGCCGGCAACATCAGGCTGGATGTCGCCGACCGCGACCAGGGGACCGTGCATTTCGCCTATTTTCGCCCGCACCGCCCCTGGCAGTCACGCGACCTCACCCACTACGCGCCATTGGGGCGCGACGACGGCGTGGAGGTCGAAAAACTCGCCGACCTGGTCTACCGCATCGCCTATCGCGGCAAGCAGGTGACCTTCCATCTCAACGACCTGCGCGACGTCAAGCCACCGGCCGATGCCCTGTTGCCCGATGAGCGCTATCTGGGACCGGTCTTCGACGAATCCGGCACGCAGCTCTACTTCATCTACAACCGCGCCCTGAAGCGGTTCCTGTACGTGCTCGATGAATCGAAGATCGGGCCCGACGCGCTCAATCCCGCCCCGGCAAACCCGGCGCTGGAGGTCGATAGCCGAACCGGGTTCGTCTACCTCACCGATCCGATCGTACCGCGGCGCATCCTGGTCGGCGTCAGCGACGACAACACCGACGCCAACAACTATTTCGACGGTCCCTTCGACCAGCTGCCCGACAATTTCATGGGGGCCGGCACGCTCAGGGACGTGGCGGTGGATGCCTATCCCAGCCTCGAGGGGATGCTCGACATTTATGGCCACTTCATCGACGAATCGATCGGCGGCCGCATCCTGATCGACCCCTATTGGGGCTATCAAACGCTGGAAGACCTCGATTTCCTTTCCGCCTGCGAGGAGAAACAGGCCGACCCCAAGGCATTCTACGTGTGCATTCTGCCCGACGATTGACGCGGCCCCGGGGCCCGGCGGGCGCCCCAACTGCGGCGCCGCCCGCCCCTAGCGGAGCGCCCCGCCGATCATGTAGGCCGCGTCGTTCCACCTGAGCTCGTTCTTGAGGTCCCTGAGCCGGGTCGCGTCGTCGATCAGCAGGAACTCGACACCTGCCATCGCCGCGAAATCCTCAAGATGCTCTGCCGTCAGCGCCAGCGAAAACCCCGTGTGGTGAGCGCCGCCGGCGTGAATCCAGGCCGCCGCCGCGGTCTTCAAATCCGGTTGCGGCAGCCACAGCGCGCGCGCCACCGGCAGTTTCGGCAGCGCCTCGTGCGGCTCGATGACCTCGAGCGTGTTCACGATCATGCGGAACCGATTGCCCATGTCGACGACCGAAGCGTTGACCGCCGGGCCGGTCGCCGAATCGAACACCAGCCGGACCGGGTCTTGCTTGCCGCCGATGCCCAGCGGATGCACCTCGCAGCTCGGCTTGCCGGCGGCGATCGAGGGGCAGATCTCCAGCATGTGGGCGCCGAGCACCGCCTGCCCCGAAGGATCGAGATGGTAGGTGTAGTCCTCCATGAACGAGGTGCCGCCGCCGAGCCCCGCCGCCATCACCTTCATCGAGCGCACCAGCGCCGCGTGCTTCCAGTCCCCCTCGGCGCCGAACCCGTAGCCGTCCGCCATCAGGCGCTGGGCGGCGATGCCCGGCAGCTGTTTGATGCCGGTGAGGTTCTCGAACGTATCGGTGAAGCCCTGGAAATCGCCGTCGGTGAGAAAGGCGCGCAGCGCCAGCTCGATACGCGCCGCGTCCCTGAGCGATTCGTGACGCTCGCCGCCCTTCTCCAGCCCTTTCATCAGCGTGTAGGTGTCGGCGTACTCGGCGCACAGGCTGTCGATATCCGCGTCGGTGACCTGGTCCTGGAAAGCGACGAGATCGCCCAGGCCATAGCCATTGACGGTCACCCCGAAGCGCAGCTGCGCCTCGACCTTGTCGCCTTCGGTGACCGCGACCTGGCGCATGTTGTCGCCAAGGCGGGCGATCTTCATGTGCTGGGAATCGTGCCAGGCGGCCGCGGCGCGCATCCACACCCCAACGCTCTCATGCACGTCCGGCTGCCGCCAGTGGCCGGCCACGACCTTGCGGTTCATTCTCAGCCGCGCGCAGATGAACCCGAACTCGCGCCCGCCATGGGCGGACTGGTTGAGGTTCATGAAGTCCATGTCGATCGTGGACCAGGGAATGTCCCGGTTGAACTGGGTGTGCAGGTGCAACAGCGGCTTGGCGAGGCGATTGAGCCCCTCGATCCACATCTTCGAAGGGCTGAAGGTGTGCATCCAGGTGACCACGCCGATGCAATTGTCGGCCGCCCCGGCATCCCGCAACATCCGCGATATCTCGTCCGGCGTGGTCAGCACCGGCTTGAACACCAGCTTCACGGGCAGGCTCGCGTTGGCGTTCAGCCCCTCCACGATCTGCATCGAATCCGCTTCGACCTGTTTGAGCGTCTCGGGCCCGTACAGATGCTGGCTGCCGGTGAGAAACCACACCTCCAGCGGCGAGAAATCGATCATGACAGTTTCCTCCGGTTGACACGGATCATGGTTTGCCACCCCCTTATCAGACAAGTGGCCGACAGTGGAAACCTTGACGGTTTCCCCGCGAGCCCCGATGTGATCGGGGTATCATGCCGGGGCGCCGCGATTCAGGCCGCCTCGCGGTGAATAGGGGAGAGACCGGCCTTGGCGCTGCTCGAGCTGATCAACATCTCGAAGAATTTCGGGGCCATCGAGGCCGTCCGCGACGTCTCCTGCGAGCTCAATCCGGGCGAGATCGTGGGACTTATGGGCGACAACGGCGCCGGCAAGTCCACCCTGGTGAAAATCATCGCCGGCAACTATCCGCCGTCTTCGGGCACGATGCGCCTGGAAGGCAGGAACCTGGCCTTGCACAGCCCGATGGACGCGCGCCGGCACGGGATCGAGATCGTCTATCAGGACCTGGCGCTGTGCGACAATCTCACCGCCTCCGCCAACGTCTTCCTCAGCCGCGAGCTGCGGCACCGGATCGGCCCGTTCGGCATTCTCAACCACGCCGCCATGAACAGGCGGTCCGCCGAGATCTTCCGGACGCTGAAATCCGACACGCGGCCGCGTGACGTGGTCGAACAGATGTCCGGCGGCCAGCGGCAGGCAGTGGCCATCGCCCGCACCATGCTTGTCGAAGCCAAGATCGTTCTGATGGACGAGCCGACGGCGGCGATTTCGGTTCGCCAGGTCGTCGAAGTCCTCAATCTGATGCGCGAGCTTCGCGACCACGGCATCGCGATCATCTTCATCTCCCACCGCATGCCGGACATTTTCGAGGTCGCGGACCGGATCATGGTGATGCGCCGTGGCGCCAAGGTCGCCGACAAGCCCATCGTCGACAGCTCGCCCGAAGAGGTCACCGCCCTGATCACCGGCGCTCTGGAAGTGGCCTGACCGGCCAAATCGGCGCGCTGCGGCGGCCGCCCTCGGCCCGGTCGTTGACAATCGCCCGGCATTGACCTTTTCATCGCCCGACCGGTGCGGCGCGCGCCCGCCGGGGCGCTGGGGACGGGCCGGGCCATCGGCCGATCGATCGGGGAAGCTTCAATGTTGCTCAAAGCCCTCAGGGAAGAAGTCCTGGAGGCCAATCTCGAACTGGTACGCCGCGGGGTGGTCGTGTTCACCTTCGGCAATGTATCGGGCATCTCCCGCGAGGAAGGGCTGGTCGCCATCAAGCCCAGCGGGGTCCCTTACGACGAACTCACCGTCGAGCAGATCGTCGTCACCGATCTCGATGCCAATATCCGCGACACCAATCTGCGTCCCTCCTCGGACCTGGCCACGCATCTCGAACTCTACAAGGCGTTCGAGAACATCGGCGGCGTCGCCCACACCCATTCGGAATTCGCCACCGCCTGGGCGCAGGCCAGGCGGCCGATCCCCTGCTTCGGCACCACCCACGCCGACTACTTCCATGGCGACGTGCCGGTCACCCCCGACATGACCGCCGAAGAGATCGCCGGCGATTACGAAAAGGCGACCGGCGAGGTGATCGTGCGCACCTTTTCCGACCGCGATCCGGATGCCACTCCCGGTGTGCTGGTGGCCTCTCACGGACCGTTCTGCTGGGGCCGGGACGCGATGGACGCCGTCCACAACGCGGTGATCCTGGACTACATCGCCCGCATGGCGACCCACACCGTTGCCGCCAACGCCCAGACGGGCCCGGTGGCGAACGCGCTTCTCGACAAGCACTTTTTCCGCAAGCACGGTCCGGGGTCCTATTACGGGCAAACCAGGCGCTGACAACAAGCGGATCCGGGGCTGCCTCGAAACCGCGCGCCTTCGAAACCGGGGTGGAAGCTGCGACCGGTGCTTTGAGAAAATCGGGAGGAACCACGGCCATGGCCATCGTGGCAGGAGACAATTCCGACGCTTCCAGCGCCCGCGAGACGGCGGCCGCGGCGATCGCCGAGGGCCATGCATCCCTCGGGGTTGAACTCGGGTCCACCAACATCAAGGCGTGCCTTATCGGGGCGGACCATCAGGTTCTCGCCACGGGCAATCACGGCTGGGAGAACCAGTTCGTCGACCGCCTGTGGACCTATTCCGAGGACGCGATCTGGACCGGTGTGCAGGCCGCCGTCGCGAGCCTGAAGGCAGATGTCGAAAAGCGCTGCGGCGTGCCTCTCACCCGCATCGGCGCGCTGGGGTTCTCGGCGATGATGCACGGGTACCTGGCGTTCGATGCCAGCGGCAACCTGCTTGTCCCGTTCCGCACCTGGCGCAACACCAATACCGGGCCCGCGGCGGCCGAGCTGACCGAGACGCTCGGCTTCAACTTTCCGCTCCGCTGGTCGGCCTCGCACCTTTACCAGGCGATCCTCGACGAGGAACCCCACGTCGCCGACCTCGATTTCATCACGACCCTGGCCGGTTTCGCGCACTGGCGCCTGACCGGCCGCAAAGTGCTCGGCGTGGGCGACGCGTCGGGCGTCTTCCCGATCGACCCTGTCACGCACGACTATGACGCGCCGATGCTCAAGCAGTTCGGCGAGATGGTCGCCGCCCGCCGGCCGGGCCTCGACGCGGCCGCGCTTCTGCCCGAGGTGCTTGTCGCCGGCGAAGACGCCGGAACGCTCACCGAAGAGGGCGCCGCCCTGCTCGATCCCAGCGGCACGCTGCAGCCGGGTGCGCCGGTCTGCCCGCCCGAGGGCGACGCCGGCACGGGCATGGTCGCCACCAACGCCGTCGCGCCGCGCACCGGCAACATCAGCGCGGGCACGTCGATCTTCGCGATGGTGGTGCTCGAAAAGCCGCTGACCGCCGTGCATGAGGAACTCGATATCGTCACGACGCCCGCCGGCGACCTGGTCGCGATGGTTCACTGCAACAACGGCGCCAGCGAGCTCGGGACCTGGGCATCCGTCTTCACCGAGTTTGCCGCCGCCATCGGAGCGGACGCGGATGCGGATGCCGTTTTCGGCGCGCTGTTTGACGCGGCGCTGGAGGGCGAGGCGGACGGTGGCGGGCTCATCGCCTACAACTACCTCGCCGGGGAGCCGATCACCGGCCTGACCGAGGGTCGCCCGCTCGTCGTCCGCACCCCTTCAAGCCGCCTCACCCTCGCCAACTTCATGCGCACCCAGCTCTACGCCGCCTTCGGCACGCTGAGCCTCGGCATGAATGTGCTGCACGGCGAAGGCGTGAAACTGGACTCGATGTTCGCGCACGGCGGCATGTTCAGGACCGCGGGCGTCGCGCAGCGTCTGCTGGCGGCGGCCATCGGCGCGCCGGTGACCGTGGGTGACACCGCGAGCGAAGGCGGGGCTTGGGGCATTGCCGTCCTGGCCGAATACCTGCGCCAAGGCGCGGGCCAAGACGCCAGCGGGAGCCTGGGAGACTATCTGGCGGGCCGGGTGTTTGCCGGCGCCAAACTCGACGTGGCGGAACCGGACCCGGCCGATGTCGAGGGCTACGCAAAGTGGCTCGAGCGGTACGCGGCGGGTCTCGCCATCGAGAAAGCAGCGACGGAGGCGATCAGCTAGCCGACGGGCGACCCGCCGGGGGGCGCCATGCGCGCCGCCGGCGCTGTCGAGTCCATCGGCGATCGGGCAGGTGACGGCAAATTCAAGGACGTGCTACCGACCGTGACGAAACTCGCGTGCCGAAAGCGCGTGTGGGGAATTCGGGGAGGCATCTCATGGGCGGAAACAGGCGCATCGAAGAGGCGTTTGCCAGTCGGTTCGGCGGCGAACCGCGCCTCTATCGCGCCCCTGGCCGCGTCAATCTGATCGGCGAGCACACCGACTACAACGACGGCTTCGTCCTGCCCGCCGCGCTCGAGCTCGCGACCTCCGTCGCCATCGCGCCCCGGGACGACCGCGCGCTCAACATGTACTCCGAGTTGATCGACGAGACGGTGAGTTTTGACCTCGACGCACCGGATCCAGGCCCGCGCAAGGACTGGACCGACTATGTGCGCGGCGTCGCCTGGGTGCTGCAATCCCAGGGCCATCCGGTGCCCGGCGCCGACCTCGCGATCGCCAGCGACGTGCCGCTGGGGGCAGGCCTTTCGTCGTCGGCGGCGCTGGAGGTGGCGGTGGGCTACGCGCTGCTTTCCGTCGTCGGCGCCGAGATCGATCTCACGAAACTGGCGCTCGCCTGCCAGCGCGCGGAGAACGAATTCGTCGGCATGCGCTGCGGCATCATGGACCAGCTCATCGCCTGCCACGGCGCCGCCGGCCATGCGCTGCTGATCGATTGCCGCAGCCTCGACCGGCGCCCCGTGCCGATCGACCCCGGCGTGCGCCTCGTGATCTGCAATACCATGGTCCATCACGAACACGCCGGCGGCGAGTACAATCTCAGGCGGCACGACTGCGAGGAGGGCGTGCGCCTGCTCTCTGAGGCACTGCCGGGCATCAGGGCGCTGCGCGACGTCAGCCCGGACGACCTCGCCGCCCATGCCGACCTGCTCCCTGACACCATTCATCGCCGCTGCCGCCATGTCGTCACCGAGAACGCCCGCACCGTTCAGGCCGCTGACGCGCTCGCGGCCGGCGATATGGCGGAGGTCGGACGCCTCATGGATGCCTCGCACCTCTCGATGCGCGACGACTTCGAGATTTCTTGCCGCGAGGTCGACGTCATGGTCGGGCTCAATGCCGCCGTCGAGGGTGTGTGGGGCGCCCGGATGACCGGCGGCGGCTTCGGCGGCTGCACCATTTCCCTGGTCACCCAGGACGCCGTCGAGACCTTCCAGCACAAAGTCGCAGCGGGCTACCGCGAGGCCACCGGGCTCGAAGCCGAGATCTTCGTGTGCTCGCCGGGCGCCGGCGTCGGCGCGGTGCAGCCCGACGGGCGCCCATGAGCCTTCTTCAGTCCGCCTCCCACCGCCGCCTCAATCCGCTGACCGGCGAGTGGGTGCTGGTCTCGCCGCATCGCACCCAGCGCCCCTGGCAGGGCCAGAGGGAAGAACCCGCCGAGGCGTCGCCGCCGGCCTACGACCCCGACTGCTATCTGTGCCCCGGCAACGCCCGGGCGCATGGCGCCGTCAATCCCGACTATTCCGCGACCTTCGTCTTCGACAACGATTTTCCGGCCCTGCAGCCCGCCGCCGAAGCCGCCTCGCTGGACGGTGACGGGCTGATGGTGGCCCGCGCCGAAACCGGGATTTGCCGTGTCGTGTGCTTTTCGCCCCGCCACGATTTGACACTCCCGCGCATGTCGGCCGAGGAGGTCGCCCGGGTGGTTCGCGTGTGGGCCGACCAGACGGCCGAACTCGGGGCCAGGCAGGAAATCGGCGCGGTCCAGATCTTCGAGAACCGCGGCGCGATGATGGGCGCCAGCAACCCCCACCCGCATGGCCAGATCTGGGCCACCGGCGCTCTGCCCAACGAGTTGCAAAAGGAGCTCGCCTCGCAGACCCGCTACCGGGAGACGCATGGAGGGTGCCTGCTCTGTGACTATCTGAGGCTCGAGCTCGAGGCCGGTGAACGGATCGTTTTCGAGAACGCGCATTTTGTGGTTCTCGTGCCGTTCTGGGCCGTCTGGCCGTTCGAAACGATGATCGTGCCGCGCCGCCATTTCGGCGCCCTGGACGAGCTGACCGAACACGAGGTGACGTCCCTCGCCGAAGCGCTCGGCGGGCTGACCGTTCGCTACGACAATCTCTTCGAGTCCCCGTTCCCCTATTCGATGGGCTTTCACCAGAAGCCGACGGACGGGGCCGCGCATCCCGAATGGCACCTGCACGCCCATTTCTATCCGCCGCTTCTGCGTTCCGCGACGGTGCGCAAATTCATGGTCGGCTTCGAGCTGCTCGGCACCCCCCAGCGCGACATCACCGCCGAGGCGGCCGCGGCGCGCCTGCGCGAGGTGTCGGCGGTTCACTATCTCGACGCCGCCGGGCCGTGAGCGCGGCCGCGCCTCCCGGCAGACGGTCGCGCGCCGCCGCCATGGAGGCCGATCAGGTGCGCCGGTTCGTGATCGGCGAGTTGCCCCTCAATCCCTGCTGAGGCAAGCGCGCCGGTTCAGAAATACTGCCTCATTTCGACATAGGCCGTCGTCGGCGGCGCTTCGTAGGGCGCCGTCGCCCCGCTCACCGGCAGCCCGCCGAATTCGGTGAGCGGCTTGCCGACCGGCACCTGCACCCCCGCATGCAGGTCGAGATTGTCGTTGATCGAGCGTGTCGCCTGCGCCGCAAGCAACACGCTGCCGTCGTTGAGATTGACGATCGCCGTGGGGGTGAGGGACAGAAGGGGCGTCCATTCCAGCGTCATGCCGGCCGCCGCGTAGTCGAACGAGGTATTGAACAGCTGCCCCCGCGCCAGCCGGTCGATGAGATCGTCGGGCAGGGCGTCGAGCGCCGTGCCGTTGGCGGCGCCGAACCCGTTGTGGAAATATTCCGCGAACCAGATCGCGTTGCGCTCGAGGATGGTCGCGGCGCCGGAGATATTGGCCAGCCCCGAGGTCTTGATCGTGCCGTCCGCCTCCCGCGTCGGGACGATCTCGGCATTCCACACCGCCCCGCCGACCGACCCGCTCAGCCCCAGCCCCGCCGTCCAGTCCCCGTGATCGCGCGCCACCAGGACCGAGGCCGTCAGCTCGCCGATCGAGCGGTGATAGCGAAGGGCAACCGAACTGGCGTCGGCGGTCACCGGTCCGCCCGCGGTCTCGGCGCGCGGCACTGCCGCCAGCTGCAGGTCCGAGCCGTCATTGAACAACACCTGCGCGTAGATCATGTCGACCCCGGGCTTGTATTCGGTATCGGTCGCACCCGGCGCGAACGGGTTGATCAGGTCCATCGGGTGGAACACCGTGCCGGCGCCCCAGGTCAGCGCCTGCCGGCCGGCGCGGATGACGAAACTGGGCGCCGAATAGCCCAGCGACAGTCGGTCGATCTTCTGCACCAGCTGGGCGTAGGGCGCGTCGACGATGGTGTGGCTGAGATCGAACAGCGTCGAGGGCGGCACCTCCGGCAGATAGGGCGCCAGCGCCTGCATCAGCGCCACCGTGCCACCGACGTCCTTGGACAATTCGTAGTGGACCACGAAGTCCCAGTTGTCCCACCTGGGCTCCCACATCAGCCGCAGATTGCCGAAGATGTCGCCACGCTCGCGGGCGCCCAGCGCCGCCTCGATGCTGTCGAAGTCGGAGAACGACGCCACCTCCGTGAGCGCGACGCGGCCCTTGAAGTCGTCGGCCGATGCCGGCGCCACCGCCATGAGCGGCAGCAGCAGCCCGAGTATCGGGGCCAGCTTTTCTCTATTGCGCGGCACGGGAGTTTTGCCTGCGTTCGTCCGCGGTGATGCGTCCATCGGTGAGTTCGATATGGCGTTTGGAATGGGCGATGACGCGCGCGTCATGGGTGCCGATCAGGAAGGTGACGCCGGACGCCTCGTTCAGGCGCGCCATCAGCGCGATCAGCTCCTCGGCGGTCTTCGAATCGAGATTGGCGGTGGGCTCGTCGGCGAGCACCACGGCGGGTGCCGCGACCAGGGCCCGGGCGACGGCGACCCGCTGCTGCTGGCCGCCGGAGAGATAGGCGGGGCGGCGGTCTTCCAGCCCCCCAAGTCCCACGTCGGCCAGCGCCGTCCGCGCGCGTTGCCGGCGCTCGTCCGCCCCGACCCCCTGCAGTTGCAGGATGAACTCGACATTTTCCTCGGCCGACAGGACCGGGATGAGATTGAAGGCCTGGAAGACGAAGCCGATCTTGGTCAGCCGCAGCGTCGTCAGGGCGTTCTTGTCGAGCGCCCCCAGGGATTGGCCGTCAACCGTCACGGTCCCGGCGCTCGGGCGGTCGAGCCCGCCGATCATGTTCAGGAGCGTCGTCTTGCCCGACCCCGACGGGCCGGCCAGCGTCGCGAAATCGCCGACCTCGATTTCGAGATCGACGCCATTGAGCGCCGGCACTTCGACGGCGCCGACCTGGTAGCGCTTTTCGAGCCCTTGGCAGACAACGATGGGTTCGGACATCGGTGAGTGATCCCCTTCAGGTTCCGACGCTCATCGCGGCGGCCGGGTTGGCTTTTGACGCCCGTCGCGCCGGCCACAGCGCCACCAGGATGCCCAGTATCCACACAAGCACGGAATTCTCGACATACTGGGCGACGGTCAGGCTCGGATAGATGACGCGGGCGGCGCCGAAATAGTCCATCCCGGCGGCGAAGGCGGTCAAATCGATGCCCCCGGAAAACGCGGCGATCGTGGCGACCGAGGCGACAAGGCCGACAACCACGCCGATGCCCACAAGCATCGCGGATTCGAGCGCCACCTGCAAAAGGATCAGCCGCGGGCGCATCCCCAGCGCCTGCAACAGGCCGAACTCGCGCACCCGCTCGAAGACCGCCATGAGCTGGGTGGTGACGATACCGATCGCCATCAGCACGAACATGATCCACAGCCATACTCCCACGAAGGCGTCCATGAAATCGTTCATCAGCGCCGCCAGCGGCGACAGGTCCTTCCACGAGCGGACATCGAGATCGGGGGCGGCCGCCTGCAACGCGTCGATGGTGTCGGGGAGCGTGGTGTCGTCGGGCAGCGAAAAGCTGATCTCGGAGATCGCGTCGGAGACCCCGAGCATTTGTTGGCCGGCCGAAATCCCCGTGAAGACGAATTCGTCCTCGGCGGTTGTCGAGCCGGCATAAAGCCCCACCACGTCGAAACTGCGCTGCGCCAGGGTGCCGTCGGCGGACTGGGCCATCAGGATGACGCGCTTGCCGATGCGCGTCTTCAGCCGTTCGGCGAGATGCCGGCCGAGCACCACGGTGTCATCGTCCGGACCGCTCACATAGCGGCCGCCCACGAGCTGGTCGGGCAGGGTCGAGAGCTGCTTTTCGTTGGCCGGCACCACACCGGTCAGGGTGACCGGCAGGGTCTTGTACTCGGACTGGATCACCGCCGGCACGCGCAGCCGCGAAGTCCAGATGGAAATCGGCGGGGCGTCGAGCACCGCGGTGAGGGCGGCGCTCGGGGCGGGCATGCGGCTGTCCACGGTCGGGTCGTCGAGATAGCCGACGGCGTGAATTTGGCCGGAGCCGGTCAACAGGTTCAGCGAGGCGTCGCGGCTGGAGATCGCCCAGGCCTGCATCAGCGCCGCCAGAACCAGCACCGACCACAGCCCGACCGCGACCACGATCAGCGTGATCGCCGTGCGCCGGGCGTTGCGCCACAGGTTGCGCCAGGCGATGGGCGCCAGAAGCCGCAGCGCGCCCATCATGCCGCCGCCATCGCCGCGACCGGCTTCAGGCCTCTGACGCGGCGGTAGGGGTAGTAGCCCATGATCGCAATCGACACGACGATGACCGCCGGACCGGCGAGCGCGCTGGTGAAGCTGAGGGCCGGGAAGAGCTGACTGGGCAGGCCGAACTGCGCGAAAACCCCCTCCATCCCCGAGAAGGTGATGCCGTGGATCTGGAACCACAGGGCCGCCCCGCCGCCGATCAGGATACCGAGCGCATTGCCGATCAGCGCGAACAGGATCAGCTCGAGCCACAGCATCTGGCCGATCATGTCCGAACGCATGCCGACCGCCAGCAACATGCCGAATTCGCGGGTGCGTTCGAACACCGACATCAAAAGCGTGTTGAGAATGATGAACACGACCACGACGACCATCGAGGCGTACCACAGGAGCGCCGTGGAGAAGTCCAGCGTGATCGCCTGCTTGAGGGCCGGCTGCAATTCACCCCAGTCGCGCACCACCACGCCATTGCCGCCGACCCGTTGGGTCAGGGCGGGCAGGGCGGCGTTGACGTCGGCCAGCCGGTCGCCGGTCAGGGCGATCACGTTGGCCGTGTCCCCCATCACGAAGGTTTCCTGGAAGCGGCTCAGCGGCATCTGGGAGATCTGCCGGTCGAGCTCGGAAATCCCGGTGTGAAAGACCCCGGTGACCGTCAGCACGTCGGCCGCGATGGAGCCGTCTTCGGCCGAGCCAAGCAGGGTCACGCTGTCGCCGGGCACAAGCTCGAGATTGCGGGCCAGCGCGTCGCCGAGCACGATGCCATCGGTATCGCCCGGTCTCAGATACCGGCCCTCATGCACCGTCGAGGCGAGGGTCGAAACCGCCGGCTCGCGCGCCGGATCGACGCCTACGATGGCGGCGCCGAAGCTGCGCTCGCCGTTGGCGAGGATCACGAAGCTCATGGCCCGCGGCGCGGCGGCGGTGACCCCCGGCACGTCCATGGCGGCCGCCGTCAGCGCCGCCGGATCGGCGAGCGTCTTGCGGATGTCCGGGTCGTCCGAATAGCCGGCGGGCTGGATCTGCGCAAAGCCGTCGAACAGGCGCAGCGCGTTGGCTTTCATGGTGTCGTAGACGCCGAGCTGGAACGAGAGCGCGAACACCAGCAGCGCCGAGGCGAAGGCGATGGAAAAAACGCTCAGCGCCGTGCGCACGGGCTGCCGCCAGAGATTTCGCCAGGCCAGTGCGAAAATCATCGCCGTCCCCGTCAGTCGCGCGGGTTTTGCAGGTTGGACGTCGTGAACAGGTAGTTCGGCAGGTCGACATCGAACGTCGCGGAGGTGGTTTCCACCCGCGTCCAATTGCCCGAATTGTCGTTGGGCCGCATGGTCAGCACCACCGGGTAGGGGCGTCCGCCGAGCGTGGCGATGCGGTCCGTGCTCATGGTGCGCACCGGCTGCATGTCCTGGTCGTAGAAGGTCTCCGAAATCAGGATGCCGTCGTCGCGCACCTCGATCACCAGCTTGCCCCAGACAATCGGGGCGCCCCGCTTCGGGATCGCCTCGATCTGGTAGACGGTGTGGCCGCTGGCGCTCGACGTGCCGATGACGCTGTGGGTGTACTGGTCGAGGACGTCCTCCGATTTCGCCAGATCGTTGTAGGAGAAGTCCGATCCCATCCAGGACTGTCCCATCAACGAGGCAGGCAGTTTGATGACCTGGTTGAGCTTGGGATTGTAGACCCAGGTGTTGCGGCCGTCCTGCAGGGTGGCGTTGCCCGCGTCGCGCGCCGGTGCCGTGAAACGCACCAGCGCCTTGTCGTTGCCCTGGGTGTAGCCCTTCATCTGCATGGAGCGCTGCCAGTCCGGGCGATGCACGGTCATCGTCACCTCGGTCTCGGAGCTGCTGGCGCGCCAATTGTCATAGGCGGCGCGCAACAGGGCGGTGGCGTCCTGGGCGGCCGCCGGCGTCATCGTCCACAGCGCCGCCAGCAAACCGAGGGTCAGCGCGGCGGGTTGCCGAAACCGGACCCCGCCCTTCACCTGTTTCGCCCCCGCTACTGGATTGTGCATCGCCTCTACTCCTCGCGGACCGGCCCCGGAAAACTGCGGGTTTCCGCACTATCCCCGGCGGATTGCCCGCCACCGAACTTGCCTTGCGGCCCGCAAGCCGCTATTCTGGACCGGATGGTCCACACCTGAGGTATCTACCCCTGTGGGCCACCGGGGTCAAGCCGATGCGCCCACGATTTGAAAATCTCGAAGCCGAGCGCCAGGAGCGCTTGTTCGACAGCGCCGCCGAGGAGTTCGGCGCCCGGGGGTTCGCGCAGGCCTCGCTAAACCGGATCCTCGAACGCTCGGGCATGTCCAAGAGCTCGCTGTACTACTATTTCGAGGACAAGGCCGACCTGTTCACGTCTCTTGTCGAACGCTCGATCGTGCTCCTGTTCCGCGAGATCGGCGGCTTCGATTCGTCTTCCCTGACCGCCGACACCTACTGGCCCGAGCTCGAATCGCTGTACACCCGCGCCGTCGCCGTCCTCAACCGCAACGTCTGGTACGTCAAGTTGGGTCGGGTTTTCTACCGATTGCGCGGCGAGGGCGGGCAGGGCGGTCCCACCGGGCGGACCTTCGAGGCGGCGCGCCGGTGGGTCGATCTGATCATTTCGCGCGGCCAGGAGCTGGGGGTCGTGCGCACCGACCTGCCGCGATCGATGCTGGTCGACGCGACAATGGGACTGGGCGAGGCGCTCGACCGCTGGATGGTCATCCACTGGGACGAACTGGGCGAGGCGGCGCGGCTCGAGATGGCCGGCAAGCAGATGCAGCTGCTGCGCATGATCCTGTCCGCCTGAGGCGGGCCGCCCCGCCGGCCGCGGCCGGGTCTACGCAAAAACCGCTAGCCGTAGACCTACATATTTTCAACCAAACCCGCGCACGTTAGTCCTTGTGCATAATCCGCGACCACCAGGAGCTCTCGGGGAGCGCCGCCGAACGAACACCGCTTCCGCGGACAAAGGGGAATTCGATTTGACGTCTGCCTGACCGGATCGCTGCTGCGAGCTGAGCAGAACATTTTACGGGACAGCATAATGAAGCCAATGTCTGATATGCGCGTTTGCGCCATGCTTTTGGGCTTGGCGCCGGGACTGGTCGTGCTGCCGGCGGCCGCTCAGGACCGGTCCGAGCAATGTGCCTGCATCGTCGCGCCGGTGGCCGATCCGGCCGCCGCCGGCTCCGTCGTCACCGCCAATGGAGACGTCTTTCTGGCCGGTCCGGACGGCCTGTTGATCGTCGGCGCCGGTGCGCCGCTGCCGGCCGACGCACAAATGTCCACCGGTCCGCTCTCGACCGCCTCGATCAGCGTCGGCGACGGCTGCGAACTGGAGATCGGCCCGTCCACCGCGGTTTCGGTTCTCGAGCAGGCCGACGGCAATCTGTGCGTCAGGGCGATCAGCGATGAGCTGGTGACCGGGGCCATTCCGGGCCCCAGCGGCGGCGCCGTTGCGGTCCTGCTGGCGACCAAGGCGGCGGCGATATCGGCGGCGCTTGGGCTGTTGCATCCGATCAGCAAC
>Ga0307426_1001426_pt1 | contig 15756 bp, 13 predicted proteins | sample SalMarWE160340MG_FD_202165 | JGI IMG/M metagenome (GOLD analysis project Ga0307426, IMG submission 202165) | Salt marsh sediment microbial communities from the Plum Island Ecosystem LTER, Massachusetts, United States - WE1603-40 | ecosystem: Environmental > Aquatic > Marine > Intertidal zone >... | reverse complement strand
ATAGGGTTTGATATCTATGATCGGTGTATCATCCTCTGCGTCGATAAAGGGAATCTCGATGATACCCTTGTCATGATCGATATGTATTACGGGTACGACCGTAAGTGCCACGGGATTGGGTCTCCTTTCGGAACGGGTGGCGAACGTTCCCACCGATGCCGGGGCTTTTTTATACGGCTTTTTACACGTCGTCACCATCCGGTCTTTCTCATTATCACTCAAATGACACCACCAGAGGACATTGATATGGCTGAAGCCGTCAAGTTCCTGCAATGCTTTGTGGAACGGTTTGTTAATTTCTAAGTACCCTTCATATGCGGATCGCTTTCTGACGTATCCAATAGGTGATACGCTCACTTTCCCTATTTCTTTTGCACGCTTCGCATTCATGATAGACCTCCTTTAGTTAATTAAATTGAGCAAAAACCTTCTTGTTCGACAAAAAATAGCATAAACTAAAGGAGGCTTCTTGATGATTATTGCTCAATATCGCATTAATTTTGATGAAATATCGATTTATTGAACAAATATTGCTTTTTTGCTCTTTTTAATATCGCTCCCCCCTTCGCCTAGAACTCACCTTTCCTGAATCGAAGCATAACGAAATTTTTCACTGTTAGTCAACGGCAAATACGGCTTCCACGGATTTGTGCGGCAAAACCTTGACCTCTTTTTATTGCCGATATATGATTCCGCCATTCCCAATAAGAGGTATGACAATGCATCTGAAACAGGTGACCTTTCATCCGGAGAAATATCCAACCCGGGATTGTTATCCCTTCAATCTCTCTATCTTCCAGCAGTCCCAATCCATTCTTTTTAGCTCCCCGATAACGGTATTCGTCGGTGAAAACGGAACCGGCAAATCGACCCTGCTGGAAGCCCTCGCCCACCTGTGCGGCATTCACATATGGCGTGATGCCGAAAGGAGACGCTTTGAGTACAACCCCTATGAAGACGAGTTCCACCATTACTTATCGATCGAATGGACAACGGAACGTGTGTACGGATCGTTTTTTGGATCGAGCATATTCCGACACTTTGCCCAGATCCTCGATGAGTGGGCGTCAGCCGATCCCGGTCAACTCAACTACTTTGGCGGCAAGTCGCTGATGACACAGTCGCACGGCCAATCGTTTATGTCCTTCTTCCAGAGTCGCTATCAAATCAAGGGACTATATCTACTGGACGAACCGGAAACTGCCCTTTCCCCTCGTAGTCAACTTGAATTGCTGAAAATCCTGACCAAGACGACGGGGGCGAACCAGGCTCAATTCATCATGGCCACACATTCCCCCCTCCTGCTCGCATGTCCCGGCGCCATTATCTACAGTTTTGACGATGCTTGCATAAAGGAGATAGCATATGAAGAGACGATGCATTATCAGCTATACAAAGGCTTCATGGAAGATAGAAACAGATACTTGCAGCCAATCGAGGAATAAGCATGCCGATCCGCTCTGTAATTTCTCCTCACGTTTTCACCTCCACCGAACGATACAAGTCGACGATCCCCCTTTACCCTCCTCTTTTCAGAAAAGAGGGATGGGGGGGGACGACGGGGACTTATAAAAGGAGCAACAAACGTATTAACCCTTTTCACAACGAAGGTCTGGGAATTTGCCATACGGCAAAAAGTCTTGACCTCCCCGTGCTACCGCTCTATGGTTCATCAATTATAAATATTAGACCATTCAGGAGGAGAATATGCCAGCTTTGCCATCATCAGTAAACAAGGCATGGGAGGAGCGGAAGGGGCCGATAATTTTGACAACGGTAGATACAAACGGAGTCCCCAATGCCATCTATGCCAGCTGTGTCAGTAAATACAGCGAAGATAGTATTGTGGTTGCAGATAATTATTTTGACAAGACGCGCAAAAATATTCTTGCAGGCAGCAAAGGATCTATTCTTTTTATGACGAAGGATGGCAAGGCCTTTCAAATGAAAGGCTCGATCGAATATCACAAAGAAGGAAAATTTTTGAAGACATGAAGCGATGGAATCCAAAACAGCATCCAGGTAATGCAGCGGCAGTATTGAAAGTTGAAGAAGTGTATGCCGGCGCTGAAAAGCTTCTATAGGTATAACAATGGCATAAAAACAGAACTGCATCCGGGTGCGCCTGCACAAGCCGGTTATTCCCCATCGTTTGATAACTCAACTACCTACACAGCATTAGCTCTCTGAAATCATACAAATAGGAGAAAGGCGGTGTGGAGAAATTTAGTCTAATCGCCGGCGTTTGTAAAAGTCCCTGAGCCTCACCGATTTGGGGTCCGGGTTGTTCAGACCGTATTGTTCGACCCAGTCCATAGCCTCCAGAAATTCCTGCACAGTAATACCCCGGGCGATCTGCGGATAGTCATAGGCCTAGTAACTCCTCGGTACTGCCCCCTATCCTCGGTGTCAAGGCGGCGCATTTTTCACTTTTTTCAGCCAAAGGATTTGTTACATTTGAATTTGTTCCCGTTTTGTCCTATGCTATATTCTAAAAGTTCGCATAAAAAGGTGAGAGAACAATGGCTGGAGCGCGTGAGGCGGCATATCCGGCACAGTACGAGACCGAGGTCCTCCTGAAGGACGGATCGAGGATCTTGCTGCGACCCATCAAGGAAGATGACGTCGAGCGTTGGCTCGAATTTATCTCCAGGCTCAGCCACCGCACCAAATACCTGCGCTTCCATTCCGTGCCGAAATTGGGGCGCGAAGACGCCGTTCGATTCTGCTCAGTTGACTATGACAATGCCTTTGCCTTTGTGGCCGAGGTGCTGCGAGATCGGCGCCGGGATATCATTGCCATCGGGCGTTATTACCGCATCCCCTACAAGCCCTTAGCAGAGGTTGCCTTCGTCATTGAAGACGCGTATCAGGGAAAGGGCATCGGTACCAAGCTAATGGAGTGGCTCGCCAACGTGGCCCGCGACAACGGCATTACCACGTTCGAAGCCTCTGTGCTCGCCGAAAACAGGGAAATGATGAATGTCTTTAAGGACTACGGCTTCCATGTTACCAGCGAATTTGAGGAAAAAGAGTACCGCGTCACCTTCCCTATAGCCAGAACCAAACGGGTGACTCAGAGAGAGGAGGAGCGAGAGCGCATCGCAACGGTGACTTCTCTGATCTCCCTCTTGTATCCCCGTTCGGTAGCGATAATCGGCGCCTCCCGGGACCCGGGCACCATCGGACAACTCCTCTTCCGATGCATCATGCAAAACCGGTTCTCCGGGGTCGTCTACCCGATAAACCCCAACGCCGAGGCGATCATGTCGGTAAAGGCCTACCCTTCGGTCCTTGATGTTCCCGGCGATGTCGATCTGGCGCTGATCGCCGTACCGGCCCCCCTGGTAGCCAAAGTAACCGACGAGTGCGGACGCAAAGGCGTGCGCGGTATCGTAGTCATATCCGATGGGTTCAAGGAACGGGGAGGAGAGGGGGTACAGCGCGAACAAGAACTGCGCGACATCGCACTAGGCCACGGCATGAGGATCGTGGGCCCCAATTGTATGGGGGTCATCAACACGGACCTTGCTATCAATTTAAATGCCAGCTTTTCTCTGGTGTATCCTCCTCCGGGCAATGTTGCCTTTCTCTCTCAGAGCGGTGCATTGGGGCTTTCCATTCTGGAGTATGCCAACAACCTGAACATGGGCATCTCCACCTTTGTGAGCGTGGGCAACCGCGCCGACATCTCCTCAAATGATATGCTGCAATACTGGGAGCAGGACAAAGCGACCAAGATTATCCTTCTCTACCTGGAATCCTTCGGCAATTCCCGCAAATTCGCCCGTATTGCCAGGAGGGTATCGGGCGTCAAGCCCATCGTGGCGGTCAAAGGTGGCAGCAGCACCGCTGGTTCACGCGCTGCCTCCTCACACACCGGCGCGCTGGCCACCCCGCAGATAGCATCCGACGCCCTCTTTCACCAGGCCGGCATCATCAGGGTCAATACTCTTGAAGAGCTTTTTAACGTAGCAACCCTCCTTTCAAACCAGCCGGTGCCCAGGGGCAAGAGGGTGGCCATCGTAACCAACGGAGGCGGCCCAGGCATCATCGCTGCCGATGCCTGCGAACATTACGGGCTCACACTGCCGGAACTATCCCCCGAGGTGATTGAGGCACTGAAGTCTGTGGTCAAGAGGGACATCACGTTCCGCAATCCCCTGGATCTGACCGCCGGTGCCACAGAGGAGGAGTTCAAGGGTGTATTGACGATATTGGCCGATGATAACAGCTTTGATGCCGTGCTCACTATTTTTATACCGCCAACGATCGTCGATCTAAAAGAAGCAGAGGACGCTATACGGCAGGTAGCCCCCCTATTCCAGCGCAAAAAGAAGACGCTGTTGGCCTGCTTTATGGGACAACGGGGTTTCAAGACTAAACTGGGGACCACCGGTAAATTTGTCCCCTGTTACCCCTTTCCCGAAGAGGCCATCTCCGCACTGGCCAAGGCAACTGAGTACAGTGATTGGCTGAAAAGGCCCAAGGGATCCATACCCAAAATTCGAGGGCTCAAAGGGGAAAGAGCACAAAAGATAATTGACTCAGCCCTGACCAGCAGCCACGCAAGGCCCCTGTGGCTTTCAGCCCAAGGAATAGCTGATCTGCTCGACTGCTATGGTATACGCTTCGCCGAGACCGTGGCAGCAAAAACACCGGCCGAGGCCGCTGCTGCAGCCTCAAGGCTGGGCTTTCCCGTCGCCGTTAAGTTGGCATCCTCCACCATCGTGCACAAAACCGATGTCGGCGGGGTGGCCCTCGGCCTCACGTCGGAAAAGGAAGTCGAAAAGGCCTTCACAGATATGAAGACCAGGCTCGCTGAGATGGGTCGCCAAACAGAGATGGAAGGGGTAACGGTGCAACGCATGGTGACAGAGGGGATAGAGGTCATCGTCGGTGTAACGCAAGACCCGTCATTCGGGCCCATCATCATGTTCGGTCTGGGAGGCATCTATGCCGAGCTGATGAAAGACGTGGCTGTCCGGCTGCACCCGCTCACCGATGTGGACGCACACGAACTGGTGGACTCCATCAAGATGGCAAAGCTCTTTGAAGGGTCCCGGGGTGCAGCGCCCAGCGACACCCAATCCCTCGAAGATTTATTGCTGCGGCTCTCGGCCCTGGTCGAAGACATTCCCCAGATCGCCGAGCTGGACCTCAACCCCGTAAAGGTAATGGAGCGGGGAAAAGGGTACTGGGTGGTCGATGCGAGGATTATGGTAAGGTAAAGGTGATAGTAATTTACGTTTCCTCTTGACAAAAAGAACAAGTTGTGTCTTTTATACAGTATTAAACAAATTTTGATGAAGAAAGGTTTTGGACGTGATGGGCAATACAGGATACTCACAGAACTGGCGTTGGTACTTCTATTACTGGATAGCGGTCTGCCCATCGCTTAGGGGGATTAAACCGTAGAGGAGACCTCATAGTCAACTAAGCCATGGGTAGAGGAAGATGCTATCCATGGCTTTTTTTATTGGGCCATGGTAGCACTAGAACCATGGCCCTTATTTGTGAAGGGGGGTAAAAGATGGTGATCGTGATGCGAAAGAATGCCACAGAGGCCCAGATAGACCACGTTATCCAATGGATTGAATCCATAGGCTATCGAGCGCACCCTTCCCCTGGCGTGGAACAAACCATCATCGGTGTGGTTGGGGACGATCGGGGCAAGGAGCAGCTTAAGTCCGCTGAGCACCTTCCGGGGGTGGAAAAGACCGTTGCCATCCTCAAGCCGTACAAACTGGCCAGCCGCGAGTTCAAAAGGGGGAACACAATTATCCGTATCGGCGACCTGGAGATCGGCGGGCCTGATTTTATCGTCATGGCTGGCCCCTGCTCTATTGAGAGCGAGGAGCAGCTGATGGAGAGCGCCTATGTCGTCAAAAAGGGAGGGGGGCACATCCTCAGGGGCGGGGCCTTTAAACCGAGGACATCCCCTTATAGCTTCCAGGGGTTGGAAGAGGAAGGGCTCAAGCTCCTGGAAAAAGTCCGGCAAAAGACGGGCTTGCCTGTTGTCACCGAGGTCATGAATACCACCGATGTGGACCTGGTGGAGGAGTACGCCGATATCATCCAAATCGGGGCGCGCAATGTCCAGAATTTCGCCCTTTTGAAAAAAGTAGGGCAGGCGCGCAAGCCCATCCTGTTGAAGCGGGGCATGATGACGACCATAGAAGAACTCCTGATGTCCGCCGAATACATCCTCTCTGCCGGCAACCATCAGGTCATCCTCTGCGAGCGGGGGATTCGCACCTTTGAAACGGCGACACGGAACACCCTGGACATCAGCGCCGTACCGGTCCTCAAGGAATTAACCCACCTGCCAATCATCGTTGATCCCAGCCATGCAGTCGGCCACTGGAAGTATGTCATCCCGCTGGCAAAGGCTACCAGGGCGGTGGGGGCGGACGGCCTCCTCGTCGAAGTCCATCCTGAGCCTGACAAGGCCCTCTCCGATGGGGCGCAGTCCCTCAAACCTGAGAAGTTTTACCAGCTCATGGAAGAACTGAGGGCCATCGAGAAAATCATGCAACGGAGGTAAAGATTACCCCATGAAAACGATCAAGGTACACCTTGACAAAAAGACGTCATCCTCGTATGAGATCTATATCGGGAAGGAGATCGTAGACCGCATGGGCCTCCTCCTCGCCAAGCATAACTGGGGGGAGCGCTACATTATCATCACGGATAATATGGTTTCACACCTCCATGGAGCAGGGGTAGAGGAGACCCTCAAAGAAATGGGCCTCAAGACCGATATAATCGACTTCCCAGCCGGGGAAGCCTCAAAGGACATGCAGACCAGCCTGCACATCTGCGACCGATTAATGGCACTAGGCGCTGACCGGACCTCGGCCCTCATCGCCCTCGGCGGCGGTGTTGTGGGCGATATCACCGGGTTTGTGGCCTCTATCTATATGCGGGGCATCCCCTATATCCAGGTCCCCACCACCCTCCTCGCCCAGGTGGACAGCAGCATCGGCGGGAAGACCGGCATCGACCTCTCCATTGGGAAGAACATCCTCGGGACCTTCTATCAGCCCAAGGGGGTCTTCATCGACCTGGCGTTTCTGAAGACCCTGGAAGCGCGGGAACTGAAAAACGGCCTCGCAGAAGTCGTCAAGTACGGCATCATCGATGACCCGGAACTGTTCGGCATCCTTGAAGCAAAGGCCGACGATATCAAAAAGGGTAATGTGGACCTTCTCAAAGAAATCGTCACCAGGTCATGCCGCATCAAAAAAGGTGTCGTTGAAATCGATGAGCAGGAGAAGGGGGTCCGCCGTATCCTGAATTTCGGCCATACGATAGGCCACGCCATCGAAACGGAGTCCGGCTACACCATTCCCCACGGAGACGCCGTATCCATGGGCATGGCCGCCGCGGCTCTCATATCGGAGCGCATGCACTACCTCCCCGCTGAAGACCGGGAACGGATCATCGCCCTCATCAGGGCAATGGACCTTCCCGACCGCATCCCCAAAAAAATCAGCCCCGATGGAATATTGGCCCGCATGAAAGGGGATAAGAAAAAAGCAGGGGATGTCCTCAACTTCGTGCTCCTGAAGAAGATCGGAATCCCCTTTATCACAAGCGACGTGCCGGAGCCGGTGATCAAGGAGACCATCAAGGGACTACAGCGATGAAAAAGCAATCTCTCAAAGAGATCAGAGAGAAATTACGCAAGAAGGATCGGGAGATCGTCAAGCTCTTAAACGAACGGACCGAGCTGTCCATCGAGGTGGGCAAGGCAAAAAACTCCCAGGGCTGGGAGGCCTATGATCCTTCACAAGAGGGTAAGGTCTATGATTACATCAGAGAGATCAACGAAGGCCCCTTGCCGGAGAAGGCCTTGAACAATATCTTCAGGGAGATCATCTCATCTTCGCGGGCCCTCCAGGAACCGACGATTGTCGCCTACCTGGGGCCTGAGGCATCGTTTTGCTATCAGGCCGCCCAATCCCATTTCGGCACAAGCGCCCACTATTACGCTCAGAAAATGGGTTCAGAGGTCTTCGATGAAGTGGAGAAAGGGCGGATTGCCTGGGGGGTGGTGCCGGTGGAAAACTCCCTTGAGGGGCCCGTCAAGACAACGCTGGATAAGTTGATCTCAACCCCGCTCAATATCCGGGCCGAAATCTTTCTCAGGGTCTCACACTGTCTGATCTCTCTCCGCACAAAGATGGAGGAAATCAAGAGAGTCTACTCCCATCCGCAAGCCCTTGCCCAGTGTCAAGACTGGTTGAGGAAAAATCTCCCGAACGCCCCCCTCATGGAGGTGGACAGCACCGTAGCCGCGGCCGAACGGGTCCTGGAGGACCAGGAGGGTGCGGCCATCGGAAGTTCTTTTGCCGCAGCCACCTATGGACTCACCATCATCGCCGAGGGTATCGAAGACAGCCCCTCGAACACAACGCGATTTTTCGTCATCGGCAGGGGACACAGCACGGCCACAGGGAACGATAAGACCTCCATCCTCTTCGCCACAACCCATACGCCGGGTGCCCTCTATCAGGTACTCGAGTCGTTTGCCAGGGAGGGGGTCAATCTTACGCGGATCGAATCGTATCCCATGAGGGACCGGATAGGGAACTATCTCTTTTTTGTCGATTTTGCCGGGCACAGAGATGAAAAGAAGATCAAAAAGTGCCTGACAGACATGAAGAGTGCTACCACCCTTTGCAAGGTTCTAGGTTCCTATCCCAAGGGAGAGGAGCCATGATAATCTGCATCCCTATCGTCGCCAACACCACTGACGCCGCCTTGGCGCAGATGGAGAAGGGTGCTCCCCTGGCCGACGTCCTGGAGTTGAGGATCGATCAGATCAGGGACGTCGATCTGGAGCAGTTGATGAACGGGAAACGGTCCGGGAAACGGATCCTCATTACCAACAGGCACAAGGATGAGGGGGGAGGTTTTTCCGGCAGCGAAAGCGAACGACTCGCACTGTTGCAAGAGGCCGTGGCCCTGGGTGCCGATTATGTGGATATCGAGGCCAGTACAGAAAAATGTTTGATCGGGGATGTGCGGGCCCAGATTGAGAAGCATCACCATCGCACGAAATTGATCATCTCCTCTCACGATTTCAGTGGGACCCCTTCTGACAAGACGTTGCGGAAGAGATTCGATGCGTGCAGGAGGATTGGGGGCGATATCGTCAAGATCGTCACCCACGCCCATACGGTAGAGGACAACCTGAGAGTGCTCGGGCTCATCCCTTACGCACGGAACAAGGGACGGGTAATCATCGCCTTGTGCATGGGGGGGGAGGGGAAAATCAGCAGGGTCATGGCGCCCCTGTTGGGTGCCTATTGGAGCTATGCCTCCCTGGAGAAGGGGGCGGAATCGGCCCCGGGGCAATTGACTGCAGAGGAGATGCGTCTGATCTACAGACTATTAGGGACTGAGGAACGCTAACCCCCCTATGATCCGATTGGAAATGTTTTTACTATGAAAAAACCCGCTGCAACAATCTTTGCGCTCTTTGGAAATCCTGTGGGGCACAGTCTCTCTCCGCTGATGCACAATGCGGCATACAAAGAGATGAAGATCAATGCCTCCTATATCCCCGTGTGCGTAGAACACCTCGAAGATGCGATCGTGCGGGTCAAAAAGGGCGATATGCAGGGTGCGAGCATCACCATCCCCTTCAAAACCGCGGTGATGCCCTACCTGGATGATGTAGAGAGAAGCGCTCAACACATAGGGGCCGTCAATACGATGTGGCATGATGACAACGGTGGACTCTCCGGTTACAATACCGACTGGATCGGGCTGGTGCGTGATGTGGAGGAATCCCTGGAGATTCGCAACAAGACCTTCGTCATCCTCGGGGCTGGAGGAGCGGCACGGGCGGCCGTCTTCGGTATCCAGCAGAGAGGCGGCATCCCTCTGGTCATAAACCGAACCCCCACCAGAGGCGAAGAGATGGCACGGGAGTTCGGTTGCCCATTCTATCACTTTTCGGAGATTGGCAACATCAGGGCGGACTGCCTGATCAATACCACCCCTGTTGGGATGGCACCACATAAAGGGAGATCACCTATTGAGAAAAAGATACTCAGCAATTTCAGGTGGGTCATGGACTGCATCTATAACCCCCTCAAGACTCAGCTGTTGCAGGACGCCGAAGAGGCGGGGTGCACGGTCTTCACCGGAGTAGGGATGTTTGTCCACCAGGGGGCCGAGCAGATAAAGATCTGGACGGGGATGGAACCACCCCGGGAATTTATGAAACGAATCGTTCTCGAGAAGCTCAGAGAAGATGAAGGAAATTAAACCGATCAAAGGGGTCGACACCACGGTGAGTGTGCCCGGTTCCAAGAGCTACACCCAGCGGGCCCTGATTATCGCCGCCCTGGCTGAGGGGAGATCTGTCTTGCAAAACCCCCTGATCGCCGAGGATACGGGATACGTGATTGAGGCACTCCGATCCCTCGGCTCGGATATCGCGACTGGAGATGGGAATATGGTTATCAGCGGGACCAGCGGCCATCTCAAAAATCCAGGGAAGGAGATCTACGTGGGCAATAACGGGACCGCCATGAGGTTGCTCACCGGCGTGGTTGCCCTGGGCACAGGCCCCTTCACCCTCACCGGCAGCCCGCGACTCTGCCAGCGCCCCATCAAACCCCTCCTGGATGCCTTGACCTCCATGGGGGTAGATGCCCGCAGCAAAGGCAACAATGGCTACCCGCCGGTAGTCGTCCATGCCAACGGTCTTCGAGGCGGCACAATTACCTTTACGGACATTGAAAGCAGCCAATATATCTCTGCAATGCTTATCTGCGCCCCTTTTGCCGAGAGCAATACTGTTATCGAGCTCCAGGGTACCGTCCCTTCGCTCCCCTATGTGAATATGACCGTCGACGCGATGAAGGCATTTGGGGTGAAGGTGATCACAGAGAGGCCCTTTCGGTATGTTGTGAAAAGCGGCCAGCAGTATAAAGGAAAGTCCTATTCGATTGAAGGGGATTGCTCCAGTGCTTCTTATTTCTTCCTGGCTGCAGCCCTGTGTAAGGGGAGGATGAGGGTTCAACATATCAACCCCAAGACCTTGCAGGGGGATATCGGGTTTGTCACCATCATGGAACGGCTCGGTTGTACCGTCATGAAAGGAAAAGATTGGATCGAGGTAGTGGGAGGTCAACTGGCCTCGGGTGCATACACCTTTGATCTGGGGAATATGCCCGATATGGTCCCTACCCTTGCGGTCTTGGGCGCGGTTCGCCCTGGCCGAACCACCATTACGAATGTCCCCCATCTCAGAATAAAGGAAAGTAACCGCTTAGCGGCCCTGGCTACAGAACTGCACAAGATAGGGGTTCGTGCGGAAGAGAAGGATGACGGCTTCGTCATTGAAGGGGCCAACCCCCATGGCGCTGAAATAGAGACGTACAATGATCACCGCATCGCCATGAGCTTTGCTGCCCTGGGGCTGTTAATCCCCGGCATACGAATTCAAAATGAAGGCTGCGTGGACAAATCATTCCCCGGCTTTTGGGGCGAACTGAAAAAATTGTACGGCTGATGAAGATCATCTTGATTGGATACCGTTGCACGGGAAAGACCTCGGTGGGGAAGAAGATTGCGGAGCAATTGGGCATCCCCTTCTACGACACCGATGAGATCATCCAGAGCCATACCAAAAAGACCATCAGGGCGATCGTTGACGAGGAGGGATGGATTGCCTTTCGCGCAGAGGAAAGGGCGACCATCAAGAAGCTCTCCTCACTGACTGATGGGGTCATCGCCGCAGGGGGTGGAGCTATCATGGATGCCGAAAACAGAAACGCCCTGAAACACAAAGGGCTGTGCGTCTGGCTCACCGCCGACGTCAGTACCATAGTTGCGAGGATGAGAAGCGATAAGGCGAGCACTGCGCAGAGACCGCCTCTCTCAGATGGCGGCTTGGAACGGGAGACAGCAGAGATCCTCGAGGCCAGGGAGCCGGTCTATCAGGAGATGGCCGATTGCATCGTCGACACCGCAGGGAACGGAATCGATGCGGTCGTTGATGAGGTTTGCAGCGCACTTGACTGCCATGATAGCTACTGTAATGAACGGAGGTCTCCCGCGACCTAACTGCCACGTACTACGATTAAGGAAAGGAAGGCAAATGTCAGGCAACTCAATAGGGGTTCTGTTCAGGGTCACCACGTGGGGTGAATCCCATGGCAAGGCCCTCGGGGCGGTGGTGGACGGATGCCCCCCTCAGATCGATCTGACGGAATCGGACATCCAAACGGAGCTGGCGAGAAGAAGGCCGGGACAGCATACCTCGGCCTCGCCGAGGAAGGAGGAGGATATCGTCGAAATCCTCTCCGGCACCTTTGAGGGGAAGACCACGGGTACTCCTATCTCCCTCATCATTAGGAACAGGGATGTGGACAGCAGAGCCTATGAAGAGCTTAAGGATATCTTCCGGCCCGGTCACGGTGATTTCACCTATGCCCAGAAATACGGCATCCGGGACCACCGTGGGGGCGGCCGTGCCTCCGGTCGGGAAACCGTAGCCCGGGTAGCGGCCGGGGCCATCGCAAAAAAGGTGATCTTCCGCGAAGGAATCGAGGTCATCGCCTACACCCTTGAGTTAGGTGGTATCTCAGCAGAAACGATCTCCCTCACCGAGATCAACAAAAACTCCCTCCTCTGCCCCGATCAAAAAGCGGCCCAGCGGATGGAGACAAGGCTCAAAGAGGCGCGCGAGGGTGGGGATTCCCTCGGCGGTATCGTGGCGATCATGGTCAGGGGGTGCCCACCGAGTCTGGGGGAACCGGTCTTTGATAAGATCGACGCCGATCTCGCCAAGGCCCTCATGAGTATCGGCACGGTGAAGGGGGTGGAGATCGGCGCCGGCTTTCAGGCGGCCAGGATGACCGGTTCACAGTGCAATGACCCCATCACACCGGAGGGATTCACGACCAATCATGCCGGCGGTATCCTCGCAGGCATCACCAATGGCGATGAGATCGCCATCAGGGTAGCGTGCAAACCCATTTCATCCATCGAAAAACCCCAACAAACCACTGATATACACGGTAACCTGACGACAGTATCTATTCGCGGGAGACACGATGTATCGGTCATACCCCGCATCATCCCCGTGTGCGAGGCCATGGTCAGCATCGTCCTGGCAGACCACCTTGTGCGGCAACGGATACTGGTGGGCAATGAAGGAACGTAAGATGAAGGATATCCAGATCGGGATCATCGGCGGCACCGGGGGAATGGGGGGGATATTCGCCGATCTCTTTCGCCAGGAAGGATATACCGTCCACGTATCGGGGAAAACACAAGGGCTTGATATGCCGACGATGGCCGAAACGTGTCAGGTGGTTATCGTCAGCGTCCCCATAGACATTACCGTGGAGATCATCGGGGAAATCGGACCGCTCATGAGCAAGGACGCCCTTTTGATGGACCTTACTTCCCTCAAAACGGAACCTGTTAAGGCCATGCTGCACTCTTCTCCCGCTGAGGTCATCGGTCTTCACCCCCTTTTCGGGCCTGGTATCAATGCTATAGCTGGATATAGCATCGTTCTCTGCCCTGCACGGACCGAAGGTTGGCGTCTCTGGGTGCGAGATATCTTAAAAAAACATGGCGCAGCTATTATCGAGACGACCCCTGAGCGGCACGATGAGTTGATGGCATTGGTTCAGGCATTAAACCATCTGAACTCGATAACGATGGGGATGGTATCAAAGGAATGGGGAGAAGATCTCACGGACTTACAAAGGTTCGCCACTCCCATGTTCGCCACAAAGCTCGAGATCATCAGGGAGATATTCACCAATAATCCAAGACTCTATGCCGAGATCATCACCCTGAACCCACACATCGAAAAGATCCTCGACCTCTACGGGAGAACCTTATCTGAGGTAGCAACAATGATCAAAGCGGGAGATGCAGGGGCTTTGGCTGAACTGATGGAGCAAAAGAGCATGTGGGGATCATGAGCGATTAGCTCTGGAATGTTACAAGATGCTCAAAACAGGGCATTTTCATTGACCAGTGATAGTCAATGATGATACTATCTGCAAAACAAAGAATATCTTGAACCTTCAGGAGGATTATCATGCCAAGCCGTCCAAAAAAGAAGTCGGTTGCTCTGAAAGTGGGGAAAAATAGCCCCTGGTTTATAGGGACAGTAGGCGGCCTTATCGGAGCCTTCTTGGTAGGGGTCGTCCTCTTTTATTTCTTTGGGTACCGAGAGCAACAAATCTATCGGGCCATATTTATGACTTCCATCAATAACGCCGAAAGACTCTTGGAAAAGGATATGCCTGAAGATGCCTTAGCAATATACAACGATATCGCAAACAAGAGATCGGCGAGAAACGATCCGGAGATCTATGCCCATGTCAAAAACAGCGAAGGGGTTTGCCACTATAAGGTTGCCCTTCTCAGGGACAAGGAAGAACACCTCCTCAAGGCCATCAGGGCATTTGAAGAGGCCCTGCAGATCAGAACCGCAAAAAAATACCCCAATGATTATGCCGCCACGCAGAACAACCTTGGCAATGCATACAGGACGCTCTCCGAAGTCAAGGATAAAGAGGTAAACCTGACAAAGGCCTTCGAGGCCTTTAAAGAGGCCCTGCAGGTATACACACAGGATCAATACCCAGCCGGCTATGCTGCTACCCAGAACAATCTAGGGGCTGCCTACGGCACCCTTGCCGATATCAGGGACAAAGAGGAAAACCTCAACAAGGCCGTCCAGGCCTTTGAAGAGGCCCTGAAAATAAGAACGATAGAGCAACACCCCCTTGGCTATGCCGCCACCCAGAACAACCTCGGCAATGCTTACAGCGCCCTGGCAGAAAGCAAGGATGCAAGGGGTAACCTCTTCAGGGCCGTTAAGGCCTTTAAGGAAGCCTTGAAGGTCTACAAATTGGACGAATATCCCCCGGACTATGCTGCTACCCAGAACAACCTCGGCAATGCATACAGCGCCCTGGCTGAGGTCCAGGATCAAGAAGGAAATGTGGCTAAGGCAATCAGGGCCTTTGAGGAAGCCCTCAGAGTCTACACCCTGGGGAAATACCCCGCTCAATTTAGGACGGTAACGTCGAACATGGAGAGGGCAAAAAAGAAGATACAGTAGGACAGACAAGTAGCTGTTCACAATTTATTATTGACAGATCATGGAATCTTTGATATTAGGATATCGAAAAGCGAACAGGACGTTGAGATGAAGGAAAAGCTTGTCAGAGATAATTATTGGTGGTGGAACACAAGGGAGAGGCTCGTCCACCGCTAACACCCTGCTACAAAAAGGCCGTGGGGGAACTCTCAAAGGCTTCACGGTCTTTTCGGTATGCGTTAAAGACAAAAAAGCCGTGATGAAACCACGGCTTTTTTTATGAGCACACTGGAGGATACACCTTCGATGCACTATCCAGACTTTGAGCAATTTAAGCGATTGGCACGAGAGGGTAACTTGATTCCCCTGTACCGGGAAATCCTAGCCGATACGGAAACCCCGGTCTCGGCCCTCATAAAGCTGCGGGCAAAACCCCACCTCTTCCTCCTGGAGAGCGTGGAAGGGGGTGAAAAGTGGGGGAGGTATACATTTCTGGGATCAGACCCCCATGTGATCTTCACGGTCAGAGGGAAAGAGGTCCTCATTCAGGAACAAGGGGAGATCCGTACCCAAAAACATGGGGGAGAGCCTTTGGCATTACTCAAGGATCTCTTATACAGCTATCGCCCCGTTCCGGTGGATGGTCTGCCCCGGTTTTA
>Ga0307426_1001425_pt1 | contig 15760 bp, 14 predicted proteins | sample SalMarWE160340MG_FD_202165 | JGI IMG/M metagenome (GOLD analysis project Ga0307426, IMG submission 202165) | Salt marsh sediment microbial communities from the Plum Island Ecosystem LTER, Massachusetts, United States - WE1603-40 | ecosystem: Environmental > Aquatic > Marine > Intertidal zone >... | reverse complement strand
TAACCTCTTCCATGAAACTTAAACCGGCCATGTCATTATGCAAGTTGCTGAAATTGCACAAACCGGTTGCCGAATTATTGAAACTATATTACATAAATTTTTCCGATGGAGCTTTCATCTATACTCTGTGATATCAATCAATTACAGACCTGTGTCGGGAGGTCTGAAGTTACTTCAAACACAAAAATAAAATGTGCATCATCCTTCCTTGAGCCGGAGGGGGGTGGAGGCTGATTTGACTGAGTATCCTTAATAGTATCCTACGCTTATGGGCATTCATTCAGGTTCGTGAAGGTGCTGGGAGATAACGATGGTTAAGGCAAAACATCATGTTGAGGCTGTTAAAAAATGCCCGTCGGGTATCAGGGGGCTCGATGAGATCACGAAAGGAGGGCTTCCGAAAGGCAGGTCAACCCTGATCTGCGGCAGTCCCGGTACCGGCAAAACACTTTTTGCCATGGAGTTTCTCATGCGGGGCGCCTTGGATTACGGAGAACCCGGGGTCTTCATGACCTTCGAGGAGACGCCCGAGGATCTCGCGCAAAACTTCATCACCCTTGGTTTTGATATGCCTGACATGGTTTCGCGTGGTCTCATCGCAACGGACCACGTCTATATCGCGCGCAACGAGGTTGAGGAGACAGGTGCGTACGACTTGGAAGGATTGTTCATCCGCCTGGGGAGTGCCATTGATTCCGTCGGAGCAAAGCGGGTTGTCTTAGATACCATCGAAGCCCTTTTCTCCGGGCTGTCTAATGCCGCTATCCTTCGGGCAGAGCTTCGCCGGCTTTTTCATTGGTTGAAAGACCACGGTATGACGGCCATCGTTACGGGGGAAAGGGGCGACAAGACCCTGACACGCTACGGGCTCGAAGAATATGTCGCCGATTGCGTGATCTTCCTCGACCTCCGCGTAGAGGAGCAAATTACGACCCGCCGCCTGCGGATTGTCAAGTACCGCGGCTCATCTCACGGCTCCGACGAGTACCCCTTCCTGATAGACGATCGCGGCGTCTCTATCCTGCCGATCAGCTCCCTGGGGCTCGACTACCCCGTTTCCACGGAGCGCATCTCCACGGGCGTCCCCAAGTTGGATGCCATGCTTGATGGGAAGGGGTTCTACCGGGGCAGCACCATCCTCGTCTCCGGCACGGCGGGCACCGGCAAAACAAGTTTGTCGGCCACCTTTGCCGACGCCGCCTGCCAGCGCGGTGAGCGCTGCCTGTATTTTGCCTTCGAAGAATCGCCCAGACAGATTATCCGGAACATGGGCTCCATCGGCATCGATCTCGGCCGGTGGGTGAAGAAGGGGCTTCTCAAGTTTCATGCAGCCCGGCCTTCGCTTTACGGCCTTGAGATGCATCTTGTCACCTTCCACAAGGCGATCGAGGAGTTCAACCCCCGGGTTTTCATTGTAGACCCGATCAGCAACCTGATCGCCGCGGGAACAGCATCAGCGGTCAAATCCATATTAACGCGCCTGATCGACTATTTGAAGATGAAAGAGATCTCTACTTTCCTGACGGACCTCACCCATTTTGGAGGCAGCCTTGAACGTACCAGTGAAGAGATATCTTCTCTGATCGATACCTGGCTTCTCTTGCGGGATATCGAACTCAAAGGGGAACGCAACCGGGGCCTCTATATTTTAAAGTCCCGCGGCATGGCCCACTCCAACCAAATTCAAGAGTTCCTGCTCACCAACCAGGGCATTGACCTGATCGACATCTATACCGGTTCCGGCGAGGCATTAACCGGCAGTGCCCGGGCAGTCCAGGACGCCGAGGAAAAGGCCTCCGAGCAGGCACGCCGGCATGAGGCGGATCGCAGGCTCCGCGAGCAGGAGCGCAAGCGCAAGGCCCTGGAAGCAAAGATCGCAGCCCTCCGTGCCGAGTTCGAGGCGGAATCTGAAGAGCTGAATTTGATGGCGGAAGAAGAGAGGAAAAGACAAGTGCTTCTGGCAGAAGACCGTTCAAAAATGGCTCATCTTCGCAAGGGGGAACCTTCAGCAGTCCGGCGAAGCGCTCGAAAACGAAGAGGGAAAGGAGAGTAAGGTGAAAGCCGTCTCAACAGGAAAGGGGAAGAAAGCAAAGGCCGATTCGACAAAAGAAGTCTGGAATCTCCGGTTATATGTTGCCGGTCAGACCCCGAAATCGATTACGGCCTTTGCAAATTTAAAGAAAATCTGCGAAGCGCACCTCGCGGGGAAATACCGCATTGAAGTGATCGACCTTTTAAAGAATCCCCAGCTTGCCAAAGGGGACCAGATTATTGCCATACCGACACTGGTAAGGAAGCTTCCGGAACCGCTTAAAAAGATTATCGGAGATCTGGCCAACACCGAGCGCGTGCTGGTGGGACTCGACATTCGTCCTGTCTCCGGATGATAAATCAGGAGTCAGAAGTCAGAATTCTGTCTACCTGAGTAGTAACTTTTGGAGTCACAGCCATGGAGAGGAAAAGCGTGAAAACCAGCGCTGCGGAATTCGAAAAAGCGGCAGCGGGGCGAGACCGGGAAAAGTACGTTCTTCGGCTATATGTTACAGGGATGACCCCAAAGTCAACCCAGTCAATCGCCAATGTTAAGGAGATTTGTAAAAAACACCTGGCAGGCCGCTACGAACTCGAGGTCATAGACATCTACCAGCAGCCCGAGCTGGCCAAGGGAGAGCAGATTATTGCCTCTCCAACACTCATCAAGAAACTCCCCCTGCCACTGCGGAGGCTTATCGGCAACATGTCGGATACGGAAAGGTTTCTGGTTGGCATTGATCTGAAACCCAAGAATTCATGAGTACAAATTAATGAACCCATCGGATAAAACACGCCGGCAACTTTTGGATGAGTTGCAGGAACTCACGTCGCGGATGATGGAAGCCGAGGAAACTCTGCGCGCTATCCGAGGCGGTGAGATGGATGCCCTGGTTGTCTCAACGGCGGAGGGAGATCGGGTCTATACACTAACGGGCGCCGAGCATCCTTACCGGGTCATGGTCGAGACCATGAACGAAGGGGCCGTCACCCTGGCCCCTGACGGCACGATCCTTTACTGCAACCAACGTTTTGCAGATATCGTCAAAGAGTCTCTGGAAAAAGTTATCGGATCTTCAATCTACCCATACATTTCATCAACAGACCTTCCATTATTTGAGGCATTGGTTGAGCGGGGTTTAAAGGGGAACAGTAAGACAGAATTGGCCTTACAGACCGGAGGTGAAAATGTTGCACCGGTCTTGGTTGCCGCAAGTCCTCTTCAACTCGCGGATATGCCCGGTGCCGTGTGCATGGTGGTTGCCGACCTGACGGAGCAAAAGCGCAATGCAGCGATGTTGGCAGAGGAAAAACTGACAACTCAGATCCTCGACCACGCTGCAGAAATATTTGTTCTTTGCGACCCCCAGGGCCGCATCATCCGCGCAAGTCAGTCGGCCGATAGGCTCTTCGGTAGAAGCCCAATCTTTGAGGCGTTTGACGAGGCATTTCACCTTCTCTATTCCGACGGGACTCCCTTTGTCCTTCTATCTGCACTGAGCGACAAGTTACTCCACGCGGTTGAGGTCACTTTCAAGCATGGGGATAACGAGCCTTTTTCCTTTCTATTGAGGACAAACGCATTTAGCACGTATGAAGGCGCCATCGGCATTATTGTCGTAATGGTGGACATCACCGCGCGCAAGCAGATGGATGGGGAGTTGCAAAAAGCCCATGACAAGCTCGAACAGCAGGTCGAGGAGCGGACGGTCGAGCTTCGGGCAGCGCTTTCTGAAATCAAGGCAATGAAAGATCAGCTCGAGGCCGAGAATATTTACTTCCGCAACGAGAACAAAATGAGACATCGATTCGATAATATTATCGGGCAAAGTGACGGTCTCAGGTATGTTCTCTATCGAGCGGAGCAGGTCGCTCCTATGAACACAACGGTCCTCGTCCTTGGTGAGACCGGAACGGGCAAGGAGTTGATCGCCGGCGCCATTCACAACCTGAGCCCTCGCAAGGATCAGCCGCTGATTAGTGTCAACTGTGCGGCCCTGCCGGCCAATTTAATCGAGAGCGAGTTGTTCGGCCGGGAGAAGGGGGCATTCACCGGGGCCGATACCCGGCGGGCCGGTCGGTTCGAGGTCGCCAATGGGTCCACCCTTTGCCTGGACGAGATCGGAGAACTGCCGCTGGAGATCCAAGCCAAGCTCCTGCGGGTGATTCAACATAACGAGTTTGAGCGCCTGGGCTCGTCCTATACCACCAAAGTCGATGTGCGCCTCGTGGCGACAACCAATCGAGACCTTGAGGAAGGGGTCCGCAAGGGCTGGTTTCGGCAGGACCTTTTCTATCGGCTGAACATCTTTCCCATCACTGTCCCTCCGCTGCGCCAGCGGATAGTAGACATCCCGCTGCTGGTCCAGGCCTTCGTAGAGCGATACGCCAGAAAATTGGGCAAACAGATCACGTCCATTCCGAATGCGACGATGCAAGCGCTGCAGGATTACCCGTGGCCCGGAAACGTCCGGGAGCTGGAAAACATCATTGAACGGGCTATCATCTTGTGCCCCGGGCCGCTCTTGCAACTGGCGGACAAACTGGATATTTCACCCCCCCTATTATCATCTAAGATGAGAACCCTGGAAGAGACCGAGCGAAACCAGGTTCTTAAAATCCTTGCCGAAACCCGATGGCGCATCGAAGGCAAGGACGGGGCCGCTGCAATCCTGGGCCTCCACCCGAGCACCTTGAGAGCGAGAATGCATAAGCTCGGGATCGTCCGGCCGGGGACCAAGGAATCAGGTTAATACCTGAATGATGAACGCCTCCAGTTCGTGCAAAATTCAGGTAATAAGCCGGCTGACTCTCCGCAACGTATCCCTCAATATTTTGAGGTTCCACCAAATATTGAGGACAACCCGATCGTTTCTAGCTTCTCTGCTGTTCTCTTCTATCAATCTAACCCCTTGTTAATTCAGCACTTCTGGTTTTCTTTCGCTTGTTGGCAAGTTACTTGCTAAGGCAATCTGTATGATTCTGGTCATCATGCGAATGAAGGTCATTTCTAAGAAGCGCGCGGAGCTGTCAGATGCGATTGTTTCCCTGACCGGTTTTATAAGGGCGAAGAAGGGATGCCGGAGCTGCGACTTCTGCCAGAGTTTGCAGAATGAAAATGAACTCTGTCTTATAGAGGAATGGGATACCCTGGAGGACCTTACGGCCCACCTGAAGTCGGAGCATTTTAGGGTGCTTCGGGGTGCGATGAACCTTCTCAAAGAGCCCTGTGAAATGATATTCCACACCGTTAATCATACGGAGGGGGTGGTGGAGATTTAATGGGCGAATTCCGCGTCAGTATAATCGGAATCCCCGCACTGTTCAACTGAACAGAAAGGGACACGTAACATCATTGTTCACCAAAATATAGGTGTGGTATGGGAGAGACCATGAATAAGACCCAAAAATCAGTTTCCTCAAACACAGCGCAAGCAATACCCAGACGTATACTGGTGGCTGATGATGACAGGACCATTCAAAAGATAGTTTCCAAATTCCTTGGGTTCATGGGATTTGAGGTGGCGCTTGCCGGCAACGGCATTGAAGCTCTGGCTGCCTTTCTCGAAAGCTCTTTCGATTTGGTTTTAACCGATTTTCAGATGCCCGCCATGGACGGTTTGAGTTTGGCCCGCCACATCAAAGCAAGATCTCCAGGCACGCCGGTCATACTGCTAACGGGTTCTGACAGGGAGACTGTTCGCAAGCAGGTAGAAAGGGCGGTTGTTGACTCAATCATATTCAAACCCTTTAGACTGAAAGACCTTCGAAGGACAGTCCATGGAGCGCTGGCATCCAGAGAACAAGAACATGGAAGCGCAGGGGTGCGGCAACGTCTTGGCGCTTCTCCGAAGGACCGGAAATCGCGCAATGGCTTTTGAAAGAAGGATGTGACAGGGCATTGAATTGCAGGATTTGTGTTCAGAGGAACAGGGACGAGACGCATCTCGATTCAGTATGAACGAGGAAAGCAGAACCGGCAAAGTTCAAGAAAAGATCGGCGAGATCAAGAAGGTCGTAGGGAAGTAACCGTCGACTGCCATAAAAACAGTCTGGCGGCCTTCGGCCTTAGAAAGGAGGCAAACATGCTCTGGACCATATTTGTAGTTCTTTTAATTCTGTGGGGGCTGGGATTGCTGACCGGCTACACGATGGGTGGAGTCATTCATGTCCTGCTGGTCATCGCCATCGTTGTGGTGCTGATCCAGGTTATTCAAGGACGAAGACGAGCGTAACCATTTGGAACCTTGCCCGACAAGGGACTGTGTTTAACGAAAGGAATAAATACTATGAAAAAGAGCAATAGGTTTATCGGCTATCTTGTCCTTCTTACGTTCATCGCCGGCTTTGTGGCCTGTGCCTCGACATCCAAACAGGAAGGTACGGGTGAATACATTGACGATTCAGTCATCACGACCAAGGTAAAGTCTCAACTTGCCGCCGATGATTTCCTCAAGTCATTTGAAATCAGTGTGGAAACTTACAAAGGCATCGTTCAACTGAGCGGCTTCGTTGGTTCTCAACAGGCGGTCGATAAAGCGGGTGAAATCGCCAGAGGTGTCCAAGGAGTCAAATCCGTACAGAATGATCTGAACGTGAAAAAATAGCCGACGAGTAGGCATTTTTGACAGTCAACAAGCAACACATGAAAGGAGGCAATCTATGCCGCTCATTCAATTAGTGATCGTTTTGGTGGTCGTTGGGGTGATTCTATGGCTGATCAATAGCTACATACCGATGCAATCTACACTAAAGAAAATTCTGAATGTAGTAGTGGTTATTGCAGTTATTATCTGGCTTTTGAGTGTCTTTGGCGTCATAGGAGACATCTCGGCAATTCGTATTGGGAAGTGAAGAGTCTGATAATTCTTTCGGTCAAGTTTAGACAGAGCAACTGCGAGGGCGAGGCAGTGAGTATCACGGGGTGCCAGTTGGATCGACTCTCAGTCGATCCAATCCGTTTCCTGTCGGTCCACGCTGTGCAATAGGCCGACAGTGGCCACCCGGGCCTGCCGCTTGGCGCCGAGCCGATGGCCTGCGTGCTGTGGACCCGATTTCTTCAGCATAAGACTGAAGCTCATCCCCCTCGCGACGTTCCAAATCAAGATAGTCCAGGTCGAGCTTGTCAAGCCGGTCTTCTCCATAGCGCGGTTCAAAAACGGGATGTTTAATTTTGAAAACCCGGCACGCACGTCATGGGAAAAACTTCTTGGCATGAAAAAGATACCGCAGCCGTCCTCGATAAACAAGGGTGCGCCGTTTACAGCGAGAAAGTGCACGGGCCCTTCCGTGAACCGCAGATCGAGAAGGAAAGCATCTTTGAGTCAATTGGCGGCTCCGTATTGAATCCGCTCAAGAATGCGTGGAAATTCCTTCAGGGTAAAGTGAGCACCGTATTTTACTCAGGCTCTGTAGCGCAGCCGGAGGGGTAACACAGATTCTGAGAGTGCGTCTATCTGGGCTCGTTCCTGACCGCCGGGCATTGATCAGGAAATTTTAAGATGTCGGATTTAATCTGCCTTTATCCTTTGCACCATAACACCAAGGATACCTAAAAATGGTTAAATATGACCAGTGGTTAAATATAACCCTTCCCATATGGCAGTTAATGGTCGCCCTGTAAATGCTATTTTAAATAATTATTCATATAAATCAAAATGATGGGGGACGCGACGCTAAATGTTGGGAACCTGGCACAAAAATTGAAGGTATAAAAAGTTATAAAAAGCAGTGAAAATGACTCGCCCGGAAAAAGTATTCCGGGAACTACCAAAAAAATACAACAAAGTAAAGGGAGGAAATTACCATGAGTACGACAGCTCTCATCATTCTCATCGTAGTGTTGTTTTTAGTGTTCGGCGGGGGAGGCGGTTACTATTGGAGAAGACGACGGTAAGTGCTTCGTTGCTGTTTCTCACATCTTGACACTTTATATTGGCGATTGGCGGCCACGAGGCCGCCTTTTGCGTGATTAAACGACTACAAGGGGGGCGACTGATACCGCAGTCCAAAAGCTTTATCTGAAAGACGGTGCAAAAGTTTGCTGAACTTTCGAAATTTAGCAAAGGGGGGGGTAAACTATGTTGTTGAACATGATCAAAGTAGGAGGATACATTATGATTTTGAATGAATTGGCAAATCAAGTGAAAAAAGTCAGGAGTTCGCGAGCAAAGGATATGCGACGAAACAGAACCAAAAATATGGTCATAGGGGTCGGCATCGGCTCCGCACTGGGGGTTGCGGCCGGAATCCTGTTCGCCCCAAAATCAGGCAAAGAAACCCGGCAAATCATTGCCGATCGAACCAGCGAAACCATTAAAAATTTTAAAGATAATGTAGCCGCAACCAAAGCCAAAATATCCGCCTCGGCCACGGAAAAGGGATCGCGTTGGCGCGAAGCCGGTCAAAAAGGCGTTGAGGCCGTAAAAGAAACTTTGAAAAAATCAGGCGAAGACGAAGATAAGAAGAAAAAATCCCCAAAATAGAGTTGGGTAAAAACTGCTTTTCAAAACGCAAAAAAAGGACAACCTTATGCAAGGATCCATTACGTTTAATCAACTGGGCATATTTATCGTTTTTGCTTTAATTGCAGTGGCCGGTGGATACGGCATTGTGACGCTGAGAAACATTAATGGCTTGATCAAAGAAGCCACAACCATGCTGCAAAGAAACAAAGATCATTTTAACCAAATCATCCCCAACATCAATGAGATTTCAGAGAATACCGTAAGAATCAGCGAAGAGGTCAAAAAAAGCGTTGGTGAGGCGGGTGAGGCCGTCAGGACCATTTCTCATGAAACCACCGATACGGTATTGACGATCAATGAGACCGCTGATTATCTGGCAAAGTATGCCTTGGTGATTGGCGAAATTGTCAAGACTATTGTCAATATGTTTTCATCGAATGGGAAAATTATGAAATAAGAGTTTTTGAGAAAAAATCAGGGCATCGTCCATTGTTCAACCTGCGCGGTCGTCTGGCGATAGGATAACACCGGGAGAAAATACCATGCCAAACAATTCAAAAACAGACGAGAGGCCGCGCTCGTTCCTTTCCTATTTGATACTGGGAGCGGCGCTATTTGCGTTCATCCAAACGTTCTCGCTGCTGTCACCCATTCTGTTTTCGTTTCTGCTGATTCTGCTGATCTCGCTCGCAGTCAATCCGGTGATCTTGCGGATGCGGGCTTTGAAGGCTGGAAGAAAAGGCGCGACGGGGCTGATCGTGTCGGCATTGGTTGTGTTAATTGCCTTGACGGGCTGGGCTTTCTTCGGGCCGATGAATGACGCGGTCACCAAGCTCTCGGAACGGTTGCCCTCTTACTGGGAACGTCTCCAAAAGCCTCTGATCAAAATGGAGCAACAAGCCGTGCTTTCCGAGGAAAAACTCCAGGCGGAAGTCACCACTGAAATTGCCCGGACCGCGACAGAGGAGGGCAAGCCCGAAGCCGGGCGACAAACCTCTAAACCGGCTTCGCCAAAAACTACGAAAGAGTCGGAATCTATTCGTTCCAGGCTGAGCCAGATGATTCAGGGTGTGGTCGGCAGTTTCACAGCGATGGCGTTCAACGCGGCTCAGATGCTGGTCGTATTGGTGACGGTCTTCTTTGGCGTAATTTTTACGCTAATGGATCCACGCCCGATTTTCGGCGCGATTTTTTTGATTGTACCCGAGCGCCACCATGAGCAGACAGTGACCATCCTGCAACGGGTTGGAAGATTTGTTCCCACCTGGGCATTTGCGACCCTGCTGGCGATGCTGACAGTCGGCTTGTTGGTGTTTCTCCTCATGTGTCTATTCTTCGGATTTATGGATGCCTTGGTTCTGGGGGTGATCGCGGGAGTCTTCGAAGCGATTCCCTACCTGGGACCCATCCTGAGCGCGGTGCCTGCCCTCTTGTTCGCCATGGGCGAAGGAGGCATGACTCCGTTCTGGGTTTTGCTCGCGTACCTCGCCGTACAGGTCTTAGAAAACAATGTAATCTGCCCCCTGATCATGGCGCGCAGCATGAAGCTTCATTCGGTGGCGGTGATTTTTTCAATGCTTTTATGTGTCGCCGCCTTCGGTGTGCTGGGTGTTTTGGTCGCCGCACCCCTGGTTGCCATTGTAAATATCGTGCATGACGAGCTTTATCGAAAGCGCTTTCTTCCAACGGTAACGGACGCAGACCTGGATCGTCTATCACAAATGGCCCTGCGCGAAAAGCATTGATATCTAAATTTCTGAATTCTTATCCAAACGGTTGCACGGGCAGGTAACCCCGGCGCCATGGGTGTTGCCATCCTTCGAAATTTGACTTTATACACTAATGCGTGATATTGAAATGCTATTTTCGGTTATGACCTTTCGAAGGGGTTAATCATGGCGGGCATGGAGATCATTACTGTGGCAGGAGGATCGGAATTAAAGGACTTCCTTGAACTTCCTTGGAAAATCTATGCTGAGTACCCCAGATGGGTTCCTCCCCTTAGGAAGGAGGTTCGCCGGATGCTGGACCCCCACAAACACCCTTTCTGGGAGTTTTCCGAGCGCATCCTCTTTCTGGCTCGACGGGGTTCGCAGACGGTGGGAAGGATTGCAGGCATCATAGACCGTCATTATAACCAATTCCACGACGAAAAGATGGGTATCTGGGGATTCTTCGAATGCGCTGACGATCCGGAGGCAGCGGCGGCCCTCTTCTCTTCCGTGGAGACGTGGGTCCGCCAGAAAGGGATGACCTTCATGAGAGGCCCGCTCAACCCGTCTACCAATTACGAGGTGGGGTTGCTCATTGAGGGATTCAATTATTTGCCTACCTTGATGATGCCCTACAACCCGCCGTACTACCCAAGGTTGGTGGAATCGTGCGGTTTCACCAAAGAAAAGGACCTGTTGGCCTTTTTGATAGATGGCGATTACCGGCTTCCCGGGTGGATGGATCGTCTGGCTGAGCGGATCACCCAAAAAAAAGGTGTTCACATCAGACTCTCTCGTCCAAAAGATGTGGACTCTGAGTTTGCTCTGATCAGGGAGATATATAATGTCGCCTGGAGCAGCAACTGGGGTTTCGTCCCCCTGAGCGATAATGAGATGCGGGACATTCAAAAGAACGTCATGGAATTCGTAGATACGGACATGGTTTTCTTCATCTATTATGAGGATGAACCCGCAGCGTTCTGCGTGATCTTTCCTGACATTAACCCATTGCTAAAGCGTCTCAACGGGCGAATCGGGGTGATGGGTTTGCTAAAGTTCCTCATCTATCGGCGGGAGATCAACGGGTTGCGGTTGTTGATGTTCGGGATCAAAGAGAAGTACCGGCAACTGGGACTGCCCATGTTGGCCTTCCACCACATCTATGAGGTTGTGAGGAAAAAAGAGAAATATAAATATATTGAGTTGGGATGGACCCTGGAGGACAACGAGTCGATCAACTCGTTGATAGAGGAAGCCGGCGCAAGAAGATACAAAAAATATCGCATATTCAGAAAGGCCTTATAATTTAAAAAATTGAACGTATCGCGTTGAAGCAGAGGACTTGCATAGTGGCTGAGCATCGGGTTTCTATCATCGGTTTCGTCTGGCGGCCGGAGGAGATCATTTCACCGGTGATCCAAATGGCTCATCGAACAGGGAGCAGAGCCATCTTCGATTTTTCGATGATGGGGGGGGTGGAAGGATTACGTTCTTTCTTACGCAAAGCTGTCCCTGCCGGCCGCGTTAGGGATATCAAGATTTCTGTCCCTACCTTGATGGATCCATCTTTGGGGCGGTTACTGAAGGAAACAGGGGTCCGCGACATCTGGGTGGAATGCCACCCCCAGTTTTTTCAAGGAGACCTTTCCATCTTTCTAGAGAGATTAAGGGAGTTGTCGCAAGACCACCGTTGCTTTCCCATCATCGGTAACCTGGATCTGCTGGCGGCGATTTTGAAGGATGGCTCGGGAATCGGGCGCATCGTCCTGAAAGGATGCGAGGCCTCGGGATTCGTGAGCGGTGAGACGACCCTAGCTCTTTATTCGGTGGTCAAGGAAATGCTGCGCACACCCTCGAAGCCTCTCGACATCCTCATCTGGGGAGGCGTCTCCAGCCCTGAGGCGGCAGCGGCATTCCTGTCCACAGGGGCGGCGGGGATCGTCTTCGAGAGCGTCCATTGGTTGACAGACCTGGTTGCCGTTGATGATCTCCAACGCCAGCAGCTCTCCAAACTCCGCCTGGATTATACCGATCTGGTTGGCTTGGACCTGCAGGTTCCTTGTCGTCTTTTCAACAAGGGAAACTCGCGTGCGTTCAAGGAGATCAAGAGGTTCCAGGACTCGCTGTACGCAGCCGAGATCACGGAGGAAAGCCGCCGTTCCTTCGTAAACCAGGTGCATGCCAGGGCCCTGCACCCTCTGGAGAGCCATTTCACGCAGGACGAAGTCATCCCTCTCGGTGTGGAGACCACCTTCGCCCGGTCGTTCGTTGAGCGTTTCGGCGCCGGAACCGAGGAGGCCGTGAAGGCCTTCATGGGCGAGATTCGAAACTTATGCCACCTGGCTGAGGCGAAAAAGGATTGCTTTTTAGGCAGCCCTGTCGCCAGAGAGATGGGAACCAAATATCCTTTTATCCAGGGGGCCATGTCCTGGATCACCGATGTCCCGGAGTTTGCCTCAAGAGTTGCCGATGCCGGTGGATTGCCGACCATCGCACTTGGCCTGATGGACGCGGAGGCCCTTGACCGGAGGCTGGGACACCTGCCGGAGATCATGGGCGGGCGTCCTTATGCAGTGAATGTCGTCTCTTTGGCAGAAAACCCTTTCAGGGAGACGCATCTGGCCTGGATAAAGAAACACGGACCCCGTTTTGTCGTGATCGCAGGTGGCGATCTCTCCCCCTTAAGAGAATTGATAGAACGTGGCATGGAGGTCATGTATATCGCTCCGGATGAGCCCCTGTTGAGGCTTGCCCTTGAAGCGGGCCTCCGATACGTAGTCTGCGAGGGGTTTGAGGCCGGCGGCCATGTGGGGCAACATAGCACACTTACGCTTGCTCAAATGGCGTTGGATTTGAAACGGCGCAAGCCATCCCTGTTCCAAAACTGTCACGTGATCCTGGCAGGGGGAATCTTCAATCGGGAGACCGCATTCATGGCCGCCATGCTCGGCGCGGACGCCATCCAGATGGGCACCGCCTATCTGGCCACCCGGGAGATCGCTGAAACGGGCGCCTTGACGGCGCTCTACCAGCGGATGATTCTGAAATCGCCTCCGGGGGGAACAGTCGTTTCAGGCCAGGGCACTGGACTTCGGGTGCGATCCTTGAAGACCCCGAGAGTGGAAGCTATTTTATCGCTGGAGAGGGAGTTTGCAGCAGGCCACCAGGACGAGCCCTCCTTCCGGACGCGAATGGAGGAGATGACCGCGAGGAGCCTCTTGGCTGCGGCCCGCGGCATGGACAGGCCGGACGGAGCAACTCTGGATGAGCGGGCCTGTCTGGAACTGGGGCAATTCATGAGTGGCGCCTGTGCCGGCCTCATCAGTAAGGTCCAGAAGCTGCAGTCCTTTCATCGCGAGCTAGCCGAAGGCCCTCTTTTGCTGCATCAACCCGCCCTCCCCCCCAATGCGCCGCTATCCATGGAAACGCCATCCTCCGGAGTTGGTCATGGACTGAAGCGAGTCGCCCACCATCGAGACGATCGTGAAAGGGTTGCCATCACGGGGATGAGCCTCCTCAATGCTCTGGGGAAGAGTCCGGAGGAGGTATGGGATGCAAGCTTGGCCATGAAGAGCGGGATTACATTGGTTCCGCCTGCCCGGTGGGATTGCGAGCGCTTTTATGATCCCCGGCCGTACGTTCCGGACAAGACCTACTGCAAGGTGGGCGCATTCCTGGACTTTCCTATCTCCCGCAGTGAGCTCGGGATCCCCCCCCATGATTTCCAGACCATGACCGAGGCCACAAGGATCACCATGTGGCTGGCGGACAGGGCCATCCGGGCATCCGGAATCCTGGAGTCAGACATCCCACGCGAGCGAATCGCGGTCCTCATCTCCCAGAACTCGGGAGAGGCGGCGGGAACCCTAACCGATATGATCATCAGGGAGTATGCTCACGACATCCTCGCCAACATCAAAAAGGCCGTTCACCTCACGCCGGATCAGCAGAGCGCCATCGAACAAGCGGTGAAGTCCGGACGCTTGGCCCCGGACGACACCACACTCCTGGGCCGACTCAACTGCGCAGCGGCCGGTTTCATCTGCAACCGGTATGGCTTCATGGGGCCCAGCTACTCTGTCTCCGCAGCCTGCGCGTCCTCGCTGGTCGCACTTTACAGCGCCATCCAGATGATCCGAAGCGGCATCATCGATGCAGCCATCGTCGGAGGGGGCGAGGATCATCTCACCCATTTGCATTTTCTGGAATTCTCCGCCCTGGGCGCACTTTACGGGCTGTCCGGACAGGCAAGACCCGCTCACGAGACCTCCCGCCCCTTCGATGCGGAAAGAGACGGGATGGTCCTCGGCGAAGGCGGGGGAATGATCGTCATCGAGCGGGAAAGCCTGGCCCGCACAAGAGGGGATCGTGTCCAGGCCGTCGTCACCAGCATGGGAGCGAGCAATAACCATCTGGGCATGGTGGAGTCCGCCAGCGTCACGCAGGAGATCGCCATCCGCGCCTCTTTCCGAGGGATACCCTATGGGCCCGATGCCGTGGACCTGGTGGAATGCCATGCCACGAGCACCCGGCAGGGGGACGGGGAGGAGATCCGTTCCCTGAAGGCGTTTTTTAATTCCTCCAATCGCACAGTGATCACCTCATTCAAATCCCAGATCGGACACACACTGGGCGCCTCGGGCATTAACAGCCTCATTCGAGGAGTCATGGCCATGAAGGCGGGGGTTTTCCCTGCCACCCTCAATTATCAGCATCCAGACCCGGAAATCGACTTGAAAGGATCGGGTCTCCTCATCGCCCCGGAGCCGCTTGATTGGCACAGCAGGGACGGCCAGCCAAGAAGACTTCAGGTCAACGCCTTCGGGTTCGGAGGTTCCAACTACGTTGTGCAGATGGAGCAGGCCACGGATGAGGCGGATACGATCCTGGTCTCACCGGGCAGAGAACCCGTTCTCGATCAAGAGAAAGGGAGTGGCCCTTCCACGCTCCAGGGCGTCTCTTTTTTCCGGACTGAGGTGGAAGGCCGTAACTACCGGATGGCCGTCGTGGCACCATCCGAAGGGCAAGCGCTCACGGTCATTGAGAGGTCGGCCTCCCTGGCCGAAGCCGGAATCGTCGCGCCCAAGGTGTTGAGGTCCCTGGCGCAGCAGGGCGTTTTCATGAGCCGTGAGGATCTGCCGGCCCCGCCGCTCGCCTTTGTATTTCCCGGACAGGGGTCACACTATGGAGGAATGGCGCGGGAGCTCTACGAGTCATTTCCCGTCATCAGGGAGTGGATGGATCGGGCTGCAGCTGCAGCGGACTTCGACCTGCTGCACTTATTGTTCCATGATCGAGAGGAGAACCTTCAGAAGACCAGGTGGCAACAACCGGCCATGTTCGCCATGGAATACGCCATGGCTCGATACCTCACCACCCTTGGTATCCACTGCGTAGCCATGGCCGGCCATAGTTTGGGTGAACTGACCGCCTTGTGCCTGGCCGGTGTCTATTCCCCGGAGGACGGGTTTGGAATCGTGAACAAGCGGGCCCTCTGCATGGACAAGGCCGCTGCCATGCACGTCGACCCCGGCGTCATGGCAGCCGTGG
>Ga0307426_1001424_pt1 | contig 15761 bp, 11 predicted proteins | sample SalMarWE160340MG_FD_202165 | JGI IMG/M metagenome (GOLD analysis project Ga0307426, IMG submission 202165) | Salt marsh sediment microbial communities from the Plum Island Ecosystem LTER, Massachusetts, United States - WE1603-40 | ecosystem: Environmental > Aquatic > Marine > Intertidal zone >... | reverse complement strand
GCCCGAAATGGGCGACGGGCGCAATATATTTAATAAATTTGTGAAACCGGCCGGGCTCGATCTCGAGAAGGTGGCCGCCCATTATGCCATCAGCTCCCTGTTTGAAGACTATCCGGCAGTGGCCTCCATATTCTGTTATTCCGCCTCCCGGCAGGATTACCGGAGCGCCGAGGTGGGCAAGGCCAAGCTGGCGTTGGGGCGCGTGGCCATCGCCTCCGATATTACCCTTGAAACAGATGCATTTCATTTCGGGGTAATGCACTTCGGCGATCACAACCTCACCTGCAGTATCGGAAATATTCCGGCTGAAGAAGATTTTCGGCGTCTGCAGGAAGAAATTTTCGCAATATTTGAAAAAGCCGATTTCCCTGCCGTCCTCAGGGTTCAGGACGAATTTTTCGGATCAGTGCAGTATTCCCTCAAGACATTGTTTCGGGACAGACAGCGCCAAATCATGGGCTTGATTCTGGAGACCGCCGAGGATGATGCCCTGCTGGTTTACCGGCATCTGTACGAGAACAATGTCCCGCTTATGCGGTTTTTGAAAGATTCCGGCAGCCCGCCGCCTCAGGTGTTAAGGACGGCCGGCGAGCTGGTCATTAATGGGGATTTGCGTCTCGAGTTCAGCCGGGACGAGCTGGACCATGACGCCATTCAAAATCTGATCGAAGCCGCCGATTTGGCCGGGATCTCCTTGGATGCCAAAACCCTCGAATTCGTGCTGCGGCAAAAGCTGGGACGTCTGGGGGAAGAAATACGACAGACCCCGGAGGACATCGCTCTGCTTGAACGGATGCTGGCAGCGGTTGAGCTGGTCTATGTCTTGCCGTTTGACGTTAATCTACGAAAAGTCCAGAACATTCAATACGAACTGATTCAACGCATGTATCCCGTCTACAGCGAAAAAGCTGCCGGAGGCGATGCGTCCGCCGGCCGGTGGATAGAATGTGCCGATGCGTTGAACGAAAAGCTGCTGATCAAAGTCTAAAGATATGAACATCCCCACCGCCACATACCGGCTGCAATTCAACCCGAATTTTGGTTTCAAAGAGGCCGCCGGGATCGTCGGCTACCTGGCGAATCTTGGCATTTCGCATCTGTATGCCTCACCAATATTCAAGGCCCGCCAGGGCAGTTCTCACGGCTATGACGGGGTGGATCCCACCCAGCTGAATCCACAGCTTGGAACGCCGGCCGACTTTGAAAATTTGACCCGGGCGCTGCAGGGGCGTGCCATGGGCCTGCTGCTGGACATTGTTCCCAATCATATGGCGTATGATTATGGCAACCGGCTGCTGATGGATGTACTGGAAAACGGACCGCATTCGACATACTATCGATTTTTTGACATTGACTGGGACTATCGCGATCCAGGCTTGCGTGGTCGGCTATTGGCGCCGTTTCTGGGGAAACGCTACGCAGAATGCCTGGTAAATGGGGAAATTAAATTGCGTTATGATGACACCGGCTTTGCCGTCGTGTATTTTGACCGAAAACTGCCGCTAAGGATCGAATCGTATTTGCACATCCTCGGCCATGGGATAGAAAAACTCAAAGCGACACTCGGCGAAAGCCAGCCGGATTACATTTGCCTCATCGACATCCTCGACAGCTTGGAAAGTATGGCGTTGCCGGTCGATCCGGCCGTGCGCGACGATCAAATCCGGTTCGTTAAACAGACGCTCTGGACCGTTTATATTGAAAATAGCACCATCAGGCAGTTTATTGACGCCAATCTTCGTCTATTCAACGGCGAACCGGGAGATGCGGACAGCTTTGTGCTGCTGGATAAAATCTTGACCCAGCAGTTTTTTCGTTTATGTTACTGGAAGGTGGCCTGCGATGAGATCAATTATCGCCGATTTTTCAGCATCAACGAGCTGATTGCACTCTGCCAGGAAAAAGAAGCGGTGTTTGACCATACGCACTCGCTGTTAGCCGAACTCATCGAGAAAAGTATTGTATCCGGCATCAGAATCGATCATATCGACGGCCTGGGGGATCCGACCGGGTATTTAAACCGCCTTCGCAGGTGCTTTAAAGACGTTTATATTCTGGTCGAAAAAATCCTGGATCCGGCCGAAAGACTGCCCGACGATTGGCCGGTTCACGGGACCACGGGCTATGAGTTTGCCAATATGCTCAACGCCGTGTTTGTGCGGCAGGAAAATGAAGATAATTTTACGTCGATTTATACCCAATTCAGCCGCCGGGCGGCTTCATTCGAAGACGTCGTCAATTCAGGCAAGCGGCGCATTCTTGAAACCCAGATGTCGGGCGATCTGGACAATCTTGGCGGCCTTGTAAAAAGATTTTCAAACCGGACATGGAGCGGCCGTGATTTCACGCTGGCGCGCATAAAAGAAGCGCTGGCTGAAATGCTGGTGCGATTTCCGGTCTACCGGAGCTACATCGATCATCAAGGCCCCCGGGCAGCCGATCGACGATATATCGGATCGGCGGTAGCGTCGTCGGTATTGCACCGGCCGCATCTGCAACCCGAGCTTTTGTTCCTGCAGCGGCTCCTGCTCGGGGAGATCGGCGGGGACGCCGACGACGACAATTCCGAAACACGCGAACTTGGCCGGCAAATTGCGGTCCGGTTTCAGCAGTTGACCGCACCGCTGATGGCCAAAGGATTTGAAGATACCGCGCTGTATGTTTACAATCGCCTGTTGTCGCTGAACGACGTCGGCGGCGATCCGCGTCGGTTCGGCTGCAGTGCCGCAGATTTTCACGTTTTTGTCGAAAAAAGGGCCAACCGCTGGCCGCACGCGATGAACAGCACCGCCACGCATGACTCTAAAAGGGGCGAGGATGTGCGTGCCAGATTGAATGTGTTATCCGAGATCCCTGCCGAATGGGCAGCGAATCTGGTGCAATGGCACATCCTCAACCGCCCTGGTAAAGTCCGGCTAAACGACCAGGAGATGCCGGATAAAAACGAAGAATACTTCCTGTACCAGACCCTTATCGGGGCGTTTCCGCTCGGCAGCAGAGACCTGTCCCATTTTATTGAAAGAATCAGCCAATACATGGTCAAGGCCGCCCGGGAAGCAAAAATTCACACCTCGTGGCTGGAGCCGAACGACACCCACGAAGCCGCTCTGACTTCTTTTGTGGAAAAAATACTGCATCCGTCCGCTGAAAAAGGCTTTTTGGACGCGTTTGTGCCGTTCTGCCGGAAAATTGCCCGCTACGGCATCTTCAATTCGCTTTCCCAGACCCTGATTAAAATCACGGCCCCCGGTGTTCCCGATTTTTATCAGGGCACCGAATTGCCGGATCTCAACCTGGTCGACCCCGATAACCGCCGTGCGGTGGATTATGCCGAGCGCGCCTCGCTTTTAAAAGAAATTCAGGTTCGGGCCCGCACCAATAGTCGGGCGCTGATCGGCGAGCTGCTGGCCGACCGCTCCGACGGACGTCTGAAACTGTATTTGATTGCCGCAGCGCTCCATGCCAGAAATGGGCAGCCCCGTCTTTTCCGGGACGGCACCTATGTCGCTTTGAAGCCGGCCGGTCGGTTCCATACCCATGTGCTTGCCTTTGCCCGGAATTTCGGGCATAAGTGGAGCATTACGGCGGTGCCTCGGTTTTTAACGGCCCTTGTCGGAGAGGATGAAAATCCCTTGGGACCCGACGTCTGGCAGGATACGGTTGTCGGTTTGCCTGACGGGGCGCCTGTCCGATGGAAAAATATTTTTAGCAACGAGGTGCTGACGGCCGAAAATACCCTGGCCCTCGGCGATGCTATGGCGGTTTTTCCGGCCGCCTTGCTTGTCGGAGAATGAAAATTTCTTATTCGGAGGATGAAATTGATGAACATTCGATCCAGCGGAATTTTATTGCACCCCACCAGTCTCCCAACAGCATACGGAATCGGAGATCTGGGTCCGGCGGCCTACCGTTTTGTTGATTTTCTGGCGGTAGCCGGACAGAGTCTCTGGCAGATTCTGCCGTTGACGCCCACCGATCCGAAGCACAACAACTCCCCTTATCACAGCACTTCCGCCCTGGCCGGCAATCCGCTGCTCATCAGTCCCGAGCTTCTGGTAAAAGAGGGGCTGCTGGCAGAATCGGACCTGATTGATGGTCCGGACCGGCGCGGCAACCGCATCGATTTCGCGGCGGCGGCGGCTTTTAAAAACCGGCTGTTCGATATTGCCTTCGACCGGTTTCAGCAAAAAACAGGGGAGAAAACGTCTTTTGAGCGATTCTGCGCCCGGCTGGATTTCTGGCTGGATGCGTATGCACTGTTTGCGGTCCTCAAAGATCGCTATGCCGGCCTGCCCTGGATTGATTGGCCGCTAGAAATCCGCCGCCGATCCCGTGATGACCTGCTTGCCGTCCGGCAGGAGCTGGCGGGCGCCGTTCAAAGAGAAAAATTTTTGCAGTATGTTTTTTTCCGGCAGTGGATGCAGCTAAAAGACTACTGCCGCCAGAAAGAGGTCAAAATTATCGGCGATATACCGATTTACGTCCATTATGACAGCGTGGACGTGTGGTGTCACCCCGAGCTGTTCAAACTGGACGAAAACCTGAAGCCTTATGTGGTGTCCGGCGTGCCGCCGGATTATTTCAGCCGAACCGGCCAGCTGTGGGGCCATCCGCTGTATCGCTGGGATGCCCTGCAGGACAGCGGCTACCACTGGTGGACAATCCGGCTGCAGCATAATCTTCAGCTTTGCGACATTGTCCGCATCGATCATTTTCGCGGTCTGGTTGCCTACTGGGAAGTGCCGGCTGAGGATAAAACCGCCGTCAACGGCAAATGGGTGCCGGCGCCGGTTGATGATTTCATGCATCATCTGCTGCGTAAATTTGCATCTCTGCCGATTATCGCGGAGGACCTGGGCACCATCTCGGCCGATGTGCGCGAAGTCATGCAGCGCTATCAACTGCCCGGTATGCGTCTGCTGTTGTTTGCCTTCGGTGAGGACTTTCCCAACGGGGCCTTTCTGCCCCACAATCATGTTAAAAATTGTCTGGTCTACACGGGAACCCACGACAACAATACCGTGCGCGGCTGGTTCGAGACCGAAGCGACCTCCGAAACCAAAGCCAATCTGATGGATTACCTGGGCGGCAATGTGCCGGCCGAGCGCCTTCACTGGGAACTGATCCGGCTGACGATGATGTCCGTGGCCGATACAGCGGTGATTCCCATGCAGGATTTGCTGGGTCTGGGGGCGGAGGCCCGCATGAACAATCCATCCAAGCTGGAAGGCAACTGGTACTGGCGCCTCGCGGAGGATCCCGTCACTGCCGAACTTACCCGCCGTTTGCGCGAGATGACCCGGATCTACGGCCGGTCATAGCTGAAAGAAAGGAGTATTAAAACGATCGCCGGATTACGACGATGCTGCAGGGGGCGGCGGATTAAACTTAGGGGCCTTAGTTTAATGCCGGCGGTCATCTGGCTTGTCTGTGCCTGCGGACAGGCGAATGACGAGAGCGTCGTATTTGCCGTCGGCGGCGCCCCTTCGGAGGTGGCTTTCTGGGAAGAGCTGCTGGTGGATTTCAAGCGGCAGTCCGGTATCCGGGTGGACCTGCTGCGCCAACCTGCCGATACGGACCAGCGCCGGCAGGGGCTGGTGATCGCCTTAAACGCCCGCCAGTCCGATCCGGATGTGTTTTTGATGGATGTCGCCTGGCTGGGTCTTTTTGTGGCCTCGGACTGGCTTGCACCGCTGGAAGACGACGTGGAAGCGGCGCCTTTTTTCCAGCGCGTGATCAAACTGGTCGATCGGCGTCAGGAACACTTAATGGCGCTGCCCGTGTATTTGGACGCGGGCATTCTCTACTATCGCCGCGATCTGCTGGAAAGATTCCAGCTGCCCGGCCCGCCGGGCACCTGGCCGGAGCTTTTGTCCCAGGCGCTGACCGTTCAGCGCGCGATGCGCAAAACCAATCCGCGCTTTTACGGCTTTGTCTGGCAGGGCGCACAGTACGAGGGTCTTGTCTGTAATTTCATGGAATTCAGCGGATCCAGGGGCGGATTTTTACAGCAGGGCGGCGAACTGCGACTGGATGTTGCCGCCAACCGGACGGCGCTGACCTTTATGCGGGATCTGATCCGGCAGTATCGCATCTCGCCGCCGAACACGTATACCGAGATGAAAGAGGAACAGGTACGCCTCTATTTTCAGGCCGGCAATGCCCTGTTTGAGCGCAACTGGCCGTACGCCTGGGCGCTGCATCAGAGTCCGGCCTCGAAGATCAAAAATAAAATCGGCATGGCGCCCCTTCCAGCCCCGCCTGACGGTGAGCGTGTTGCGACCTTGGGGGGCTGGCACATCGGTCTTTCGCGGTTTTCGGACCGCAGGCACCAAGCCCTCAAGCTCATCCGATTTATTACATCCTATGACACTCAAAAAAAAATCATGTCGCGGATGGGATGGAACCCGGGGCGCGAGGATCTCTATGATGATCCGGACGTTCTGAGGCGCGCGCCCCAGTACCGGGAATTAAAAGACGTCTTTCAATACGCACAGCCCAGGCCGCTGCTGCCTTACTATACCCAGATTTCGGCCATTGCCCAAAGACACATCAACAGCGTGCTGGCCGACCGAAAATCCGCCGAGCAGGCCCTGAGTGAGGCCCAAGGTGAAATCGACGCTCTGCAGCAGCGCTATGATGTCGAGTGAGGAATTGAGGGCTTGATGCGGATTTCATTCAACAATCGATTTTTCAGCCGGGAAACCTGGACGGCGGTGGGATTTTTGCTGCCGCTGGTCGGTTTTGTGGTGATTTTCATCCTGCTGCCGGTTCTGGGCACCCTGACGGACAGTTTCTTTCTGGATGTCACCTACCGGCCGAAGCGTTTTTTAGGCGCGGATAACTTTATCTGGCTGTTCAATGATCCGGGATTCGGGCGGGCACTGCGCTTTACCGCCCTGTTTGTGCTGGTGTCCGTGCCGCTGGAAGTAATTCTGGGATTGATCATGGCGCTGGTTCTCAACGAACGCTTGCCGTTGCGAGGGCTCATGCGAGCTGCGGTGTTGGTTCCGTGGGCGATTCCGGCGGTGGTGTCCGGCCGGATCTTCGAGCTTATCTACAATTACAGCTACGGGGCGGCCAACTATGTGTTGCGTACGCTGCACCTGACGCAAGGACCGGTCAACTGGCTGGGCAGCGAAATCGGGGCCTTCCTGGCGCTGGTGGCGGCCGACAGCTGGAAAACGACGCCGTTTGCCGCCATTATCCTGCTGGCGGGACTTTCCGCTATACCCGCTGATTTGTACCGCCAGGCCCAGGTGGACCGGGCAACCTTCATTCAGCGGTTTTTTAAGATTACCCTGCCGCTGTTGAAAGCTGTTTTAATCGTCGTGCTGCTGTTTCGCACGATCGAGGCCTTGCGGGTGTTCGATCTGATTTTCGTACTGACCGGCGGCGGGCCGGGCGGGGCAACCACATCGGTTTCACTGTTCGGCTACAATTATTTTTCGGCCGGGGACTTCGGGTATGGTTCGACGGCCAGCGTGATTCTTTTTATTATGGCTTTCGGTTTGTCGCTGGGCCTGGTCAAGCTGGGACGGGTTGAACAGGGGGTGATGCCGTGAACGAGGACGCCTTCAAAAAAGCCATCATTTTTACCGCCGCCGCGGCAACGATTCTTTTTTGCCTGGCCCCCTTCGGCTATATGATCCTGACCGGTTTCAGCCGCTATCCGGATTTTTTCTCCCCGCAGACCCCCTGGGTTGCTACGCTGTCGAACTATCGCGCGGTCATGTTCTCCGAGTCTCTTCATTTCACGGCCTTTCTGCGAAACAGTATCATCGTCTCAGCGGCCAGTGCGGTGATCAGCGTATTTTTTGCTTCCCTGGCCGCCTATGCCATCACCCGCCTGGCCCTTCCCGGCAAGTTGTTATTCATGTTTTTGATCCTGGCCATGTCCATGTTTCCGCCGGTCAGTCTGGTGGGCTATTTGTTTAAGCTGATGACGGCCCTGGGCTGGATCAATACCTACCCGGCTTTGATCTTTCCCTATGTGGCCTGGACCCTGCCGCTGTCCTTATGGATTCTGGTCAGTTATTTTTCCAGGATACCCAGAGATCTCGATCGTGCCGGGCTGATCGACGGCTGCAGCCGGCTGCAGATTCTTTTTAAGATTATTTTTCCGGTGGCCGCCCCGGGAATTTTTGCCACCCTGCTGCTGGCCTTTATATTTGCCTTCAATGAGTTTTTATTTGCGCTGATGCTGACCACCGATCGCGCCGCCCGGACCATTCCCGTGGGGATCGCGCTCTTCGAGGGCTTGCACGGTCAAATTCCCTGGGGTGAAATTATGGCGGCCGCCACCCTGGCAACGCTGCCGGTCGTGGCACTGGCCCTGATATTCCAGCGGCGTATCATTCAGGGGTTGACGCGGGGAGCGGTCAAGGGATGACACTTGCCATCGACCATCTCAGTAAACGTTTTACGACCCTGCGCGGCAGAATAGAGGCCGTGCACAATGTCAGCCTGGAGGTGAAGGCCGGTGAATTTTTTGTCCTGCTGGGACCCAGCGGCTGCGGCAAGACCACCCTCCTGAATCTGGTGGCCGGCCTGGAAAAACCCACGGACGGTGAAATCCGGTTCGAAGATCAAATCGTAGCGGCCCCGCGCAAAGGCGTGTTTCATCCGCCCCGGCAACGAAATGTGGCCATGGTTTTCCAGAGCTACGCCTTGTATCCGCATTTGAATGTCTACGATAATATCGCCTTTCCGCTGCGGGTAATGCGCGCCGGCAAAGGGGACATCGACCGGGCCGTCAAAAGCACCGCCGCCATGCTGGACATCGAGAATTTGATGGATCGCAAGCCGGCGGAGCTTTCCGGCGGACAGCGCCAGCGGGTCGCCATCGCCCGGGCGCTGGTGCGACGACCCCGGCTGTTTCTGCTGGACGAACCTTTGTCCAATTTAGACGCCCAGCTGCGCAGTCGCACGCGGCTGGAATTGAAAAATTTGCAGCAGCAGCTGGGCATTACCACGCTGTACGTCACCCACGACCAAACCGAAGCCATGACCCTGGGCAACCGCATTGCGCTGCTCAAAGACGGGTCGCTGGTTCAGGTTGGAACACCGGAAGACATGTATGCGCGTCCACAGACGGCGTTTGCAGCCACATTCATCGGATCCCCGCCCATGAATCTGATCAGCGCGCGCATCCGGCAGGAAGGCGAGCGGGTCTTCGCCGTTTTAGGAGACCCGCCAACGAAAATAGAACTAACAAAAGACATGGGCCCGGATCGCTCGTCCAAGCGGGAGATCATGGTGGGAATTCGACCGGAACACATTCATTTGAGTACTGAGCGTTCCCCGTTGCACCTGTCCGGCAGAGTCAGTGCGATTGAACCGCTGGGTCGGGAGCTGCTGCTGCACGTGCAAACGGACTGCGCTGCGATTCTTGTTTTAAGCGCCGACAAAGACTTAAACGTCGGTGATACGGTCTCGCTTGCGGTCGATCCGAATCGGATTCATGTTTTTGAAAGCAGGCCAAATGAAAATTGAATTCACACGACTGATTAAAGCCATAAAGGCCTATACCGGCGACATGCAGGATTTGCTGATTTCGATCGGAATCATTCTGGCAGCTGTTTTAATGGGTCTGATTCTGCAAAAGGTGCTGTCTTTTTTGCTGTCCCGCTGGCGCAGATCGCATCTTTCCGCGGAGATGCAGACCGATTTAAAATCTGAAAACTGGCGTGGCCCCCTGCGGGCGCTTCTGCCGGCAGTGCTGCTCATACCGGCCCTGCCGCTGCTGCAGTTTCCGCCCGGCGTAATTGCCGTCATGCGGCAGGCAATCCGGATCTGGATTATCGCATCCCTTGCCTGGCTGATTATCAGCATGCTGACCGTCATTAAAAATTTCATCATGCAGCGCTATCGGATCGATGAAAAAGACAATCTGCAGGCCCGTCGCATGTATACCCAGCTGAGTGTCATCGAGCGCATTCTAAAGGTGCTGATTGTTTTTCTGGCGTTGGCCTTCATCCTTCTGACCTTTGAAAAGGTGCGCCAGATAGGCTTCAGTTTGCTGGCATCCGCCGGAATTCTCTCCCTCATTTTGGGATTTTCGGCCCAGAAAAGTCTGGCCACCCTTTTTGCCGGCATTCAAATTGCGCTCACCCAGCCGATCCGCATCGACGACGTGGTGATCGTGGAAAATGAATGGGGCTGGATCGAAGAGATTACCCTCACCTATGTCGCGGTCAAGATATGGGACCAGCGCCGGCTGGTGGTGCCGATTACCTACTTCATCGAAAAACCCTTTCAGAACTGGACCCGCACCAGCGCCGAGATGCTGGGCACCGTTTACCTTTACGCCGATTACACCCTGCCGGTCCAGGAAATTCGGGAAGAACTGCAGCGGATTCTGGAAAATACCCCCCTGTGGGATCAGCGCGTGAGCGTTCTGCAGGTTACCGGCGCTAACGAACGCACCCTTGAACTGCGCGCTCTGATGAGTGCGGTCGACTCCCCCACGGCCTGGAGTCTGCGATGTCACGTGCGCGAAAAACTCATCGAATTCATGCAGCGCAACTTTCCGCAGAATCTGCCGCAGGTGCGCATCGATACGGGGAGAGAATGGGGGGATCAGGCGGCAAAGGCGGAGTAAGTTCAAAGTCGATCACAGCCGTCAAATCCTTCCTAATTCGATTGGGAACAAGCCCTATGATTATGGCAGCGGTCATAAAAACGGATCAAAATCAATGCTACACTGCCGACGGCGGGCTGCGGGATTGTGCCGGCTCCGGCCAGGACGGCGAAATGCGGATCGGCCTGAAATGGCCGTCCCCCCGATTCGATGCACGCGAGAGCGTGGTCATTGATCGACTCAGCGGTTTAATTTGGACCCGAGATGCCGGGTTGACCGAGTTTCCGCAAACCTGGAGCGAAGCGCTGGATTTTGTCGCAAAAATGAACCGTGATGCGGCCTGCAATTATCAGGATTGGCGCCTTCCAGGGCGCCGGGAACTTTTCAGTCTGGTCAGCCACGCCCGCATCAACCCGGCGCTGCCCGCCGGCACACCCTTTGAAAATGTTTTTGCCGGTTATTACTGGACCGCGACGACCTGCAGCCGCCTGAAGGATCAGGCCTGGTACATCCATTTAGGGGGCGCACGCATCTACCGGGGGATGAAATACGGTTCCTACATGGTTTGGCCGGTGCGCCGCGCTTCCAATGCTCCGGCAAGTGTTTCATCTGCCGGCCGCCGGCCCGATGCCGTTTCAGAAAGCCGCTGGGACTCGACCGGCGATTATGTGATCGATAAGGACACGGTTTATGATCGGCGCACCGGTCTCGGATGGGCAAAAATGGATACGCTGTGCTCCGCTGCGTTAAGCTGGCCGGCGGCCCTGGATTTCATCCGCAGCATGAATGCTGCGAATGTGCACGGTCACGCTGACTGGCGTCTGCCGAACATTCGCGAGCTGGAAAGCCTCATCGATGTGCGGCGGCATACGCCGGCCCTGTCCGACGGCCACCCCTTCGGCCGGGTACCGGAAGGCTGCTGGTCGTCCACCACAAGCGTTTATGAGCCGCAGTACGCGTGGGTTCTATACATGCAGGATGGTGCCGTCGGCGTCGGATTTAAAAAATCTGCGGAATTTCATGTGTGGGCGGTCCGGGGCGGGATTCAATCTCATGAAAAAGTGCTGAGGACTGGATAACCAGGAGGTCTCAATTTGTTTGGTAAACGCTTCAAGCTGTTTAGACTGCTGGGCTTCGAGGTCAGCATCGATCCAAGCGGGGTCGTTATCGCTATTCTGATTGCATGGTCTCTTTCAACAGGATTTTTCCCTTTCCGAAATAACCCATAACTCATAACCTAAGCAGCGAGGTAAATTTATGCTTCCTTTAAAAAAAATTCTTTGTCCCACCGATTTCAGTGAGCCGGCCTATGAGGGTCTGAAAATCGCCAGTGAGTTGGCCACCCAATTTTCAGCTGAGATGCTGCTGGTGCATGTGGTGGCTCCCTTGCCGACCATGTATGGCGGCGTCGCGCCGACCGGATATCATATTCCCTCCGTCCTGGAGGAAATGCAGGAATCGGCGAAAAACTCTCTCGATGAAATCCGGCGTGAAAAGCTGCCGGCCGAAATTCAAGCCCGCACGTTTGTGATCCTCGGCAGACCGGCGCATGAGATTGTGAAGTTGGCTGAACAGGAAAAGGCCGACGTTATCGTCATAGCGACCCACGGCGAATCCGGCTGGCATCGGTTTGTGTTCGGCTCTGTGGCTGAAAAGGTCGTCAGGCATGCGGATTGCCCGGTTTTGACGATCCGTGCATCGAACCAGAAGGAGGAATAATGCTTATCAGCGATCGTACGTCATTCTGATGGCACCCAGCAGTTCACCGCAGTCAGCCCGGGTTTGCGGTTCCGGGAACAATTTGGTTCCGATCAGATGATTTGCCTTACTTTCCCGATTATGCCGGCCTTGCCGATTTCTTCAAAATCCAAAAGCTGCTGCGCAGAACCTTGCTCCCCCCGATGGGAAAGGTCTCGTCGGCTTCATAAATGACCGGGGTTTTATTGCGGGTGGTCCGGATGTACACCAGGCCTTCGTGTCGGGCCGCCGCTTCGACAACATATTCCGTCGACACCGCATCACACGGATACAAAACCACCCCGTCCAGGATGGTGCGGAGCATGGCCAGATCCTCGAGGCCCATTTGTGACGGTCCGTCCTGCCCGATGGCGACACCGGCATGCGACCCGACGAATTTGATGTTGGCATCCGAATACCTGCTCATGCGGATCTGATCGAAGGCCCGGCAGAGAAAGGCGGCAAAGCTTGAAACAAACGGGATTTTATGGCGGCAGGAAAGCCCCAGCGCCACCCCGGCCATGTTCTGCTCGGCGATGAACATTTCAAAGAAGCGGTCGGGGTGTTGGTCTTTAAATCGAGCCGCACGGGTCGAATTGCTGACCTCTCCGTCAAGACTGATCATGTGCGGGTAGCCCGGATAAATTCGGTTCAGCGCGCTGCCGTAGGCAGTTCGGGTGGCAACGGATTCATCAGCGGAATATTGGATCTTGGCGGTTTTTTGCAGTTGTCCATTGACGGGTCGCAGGTTTTCGGGTCGGGCAATCTCGCCTCTTGCTGAAAAATCGACGTTGCCAAGCTGGGCCAGGGCTGCCTTTAACTCCTCCTGGTTGAGGGTTTTGCCGTGGTACCCGTTGCGGTCTTCTATAAAGGAAACCCCTTTGCCCTTGATCGTTCGGGCAATAATCATGGTCGGCCGACCGTCCGAATTCAAAGCCTCCCGATAGGCAGACAATACCTCGCCGACAGAATGGCCGTCAACTGTGATGGTATTCCAGCCAAAGGCCGATATTTTTCTCTCATACTCGTCCAGACGATGACCGTACATGGTTTCGCCGCGTTGTCCCAGCCGGTTGACATCGATGATGCCGATCAGATTAGAAAGCTGATAATGGGCCGCAATTTGCATCGCCTCCCATTGAGAGCCCTCGGCCATTTCACTGTCTCCCAACAGTACATAGGTTTTATAAGGCAATTGATCAAGATACTTGGCATTGATCGCCATTCCCACCCCGATGGAAAGCCCCTGTCCCAGCGAACCGGTAGCTGCATCGACGTAACGAAAGGCCGGCGTCGGGTGGCCTTCCAGGGGACTGTCAAAATCACGGTACGTCAGCAGATCCTTTTCCTGCAGCCGGCCGGCGGCCGCCCGCAGGGCATATAACAACGGTGTCGCGTGGCCTTTGGAAAATATGATCCGGTCGTTGTTGGGATGATCCGGATTATCCGGATCGAAGCAAAAAGTGCCCCCGAAAAATAGTCCGGCCATCAGCTCGACCGCAGACAAGGCCGATGTCGGATGTCCGGATCCGGCGTTGGTGGTGGCAACCAGTATAAAATAGCGAATCAATCGTGCGATTGCATTGAGTTTTTCGATCTGATGCTGATTATGCATGGCTTTCTTCCTTTTTCGCAGGGTTAGGCCCTCAGGGCCGTTTATCTGACAGCCTGCTGCTTGAAACTGATGATTTTCAGCCTCCCCCGGCATCTGCCACCCGCCCGGCCATTTCCAGAAGAATCTCATGGTTGGCCAACCCGGAGATGAAACGTTCCGGAATTCCCCGGATACCCACCTGCGCGCCGGCCAGGGCTCCGGTCAGACTGGCACGGGCCATGTTGTTGCCCCCTCCGTTGATGGCCGAAAGAACCGGCAATTCAAAATCATTTTCAAAGCGTGAACAAAAATAATAGGCCGCCGGCAGCATAAAGTCTATGGGGCAGGCCAGTCCGAACAAGCGGCAGGCCTTCCAGGGCGGGTTGATTTGAACGGCATCATCCCGGGCGGCTTCATGCGACCAGCCAGGTTGCAGGACGGCATCGTAAAATGAGGCCTCCGGGCCTCCATCCATTGGCTCGGGCAGCGAAATGCTGAGTGAAAGCGCATGCGCTTTGACCTCTTTGGAGATGGTCTTGACGGCGGTTTCAAGGGTGTCGCCGTTTATCAGGGCAGCAACGGTTAAACCGAAGGCAACCGAACGTCCGGCAATGAATGGATCCCGGTGTGTTAACCGAACATTTGACCGGGAGTATTCTAAAAGCTTTTTGAAGTCGTCGTGGTAGAAGGCGGCCAGCACGGGCATACGGATGGCGGCCTCGGCCGTATCCGCAAAACTGCCGACCTGGGGCCATTTCTTGCCGGCCTGCCGGGCCTGCCAGACGTCTCGCATGGCCACATCCGTATAGCGGCCCCCCTCGGGGGTACCGTCCAGGGTGGCAAGGAGCGCATCGAGCCGCAGGCAGAAATCGGATTCGATGTAGTTTCTCAGTCCCGCCAGCGATTCGAGCAAAAAACCAACGACCTGGCCGGTCTGGGAGTTTTCTCCGGCGGTGAGTCCGGCATGATAGCGGCCGGCTTTGGGGCTGGTGTAATCGTCGATCCATTCACCATAATCATTCTTAAGTTGAGCCAGATCATAATACCAGTGCGGCCCCACCCCTAATGCATCGCCGATCAGCGTGCCCATGATCGCCCCCACGGCGCGCTCTTTTGATGTACTTGCTTTCATAACGAACCTCCCTGTTTGCCAATCGTAATTCAATGTTGGTTTGTGTACCTGTCACTATAAAGAGCGTATCTTATGAAATAAATGGGGTCTGGAAATCATAGACGGTCGTTTCAGGCAGTATTTCCTGCCGGTACAGCCGATCGGATGCAGCGTTAAATCACCTGGGCACCAAAGGTTTCCAATTGACGCTGTCCGGGTCTTTAATTGTGAAATTTGGCGGATTTTCAGTCTTGGGATGTTTCTGTTCGAAACAGCGATCCTCCTTGAGCATTAAATTCCACATGGTCATTTTGACGGCATTTCCCTGCTTCTCCTCCTCATCGCGGGTATTGTGCTGCAGGATGATACTGATACGGTTGCCGTCTTTGTCCGTAAAACGCCATTTCCAGGCAATCACGATGTGAAACGGGTCTCCCCGCCATTCATCCGGCTTGCCTAAATTTGCCTTGTAGCGCGCTAAGAGTGCATCAAAAAATCTTTTAGAATCGTCGGCATACTTGAATTTGATTCTGACGATCCGCGACGGTTCGATGCAGGTGCCGTATGTGATCAATCCGGTTTTAAATCCTTTGATTTCTTTAGCTTCGACCTCTTTCATGCTCTCCAGATAGCGGATGGGAAGAACGGTGCTCATCTCCACCAGATCTTTAAAGTCATTCATGCGGCCGCCCAGAACAAAGCCGGCGAGTTCATGGGGTGCGTCCGCCTGCACGCTG
>Ga0307426_1001422_pt1 | contig 15810 bp, 16 predicted proteins | sample SalMarWE160340MG_FD_202165 | JGI IMG/M metagenome (GOLD analysis project Ga0307426, IMG submission 202165) | Salt marsh sediment microbial communities from the Plum Island Ecosystem LTER, Massachusetts, United States - WE1603-40 | ecosystem: Environmental > Aquatic > Marine > Intertidal zone >... | reverse complement strand
TTCAGCTAAACAAATCCGGACGAGGTTTTCGGTACACACAGGTTGAGTTTAGATCCTTCGTTCATGTCATTACCTTTGAGCATTGTTATGCCCAGCCATGGCGTCGGATGAAGCCCTTGTGCTGCTGAGCGTATCGACGGTGACCGTGGCGCTGGCGCCTACGCGCAGAGGGTCGTTCGTGTGCCGTCTCGGATTCATGATCCGGATCTGCACCGGGAAGCGCTGCGGTACCTTCACCCAATTTCCCGTGGCGTTCTGGGGAGGAAGCGGCGAGAAGGTGGCCCCCGACGCTTTGCTGATCCCTTCAACTCTTCCGTTGAAGACCACCCCGGGATACATGTCGAAGCGAACCGTCGCCCTCTGTCCGACTTTCATGCGGGCGAGATCGGCCTCTTTGTAGTTGGCGTTAACCCACCACTGGTCGGCTTTTATAATCGCGAAGAGTGGGACTCCCGCTCGGACCATGCCGCCTGGCTGCAAGGTCATGCTGGACACATATCCATCGGCGGGAGCAGTGACATGGGTGTGGGACCACTCGTAAACCGCCTTGGCGAGCTGGTTTGCCGCAGAAAGCAGGGTCACGGTCTTCCGGGACGTGGCCAGCAGGTTGGCTGCGCCGTTCTCAAACTTTCCCTCTGCATCGCGAAACGCTTTCAATGCATCTTGCCAGCTTTTCCTCGCGCTCGTGAGTTTTGCCGACGGTGGTTGGTCCGGGCCTTGGGCATCCTTAGCGCCGCGATAGATCTTGAGAGCGCTCTCAAGCGCATTCCCCTTTTCTTCGAGTTGGATCGCATCATTCTTCAGGGTGTTCGCAGCGGGGTCTCCCGCCGACAGCGCCTCTTCGAACTGGGCGCGCGCTTTGTTCAGCGTCACCTCGTAAAGCGTGGGATCCACATCGAACAGGGGGTCGTCTTTCATCACGCGCTCGTCGTTGCGCACGTAGACGTGGGTCACCGGGCCCGAGGTCTCGGCCACCACACGCAGCACGCCCGCGCGTGCATAGGCGTCGTCCGTTACCGGGTAGAGTTCTCGATAGCGCCAATAGGCAAGGCCGCCAATGACGGCCAGGATCACGACCACGAAAAATACGATCCAACGGAGCTCGATAGCACGAGGAAGGGCGAATCGACCCTTTACCGAAATCGGGAAATCCTGCACGTGTTCCATCCAGGCCTGTCCGTTGCTCGACGTTCCGTCCCACGCTGGGGCTGGCAATGCCTCGATCCGCCTGGCGCCGGGCTCCGCCGCGGGACCCCGATCCTTGAAGAAGCGGCTGCGCCACGGTTCTTGGGTTAGATGTCGGGACAGCAGTGCCAAGCCGCTTTGGCGATATTGCTCTTGCTGACGTTCTCTTGCCGCAACTTGGCGAACCTGACGGCACAGTCAGCCGGCATCCGGAAGGCTCGCGGACTCCTATCTTGCGGACTTCTATTGAGGCGAGGATCCTGCCAGAACTGGACCAGGCTCAGGAGCGTCCGTCCAGCCCCAGAAATGGCCGCTCGTCCTCAGTGCCGGCATTGCTCGCCCGCGAGTCGCTGACGGCTAGCGGCGCCACGAGCAGAAAGAGCGTAAAGAGCATCACGAAAAATCCACTCGCCACCGCGAGGTTGAAATCGACATGACGGCCCCACGCTAAGTGCAACCACGCGACAGCAAGGAACCAAAACATTGCGCCAAGGCCGACTTGGACCAGCATTAGCTGAATGCCCGTCGGGGCCAAAACAGCTTTACTCCGCATCGCTTCGCCGTCGCCACTTATGACCGTCTTGGCGAGAGAGCCCAGATTCGAGTCCGAACGATGTGACACGGGTCAACTCCTTCTGAAGGTTCCGCGGGGAGCGAGCTCGAGCTAGTCGAGGCTCCGGCGATAGGCGGTCGGCGTCAGGCCAGTCGCTTTGCGAAACGCCGCCGTAAATGAACTTGTCTCGTTAAAGCCGAGTGTGAGCCCGATCTCTGTCACCGAGGAGCGTGACTGGGCCAAGAGCGACTTCGCTCGCTCAATACGACGACTGGTGTGATAGCGATGAGGAGGCGCGCCGAAGGACTGCTTGAACGCTCTGCAGAAGTAATACGGGCTCAAGTGAGCAAGATTGGCGAGGGTCGCAAGCCGTACAGGATCTGCCAGATGCTCCTCAATGTAACTGGCCACGACGCGTTGCTGACGCGGCGCGAGCCCACCCTGCACCGGCGCCTCAACACGCGGCGTGCCCTGGTTCGACCGCACGATCTCATGCGCGAGCACGACGCTGAGCGCGTCGAAGTAGAACCGGCTACCCGCGAGCGGCCGCTGGATCAACGCTGCGAGCTTGCGCCCGGTGGCCCATATCGCTGCATCCTCAAAGAACAATCGTGGCGTCAAGCTATCGTGCAGATCCAAGGCCACGTCTTTCGCCAGCTTGGCTGGATCAAAATAGAAATAGACGACCCGCGTGAGGGTAAGCGGGTCTTGCCAATCCTCATACCGATGACCCGCCGGAACGAAGAGCAGCTTTCGCTTGAAGTCTCTCAACGATGAACTGGGCGCTCCCTCGACCCGCGTCTCGCCGTGGCTCCGCGCGCCGCGTTCAAACAACGCGAGCAAGTGAACCGGGGCTTCGAAGCTAAACGCGGTTCGTTCTCGCCGTGTGGCCTGCACGACTTCCGCGGCCACCCCCTCCCAGCTGGCACGTTGATGTTTCACAATGTCGGGAGGAGACGCGGTAACGGCCACATTCGCCGGCAGCACTCCGGCTTGTTGGTGGGGCTCGAAATTCCACGAGAATGCCTTCTGATCTGACGAGGCCCGTCGCACGCCGCTCCGACAGCCATTCGCGCGGGATACAAATTGGTCGCGTTGGGGAAGAGGTTCTAGAGTTGCTAGCATCACTCGCCGTCTACTTTTGGGAACTTGTTGACTCCCAACGTAGGCCTTGGTGGTGCGCTTCTCCATTCTACCCAGGTTGGTCCGAATCACAGATTGGTTGCGCGTGCCTATACGAAGGTTTCGCGTCATTTTGTCCGTCGTAACGCCGTCTCCAGACATTCCGCCAGGGCATTGCCATCGAACGGCTTGATCAGAAAGCCGACTGCACCGACGCTCATTGCTTTTCTTCTCAGGCTCTCGTTGGGGAAGGCGGTAATGAAGATGATTGGTGTTCGGCAGCCGCGGGAGACCAGATCGTGCTGCAGCTCAATGCCGCTCATTCCGGACAGCTGTACATCGGCCACTAGACACCGCGCCTCGGCGAAAGAGTCGGAGGCCAAGAACTCTTCTGCAGACTGGAAGGTTTCACCGGCAAGCCCGAGCGACATCACCAGGCTCTTTGTCGCGAGACGCACCGACTCGTCGTCGTCAATGATCGCGATTATGGGGGCCTTCGGCACAATCTCTCCTCGGGCGCCAGCAGCCGAGCCCGGCCAAGACGCACCATGGCCTCTAAGGTGCTTTCTCAAGCCAAAGACGAAAAGACATACGTAGGTCTTATGGGGCTCAAGTCGGGGCGGGCAGCCCTCACCCGGTTGGGTCCTTAATGCCCAATGTTCCGGCCATTTTCACCAGCTCCGCGAGCGACTTGGCGCCCATCTTGCGCATCACGTGACCTCTGTGGATCTTCACCGTGATCTCGCTCAAACCAAGATCGGCAGCGATTTGCTTGTTCATCAACCCAGAGGTCACCAGGGCCATGACTTCACGCTCGCGTGGGGTCAGTGAATCGTGGCGAGACCGAAGGCGGGAAGTCTTTCGCTTTTCCTCGCGATGGCCGCGGTCGCGTTCGATCGCGGCAGTCACGGCATCGAGTAGGTCTTGGTCACGGAAGGGTTTGGTGAGGAAATCGACGGCCCCTGCCTTCATCGCCTGCACCGACATCTGAATGTCGCCGTGGCCGGTGATGAAGATGATGGGTAGATCGAGGCCGGCCTTGGCCAGTTCGGTTTGGAAGTCGAGGCCGCTCAGTCGCGGCAACCTGATATCGAGGACGATGCAGCTTGGTACATCTGGCGGAGCGCTCTCCATGAACCCGGCGGCGGAGTCAAAAAGCTCGACGCGTAACCCAACCGACCGGAGAAGGCTCTGAAGCGCCTCGCGGACACCCCGGTCGTCATCGATGATGAACACAACCGGCTCCTGCGCGGCCGCCGCCGCGCGCGTGGCCATGCGCTCTATCATGATGCCGTCCTTCGATGCGCTGGCAAGCTAACGTGCATGGTTGTACCCGCGCCGGGATTCCGGCTCGCCCAGATGCGTCCGTCGTGGTCCTGGATTATGGAGCGACAGATGGAGAGCCCCATTCCCATACCGTGTGCTTTGGTCGTGAAGAACGGACTGAAGAGGCGATCGCGATGCTCTTCGCTTATGCCGGTGCCTGAATCCCGAACTTCGAGTTCGACATTGTCGTCTTGATTCAGGCTCGTGCGTATCAAGAGCTCGCGGGGACGATCCATAACCCCTTCCGTGGCTTCAAGCGCATTCATCAGCAAATTGATAATAACCTGCTGCAACTCTACCCGGTCACCCAGCACCTCAGGGAGACGAGGCTCCTCATCAAGCTGCAGCGATACCTTTCGGTCAGCCGCTGCGCGCTGCACGAGCGGAATGACCTCCTCGATTATTTCATTGAGGTTTTGGGGCTTTTTGCGGCCGTGGCCCTTCCTGGAGAGCTCGCGAATGCGACTGATCACGTCGCTGGACCGCATCCCCTCGCTGATAATGCGCTCGATTGCGCGGCGTGCCTCCTCCAAATTTGGAGCTTCGCGGTCAAGCCATCGGAGGCTTGCTTCGCCATTGGCGACGATGGCGGCCATGGGCTGATTCACTTCGTGTGCTATTGAAGCCACCAACTCCCCAAGCGTCGTCATTCGCGTGACATGCGCGAGCTCGGTCTGCGTCTTCTGCAACATCTCCTGCGCCTGCTTTCGGGCGGTGATGTCATTGTTGGTTTCGAGTATGGCGACGGGCTTTCCCCGAGAATCCAACTGTATCGCCCAACGGCTTGCTACAGTGATCTCCGTTCCATCCCTTCGCTTCTGCAGAAGTTCACCATCCCATCGCCCGGTGCGGAGAACCTGCTCCTTGAGGGCATAAAGCCGCATCGGAAACTCGGTTTTCAGGAGTTGATGAGACAGCTGGCCGATCGCCTCGTCCCTACTCCAGCCATAGAGCCCTTCTGCTCCTTGATTCCAGTAGGTGACGATGTCCTGCATGTTGCGCGCGACAATTGCGTCATGGGTGACATCGAGGAGGCGGGCCTGCTCGAGGAGCAAGAGATTGGACGATTGATTTTGCAGCACAAGATAGGTCGTGATCACGATGGCGGAAAGACTGGCGAACAGGTTCATGAAGGCTATCGCTGAAAGCTCGGCCCGATCATGAAGTAGCGCGCTTACAACCGCCAAGAGCATGCATCCAGCCGACACCAGCAACACACCGCGGGTATCCAAGAATCTGACGACCAACAGCACGACGGCGGCATAAAGCGGCGCGACGGCGATCTCTGGATGCGTAATCGAATCGACGACAAAGATCGTCGCGGCAATAAAGAAGGCCGCGATAGGAAGGGCAAAGGAGACGGACTGCTTGTTGGCTCGCGAAAGGTTTTGCATTCGTGGACTTTCCACTCGGGCTACATCCCCGCCATGCGCCTTGGCGACGGTTGCCACAATAATTCACCGCTCACGTTCGTCGCAGAAGGGGGTGCCATCTTGGCTGGTCGGGCGCGGATACGGATCAGCAAGAGCGATCGAAGCATCGCCTTCGTGCAGACGGCCACTTCGACCGGAACTGACTGGTGAGCCGGGCCGCGTTCTCAAGGATCTACTTATGATTGATGAGACCAGGTCACAAGTGAGCGATTGCCTAACCGCCGCCGCCGCGCTCCAGGGCGCTAGGCATTCCCCGTCAGGACGAGAATTGCATGGATGATGCCGCGGGTTAAGGTCCAGACGCCATCCCAGAAGGGACTAATATCTATGCCCAATTGGGCACTTAAGAGCGGCAGGACGAACAGCAGCCCGATCAAAATCGCAAGACCGTAGGGCTCAGCTCGCGACAGCGGCTGGGCGAGAGCCATTGGGAGCAGGCCAACGGCGATACGACCGCCGTCCAGGGGAGGAATGGGAATCAAGTTGAAGACGGCAAGGAGCACATTGATGATCAGAGCGTTCTTCAGATTTTCGGCAATCCATTCGCTGGCAGCGCCCGGGAAATAAGCCACAAGATGGAACCCCAACGCGGCGCCGGTTGCCAAGAGCAGATTCGTGGCGGGCCCCGCAGCTGCGACGAAAACGGAATCTCGGCGGGGGTTGTGCAAGGCGCCGAAGTTGACCGGCACTGGCTTGGCGTACCCGAACAGAAAGGGCGAGTGCAGGATAAGAAGCATCGCCGGCAGCAGCACCGTGCCGAAGGAATCGATATGTTTGAGGGGATTGAAGGTGACGCGGCCGAGGCGCCAGGCCGTGTCGTCACCGAAGAGCCGCGCCACATAGCCGTGAGATGCTTCGTGAAAGGTAATCGCTATGACCAGAGGTATGACCCAAGTCGAGGCGGTGTAGAGACTCAGTGCAGCCTGGTCGGGCATGGAGGTAGTATGCGGCGAGCGCGCCGATCGGTGAAGAGATAACGGACCATGACTATGGCGGCTTAAAGATCGTGATCGCATCTCCGCGCGAATCGTCGAGCTGAAAGTTCCCATCCGCCGCGCCGGCAATGTATCGCCGGCCATCGACCTCGTAGCTGATTGGAGGCGCATTCACGCCGGCACAGAGATTGTAGTGTTCTTGTCCTGGATAGGCGCATGGACTCCTGCCACTTCTTGTTCCGCTTAGCTAAGCGCCGCTTCCCCAATTCGCTGGACGAAATTTGCGGCGTTTGATCGGGTTTTGCGCCAACAGCCTCGGACCGTTTGGTAGTGCGACGGCGTTCCCGGAGGCGACCGGATCCGATCGCTTTCCAATCGCAGCAAGCGCGCCTTATTCGAAGCAGGATCGCAGGAGCGGTACCTTGGGGAACGTCCTAAGCTCTCAGACTTCGGTCGGGACCATGCCAATGCAAACGGTTCGAACCCATGTTTGCATCCCGCTCCGAGCGGCTCGACATTTAGGCGTAAGCCCTCGGGCTGCGAGTTAAGGCTCTGCGGACGCGTTATGCCCCTCCCACGACGTTTCGCCGAGCCAGACTATGGGCCGCTGGCTTTGCCATCGGCCCATTTCATTTCGCGTCGGCTCGGCTACGCGCCTGCTGCGGGATGCGATTGGGAATGAACAGGGCAAACACAATGCACGTCGTAGCCAGCGCCAGATTGACGAGAACGTTCGCCTCCATTCCCATGGTGCCCAATCGGAACCGATCGTAACCTTCTACAGCAGCGCTGCCCGTCGTGGTGGAGAAGATGAGCCCGGCGGTGACAGCCCCGAGGCCATAACCGATTTGCCTCAACGTTGCGGCGGTCGCAGCGGCATCTGACGAACGCACTGAAGTGACATCCTGCATGATTACGTTCGTGAGCTGCGCGTTGGAGATGCCCATGCCAAGCCCAAAGGCGAGGGTTGGGAGAAACAAGGCCGAGAGTGTCGCGCTAGGAAACATCGCTTGCCAGATCCAAAGAATCCCGATCGCCTGAATGACGAGACCGATCAGAACCGATCGCTGGGTGCCGAAGCCTAGTGCGATCTTGCTGCCGAGAGGCGCCGCCATCATGCTTGCAAGAGCGATCGGCAGCGAGGCTAGGCCCGCGGTGAGCACGTCCATGCCGTCGAACTTCTGCAGGTAGATCGTAAGGGCGAAATAGAGAGCAAACTGAACTATGCTTCTGATCAAGTTGCCGAGGCCCCCCCAGCGCACGCTGGGCAACGCGAACAACGTGACGTCGAAGAGAGGCGCTTTCGCCGCGTGTTTCAGGTGCAGCTCGAGCCCAACAAAGAGCGTGAGAAAGAGCACGCCGAGTGTGATCGAAATGGGTGCGATCGAGAGCGGCAATGGAACGGGCGCGCCGAAGACGTAGAGCGGCTCGCGCGCTGTCCACCAGCCGTGGCTCTGGCCCTCAATCAGACCATAGATAAGAAGCATCAGTCCAAGAAGGCTGAGAGCTGCGCCAATTACGTCGATCTTCCCGTCATCCGACTCTGTTAACCTCGGCTCGATGTAGCGGTAAGCGCCCCATAGCGCGACCGCGCACAACAAGGGGTTCACGTAAAAGGCCCAACGCCAGCCGACATATTGTGCCGAGGCGCCGCCGACGAGGTAGCCGAGCGCAACTCCCACACTGGCACTGGTGCTGTTGATACCATAGGCCAAAGGCCTCTCGCTTTCATTGAACATGAGAGCAACGAGGGCGATGGCCGCAGGATTGATCATTGCCGCGCCGATGGCCTGAAGCGCGCGCATCGCAACCATGACGCCGATCGACGATGAGAGACCGACAAGAAGCGAGCTCACGCCAAAGAGTACGATGCCGAGGATAAAGATCTCCCTCTGTCCATAGCGCTTGCCGAGCCTGGCCCACAAGATCATGGTCGCGCCGAACAGCAGAGCGTAAATCGTGGTAGCCCATTCCAGGGCCTGCAGGCTGGCGCCGAAACTTCGCTGGATCGTCGGCGTGGTAACGGTCATCACCGAGCTATCAAGCGTCGTCACCAAAACGGCGATGGCGAGGACCGCGATCGCCTTCCAGCGATTCTTGCGTTGTCTCGCGACGGCTGCTGACGTGGCGGCGCTGCCGCGCGCAAGGGCCGTCGCTGGTGTCAAAGACGCCGCGGGCGTGAGCATCGCGCTCTGCGTCTCCAGCTTCTGGGTTTGCAGGGCCCGTCAGGATCGCCGGGCCCTCACGCCTCAGCTATGCATTGCCCTGTTGGAATTCTTGCGGGCTCTTGCCCGTGCTTGCGGCGAATTGCGCAAACCAAGACGGATTCTCCCCTCGGAAGGCGTGGCTAGCACTCCTGTTCCTGGTGGGGCGCCAGAGAAGCGAAGCTAGTCTTTCAAACACCTCCCATGGACGGGCGGGTGGACGTCGGGATCGAGTTGGCCGGGAGAGCCTTTTGCCAACCAAAATTCCTGAGTCCCCCTATTGATCGCGACGGTCGCAGCGCCGACCGTGGGAACGTTTTGACCCGGTTTTATCGTGGAGATCGGCAGTGTGGCGATTAGGCCATAGTCGTTGTTCTCGACGATTCGATAATGGTCACCATGCGTGGTTTCGATGAGGCCATCAGGAGAGAGCTGGAAGCGCAAGAACTTCGGCTCGGCCGTGACGGATTGGCTCGAGAGTGGCGCATAGGAACAGGTCCACACTTCGTCGGCATTTGCAGCCGTTGCGCAAAAAAGAGCGGCACAAGCCAGAGCTATCGATTTCATCTTGATCTCATTTCCAGCGCACCTGCTCAGCGAGAGGTGAGGGCTCAAGACAGAGCGGGCAAAGCCAACAAGGCGCATTTAGAGATGGCTCTGATTTTTTCAATTGGGCTCCATTGGGGCGAGGTTCTGGGCCGAGGCGACAAAGTGATCCACTACCTTCCTTCATGGCAGTTGTCGTCTCACCGGGAGGTGACGCTGCATCGGGGTATGCCCGAAAAGCTAGTCGCCAATTGGCGCAAGGCCACGTCAAGGAAGGCAAGATCGCGGAAGCAGTCGCTGTCGCAAGCTCCTAGGTTCCTGGTTAAGGGCTCCCTTCGAGGGCTGCACGCTATCAAGGTACGCGCCGAATCCTTCGGCGCGCTCACGAGCCTCGGATTTTGTTCGTTAGTTGGCATGAACCGGAAGGCAGGCGGTCAGGATGAAGCGCACCGCAAATCGAGATGGGGGCATTGTTCTTGTTCTTAATGCGGGATCGTCCAGTATCAAATTTGGCGTCTATGGCATTGGCCTGGACAGTCTCGCCCGCGGCGAGATCGAAGGCATCGGCACCTCGCCGCGCTTCCATGCGCACAGCGGGGACGACGTCGGCTTCGCTACACGGATTTGGAAGGACAGCAACCCCTCAGTCCACACGCTGATCGAGTCCTTGATCGATTGGATCGAGCAGCATTTCGGGCAAGCGCGGATATTGGCGGCAGGTCACCGCGTCGTGCTCGGTGGCCCTGAGCATACGAGGCCGATCCTGATTGATGATGCCGTGCTCGACCGGCTACGTACGCTCATCCCGTTGGCGCCCGTGCACCAACCACGGAACCTCGAACCCATCGAGGCGCTTGCCAGGCTTCAACCCGAGCTGCCCCAAGTTGCCTGCTTCGACACCTCATTCCACCGGACGATGCCCGAAACTGCTCAGCTCTATGGCTTGCCCCGCTCGCTGACGGAAGCTGGGGCGCGGCGCTATGGCTTCCACGGCATCTCCTATGAGTACATAGCCGGCGTCCTGCCGCAACTCGACAAGAAGGCGGCAACGGGGCGCACGGTGGTTGCGCACCTCGGCGGCGGTGCGAGCATGTGCGCGCTTGTTGCCGGACGAAGCGTCGCGACGACGATGGGATTCAGCCCTCTCTCAGGGCTGCTGATGGGGACGCGGCCGGGCGAGCTGGATCCTGGTCTCATTCTCTGGGTAATGCAGGCGAAAGGCATGAGCCTCGAGGAGGTCGAGACCATGCTCTATCACGACTGCGGCCTCAAAGGCGTGTCTGGCATCAGCGCTGACATGCGGGATCTGCTCGGGAACGACGATCCTCGCGCGAAGCAAGCAGTGGAGCTGTTCGTCTACCGCATCTGCTGGGAGCTCGGCGCGCTTGCGGCAGTTGCGGGAGGTCTCGATGCCCTCGTGTTCACTGCCGGCATCGGCGAGAATGCCGCTTCTGTGCGCGAAGCCGTTTGTCAGCGCTGTGCTTGGCTCGGAATCGAGCTTGACCAACGCGCAAACGCGCGGAACGCGGACCTCATCAGCTCGCCTACAAGTCCCGTGTCGGTGTGGGTGATCCCTACCGACGAGGAAAGCATGATCGCAACGCACACTTTGGCGCTCGTAGGCGCACGTCCTGAAAGGCGGTCAGCGTGAAACCGCAACGAAAGATTGAGCCGAGGAAGCCTCATTTCGCGACGATCCAACCGAAGGTCGAACATTCGGTTCCGTGGTTCTGGCCATACGCCGCCGGCATCGAGCTCGGCGAGGAGGGCCTCGCCCTTTTTGCCGACAACCTGAAATTCGTCGCCGAAGCCGCGGAAATCAGCGCGCCGCCGCGCTCCCAATGGGCCACCGAGAACAGGATCGTCCTAGATCTCGATACGATGAGGCTCAGGGATTTCTCAAAGTCCGAGCCCTCGAGCCAACCGGTTCTGATTGACCCACCTTACGCCGGGCACAGCTCCACCATTGCCGACTATGCCAAAGGCCAGAGCCTCGTGGAGATCTTGCTTGGGGCCGGTCTCGATCATGTGTTCGTTGCCGACTGGAAGCCGGCCACCGATGTCATGCGAAATTTTGATATCGACAAGTATCTGGCCGAGATCAATGTCGTGGTGGACGATCTCGGCGGTGCCGTTCACCTCGTCGGCCTTTGCCAGGGAGGCTGGATGTGCGTCATGTTCGCGAGCCGCTTTCCGCACAAAGTGAGAAGCCTGGTTCTCGCTGGCTCACCGATTGACACTGACGCTGGCCATGGCCCGATCAAGAAGATGGTGCACCGGCTGCCGCTCGACATCTATCAGGAGATGGTCGACATCGGTGACGGTCGAATGCTCGGCAAGACCATGCTTGCCGGATGGAAGGACATGCATCCAGGGCAGCAGTTCATGGGCAAATATATCGACCTATTCGCACATATTGAGGACAAGTCCTACATCAAGCGCACCGAGCACTTCGAGCGCTGGTACGAGAATCCGATCGACCTGCCTGGCGTCTACTACCTTCAGGCGGTGAACCTCTTGTTCAAGGAGAACCAGCTCGCCAAAGGCCGTTTCGTCGGCCTCGGCCGCAAACTCCAACTGAAGGACATCAAGATGCCAGCCTATTTGCTCGCCGGACAATCCGACGACATCACCACTGAGGAACAAGTGTTCAACGCCGAGACGCTCATCGGCACACCATCGTCGGCCGTGGTCAAGAAGCTTGCGCCCGGCGGCCACATCGGCCTCTTCATGGGCCGGCGTACGTTGGCGGAAATCTGGCCAGACATCGGACGATGGATCCTGGCGCAATCTCGGCACTGATTATTACTTCTAGTCAGGCCAGCTGAACGCAGAGGAGGACCCGCAATGACCGCCAAGAATTTCTCGCTACTGGCCGCACTGATCTTCGCCGCCGTCGCCGTCCTGCAACTGATCCGGGCCGTCAGCGGCGCGCCGGTCACCATCGGCACGGCATTCTCCATCCCGTTATGGGCGAGTTGGGTCGCCTGCGTGGTGGCCGCAATCCTCGCCTGGTCTGGCTTCGCGGCGTCTCGCGACTAAGGCGTCTAGACCGGTGGCAACCGGCGTTGCTGTGAGCGCTAGTTCAAGCTCTCAAGGGTCAAGGCAATCCCTTGGCCACCGCCAATGCAAAGGGTGACCACGCCGCGCTTGATGGCATCGCGCCGCATCGAATGCAGCAATCTGGTGGTCAAGACCGCGCCGGTTGCGCCGATCGGGTGCCCATGCGCGATGGCGCCGCCCTCGACGTTGACGATGTCTTCCGCCAAGCCCAGCTCGCGCGTCACCGCAATGGCGATGGCGGCAAAGGCCTCGTTGATCTCGATGCGCTCGATGTCGCCGATCTTCCAGTTGGCTCTGTCGAGCGCCTGATGCACGGCAGGGATCGGACCGAGGCCGAACATGCCCGGCTCAACCGCGGCGATGCCGTAGGACAAGAGTCGCGCCATCGGCTCAAGACCTTGGCGCTCTGCCCAACCTCGCTCAGCGACGATCAACGCCGCAGAGCCGCTGTTTAGGCCTGGTGCATTGCCGGCAGTGATCGTGCCCTCCTTGCGGAATGCTGGGTGCAGCTTTGCCAGGTTTTCGAGCTTCTCGTCCGGGCGGTTGTGCTCATCCTTGTCGAAGACAACGGTTCCCTTCCGCGTCTTCACCTCGACGGGAACGATCTCGTCCTTGAACTTGCCGGCCGCTTGCGCCGCGGAAAACCGCTGCTGCGATCGCTCAGCCCACCGGTCCTGCTCCTCGCGCGTGATCTGGAAGGCCTTGGCGAGATCCTCGGTGTGCCAGCCGGAGTGCTTGCCGGAGAACGCATCATTGAGGCCATCGCGCAGCATGCTATCGTAGATCTCGGCGTCACCCATGCGGTAGCCCCACCGGCCGCCGCCGACGAGATAGGGGGCCATGTCCATGTTCTCCATGCCGCCGGCTACGGCACCCGACACCATGCCGAGCATGATCTCTTGCGCCGCTGAGACGATCGCCTGAGCCCCGGAGCCGCAGACCCGGTTGACGGTCATGGCCGGCACATCGACGGGAATTCCGCCATAGATTGCGGATTGGCGGGCCGGGTTCATCTTGTTCCCGGCCTCGATCACGTTGCCCATCACCACCGTGCCAATCTTGGCAGGATCGAGCCTGGACCGGGACAGCGCGCCACGCACAACTGTTGCGCCGAGCTCGGTCGCCGGCACGGTTTTCAGACTGCCACCGTAATTGCTGATCGCCGTCCGGATCGCGGCGCACAGGACAGTCTCAGATGTCGTCATTGCTCGCCTCGCACTCTTTTTTCTCCTTACAAGCGCATGCCGCCGTCGACCTCTAGGACGCGCCCCGTGTAGAAGTCGTCCTGAAGGATATAAAGCGCCGAGCGTGCGACCTCTTCCGGACGGCCCAAGCGCTTCAAGGGAATCATCGTGACGATCTTCTCCAGAATGGGGGATTTCATTTTCGCCACCATGGCCGTATCGCAGAAGCCCGGCGCAATGGCGGCCACGCGGATCTGATGCCTGGCCAATTCCTTGGCCCAGGTGACCGTCATCGCGGCAACGCCGGCCTTGGCTGCGGCGTAGTTGGTCTGGCCGATATTACCGGCGCGCGAAATGCTGGAGATATTGATGATGACCCCGCCGTGGCCAGCTTCGATCATGTGCACTGCAGCCTCGCGGCCACAGAGAAAGACGCCAACCAGATCCACTGCGATCACGGTATTGAAGTCGGCGAGCGACATCTTGCTGATGACTTTGCCGTCCTTCGCCTTGACGAACAGGGCGTCACGGTTGGTACCGGCGTTGTTGATGAGGGCGTCGACGCTGCCAAAGTCTTTGTTCACGCTGGCAAAGAGGGCTTCAACCGCCGGCTCGTTGGCCACATTCGCGGCGTAGCGCTTCGTTTCGCCGCCGGCCGTTGCGCAGAGGTCTGCGGTCTCCTGCAGCTTTGAGGCGTCGAGATCGATAAGGGCGAGCCGCGCTCCTTGTACCGCCAATGCCACGGCCATGCTTTGGCCTAAGCCTCGCGCTGCGCCGGTGACGACGATGGTCTTGTTCTTGAGTTCCATGCTTTAGTTCCATGCTTCCCATTTGGTTACGAGACGACAGGAACCGGCGCCGATGTCGGACTCGGCGCTCGGTCCATTGAGAAGGGATGAGTTCGCCCGACCGGCTAGCTGCCGGTTGCGACCTCGCCGGATCCGTGCTCAAGCGACACAGACCAAAGAGCGAGGATCACGAGCGCTGCCCCAACCAGGAGGCTGTTCCAGAAGATCTTCGGCTCGGCGCTCAGGCGAAGGACCCATGGGGAGACGAAGAGCCAGACACCGATCGCTGCGCTCAGCCACTCTTCCCACGCTTGGTAGACGAAGATCTCGAGAAGGCTGAGAACCACGATAATGGCACCCAATACCCAAGCGTTGTTAGCCGCCTTAGTCACGCCGCTGTAGGCGAGGATCCAGGGCGAAAGGACCAGCCACACGCCAAGCAGAAAATTGACCACGTCCTGCCAGCGGGGCGTTTGAACTGCGTAAGCTGCCATTGTTCTACTCCTTAGCCAGAGGGACGCCGCTACCAGCCGCTTGCGAGCGTGCGCACCCCGGTTTCCACGATTTTCTGAGTGTTGTTAAAGAAGCGCTTGCCGTCTTCGGCGAAGAGCTCCATGCGGCGGTTCGCCCATTCCTGACAAATATTCGCGGTCTCGGGGATAGAGTGGGTCTCCGAGAGCTTTGAGGTGAACTCAGACGCAAGGGCTGCTTCGGACTGCATGTGGGTGAGCCAATTTTCATTGAGGTCTTGGAGGTAGCTAGAAAACTCCCGTTGCAGGGAGATCACGTCCTCTACATGCTTTTGACCGCTTCTCGCCAGCCCTGCCGCCAACGGCTGCTTCTGTTCAGATCTCTTGCTCTTGACGTCGTCATCGAGAGGCATGGCTTCACTCCATTTCATCCGCCTTGAAGGTTGGACCGCTGGGGAGGTCTCCGCCTCATTTTTGGTGAGGGTCCTCCTCCCATCCTCTGATCTATTGAACCTGTGTGCTGAGTACTTTCGCGATATTGCCTTAGGTGAGGCTCCATTGCTCTGATCCTTAGCAGGGCCCCCTCCTCCTTGACTGAGGCGCGTCGAGCGCCCCTCTGAGACGATCGGAACCGCGCTCGGACATTGGTGCGTCGCGGTCGCAAAATCCGCCGAAAATCAATTCGTCCAAATGCAATTTCGATTCAGCAAGGGGACACCAAACGCCGCAACTTTCATGAAGCGGCGAACAACCGACTTGCTTATCTCTCCTCCAACCGTCGAAACCGCGAAGCGAGGAGCCGATGCGGCCATTGGCCTGTCAAGGCTTACTCATTCGATGGCCATTGCAACCGCGGAATGCGTCACGCCGATCGCTCGAGTGACTGGCGGAGGCGCAAGTCAATGCCGTCGGAAGCGGTTCTCTGAATTGACGACTGAAAGATGGATAAGTCCCAAAACAGCAACGCGACACTCAAGGGCAAGAAGGGTTTGGTCATCGGG
>Ga0307426_1001421_pt1 | contig 15810 bp, 11 predicted proteins | sample SalMarWE160340MG_FD_202165 | JGI IMG/M metagenome (GOLD analysis project Ga0307426, IMG submission 202165) | Salt marsh sediment microbial communities from the Plum Island Ecosystem LTER, Massachusetts, United States - WE1603-40 | ecosystem: Environmental > Aquatic > Marine > Intertidal zone >... | reverse complement strand
AACTCGATAGCGTGCAAAAGTACTTGGGGATCGCGATAGATAATTTCAAAGAACGCAAGATCAGCAGTGCATTATTAAACGCCATGGCAAACCAGGCGTCGATCAATTACTTCCACGGCAAATTCAATGAAGCAGAGAAAATATGCACTGATATCCTGAATAAGGCCCAGCAAACAAATAACCGCTCTATTGCGGTCAGCGCGCTGACTACCCTCGCTTCGATCAACAAGTATCACGCTGATTTTGAACAAGCTCGGGCATATGCTGAGCAAACCCTCAAGATCGATCCTGGCAATGAATTAGCGATCTCAGACATCGCCGAGATACTCTGTTTTCAAGGCCGTGCTCATGAAGCTGTATCTTTTTTGAATATGAAATATCCAGATAAAAAAACTGGCCGTTATGATCTTGCGCTCGCCCGATGTAATGCTGCACAGGGCAATACTGATGAAGCTGAAAAATGTTTGGAACAGGGGTTACATGGTATCAAAGATAAAAAAACTGATATCTATGATCAACGCTATGGTTATGCTACGGCAATGCAGGTGTATTATGATATCAGACAATATGATAGATCTATAGCTGCGGCTAAACAATTATTAGATATCACAAATCCACAAAACAGACAATATATCCTTGCCCAGGCATATGCAAAACTCAATGATTATGCACGCGGAGATTCGAGCAGCCCCGATCTATGTGGCGTTCTTGAACGGCTGAAATCTATCCGTTGTATCTATGATTATGCACACATTCGAAGACTCGAAATCGAGGCATTCTATAAAAAGGGAGCCAAACCAGAGGACATGCTACCGCTGCTTGAGAATCTTGAGGAAATTATGGAGATTTTCAGGTCGACCAAAGCCAAAGCAGAAATAGAGCAGCTTGAAAAAACACAGATGAGCATGTTTCCCTTATTCTTGAAAGTGTATTCAGGCAGGGCTATTGTCCATAAATATCTTGTGACATTATCAAGACTCGCTGAGCTCATCTCTGAAAACCTCGGTGATGAAGCTTTTATCGAAGAGATACTCGACCTCATCGTCCAGACTGCCCATGCAGAACGGGGCGCGCTATTCTTGAATACTATTGACGGCATGAGATTTGCAGCGGGCAGGAATATCGACCAGACAACGATCAAAGATGCCGGAGAGCTCTCCAAAACTGTCATAGCAAAGATGAATGAGAACAAGGTCATCCATATCCAGGATGCCCTTTCTGATCCGGACTTTAACATTAAAAAGAGCGTTATGGTCAACAAGATCCGTGCGATATTATGCTTGCCGCTTGCAGTCGCACAAAATGTCGTCGGTGCCTTGTACCTGGATTCACGGGTCAATACACAAACCTTTAATGCACAGGATATCGATTTCTTATCTGCAGTCTCCAAAATATTAGCATCTGTCATCGAGCGATCGATCGTCTTCCGGGAGACCGTCGAAGAAAATATCTTGCTCAAGACGAAAATGATCGAAGAGATCGGTACTGGTTATCTCATCGGTAATTCAAAACCAATGAAAAAAGTATATGAGCTCGTTCACAGCGTCGCCCAGACGAACTCGCCAGTGCTCTTGCTTGGTGAAACCGGCACTGGTAAAGGCATGCTCGCTCAACTCATCCACAGCAAAAGCAAAAGGCATGCGATGAAGTTCAGGACTATTAATTGCGGCACGATCCCTGAGACTTTATTGGAATCAGAGCTTTTCGGTTATAAAAAAGGTGCTTTTACAGACGCGACAAGCGACAAGATCGGGCTCTTAGAAGAAGCTCATTACGGTACTGTTTTTCTCGATGAAATAACCAACACCAGTGCGTCGTTCCAGGCTAAGATACTCGAGGCCATCGAGGAAAAAGTGATCCGGCGCGTCGGCGAAACTCAAACAAGGAAAATCGATGTGCGTTTTCTTTTCGCTACTAATAAAGATCTCGAGATCGAGGTCGAAGAGAACAGATTTAGAAAAGACCTTTATTACCGGGTAAATGTTTTTACTATCGGGGTCCCGCCGTTAAGAGAACGGACAGGCGATATCCCGATGCTCGCCCAGTTCTTCTGTGACCGCTACAGCAACGAGTTAGGCAAAAATATCCGCGGTTTTACACCAGATGCTTTGCGTGCTTTGACCGAATACTTCTGGCCGGGTAATGTCCGGGAATTGCAGAACGTGATCGAAAGAACGATCGTCCTGGCCAAAGGCGAATATATCAGAAGACAGGACATTGGCCTTGGAAAGACGAAAAATCCGGCAATCCCGTTGAGCCAGATCAAAAAAGAAGCGATAGTAGAAGCACTCGCGGCGGTCGACGGGAATGTTCAAAAAGCCGCAAGGATCCTCGGGATAAACCGAAAGACCATCCAGCGTTATATCAAGAAGTTCAATCTATCAAAAACGCGCCTGGGTTCTGGGTGATCGTTAATTCAAACCCATGATTCATGCGACATGTATATTCAATATGCGACATTTTGTCGCATATACGATCCAGCAAGAGCACGACTATCAACACCAAGAACCATTAAATAGATAGTGCGACATTTTGCCGCACTATCTAATCATCGCAGACCCTGATACGATTGCGAAGCCTCGATATTTCAAGTAAATAATCCAGGCACAGATATTGCTTAATAATCAATATAAAAGGAGATGTTCATGAAAAAAATCATATCTTATCTTATCATAATCGCGCTTTTAACCGGCGCACTCGGTACGATTCTCGGTAATAATACCAGATGTAAGAAAGAAACCGAAGTCGTTTGTTCGATCCTTGCATTTATCAGCCCTGCGGTTGCTTGTGCAGACACGGTTGGTGAGGTAAAACCGCCGCCGCCACCACCTTTTGATTAAGGAGGTAATAATATGAAATCTTTGCATCTTTATGAAGTCAAGATGCTCGACGGTACGAGATATCAGGGTGAAATCGCTTACCGGGATGAGAAAATGGTCGTCCTGAGATTGCCGCCCAATCCGGCAAGCTATAAATTACGTCTTTATAACCATGGTATCTTATCGATCCGTGAATTGGGCTGGAAAAAACGCTACACTCTCAGCCCGGCTTATTGATTTAGACGATATTTAATCATTTTTCGAGTATCACCATGTATACTGGCATATTGTCAATTACTGTTGCACTGGCAAGTGTGATAGTTATTTTAAAGTTAATGGCAGTCGCTCGGCATAATCGCCAGCATCTGAGCCGTCTCCAAGATATTGACCGCTCGATATTATCAGGTCTGAGCCATAAAGGCGTGATGCATGCGATCATGGACAGACTGACATCTGCTTTAAGGCCCGATGCAGCTGCGATACTCGTGGTCGATAAACAACACAGTATGAAGACAGTCATCTCTGATAATCTCAGTAACAAATTCAACGATCTTGTCGGAAAGATCAACAATGGATTTTTTTCCTCGGTCCTTGAAAACAGAAAAACGCTCAATATCACCAGGATATCTGAAGATGAGGGTTTTCTCGACACCATACGAAATGAGGGTTTTATCTCGTATCTCAGTGCTCCGATCATTGCCAAAGGAGGCGTGCCAACCGGGGTCTTGACGCTCTATTCAAAGAAACCAAGAGCATACACAAAACAGGAGCTGACTCTAATTGATTCCATCAATAGCAGGATCGGGGTCGCTCTTGACCGTGCTCAGCTCGTCGAACGAATACAAGAAATAAACATCGAATCAGTCAGAGCACTCGCTGAAGCGATCGAATTAAGAGATCCCTACACGATCGGCCATTCGATCCAGGTCGCTAACCTGGCTATGAGTATCGCTCAGGAATTAGAATTTTCTGAACGCGAAAAAAATCTTTTGGAATTCGCAGGATTACTCCACGACATCGGTAAGATCATCGTCCCAGAAGCGATCTTACAGAAAAGTTCGGTCCTTACCGACGAAGAATGGCGAATAATAAAAAAACATGCGGTCCATAGCGCTAAGATCGTTGAACCGATAAAGAATCTGCGCTCAGTCCAAAACTGGATCCGGCATCATCACGAGCAGTGGGATGGCTCAGGCTACCCAGACGGCATCAGTGCCGACAAGATACCCCTGCAATCAAGAATACTTGCAGTATGCGATGCTTATTCTGCGATGACCGGAGACCGACCTTACAGAAAAGCGTTGAGCGACAAAGACGCAAGAAGGGAAATAGCGAATGTTGCGGGTAAGCAACTCGATCCCAAAATAGTAAGTATATTCCTGTCTCTTGATTTACAAATCCATGAAAAGGGCAAGACTCATAAGGAGGGAGAAGAGCACGTAGACATCGAAGCTAAGGCATAACATACCTTCTCATATCAAACCCTAGGAAGCTGGTGTCATAGCCGCCAGCTTCCTGCCTTTTAAAATAGGAGAAACTAAAGTTTTACTATCCTTGAACCTCGAGGTTTGTTTAGATAAATAAGCATGGTATTGATACATCCGGGATGATATATTCTTTCAATACCCTTCTTATATACCTTTAGCTGCCGCTTATCTTTCAGCTCCATCTCGCCAGTCTTGTAATCGATAATGGTAATTTCATCGGGTTCAATTATAAGTCGGTCTATTTGTCCGGATACATCCTTTTCCTTTTCTTCAAAATAGATCGAGACTTCGTTCTTAGAGGATGCATCTCGTCCATCTTTGAAGAACAGAGTCCTTAAATCAGGATCAGTCAATGTGTCGAGCAGAATGGGTGTCAGTTTTTTTTCAATATCTGATGCTTCCCCCTGCGTGCGCGCAAATTTACCATGGATCCTGCACACAGTATCTTTAATAAACGACTCCAGCTCAATACCATCAAGCCACTCTATGTTACTCAATGCGTGATGCACCATCGTACCAAACTCCATACCTCTTCGTCGAGAGATATCAACCAGTTCGAGAGCCCGTTCTGCAGGAGAGTATAAGGAACGCTCTTCCTTTAACATCGTTGGTTCGCTCTTGATCGCACCATACTCCTTTGTAGTTGTTGTTTCGGGCTTAATCACTCTTTTCTTCACTATCTCGCCCTTCGATACAAAAGGATCCCCGACTCTCTGCGTGATCCTGTCAAACCAGAAGCCCGATCCTTTTTTCTTGTGACGAAAACCCAAAACATGGATACCTGATCTTGCACGCGTCAAGGCCACGTACAACAGATTCAGTTCATCTTTTTCTAAACGACTTTGCTCGGCGGCCTTTAACCCCGGCAGATACCTGCCATACCTGCGCCAGTAAATTTTCTCGGGTTCAACACCATTTGCCTTATACGAAAACAACAATCTTGGGTCCTCACTTATTCTTAAGGACCAGTTTGTTTCCGGTAATAAGACAATATCGAACTCCAGTCCTTTCGCCTTATGAACCGTGAGAATTTGTACGCCTTCTCGCTGCATCTCCTGGATCTGGATGGTTTTGCCGACATCGCTAAGCCAATTCAAAAAAGAGCTTAAATGACCAGCTTCATCAACAGTATAATCTAAAGCGACATCTAATAACGTAGCGAGTGCATAGGTGATCTTCACTTGTAGTTCCTGGTATATGTTGAAGATCAAATCATAGGGATTCGTAAGATGCACCATCCCAAGCAACTTCTCCAGTTTTTTTGTTGCTGACCAACCAGGGTGGGCATCGCGGAGGCAGAGAAAAAGTGTCCTGCCCGGATGTATTAAACGACGCAAGATCTCCTCATCAATATTAAAGAAACAGGAAAGGAGCACATGAAGCAAGGCGAAATCATTCTGTGGATCATCAAGGAACTCAAGAAGTTTATATATTATTCGTACATCTGCATTACTCATAAGATCGCATTTAGAACTACTCATATGCGGAATGCCCGCCGTGGCGAAATTTTCAGAAAGAGCGATACCAAAATTATTGGTGCGCACGAGTACTGCAATATCAGAATACTCATAATTATAGTTATCTACTAATTCTCTAATGATCGCGGCAGTTCTACCGATAACCTCCTGTTGCCCGAGTTCACTGTCATCATAATCTCCGATATTTTCGACTCTGATCCAGCCCCCGATATTGTCCTTGTCAGCTTTGTCGTCCCTGGCAAGAACAGTATTAACAAAATCGATTATTTCCGCTTTGCTGCGATAGTTTGTTGTTAATTCCTTGAATCTTATCTTTTCCGGGTATTGTTCAATGAGAACGTTGAAGAGTTCGGAAGCCCCTCCGCGCCAGCGATATATCGCTTGTTTCGGATCACCAACATAGAAAAGACTCTTCTCGCGCGGGTCAACGGATAATATTTCATTTATTAACGGTGCGATTATTTCGAGCTGGCGATAGCTCGTATCCTGGAATTCATCGATCATAAGGTGGTCTATTTCTGCTCCGAGCTTGAAATACAAATAATCAAGATCCGGACTCGTCTTGAGAGCTCGCAGGGTGAGCATTTCAATATCGTCAAAACTAACGAGATTCCTCATTCGCTTCTCTTCACCGAACAGATCATGGATTTCCAATATCGGTTTAAGATGAGTCGCTATTTGCTGGTCAGAAAGCGAGTGCAAATAATCGGACGTACAGGAAGAAAGTGTTCTAAGAAGTTCCTCGAAAGCACCTTTTGCCGCACCAAGATTATCGACGAATTTCGCTATGTATCTTTTATCGACAAGATCAACACGGAGAATTGCTTTGGTATATTCGGATCTTTCAAGTTTATTAAAATCTTTAGATTCGAGGAATGCATCTATCGCCCGGCAGAGCGCAACCATATCTTTATTCATACGGGCACTGCTTTTTGTATAAGCAGCACTTTCATGTTTGTGAATGAACGCGATGAGCCGGCGTATGTTTTCCGAAAATTCAACTTCTCTCGCTTTAACCAGGGCAATAAGATCATTTTCATGACCGATCAGATCGGCGAGAAAATCAAACCATGGTGAAACACTCTGATAGACATTTTTAATGCTCCTTTTGACTCTAACTTCATTCTGGCGTACAAATTCCTTCAAATACTCAAGCTGTTTTTCCCGACGGCGCCCTATTTCAAAATATTTATCCAGGACTGTTTCGTAGAGGATCGATTCGCAGGCATCATCGATTATCCTGTAGCCCGGCAAAATACCGGCGGCAAAAGGAATGCTTGACAGAAAAGTAGCAAACATACTGTGGAATGTGTGAATATTGAACTCAGCAAGATTATTGAGTAGCTGCCTTTTCTTCGTTTTTGCCTGTTCCCTTACATCCAGGCAACAATTTCTGAAGTGATCGATTATATCTGCCTTTGCCCGGTCATTTGATGATCCGGCTATCAGAAGGTCAAGATAATCCAGGACTCTGGTCTTCATTTCAAAAGCTGCTTCATTCGTAAAGGTAATACCATACAGTGATTTAAGTTGATAGTCTGCCTTATCCAAATACAGATAAAGAAATCTTTTAGTAAGAGCGCGTGTTTTACCAGCCCCAGCCGAGGACATCAATGCCGTGTGCTCTATCTTCTCAGCCATTTGCTACTCCACATAGCGCGGTGAAAGGGCAGTACTTGCTTGACGCCTTTGTACAGGTCTGACAAAAAGGAACTTCCGGTGATAGCATTTCCTCGATTGTCGGCTGAAGAATTCTTGATTTAAAATCCGACAGATATTCAGCAACATTATTTCCATCTGCAACATTACAGAGTTTAATATCCCTTGATATTCCATAGTACGCAAGGTTATTCATAAGGGAAAAATCTCCTTTGGATATAATCATACCGTACAGCGGCAACTGGAACTCAATGAATTCATCGGACACTTCATATTTCTTTCTCGATGGTATGGTCATTTTATAATCGAGGATATTATACCGGTCATTTTCGCGCTCGATCCTGTCCGGATATCCATACAGCTTCACCTTCACATTGTTGACTGACAGTGAATAATTTATCTGTTCCTCGATCCTGTCGGTGAGCACGGTGTAACCTGTTTTTGATCTTTCCTTTTCATAATCCAGGAATTTATCCATCCGTTTTTTATAAATTTCAAGGTCTAAGAAACTCGTCATTTTTGGAGATTGTGCCAGTTCTTTACGCATTGCATTATCCAGCCTTTGGTGCAATTTCAATTTAAGTACGTTAAGACTTTTAGTGGTCAAGCCCTCAGGGACATCATATTTATAAAAATCACAAAGCGCTCTGTGGACAATCCTACCCCACTCCATATAATCCGCCTCTTCAACAACAGCCTCGGGTTCTTTTATACCGAGTAAATATCTTAGATAAAAGCGATACGGACATTCGCGATAATTCTTGAGATTGGTTGGACTTAGACCCCGCTTCGTTAGTTTGTGTATAAGCTTTTTAAAAAGATCACTGCTCTTTCTCACTGAGCGTATTTTCATCTTGTGTGCAGAGCTGCTCAGCTTTTTGCCCACCTCATTAACGACCGCGCCTTTATCTACCTGAAAATCGATAAATCGCGAACGGATATCTCTTTTTTCCTCTTCAATATATGAAATAAATACTTCCTTCTTGCCGCTTATCATCTCTGAATAATAATAATGATACAAGCTTTCCCGTTCTTTATCATAAGGAAGACCAAGTTCTTTACGTACTTGCTGATTTACGAACAGATCTTTTTCACTCCGTCTGGGGAAAATTCCTTCATTCATCGAGGGCAGAATAATGCAATCAAAATCGAGGTTCCTTGACTCGAGGATACCTATAACCTGCACACCTTTCATAGGATCACCCATGGTCCTGAAGGTTTCGTCTTTCAAAATATCCAGAACAAACCGCAGCATTCGGATACCGGTTTCAGCGATATCCGGAACCAAACGTAACTTTCCCAGGTCATCAAGCCGATCAAAGAAGTCGCCTATGCTTTCAGCGCTTGCTTTTAAAAATTCACTATTATAAGATATAATTTCATTCAATATTTCGATCAAGGACATGATGTATTGGCGATACGATACCTCTTGGACAACCACATCGCGATATCTCTTTAGTAACTCAATGAGCGGTTGTAATTCAGTTGTCCTATGTTCCTCAAAATGGAAATAATTCAGGCGCTCTTTGACCATCAGCTTAGCGAGCATATAGACCATGGGACGTATCGGTCGTCCCTGAACAACAGCATTTTTGTTTAAAGGGTGTTTTAGAAAAACCGACAATTCAGTGTGATGGAATCCGCTTTCGACGACATCGAGTAGCTGCATGAGAAAAGTATAAAGTGGTGCTTGTGGCAAGGGCAATCCTGCAGACAAGTTGTAATTCAGTCCTGATGACTTGAGAATATCAATAACCGGATATAAACACTTTTCATCGGTCAGAACAACTGCGATACGATGAGGTTCATAACGACTACTTGCTTTGCGCAGGATGTCTTTGATATGGAGCGTTTGCTGAAACATCGATTTGGTGCGTGTAATATTAACAACAGGAACAGGAGAAGTATTCTCTCCTATAGTACCGATATTATCAAATGACTTGACACCTAAATTTCTTAACATCTTGGCATGTAAATAAAAGGGGGTCGTTGGGTCAGCTGCAGGTTTTGGATCACAATAGCCCGAGTGAATGATCAAATCTGCACTAAAATCGTGCAGAATATCGTGGATTATAGAATTCTCCAAAGATGTTGTCGCGACAAGTCCAGATATATAGATATGCTGAAATAATTCAAGCGATGACATCTCAGGACCGCCGAGAACAACTCTGCATTTATCGATGATATCATGATAACCCAGATCCGTAATCGCCTTTCGATACCCGTTATAAATATCCTTTATTATTGAAATTTCCTCCTTAACGAATTTTTCGGGATAATGACCAACACGAATAAGTTCATCCACACGCGCAAAATCAAGCTGCTCTTTTGATAGTTCATCAAAAAAATAAAGTAAGCGTTTACCGACCGCAATAAATTTGAGAAATGGTAGATCATCCCAATGTTCGACCTTTAATGCCTGTACTACTTTCTTCAAAATAAAATTGCGTTCTGTTGTGTTGAGCAGCAGACCCTTTTTACCGCCGGTATTCTCGTACAATATGTCAACCAGCTCGGCTATCGATTTCATGACTGGCGGGATAATACCAGCTGCTCCTGATACATCTAATAAATACCGACGAAAGTATAATTTATTACGTTGAGTTGGAAAGATGACGAGGATATTTGAAAAATCAGGGCTATTGTCCTGATGTTGTTCAAACAAGTATTGTGCTAAGGTGTGGAGAAATGGTTGGTCTATCGAAATGATCTTTATTTTTTTTTCGATACAAGCCATATGCTATTATAGATAATCACGCAGAAAAGTCAAACTATATCATATGCATTGACAATATCGCTATATTTTATACAATAAAAGGGAGGGTCAAAGGTCAATTAAAGAAAGGTCGTGAAATCGATGAACAAAAAGACATTGCTGTTCTTGCGCTTCATTTTGATATTAGTGACGATACTTGTCATGACATATTCAAAAAAGGGATTGAGCGTTTTTGAACCAGGCTACCTCATTGCATTCATTTATTTCATCTCCAATATAATACTGTATCGAATACCCGAGAAGTTATTCACTAAACCGATAGTATCATTCTCTATGTTTTTATTCGATATAATCGCGATATCCCTGGCCGTATATTTTACACAGGGCATGCAGACTGATTTCTATTTGATATATTTTCTTGTGATCTTTGTTGCATCAGTTGGCCAGGATGTCACGGGAAGCTTACCTATAGCGATCGTCGCCAGTTTGATATATGGTTGGCTATTATATCGCGAAAACCCCAGTATCTCCTTCTTTGATTCGAAAATACTCATTCGTGTCCCCTTTTTATTTATTTTAGCGCTCATGAGCAGCTATTGGTCACAAGCCACACGGCGTGAATTAAAGAAAAAAGATGAACTCGAGCGCTTCAATAAAGAATTGCAGAAAGAAGTGACACGGGTGGCAGCAGAAGAAATAGAGCTTCGCAAATACAGTGAGAAGATCATTAACAGCGTAACAAGCGGTGTCATCGCGGTCAGCAGCGACGGGATGATCACCACGATCAATCCCGAAGCCGCAAGATCACTGGGGATCAAAAGCGAGTATAGTATCGGCAAGGATATTAGGGAAATAAGGGGATTGGAATCACTATGGCAAAAAATGGAGCAGTGTATTAAGAACGATACGTCGATCAAGCGTGATGAGATTATCGTGAATACAGATAAGAAAAAAAACATACCGCTTGGTTTTTCAATGTCCTCAATCAGTGGTGCAAAAGACCGGTTCTCGGGGTGTGTTATGATCTTCAAGGATCTTTCAGGCATAAGAGAACTCGAGCATAAACTCAAGCGTGCCGAAAGACTTTCTTACCTCGGTAAAATGGCGAGCTGGGTTGCCCACGAGATTCGAAATCCTTTGACTGCGATAGACGGCTTCGCACAGCTGCTTGAGAATACGGATGAAAAAGAAAAAATAGACCTCTTCACTTCAGAAATCCATAAAGGAACTCAGCGTATCAACTATATAATCGATGATATTCTAGCATTTGCAAGAGCAAAAAGAAAGATAGCGCATGTTCCTATAGATCTGAAAGAGATGATGTCATCAATAACAAAAAGCATTATTGATACAAAAATAGAAATCGATAGTGTCCGTTCACCAATAGTAGAAGGCGATGCCGAGTCGATAAGACGGCTTTTTGTTAATCTTATAAACAACAGTGTCGAAGCGATGAGAGACAACGGCGTATTAAAAATTACGATCGTTGACAGTGAAGAATTCATAACTACAGAGATCATTGATAATGGTGAAGGAATCTCGGTTGACGATGCCAAGAATATTTTTGAACCCTTTTTCACGACTAAACAAAGAGGCACTGGTCTCGGTTTATCGATAGTGAAAAAAATAGTCGACGAGCATAAGGGGAAAATCGAGATAGATAGCAAACAAGGTGTTGGCACAAAAGTAAAAGTAGCTTTGCCGAAAAAACAGGAAGAGGTATAACAGGAGGATGTATGAAAAAAAAGATCCTTATTTGTGATGATGAAGAGCCTATAAGACTATTGCTTAGCGAAGCATTAAAGGATAAATACTATATTGAACAGGCAACCGATGGCCGAGAAGCCCTCAAAAAGATAACAAAGGAAACTTTTGATCTGCTCATCACAGATATAAAAATGCCCGGCACACACGGGCTTGAAGCGATCGAACGCATCAGGGAAAGGAACAAAGAGGTACCGATAATCATCTGTTCAGCTTACCGGCTGATGGAAGATGATATCGTAGTCAAAACATCGAATGTCGCAGCCTTCATCACAAAACCGATCGATATCAAAGCGCTCCAGACAAAAGTATGGGAATTAATCGGTGACTAATGAGACTACGAATCGGTGAACTCCTCATAAAGAACGGGATCATTACTGAAATTCAGCTTAAAGAGGCTCTCGAACTGCAGAAAAAAACGAAGACCAATAAATTAGGTGAAATATTGATAAAATTGGGATATATTAAATCTGAGGATCTTATCTGGATGTTAAGTGAACAAGCCGATATACCTTTTGTAGAAGTTAGACCTGAAATGCTCGACAGGAAACTTATTAATATCTGTCCAGAGAGTCTATTATATGCAAATTGCATGTTGCCGCTTTATGAAACCGAGGATAAGATCTTTGTTGCCCTTGGTGATCCGCTGAACGAAAAGGCAATACAGGATATAAAGCGATATACAGGGAAAAACGTCGTTGCTTCAGGTGCGGATCCAAAGAAAATAGAACAGGTATTGAACCGTTTCTTCCTGTCAGAGCAACTCGATCAGACAGCAGAATCAGATAAAGCAGGCAGAACCGTCACAAAGATCACCGCAGCCAACGCTTTAATAGAGATCACTGATGAATCAGGAAAGAAGACTATAAAAGAAGCATCGATCGAGATAATAGTAAAAACGCCAGATGACAACGGAGACGACAAATGATATCAGAAATGCAAAAACTATTGAAGCATACTGTTGAATCCAGGGCAAGCGATCTTCATATGAGTACTGGTTCTCCAGTAATGATACGGGTAAATGGATCGATGCAGAAAATCGACGAGCAACCTATAACTAAAGAACTTGCACTAAAACTAATTCACCAAATCCTCACACAGGATCAGATCGCAGTTATCGAAAAGAACCACGAGATCGATTTCTCACTTGATATCCCGGATACTGGACGCTTCCGGGTGAATGTTTTTCACCAACGCCAAGGGATAGGCGCTGTCTTTCGAGTTATTTCACAGAACATAATGAGTTTAGAAGAACTCGGTTTACCAAAGGTTATCAAAGATCTTATCGAACTCGACTCCGGCTTGATCCTTGTTACTGGACCAACAGGATCTGGTAAATCAACGACACTCGCGGCTATGATCAATCAAATCAATTGCACTAGACAGGGGCATATAATTACCATTGAAGATCCCATAGAATACCTTCATGTGTCAAAAAAATGCCTTGTTGATCAACGCGAGGTAGGCAGCACAACACATTCATTTGCTAATGCTCTACGGAGTGCTCTGCGTGAAGACCCGGATTATATCCTCGTTGGTGAACTGAGAGATTTAGAAACAATATCACTTGCGCTTACTGCAGCCGAAACCGGACATCTTGTTTTTGGTACATTGCACACAACAAGTGCGCCAAAAACAGTAACCCGAGTGATCGACGTCTTTCCGGCAGGAGAACAAGATAGAATACGGATCCAACTTTCAGAATCAATCCAGGGTGTCATAGCACAACGGCTTTACCCGCGAAAAGATGAAACGGGCCGCATCGCTGCCTATGAGATATTGATCGCCACCCAAGCGGTTCGAAATCTCGTCCGGGAGAAAAAAATATTCCAGATTGAATCGATCATTCAAACGAGTCGGCAGATCGGTATGCAGAATATGGAACAATCCAAAAGACGATTGGTTTCAGAAGGAAAACTCTCACCCGAATATCTTAAAGAACGTACGACACTCTATTAAGTAATTTCAGATTATAACAAAACTTACGTTATATCAGTAAATCTCAGATAGACAACTAGACAGATTTCGCATTTTGGGTATACAACTCCCCCCAATCTTGACATCCATCAAAAAAAAGGTAATATTAAAGAGTCATGTTTATCAACGAATTAAATCTGATCTTTGCTTCATCGATAACCTTGATCGTTGTAGGATTATTTTATCTGTATTACAAAAACCGTGATCACAAGGACTTCCTTTACGGTGCATTGTTTTTTTTATGCTGCGCCATGGCATTGTATGGTGAATACCATCTTAGATTCAATGCAGGATCCAATCAGGCAATTTTCTGGAGTAAAATACTCTATATCGCGTTATATGGATTTATCTACACTTTTCCTGTATTTCTTTTGATCTTGGTCGGGATAGAAATAAGTAACACGTCGAAAAAAATACTGGGGACCTTAGCGCTTATTAGTTTTGCATTCATTGGCTTAACCACGCTTATTATCACCGATCAAACAGCATTGTATTCTGGCGTTTTACAGGCAAAAAAAGGCATTCTTTACCCAGTGTTCATAGCTCTAATTCTTATAATCCCTGGCGGTTATTATGTTAGGGCTGTCTTCATGGCAACGAGTGCATGGAAAAAGACAAGGTTTGAACCATTGATCATTAGCGTGGCGCTTGCGCTCATTTGTGCCTCGATCGATGTCGCTGGAGTATTGCTAAAAAAACCATTGATACCCTGGTGTAGCAGCACCTACACTATCGGGTTATTTCTCGTTGCTGTTTCCTTTGCTTGGGTCTTTCTGCGTCAATATTCCTGGGTATTTGACAATCTAACAAGAACACGCATGGAGCTCGAAAAATTAACAGCCAAATCAGATCGTGATTTTGTTGAGTTCATACAGCTTATCGCAAAAACACTCGATGCCAAGGACCATTATACAGCGGGTCATTCACTCCGCGTCATGGATTATGCAGTAAGGATCGCCAATACCCTAAATCTCTCAGAGCGGGAAATAGAATTACTCAAGCAAGCATGTCTGCTCCATGATATCGGCAAGATCAGCATCCCCGACGGGATACTCAATAAGAAAAAACCACTCACCAAAGAAGAGCGTGAATATATAATGAAACATCCGGAGATCGGTAAAAAGATATTGAGTACGGTCGGTGAATTTAAGGATATCCTGGATATTATTTACAGTCATCACGAGAGAATAGATGGTAAAGGTTACCCCCAAGGTATTATTAGAGAATACATACCTTTACTGGCAAGGATACTTGCGGTCGCCGACACATACGATGCGATGCGATCAGAAAGACCGTATCGAAAGGCAAAAACAAAGGTAACTGCTATTATTGAATTAAATAAGGTAAAAGGATCTCAACTTGACGAAGAAATCGTAGACAAATTCATTGAATGCATTTTAGAATAGAAAAATATCTATTCAATCCCTAAATGGACTGGTACTCTCCTCTTCTTCTTCCTTTTTCTTCTCTTCAAGGTGTTGCTGGATTATTTCTTCTCTCGTCTTTTTTTCCTTCTTTTGGACAAGCATAGATATCAACCAGATCAAAAATACAACGCCTAATGCAATGAGAAGTATTATCATGACTAAACCTCCATTTATTTAACCGATACCATATAATACTAATTATTTTTTTTTGGCTGTCAAGCATCAAAAGATATCTGCAGATCCATCAGCGTCAATCATTGACTCAAACTGAAATTCTATTATAATACACAAAATAGATGATCGTGAAAAAGTGGTGCCCAGTGCCTACTATATAAGGGGGTATCCCCTATGTATTGAAATATACTTCTGGCTATGCCGTATGAGCAAGGTATCGTACACGGGAAAAACTGAGAGCCATGCGATACTTCTGTGCGGTGGTAGGGGGGTATGCGGTCTCCGAAAAATTCTCAAATCTGTTTAGAG
>Ga0307426_1001419_pt1 | contig 15820 bp, 15 predicted proteins | sample SalMarWE160340MG_FD_202165 | JGI IMG/M metagenome (GOLD analysis project Ga0307426, IMG submission 202165) | Salt marsh sediment microbial communities from the Plum Island Ecosystem LTER, Massachusetts, United States - WE1603-40 | ecosystem: Environmental > Aquatic > Marine > Intertidal zone >... | reverse complement strand
GTGTCAGGATCAGGGACATAGCGGCTGGTCGTCTGTCTGCACACAGGGGGCTCGCCATAACTATGGGCATCATCAGGGGTCAATCGCCATGTTAAAGACGTTAATCGTCGAAGACAGCCCTGTTTTCCGGAACACATTCAGAGAGGCCCTGTGTAAGGAATTCCCGCTGATGGCAGTTGAGGAGGCCATCGATGGAAGGGAGGCCCTGAAAAAGGTCGCATCCTTTCTCCCTGATCTCGTCTTTATGGATATTCGATTGCCCGGCGAAAGCGGCCTTGAGCTGACCAGAAGAATGAAAGCAAGCTATCCGAATATAGCCATTGTCATTCTTACAGACTACGACTTGCCGGAGTACAGAGAGGCCGCCCACAATGGCGGGGCCGATGGTTTTATGGCAAAGGGGGCGTTGAATCTGCAGGACGTAGGTAAATTGCTCGAATCCATGTTTCCGGGCAGGGTTCTGGATTCTAAAGGCCAGGCCAGGAAAACACCGTGTTGAGAATCAAGGAACTGGCGTGCCGGGACCGCAACGGCTGCTGGCCCCCAAGATGTTCACGGAGCGAGGAAAATTGACTTGCCACGAGTCTGTCAACAATGGCAATTGATCAAACCCTTACAAAGGAGGACACAAGATGGAAATCAAGAAGATTCTCTGGCCAACAGACTTTTCTGACAACGCTAATGCAGCCTTGCCGTACGTTTTATCACTGACCCAGAAATACGGGGCCGAGATATACTTGCTCTACGTGGCTGAGGACATGGCCGACTACACGGCCTGGTACGGCGAGTTGTCACCATCGCACATCGAAAAACTTCACGAGTGGGAGGTTCCCCGGGCGGAAAAGAAGCTGGAGGAAGTATGCCGAAACGACCTGGCCGGCTGCCCCATGTTCCACAAACTGGTGCTCGTTGGCGACCCTGCCCGGGAGATCCTGAAGACCATCGAAAAGGAGGGCCCGGATGTCGTCGTTATGGCCACACATGGCAGAAAGGGGCGTTTTGAGTTCGGGAGCGTCACCGAAAGAGTGGTAAGAAACTCACCGGTTCCCGTGTGGACGGTGCGTCCCTATCAACGCAAAAAGGCGTGACCAGCTAGTGGGTGCCACACGTTCCACGGCACCCCGAACTACCTGAAACTCGCTATTGTGGACCAGACGTAGGCGGTAGCTGAGATCTTTCCCGTCCGTCTGGAGGAGGCGCTTCAGGGAGAAAAATGGGTTCACAGGAGCCTCAAGTGGGGGTACGAGACGAAGCATGCGACTTCTAACACCATATAGGTTAGGACCCTATGAATTGCCAAATCGTGTGATCATGGCTCCCATGACGCGCAGTCGCGCTGGTGAAGGTAATGTTCCCACTGACATGAATGCGACTTACTACACACAAAGAGCGACTGCAGGGCTCATTATCACCGAAGCCACGCAAGTGTCGGAGCAAGGCGTGGGCTACCCCTGGACACCGGGGATCCATACAGACGCTCAGGTGGAAGGGTGGACGAAGGTTACCAGGGCGGTGCACGAGAACGGCGGTCGTGTTTTTCTGCAGCTTTTTCATGGCGGCCGAATTTCACACCCGGTCTACCATGGGGGTGAACCCCCTGTAGCGCCCTCACCTGTCAGGCCAAAAGGAGAATTGTTTACACAGGAGGGGATGAAGGAATTCGTCACCCCGAGGGCGCTTGGAATCGAAGAGATTCCAGGTGTCATCAACCAATTTCGGCAGGGAGCAAAAAACGCCCTGGTTGCTGGGTTTGATGGTGTAGAGATACATAGCGCCAATGGATACCTCCCCGACCAATTTCTGTGTGATGGAACAAACAGACGATCCGATGCCTACGGGGGTTCTATTGAGAATCGAACTCGTTTTGTGCTTGAACTTGTGCAGGCAGTGGTCGAGGTTTGCGGAGCCAACCGCGTGGGGATCAGATTATCTCCCAGTGGCATTTTCAACGATATATTCAACTCTGACCCCGTTGAGACGTTTGAGCACCTCATCGGCAGATTAAACACCTTCAACCTTGCCTACTTGCATCTTGTTGAGCCTCTCCTCCCCGTTGACCAGTACCCTCAGTATTTGGACAGAGTTACCCCGCATTTTCGCAGGATTTACAAGGGAACGCTAATCACGAACGGCGGTTATGATCGCGACGAGGGCAACCGGGTCATTGAAGACGGGGAGGCAGATCTGGTCTCCTATGGGAAGTTGTTTCTTGCCAATCCTGATCTGCCAGCCAGGCTCGCAAAAAACGCCCCTTTGAACGAGCCTGACGAGAGCACCTTCTATGGGGGGGATGAAAAAGGTTACACCGACTACCCTTTCATGGATGAACCGTGAGTTTGTTTTACTTTACCCCAAGATTGATGGCCTCGTAAAAAGTCGATTTTACTCACTCCGTGAACATTTTGGGGGCCCTTGAGACATTTCCCGATGTATCGGGACTAAAACTCGGGCTAACGCCCTCAAATCCCGACTTGTCGGGAAATATCTCAAGGGCCTGTCTCCCAAACTGCCCAATATCGTTCGCAAAACACTTTTTACGGGCCCATCTATGTTGAAGCTGTTGGAAGGCGTTGTTCTATAAGGTACTGAGCCATTTTAGTCGAGGAGGTGAAGATCATGACAGAAAAACAAGATGAGAAATCCAAAGAGGAAATCAAGAAGAAAAAACCTGGGAAACCGCTCCCGTCCTGTACAACAGCACCCAGTGCAGAGCATGCAAGGGCGTCCAACGAAGACGAGCCGTGCGACGACGCTCGTGGCGCGGAACCGGATTGAACCGCGAAAGCGGGCGCATTCCCCATGGCTTGCCGCGGGGAGGCTTCAACGGTTGCTGTGAAAAGGCAGGACCCTGAGGTGACCAAAACAGCCTGTTACAAAATATAAGGGTAAGTATTACTGTCCTGATTGCTGGCCTCTGTTTTCTAAAGACCTCAACATCACCTATCCTCAGCAGCACGTCGTAACGCAACGGCAGTATGACGAGCGGTTGCGAAAGTATGCTGGAGCGAATCCCGCGAGGAGAATACCTTTGAGGTTACACTGCTGCGCTATCTGCTACAGACTGCTGAGCACCGTAATCAAGCCGATCCCACCATTCTCAGAACCCGCATGAAACAGGTTTATCTGCCGGGACAACCTCGTGCGTCGGCGCAGCACTGTTGATCTCCCTGGCCTTGGGGGCCTCGAAGGAGATGGGAAAAAGAGTTGATTTTCGTCTAATTATGCTTATCTTGACATAGCGAGGCACGGTTTTGCAGTACCAAGCTGCCGCTACAAGTCGAAGGAGACCGCGTAAATGGGTTGGTGTGGGGTTGAAAGTATGAACCGCGAAAGCGAGCGCATTCCCCGCTGCTTGCGGCGGGGTTAGCGAGCGAATCTGAAAATGAAAAACTTCCTTACGGTGAAGATTCCCTGTGGCTTGCCGCGGGGAGGCTTCAATACCTTGCGTGTTAAGTGTGTTAGATGCCACAAGGAGTGGAAGAAGGACTGCGTGGTTCCCTGGGGACCCGACGATTGCAGTGGATCGCTTTGCACTGCGTGCTTCATAGACGTTGCCTCTCCCACAATTCGCAAGAAGCAACTCAAAGAAGGTCACTTCGACTGCTTTGGCAGAGCACGAGGCTACTGCGATCAATCAGAATGTAAGTACAGACGATGGTGTCTCGGTATTGATGGGGAAAAAGCAGAAACCAATTAGTTCTGCTGCGGCACGAACTATTTGATCCCAAGGAGGTCATCATGAGCAGAAGGGTATACATCGATGTTGAGGAATGTCTGGGATGCGGGTCTTGCGAAGAGATTTGTGATGAGGTTTTCAAACTGAATGAAGCAACTGAAAAGGCAGAGGTCATCAAGCCGGAGGGCGGCCCGGAAGATTTGATCGAAGAGGCAATGGAAACGTGCCCCGTGGAGTGTATCCACTGGGAAGAATGATAGGTGTCGATCCAATTCGTAAATGAATGCAGGCACAAAGCATAGTATTATGCCGTGTTCTTTGACCAGTAGTGCACTCAAGCGCATTTGTCAGAAAGGATGGTGTTTCCATGAAAAGCAGAGGACAATCCAGGATCCTTATGGACCTGGAAAAACTCAATAAGTTTAATGCAGAGGGATGCCTCGCATGCGGCAGGAAGTTCACCCTTGGTGACCCGGTTGTGATGGCCCGTGGAAAGTGGCAAGGTCTTAAGTACATCCATGAAGATGAGGCAATCTTTGACGAGAAGACAGGCGCCCACTGTGAGCGAGGACATCACAGCCGTGTGAAACAACTTGGTTGAACAAGGGTAAGAAAAGGGCCAGAACATTCTAATATTGCCAGCACGGAACCCATTTTGCGCGAGCCCTTAGTCCAGGCAGAGCTGGGAATAGCGCCCCCGCCTGGCGATTTTGTTTGAGCTGAGCAAATGAAAATAGTTCGTTCAACAGACTTGAAATTCGTTCCGGCCAGTCACGAAGATCCAAAGTCTCCCGGGGTATTTAAGAAGCTTTTACTTCGGGGCGATGATTTTATCGAGGGAGAGATCCAGACGGTAAACAGTGCCTTGTTGCCTACAGGAAAAGCATTCACAGCGCACTATCACACAGACCGGCAGGAGGTCTTCATAATAACTCGTGGGAATGCCAAAATTACAGTTGATGGGCAGGAAGCAACCCTGGATGAAGGCGATACTGTGGTTATCCCTGTCGGCAGCGTCCACAAGATGGAGAACATTGGAACACAGGACGCAGAATTTATTGTTATAGCCGTATCCAAGGGGACAGACGGCAGAACAGTCATTGTCTGATGCGGTTGGAAATGCAAACCACCATAGGCTCTCCCCTAACGTTGAAAAAGCCGAGGCTGCTGCAGATCCAAGGCGTCCAAGAGTGAGGCTGTAGTAAGCTACGCCGAACCCTTGGCAACGCAGGAGATGCTGTATCATCGGCTTTCCCTCAGGGTAAACAACATGGCTGTTTTTCCAGGTTTTCTGGATATCTCTGGCAGTGAACTTCACAATATCGCCCACAAACACGGCAAAGATGGGCTGCCATTGCTTTTTTAGACTTTTGGCCATGTTGTTTATTCAACATTGGGGTCTCCTCAGTAACCCAAAGCCTACATGACGGGTCATCCATAAATACCGTATCTCTACTCACAAAATACAGGATTTGCCCCATTTACTTTTGGCCCCTTCCTTCATAGTCTTACAAAAGCGCTGATGAGGGTCTCAGCAAACTTGAGCGGGTATCAGAGGGGGTGGAAATCATGACGCAGAACAAGAAGAATCCATCGACGGAAGAGGTCAAAGAAGAAAAGAAGAAAGCTGATGCGCCCATGCCATTCTGTACCACGGCGCCAAGCGCGGAGCATGCAAGGGGACTCGATGAAGATGAACCTTGTGACGATTCTCGTGGAGGAGAATAGGCGGGTTCATGAGAGACGATACGATGAACGTCCTCATTGGCGGGGAGGCAGGTCAAGGACTGGTTACAGTCGGTCAACTGCTGGCCAAGAGCCTCGTGCGCAGTGGCTATTCCATCCTTGTGACACAGACCTACCAGTCCCGTATTCGAGGCGGACACAACAGCTTTGCCATTCATACGGCAGTGGATAAGGTGATTGCCCCTCAGGAGTCGGTCGATCTCCTGGTGGCTCTTGATGCCGAGACGGTGGCTTTGCATCAGGGGAACCTCTCGTCGGGCGGGCTTATTGTCGTTGACAGCGCCTTAGAAGTTGACGGCGACTCCTTCTTGCAGGTCCCTTTTAAGGAATTGGCTCAAGATACGTTCTCAAATATTGCCGCCCTCGGTGTGGTCGGATACCTCTTGGGGCTGGAACAAGGGTTGATGGCCACGGCCCTGGATGATTTTTTTGGCAGGAAACAGCGACAGGTGCTTGAAGAAAACAGACGGGTGCTTGTCGAAGCCATGGCCTGGGCTGCCAGCCACGAGAGATCCGGCCACCAACTCCCCAAGATTGCCAATCCTGTTCAGCATTTAATGATGAGTGGCAACGAGGCTATCGCCTTCGGGTCCCTTTCAGCGGGATTGCGATTCTGCTCCTTTTATCCCATGACCCCGGCCACCTCCATCCTTCTCAACCTGGCTGCCCAGGCCAAGCGGATGGGCGTGCTGGTTGAACAGGCAGAAGATGAGATTGCAGCCATTAACATGGCTATTGGAGCCTCTTTTGCCGGCGCACCAAGCATGGTGGCCACATCGGGAGGGGGCTTTGCCCTTATGGCGGAAGGGGTCAGCCTGGCCGCTATGACGGAAACCCCCTTGGTGATTGTGGTGGCGCAACGGCCCGGCCCGGCCACGGGTTTGCCCACCCGGACGGAACAGGCGGACTTCGAATTTGTGCTGCATGCCGGACACGGAGAGTTCCCGCGGGCCGTCTTTGCACCCGGAACTGTGGAAGAATGTTTTCATCTCACCCGCAAAGCCTTTGAGCTGGCAGAACAATATCAAGGGCCCGTGTTTGTGTTGACCGACCAGTTTCTGGCCGATTCCTATCGCGCTGTGCCGCCTTTTGACGTAGAGCATCTGGCTCCTGTGAAGGTTGGTGCGGCAACTGCCGGGTCGTTACCGTATAAGCGGTTTGCGGTGACTGAAACAGGCATTTCGCCACGCCTGCTTCCCGGGCTGTCACGACATCTTGTCGTGTCCGACAGCGACGAGCACGCAGAGGATGGTCACATCACGGAAGACCTTTCCGTGCGCAGGCAGATGGTGGAAAAGAGGCTGAGAAAGGGAGAAGGAATTCGGGCTCAGGTTGTCCCTCCTGAGATGGATGGTGAACAGGACCCTGATCTCCTAATGGTCTCATGGGGGGCGAGTAAAGGGGCGGTGCAAGAAGCCGCCTCACGCATCAGGTCAGGGGGAAAAAGGGTGGCTACTCTGCATTTCAGCCAGGTATGGCCCCTGGTGCCTGGGCAGTTCATGGATCTCCTTGAATCGGCAGACACGGTAGTATCCATAGAGGGGAACGCCTTTGGGCAACTGGCCCGGCTGATCCGTCGAGAGACGGGATTTTACATCAAGAAACAGGTGCTGCGCTATGATGGACTACCCATAACACCGGAGGCCATCTTGCGGGATGTAAGCCGGTAACCGATGGGAGAGGGAGAAAAGGGCTAAAATGTTACGGAGAATCAACAATGGTCACCATTGAGGATTACGGACAATACGAGACGGCCTGGTGTCCGGGATGTGGGAACTTCTCCATCTTAAAGGCGGTCAAACAGGCATTGGTAGCCAGCCGGCTGGAACCCCATGAGGTTCTCTTTGTCTCCGGGATTGGCCAGGCCGCCAAGTCACCTCACTACCTCAATGCAAATCTGTTCAACGGCCTCCATGGCCGATCCCTTCCCGTTGCCACCGGTGCCAAGCTTGCCAACCCGAAACTGACCGTGATGGTTGAAAGCGGCGATGGGTGTAACTATGGAGAAGGCGGCAACCATTTTCTGGCAGCGATTCGACGCAACATTGATCTGACGCTCCTGGTTCACAATAACCAGATATATGGCCTCACCAAGGGCCAGGCGAGTCCGACGAGTGCGGAAGGCCTTGTGACAAAGGCCCAACCTGAAGGGGTGTCCTCGGCTCCCTTCAACCCAATCGCGGTGGCCGTGGCTATGGAGGCCGGTTTTGTGGCCCGGGGTTTTTCCGGCATGACCGATCATCTGTCCGAGTTGATTCAGGAAGGCATCGCCCACCGGGGCTTTGCCCTCATCGACGTACTGCAGCCGTGTGTCTCTTTCAACAAGGTCAACACATTTGCCTGGTACAAGGAGCGATGTGACCCCGTGTCCCGAACGTACGATCCCACCGACTGGGGGGCGGCCATGAGGGTCGCCCGTGAGTGGGGAGACAGGATCCCCATCGGGATCATCTATCGTAACGACCGGGTGCCTTTTGAAGAGCACGTCCCTGTTTTGCGCCAAGGACCTTTGGTGGGACGGGAGGTGGACCGGGTGATGCTCAGAAACATGATGGACGGATGTAAATAGGGCGACCTGGGAAGACAAGCGCCCTGTTTGGATGCCACGGTGTAACTTTTCAAACCATTTTAAACTCTAAGCAAAGGAGGACAAGACGATGTACGACAAAGAAGAATTGTGTGAAAAGATCAGGGGGATTTATCCCGACATCGGCGAATGCGGCATCGATGTTGACGTTGACTATGATGAGGGGAAAAGGGCATGGATTGTGGACTTGAAGAAGGACAAGCACGAACTCAAGACACATTTAGAACCAGCAGAAGCCGATCAATGCATGGAGGGGAAACAGTGTGTTTCCCTTGGCCTGCAGGTCGCACAGTTGAAAGCAAACATAGAGAGGATGCCGGATTGATACCCGGCCCCTGCCTGATTGAGTCTTGACCCAGTCGGGGTGGTGTTCAATCACAATGGAATCGATGAACATCGTCGAGCGTCCCGACCTGCACAATCGAACCAGAGTTTTTCGGGACCGCAGGCACGGCGGCGAAGTCCTCGCCCAGATGATGGAAGAATACCCGCAGGCCCACGCGATCGTCCTGGCCATTCCTGCGGGTGGCGTGCCGGTAGCGGCTGAGATTGCAAGGCTCTTAGGGCTCCCCTTGGATGTAGCAGTAGTAAGCAAGATGACATTGCCATGGAACACCGAAGTCGGATACGGGGCGGTGGCCTTTGACGGGACGGTGCGACTCAATCATGAGCTGGTGGAGCGACTGGGTTTAACGGATCAACAGGTCAAAGAAGGCATTATCGAGACCGGGAAGAAGGTTCGCCGACGCAACACACTGCTCAGGGGCAACCGCCCGTTGCCGTCACTTTCGGCTCGACCCGCGGTTCTGGTGGACGACGGCCTGGCATCCGGCTTCACCATGCACGTGGCAATAGAGGCCCTCCTGAAGGCATCGTCATCCGAGGTGGTGGTTGCCGTACCCACAGGTCCCAGCCACACCGTTCAGCGCGTTGCGGCAGATGTGAGTCGCATCTACTGCGCCAACATCCGTTCCGGCATGAGCTTTGCGGTAGCTGATGCCTACCAATATTGGTCCGACGTCACCGAACAGGAGGTCCTCGAGGCCCTGGGACAGCTGCGAACACCGGCGTCCTGAGTTCCGACAACCTCGAAAGACGGGACCTGCCCCCGCACCGGCACTGCTCGGAGAATCGCCCCCCCGAACCTATTGCCCTACCCCGCTATCCCATGTTATTTAGCAGGCATCAATCTTCGTCCTTCATGACCAGCTCAAAGGGGGAACGAAAAGTTGAGCGGCACCGGGCAGAAACGGTCGGCATTTAGGTGTCTGCCGGTTCACATCGAGGATAAGCGAAGAAGGCGTATGGAGATCCGCGCCTATGAGGCCGCGGATTTCGAGGCCTTGCAAGCCATGTATGACACCTTTGAACCCAAGGGCCTCGAATGCGGCCTGCCCCCCCCTAATGATCAGGTTCGACTAAGGTGGCTCCGTTATGTTGTCTCGGAGTTATTCAATGTCCTGGCCCTGCACAAAGGCGTTGTGATTGGCCACTGTGCGCTGGATCTCACGGGCGGCTCTTCCTGTCCCGAGTATCTGATCTTTATCCAAAAAGGATTCAGGAACGTTGGTGTCGGCACAGCCCTTTTAACGGTCATCAAGAAGATAGCTGAAGAGGCTGGATGCGAAAAGATCGTGCTCACTGTCCGTACCGCCAACCGGCGTGCTATCAAGGTTTTTGAAAAAGTGGGGTTTGCATTCTGCAGTGGTATCGAACCATGCCGTGACATGGAATTAGAAGTGAAGCCCGGCAAGACTAGTCACGGGAAACACGGCAGAAAATAGAGAAGGGAGCTTTCGTGCGCTCGGCGTTCCTTTATAGTCAGGAGTTTGCCAAGTTCAAGGCCTACGAGGGATATCCGTGGCTGTTTGAAAGAAGCGATGTCGCCTACCGCTTGTGCAAGAAGTTGCAGCTTTTTGACGGTGATCGGATGAGCATTCATACCCCTCAGCCCGCCTCTACCGAAGATATTCTCAAATTTCACGCAGAACCATACATCAGCATTCTTAAGAAGGCGAATAACGGTGTCTTCGAAGAAAAATGGCTGAGATCCGGGCTGGGAACCACGGAGTGCCCTGTCTATAAAGGCGTGTACGACTATCATGCCTTGGCAGCTGGGAGCACCCTTTTAGGGGCGGCACTCATCGAAGAGGGCAAAGCCGATATTGTGTTCAGTCCTACGGGAGGATTTCACCACGCGGGCGAGGACTTTGCGGCCGGGTTTTGTTATATCAACGATATCGTCCTCGCCGTCAAGAAGTGGCTGGATCGCAGAAAACGTGTGCTCTACATCGACATCGACGCCCATCACGGCGATCAGGTTCAGGCGGCCTTTTACAACATCAGCCGGGTCATGTGCATATCATTCCACGAAAGTCCAAAAACCCTTTTTCCGTTCAAGAGCGGCTTTGAAGGCGAGATCGGCCGGGGCCGCGGCAAGGGGTATACCATCAATGTCCCCCTGCCGGAAAACACCTCGGATGAGGAATTCCTGTGGGCCTTTGAAAAAATCTTCTTTCCGGTGGCCCAAGGCTTTCAACCGGACGTCGTGGTGGCAGTGCTCGGCGCTGACGTCTTGTTTTCCGATCCTTTTTCTCATTTACAGTTGACGAATGCTTCGGTATGTAAAGCCCTGGAAGGCATTTTGCAGATTTCCAAAAAGCTGTTGGCCCTTGGCTCAGGCGGTTATGTGCTGGACAATATTGCCCGAACCTGGGCATTGGCGTGGGCCGTCATGAACGGCCTGGGACCCAGAGAGGACGATGACGTCCTGTTTGGAGGCATGTTCTGGGGCGACAATATTTCGTCTCTCAATGACCGGCCTCACTTTGTGCCGGATGATGTCAGGCGGAAGGTAAGACGCGACCTCGAGGCGGTGGTCCGTGGGGTTGAGAAAAGCGTCTTTCCCATTCTAAAGATCAAGACGTGAAGGAGGGACCGATGACACATAAGCAAATGATTGAATCTGTTGTCGTTGGCGCAAAAAAATACCCCCCGCCAAAAGATTTCAAGAAAAAGGCCCGTATCAACAGCCTGAAGGAATATCAAAGGCTCTACAGGCGTTCCGTCGAGGATCCCGAAGGCTTCTGGGCAGAGCGGGCCGAGGCGCTCACCTGGTTCAGGAAATGGCGACGGGTCCTGGATTATGATTTCGAAAAGGCGAAGATACGCTGGTTCGATGGGGGCAAGACCAATGCTTCGTTGAACTGCCTGGACCGCCATGCGGACACATGGAGAAAGAACAAGACCGCCTTGATCTGGGTGGGTGAAATAGCGGGCGAGTACAGGATCTACACTTACCAGTTGCTCCTCCGGGAGGTTTGTAAGTTTGCCAATGTCTTAAAGGGGTTTGGCGTTAAGAAAGGGGACAGGGTCGCGATCTATCTGCCCATGGTCCCGGAGCTCCCTATTGCCATGCTGGCATGCGCCCGCATCGGGGCGATCCACAGTGTGGTCTTTGGAGGATTCAGCGCGGACTCCCTCAGCAGCCGCATCAAGGATTGCGGGGCCAAAATACTGATCACGGCCGACGGCGGTTTCAGGGGAGGAAGAGTGATCCCTCTAAAACGGAATGCCGACGAGGCCTTGAAGGCATGTCCTCACGTCAAGGCGTGCGTTGTTGTGAGGCGAACGGGTACGAGCGTCAAAATGAAAAAGGCAAGGGACTGGTGGTGGGACGAACAAGTCAATAACCCCGCTTTGAAAGCCTGGTGTGACGCCGTCACCATGGATGCCGAAGATCCCCTTTTTATTCTTTACACCAGCGGGTCCACTGGAAAGCCCAAGGGCGTGCTTCATACCACGGCCGGCTATCTCCTCTATGTCTATCAGACCTTGCAGTGGATCTTTGATATTCGGGAGGAGGATACCTACTGGTGCACGGCAGACATCGGGTGGATCACGGGTCACAGCTATATCGTCTACGGCCCTCTTTGCTCCGGGGCGACCAGTCTCATGTTTGAAGGGGTGCCCACCTATCCCGATCCGGGCCGGTTCTGGGAAATTGTGCAGGATTATAAGGTCAATATCTTCTATACAGCCCCAACGGTCATCAGGGCGCTGGCCAAACATGGAAACAGCTGGCCCAGGCGCTATGACTTGGGCAGCTTGAGGCTCTTGGGCAGTGTTGGAGAGATCATCAACCCCGAGGCCTGGAAATGGTATGACAAATGGATCGGCCAAGGCCGATGCCCCATTGTGGACACGTGGTGGCAAACCGAAACCGGTGGCATTCTTATCTCGCCCCTGCCGGGCGCCATTGCCACAAAACCCGGCTCGGCCACCGTGCCTTTTCCGGGGATCGTGCCCGAAGTCGTGAATGATAAGGGTCAGAAATGCAAAGTGAATGAAGGCGGATACCTGACCATCATCAAGCCGTGGCCGGGTATCATGCGGGGTGTCTACGGAGAGCCGGAGCGGTTTAAGCATACCTATTTCAGCCAGTTTCCGGGCGTCTATTTTACGGGCGACGGGGCAAAAAAAGACAAGGACGGCTACTACTGGCTGATGGGTCGTGTGGACGATGTCATCAATGTCTCAGGCCACCGCCTGGGAACGGCCGAGATCGAAAGCGCCTTTGTCTCCCACAAGGCTGTTGCGGAGACAGCCATTGTGGGATATCCCCACGAGATCAAAGGCGAAGGGATCTATGCCTTTGTGGTATTAAATGCGGGCATCCATGGATCGAATGATCTGAGAAAGGCTTTAATGGGGCACGTGCGAAAAGAAATAGGCCCCATTGCCACACCGGACAAGATCCAGTTTACGGATGCCTTGCCGAAAACTCGAAGCGGAAAGATTATGAGACGGATCTTAAGAAAGATAGCCAGCGGCGATATGGACGACCTGGGAGATCTGACGACCCTGGCAGATAAGACCGGATTCGTTAAGCTGATTCAGGGAAGGCAGACGTGAACGATCTCCCGTTAATCACAACGTTGTAAAAGTCGACGATGCCGCAGATCCAGGGCGTCACACGTGAAGCTGTAGTCATTTGCCGCGAACTCTCACCAACACCGGAGATGCGGTATCAATTGTGAGCATTTGTTATCGGTTGCCATGTTGTTTACCCATGGGTTCAACACTTGGATACGCTGGCATCCGGCGTTATCCTTCGGGCCACAGGACCTCGGATTTTGTTTGACAATTAATTCATAAGTGTACTATATTAATTTTTTAAGTAGGCGTCGAAGCGCCTGGTCAGACACGACATCGTTTAATATCTAAGACAGAACAGTTAAGCCACGAAGGACAAGGTCATCTGAAGATGGCAACTCTCGTGGCTTTTTTTGTTCAAGAAAGGAGAGGTGTTATGAAGAAAGGTGTTTTTTTTGTTCTCGTGTTGGCGTTGGCACTGATGACGGCAGGCCCGGCTTCAGCCCATTTCGGGATGGTCATCCCCTCGGACCAGATGGTCATGCAGGGAGAAGACACCAATATCACCGTGGACCTCATGTTTTGTCACCCTTTTGAAGGCCATGGCATGGAACTGGCTAAGCCCGCCAGGTTTTCCGTAGTGATGAACGGCAGGGAGACCGACCTGTTGAGTTCTCTTAAACCCGTTAAGACCATGGGGCACCAGACATGGACGACCAGCTACAAGATCAAAAGGCCCGGGGTCTATATGTTCTATATGGAGCCCCAGCCCTACTGGGAACCCGCGGAGGATTGCTACATTGTGCATTATACAAAGGCCGTGGTCACCGCCTTTGGCGATGACGAGGGTTGGGACGAGGAGATCGGTCTCAAGACCGAGATTGTCCCCCTGTCGAAACCTTATGGCCTTTATGCCGGAAACGTTTTCCAGGGCATCGTCAAACTGGACGGCAAACCAGTGCCCTACGGCGAGGTGGAGGTGGAGTATTACAACAAGGACGGCAAATGCACGGCGCCTACCGACTATATGGTGACCCAAACCATCAAGGCAGACGGCAACGGCGTCTTCACCTACGGGGCACCCAAAGCCGGGTGGTGGGGTTTTGCCGCCTTAAACACCTCCGATACCAAGATGAAACACGGTGGCGAAGACAAGGACGTAGAGCTGGGAGCTGTTCTTTGGGTCGAATTCCTTGATATGAAGTAAGGGGGGGCTTTCTTGCTTTTCAGCCTGTTGTCCTGTCATTGGACACTGGGACGAGTATCAGCCAAAGGAACGTTAGAACCACCCAACGCGGGAATAAGTCATTGAGGAGGAAAGAAAGATGAAGAAGATGAAAGGCAAGTTCATGCTATTGTTCGGGATTATCTGTTTGATCGGTATGGGGCCACAGATGGCGCTCTTGGCGAGCGCTGATGAGGACCTGGAACAACGAGTGGAACGGCTGGAAAAGAAACTCACAGTGAACGAACAGGAGGCCGGCTCCGCACAGGGCAACGGTGCCCTTCAGAGGATATCCATTGGCGGGGTGGCCGCCGGCATGTATCAATACCAGAGTGTAGACGATGCCACGGGTTTCGATGACGCCGGGCGGGGCGCCTTCGCCTTCCAGCCTGAGATCAGTGTTGCCCTCAGTGAGAAAGACGAGTTTTTCGCAAAGTTCGGATTTGGGGCCGGCAATGCCCTGAACGCCGGGGAATCCCCCTTTACTTGGTCTCCATGGGCGGCCGATCTGGAAGCTGATGTCAAGAATATCAATGGCCGGGAGCGGGATTACCTCCTGACTGCCTGGTACAAACACACCTTCGATTTCGGTGAGGACAATGCCTTGGGCCTTACCGGCGGTCTGCTCGACGCCACGGATTATCTGGATGAAAACGCCTATGCCAATGACGAATACACGCAGTTTATGAATCAGGCCCTGGTGAATGGCCCCAACGGATTCTTGCCTTCCTACGACCTGGGGGGCGCCCTGGAGTGGGACATGGGGGATTTTTCCTTAAGAGGGGTCGTTATGGGTATTGGCGAAAATGACGAGGGCAGAAACTATACCTTTTACGGGGCCCAGCTGGGTTACACCCTCAACACGGACCTGGGTGAAGGGAACTACCGTGTGATCGTGGATCGGACCAGCCGGGATTTCAGCAATCCCGACGGGGACAAACAAGAAGCAAAGACCTGCGTTTTGCTCTCCTTTGATCAGGAGCTGGGGGATATACTCGGCGCCTGGATCCGGTTTGGCTGGCAGGATGACAGCGCCGCAGTCACCTGCAAAAACCTCTATTCGGGAGGGGGATACATCAGTGGTAAACTCTGGGGACGGGATCAGGACAATCTTGGAATCGCTTACGCCTATTTGGATGGCGCCAATCAAGATCTCGACACTAGCCAAGTATTCGAGGCCTATGTCCGTTTCCTGTTAAATGAGTATTTCGCCCTGACCGCGGATGTCCAGTACGTGAAGGACGATATGAAAACCGGCGATGATCCCAAAGGCTTCATATCGGGCCTGCGCCTGGTCGTGGAGTTCTGAGTCTCGAGGTTCGTTGCGCCATAAGGCGCATTGTGGTATCCTTTTCTTAAAAGCATTGAGGCGTCCCTGTCCCGATTTCTCGGGACAGGGACGCCTCGATCGTAAGGGCTTGCGCAAAAATAAATTCGCAGAATTGGCGCTCAGATTTGGTTTAGATTTGGCCGATCCGATTGAGCAAAACCCAGAGGAATAGCGAGCTATTTCGAGGAGTTTGCGAATGAGGCATCGGCCAAAAATGGGCTGAAGCTGAGATGCCAAAATGTGAAGTTGTTTTTGCGCGAGCCCTAAGGAAGGTTACCATTTCTGGATTCGCCCCTCCTGAAAAATCATCCGAAGGCCTCACGGTTATAACCACCCACATCAATGCGGATTTTGACGCATTCGCCTGCATGCTCGCAGCCA